>Ga0179593_1272933_pt1 | contig 18968 bp, 15 predicted proteins | sample CZODoug2_1_08_16_FD_185931 | JGI IMG/M metagenome (GOLD analysis project Ga0179593, IMG submission 185931) | Vadose zone soil fungal communities from Angelo Coast Range Reserve, California, USA - CZODoug2_1_08_16fungal (PacBio error correction) | ecosystem: Environmental > Terrestrial > Soil >...
AAATGTTAGCCGTGAGGAATTCCATTCCGGCTGTCTTGGTCTGTTAAAGGGTTGCGGGGCGTGAACAACCGCAGTTCAGTGCTACAGAAATCACACCTGAAGACTCTAAAGTTGCACGAAAGGAGAGCAACTCCTTTAATGAGCGAAAGGAAGGTGAAAAAATTTCTGGGGGAACAATAAACTTCGGCGACCGCATTCAAGCGGATCACAAAGGGTGGGGGGTGATGCAGGGTTTTCGCCTCGCTTCGAGGGGGGACGAGACAGCCATAAAAACTCGGCCAAAATTTGAGGTGAAGGCGCGACAGCAAATAACTCGAAAGCACGAGGGGGGAGGGGATAGGTATCTCTCGCCAGGGAAACCAACAAAAACAGCTTTGGACAACCTCGAAGGGGTGTCCGGGCCAGAACAAGGAAACGATTAAAGAAGGAAGGTTCAACGAAACGGGGGGGCGTATAATACGGTCCACATTTCGGGAAGGGGGAAAAAAAGGGTCCAAAAGAAACAAACGGAAGCTCAAAAGTAATAAATTGGGTAAACGCAGCGAGGTGCGTGTGGGATGGTCGACATAGAGGGGTTTTCGAGCAGGGGCTAAGTTCGCCTGGAGATGCAAGCGTTTAAGCCTGGCCAACTGGGAGCCGGGTGCTGATCGAAACTGCCCCTTCCGTAAGGCAGGAAGAAACGTCAACGCATGGAATGCCCTTACCACTCTTGGGAAATGCGTTCGATCCCTGCATCAGAAAAGTCCGGAATACAAAAGGAGGAAAGAAAACCCCCTTCCACAGTAGGGGAGGCAAGCTTCAAAGACCGGGGAAAATTCGGAGGCTGGCAATACAGTCTTTGTCCGCCGCAAAACACCGGATGGACCTGACAAATCGAGGGAAAGAGGGCAGTGCGTTGCGCCATTCGGACGCAAGAGCAGAGAAAGGGAAGGGAGGGGTCTATTTTCGGCGAAGAGAGGTAGGTCTGCACGGACAGAGGAAAGCGCGGAACGGTTGGGTTGCTTTCGGGCGAGCCAGTCATTGATGCAACGAGATGTGCTCCGATAAGCCAACCAGTATGAGACAAGAGGCGCGGATGGGAGAAATGGTGTCCGAATCGAGAGGTAGGAAAATTTGGATAAATCAGTCCGATCATCGAAGGCTCTGAAGGGGCAGAGGGCCCGGGGTTCTAGATGGGGTCCCAGGAGTGGCCGGACAGACCTAAAAACGGGTTGTAGACTCTTCAAAAACTCGAAAGAGTGAAAACCAAAAAGCTACTCCTAGAAGTCTATAACTCGCTGGGCAGCGGGGGGGTGTTAAATATTAGGGGGGGCATTCGGTCCCTCCGAATTTGAACAAGAAATCCCACAAGAGATTGCGCCGGAAACATTTCAAATATCGGCTCCGGGTAGGAAGAAAAACAAGTAACGGGGGGAATGGCTCCCACAATGACACTGAGACAGGTGATCGCATGAGGTGCGAATCAGTCGCGGGCTCCCAGGGCTTGGAGGGACTTCTTAAAACAGGGGCAAAAACTGACAACAATGGTCGTATGTCGTTGATGAATGGCAGGAGGAAGAGAGGAAGTGCTTAATTTGGGGGGGAGCGTCGCTAACGGAAATACCCGATCTCTGTTTCGATTCCAACGATTCTCCCTACGTCCCGCGCCCATGGCCCCGCTTTTAGCATACAATCTTTAGTCTCCCCTCGCAACCATATAGGGTGAAAAGCCGCGCTCGCGATGCGCCGAATTGAAAAGCTTTCAGGACGAAGCCGGAATTCTCCTGAGGTTTTAAAGAGCTCTTTGTTCCCACTTTGGTTCTAGGTTCGGTTCCGGGTCAGCGATACTAATCATTGGCCTTCTCGCGGCAAGAGAGAGTGCCTCTGCGCCATTGGAAAGGGGGGTTTGGGGGAATCTAGGGCTCCCATGGCTTGGGTCATGGCAGCCCCGTTTTAAGGTCGCTCTCCCGCAGGGAGCATCGCACGGCAAAATAGGGAACTCTCCCAAGGTCAATACCAAATTTGATCACTGGCGACGCTCTCGAAGCTGCAGTTGACTGGAATATTAAGTGGAAAAAGAAGCTAAACATAATCTAAACTGAGGGCGTGGCGATGCTACCCATGCGACGTGGTCAGGAAGAATGAGTTATAAAAACGGACACAAAACTCAAGCTGGGGCCTCGGTATTATAGCGAGCTTGTTAAGCTGGGTGATAGGACGCAAAAAGGGAACGGAAGAGATTCTTTAACTCAATACATGTGATTAAAGCAGAACACTGGACTGAACGGACAAGAAGCGCTCCTCAAAACAAAACACGGAGAAAAATCAGGGGGGAACCTTGCCAGCGGCCTTCTTCCAGACCCAAGGGGAAGGTTGAGGAAAGATGTGACTTCCTGCCGAGCGGAAGGGGGTGAGGACGCTCAAAAAAAAAGATGACGCAAGAAATTTTGCTTATTACCGCACGGATGTGCAACAGGAGATTGGGGGGGTGGTGTGGCTGAATAGGTATTCCACCCACGGCAAAAAGGTTGTTCTCAGACTGACGGACTCATGAAATTGCTCAAGTTGAACGACGGGGAATGCATGGGGAGACTCCCATTCATCTCTGAGCTGAGACAGGGAACCTTCTGGCCTTTTGCCCGTAGGGGGAAAAAAAGATTGTGGGAAGGAGCGAACTTCGGGGCCACAGGAGTCTTCACGAGGGAACTAAAAGAAACAAAGCAAATTTTTTTCCTAAAGGAGGCCAACTTGGTTGATCGTATGCGCCGAAGCGGAGGACCAACAGTCAGCGCAAAGGGGGGACACACAGAAAACTAACCCAATTCAAAAAAAAACCATTCTCGGACTCGACTGAAAACACTTGTGAGGCTTCATGACTTCGATTGGGAGAAAGAATCTGACATCTATTACCTACTGGGGGGGTCGCGGTGTCTCAAAAGATAGGTGACTTTTTGTGAGTTCCCGTTTGCCTTTGTTGCTCGGGCGCCGGTTAAGACATCGAAGCGGTCAAACCGAGTGAAAATCCAATTCCTAAATTGTCGATCTGCGCCTGCAAGTATAAAGAAGAAAAAAAACCAAGTATTTGCATTTTGGGGGGCAGCCGGAAACTCCTCCTCTTCCTCTGGCAAATCGGATGAGCAGAAAGTCGGTAAAATTTCATTGGCACAAGGAGAAAGAAAAGTGGTTTTGCGCACTGCAGTACCTGAGATTTCCGGGCTGAGGAGAAATTTGCTAGGGTGAGGATCACACTCGGATGTAACGGGAATGGGACAGTAGGTTCACACCCCCAATGTTTATAGCCTCTTTCGACGTGACGGTGTGCAGATTAAAGATCGAAGACACAAGGGTCGCCGAAGGGGGGTTGACCGACTATTAACAGGCACGGTTCCTCCGGCAGAGGCCCGGCAGAAATATCGCTGATACTCAGGGCCGCAAAGGGGGGAGCCTCAATCAAAGCGGCCGACATCCCTCGCCGGCTGCGCCTTGTGGCGAATTGCGTAGGGGGGAGAGGGCACAGCAGAAATGAAATCCGGAGTCCGACCTATGTCTTTCGAAACCTTATTTTAAAAGTCACTCCTCTTGTGCCTGTGCCTGTCAAGAGGCGACCAGAACGGCGGATACAAAGGGGGCCTAAAAACCTCTACAGCGTGCGGCAGAACGACCCGGGGAAGAAACAAAGACATCGAGCTAGAGGGGCCCGAGAGCAGGGGGGGTTGCAAAGGGGACTCCCTTCCTCGACGGCCGCTGTCTAGTCAACGAAGGAATGAAGCGAAAGAGCGCCGGGTTTTCCGCGTCATGTGAAATGGTGGGGTTCCGGGGGTAGAAAGGATATGCGAAAAGCCTCTCCTTCTATTAGAAAGTAAAAAGAAAAATACCGGATCGCGCGGTGGAAGGAGGCCTCAAGGAAATCGCTAAACGGCGAAGTGCTGACCGGAGCTTGTAAAAAAAAGACCTGGGGGGGCCAAGAAGCAACCTATCCTACTAAAAAACAATAGATTAAATCAGAAAATCAAAAACCCACTACACTCGAGGGGGGGATGGACAGGAAAAGTTGGAGGAGAGGCGACATTTGTGCTGCTTCAAGCAGATACATGGTGAACATAGCGTTCGACTGATCGAGACCCGAACTTCCTCCCGCTGAGAGATGAGAAGTTGAAGAAAGAAAACCTAAGCTCGACAACGTTGGTAGGTTTGCACTGCACGGCCTCAGCTCGGGTAAGAAGCCGAGCGTTGGGGTGGGCCCTTTGAAATCTCTAACTCTGTTTGCGCGGACCGGTGAATTGCTGTTCGAGCCCTTTAGGGACGAGCGGTAGGAAAGAACCGACTTTTCCGTGGGTAAGTTCGGCCGCGATAAGGGGGAAAGCAGTCGGGGGGCTGCAAACGATTTTTCGAAGCCTAGCAAGTTGAAGGAAGGGGGACATCTCACACAGGTGAAAAAAACCTGGTACGGAGGAGGGGCCTGCAAAAAATAGTTTGAAATTCCTGACCGGTGACGTGTTTTTGGGCCAAATGCCGCAAACGGAAAGAAACCCTACTCAAAGTCAAATTGGGAAGGGCTTTAAGGAGGAGGGGGAAACAATAGGGAAAAACCAACCGTAGTAGTATAATAGAGCTGGGTGGGAGCAGGCCGAGCAAGCCGGCAATTTGCACCGAAAAAAAAAAGTGTGGAGAGTTCCCTTCCTGCAAACAGCGAAACCTTGGGGCTCCAGAATTCAAAAAACCAGAAAACTCAAAAAAACATGCGGAAAAAAGAATGGTTAACCTGGAAGGCGCCTCAACATAAGCCATGAGCGAACAGCAGGCTGAAGAAATTTCGGTGGTAAACAATACCAGAAGGCTCAGAAAAACTTTACCATCGTACCCTTCCTTTGAGGGATGTCATTTTTGACAAGCAAGAATACCGCCGATGCCGCGAGCAATCGAAGCAAAGGGTGAGAAAAACTTGGCTATTGCGCGACGGGAAAAAAGGGAAAGAAACCAAAGGGAGTAGTTACGACTCTCAGGAAAATGAAAACCGACAAAATTGGGAAAATGAGACGAAGGGACAAAGAACAGGGAACCTCCCGCTTTCTTAATCTTTATCTTCACGCTCTCGACCGGGCGAGACCTGTCGAAGGGAATGGTCCAGGGCCAAAATGTCTCCATATCCTATCAAGAAGGGAAGGGCAATCGTTCGGTGTGAGCATGTCGCAGGATGGGGGTAGAGGGGGCTTCTTCTGCAATCGCTTCAGATCGGGCGCAAATGGTGCCGGATCGAGTCCTAAAGCGCAGGGGAACCGACATTAGAAACCATTTAAGCGGGGAAATCGTAAAGCCCAGGGCCCAGCAGAAGGACGGCCATGGCAATGCGGGTCCAAGGAAGCAAAAGGCCACAATATGGGGTCAGGAAGAATATCTCAGGTATGCGGAGTCATCCAATGGTATGCAATGCGGCGTTCTCCCAACCACCCAACACCTCTTTCCTGCAACAGACTAAGATGTCCGGGTGAGGTGTCTCACGGTCGGCTCCCCTAATGCTACGCGGTGCGCAATTTCGGTTCTCTAGCGAGCGGAGGGGCTGCAGCTCTGTGGGCAAGGTCAGCCTCTTAAACACAATCTACGTCGGATTTTGGTTGGGGGGGGAATCTAATGCCTGCTCTGACGCCGGCCCGGGGAAGGTAGCACGAAGGAAAGTGGTCTGTCTCCCACATCCTCAGGGCTGCGCTGTCGAATCAGTCATTTAATGCAGGGCGGAGCATTTCACCTCAGGAAGCTTAGCGGCGAGCCAAGTGTCGCAGAGTCGAGTACGTTAGAAAATGCGGAGGCTGCTTCTTTATTCCATGAGGTCGTGGGTAAAAAATGACGACTGAAATCTTGATTCCTATCTTTACAAAGCAGGCAAGCGTCAAAAAAGCTGACGCACAGTCGAAAACGCCGTGGGCACGGGGATGGATATCGAGGGAAAAAGATGGAAAAGCAATTAAGAATTCACCAAAAATTGTGACGAGAAAGAAAGGTATCTAAAAGTCTCAAACCGCCTCAAACCATTAACGGCAAGGCGGAAAAGGGGGAAAAGCAGGCTCTCCGAATTTGGCGAAGGGCCGCCGCTGGGGGGAAAAGGGGAAAATGGGGGGAAGTTCCTCCAAAAGGGAAAAAGAAAGGGGGGAGCTTGGTTTAGGTAGGTCAGATTGCCAGAAGAAAGAAAAAGAGGACAGGGGAGAAACTGGTTCTCTACGCGGCACCAGAAAAAAACACTTTACAAAGCCATAGGGGAGCCTCGCGAAGCCCAAACTATCCCAGCCAGCCTGGGAATCACAAAACCATTGAGGGGGTCCCCTCGCTCAACCCCTCTGGTGCATAAAAAAGATCTCAGGAAAGAGGGAAGATGTAAATACGTACAGATTGAAAGACCGAAAAAGATTGGAGGCAACGCCCAATGGGGGGAAGACGGACTGGGTTCCGGAATTTGTTCATGGTTTGGTAAATGTCGTCTGGAGCTCAACTGGGCGGAGGGGGGGGGGACGACTCTCTCCTTCAGAAAAAGAGGCCGACCTCCATTCCGGGGGGTTTAGGACATAGGAGGGCAAACGGGGCGGTTTTTTCTGGCGCCAACTTTAATGCGAGGAAAGCCAAAGAGCGAGGAAATTCTGCCGACGCTCCACGTCAAGCCTCCATGTTGCTGATCCGTGATATCGATGATAAGAAATGGCAGGAGAGGATTTCCTCTATTCAACGCCGTGCCGATGATTTGATGGGCGGTTGAAGGGGAAAAACGTAATTTGCATTCCTCAATAGAGTTTCACATCAACATCTCCCTTTGTACTAGCGTACTGTAAGAAGGACGGAAGGAAAAGAGTTTACAACATGCAACCATTCGAAGAAAGTAAAAGGTAAACCCCCCCCAGTGCGGGAAATCGAAAAAAAAGGTATGACTAAGGGGGGGGAAGGATGACAATTGGGACTCAAAACAACCGGATTAGGGCCGATCGAGAATCTTGTCCTTGGAGACATGTTGGGTTTGGGGGTGAGTAAGAAAAGGGGTGAGCAGCCTGCGAGATTGACTACAGGGCCGAAGGGTTCGGGAAAAGATCCAGAAAGACCTTCGCGTATAAAGGGGTACAAGCCCGAGCGACAGCAAATTGATGGTTTGGGCTCAAAGAAAGAGTGAAACCACGAATCCTTTTTTAAACAAGCCAGAAGACCAAAAAGCCTGTTGAAGAATCAGAAAATTGTGCAGGGATTCGCACTCTTCATAGATGAGCAAAAAGTGCCAGAAAAATGCGGTGGCCGTTTATTAAATGAATAAAAAGATATAATTCGGCTCCGATAGGGGGGGAAAAAAAAGCCTGACCCATCCGTGTGCATTCAGATGGGGGGTAAGAAAAAAGCAATTTAATGGATCGAAAAGTCTTTCTCCAGGGAGCAGATAAGAACTAAATAGACGCTCAGCAAACGACAGGAACATCCCCTACCACAGACGGGCACCAAGGAGTCGCCAGCTGAACAACCCCCGGTTTCTTGGGTACCTTCATCTCGTAAACCTTTCAAAAGCAAAGACTAAGAGGGCTACTGCATTCGATCTGTGTCGCGGAATCCCGACTAGTGTTAGTTCTCCGAGGGGGAAAGCAGCTGAGGGCCGGGGCCGGTCTGAAGGGAACACGTTGGATAGTGAAAAGAGAAGGACGAAAACGGCTCTGCCTATCGGAGCATTCATAGCATGGGACCACCTACGACCCATTTATTGAAAATTTTGGGTGCCCGGGGGGAAAAGTACTGGCAATAGGTCCATTCATTCTATTCCAAAAGAGGCAGGAGAAGAAAAGTGTGACTCAAGTTGGCCCCAATTGTTGAGAAATTTCAGTATGGGTTTTAAAAGGAGTATAGATCCTAGATTGGACCTTTGAGCGAAAGTTGATTTTATTGCCGTTCGGGGGGAAAAGCCTGGAAACCAGAGGAAGGGCACACGACGGGCCCCCGCGCGTGCGACCTCTTTCGGGGCGGGAACGATTTGCGTCGTCACAAGAGCGAAGACGACAAAGGAAGGGAGCAGAAGAGTGGTCGGCCCCGCCTGTACCACGATCACGTAATCCGATGGCACGAAGGGTTCGTGAACGAAGGAGGGTCGAAATTTAATCTAAGCAAGCAAGCTTCTGGGCCCTGCACCTCACGGGACAGGTTACTCCAGAAATTTGAACATGTGATCGATCACATCTATGCGGGCAAATAAATTATTTCGGCCTAAATGGTCGACCAAAGTAATTAAGAGGTTAGACAGGAATCGTCCTCAATATTCCTAAAGGAGGGCGACTAACTCACGCTACAAAGGAGAGCGGGGAATGAAAAGGGAGACCTTTTCAAAACACTACGGAGAGGCTCATTGTTGCCGTCAAGCGGATACGGGGGTGTGAAGGGGACACACTTGGCTTTCGATATTGAGGACAGTCCTCACGAAGGCACGGCGAAAAAGGAGTAAGAAGGTCCGACCAATCTTTTTATGGGTGGGCTCACGGTGAGACGCGATCGAAGGACGAGCGATGGCTGATGGAAAAGGAGGTAGGAAAAGAGTCCCACCACTGGGAAAATCTGAGCTTCAGTCGCTGCGTCCGCCCTCTTCAGTGCAGAGCGGAGGACAAGGAGGATCGGGGGAGCTAACTGGCCGAAGAACAACCACTCCTGAGACGAAAAAATTATGCGACGCAGACCCACAACAGGGGCAAGTCAGGGTAGGATGTACCGATAACATTGGTTGCTTTGGACTTGGAAAAATAAAGTCGAAAGGGGTGGACCGATATCCCGAGGACAGTGATAGGGAAGAACTTCCTCAAAGGGCGAAGGGGGCGGGTGGGGACGGGGCGGCATACTCCTGCTATCTTTTAGGGGGTGGCCTCATGCTCAAAACTACGTAAGAGAGTCCGCCAAATGAAATGGAGGCCTTATCTGGGAAGCTAAAGGGAAATCCAAGCGGGGGGGTTTTGGTCTACCATTTCGATTTAGATTGCGGAGGGACTACGGAGAAGGGGGAACATCTTACATAAACTGCAATTCCGTGTGCTCATTGATAGATTGGGCAGAAAAGAACGGGTAAAAAAGGTGATTGAACACACGAATTCTTCATAAAACACCCTTTTTAGATGCACTTATTGAGGAGCACGGGTCCTTAAAAAAATAGGGGTCCGGGATACCTGCCGGCTTCAGGGGTGCGGAAAAACCATGGGGGAAGGGGGGTTTTTCCTCAACGCTTAAAAGAAATCGAATTCAAGTGAAGAGAAAAGTCTTGCCGACAAGGAAAAGATACTAGAAAAAACCCTTATTATTGTGAAAAGATAAGAATGGGGTCTCCTACGTTAAAGTCCGGAAGTTAAGAGTCTGTGTCGGGTGCCTGTTGAGGGAAAGGAAACACGAAGGAAAATGACATAAATTCAACCGCCGTCATTCAGCGAAAGGAACTATGGTGACTGACGGCTATTCAATCTCCAACATAAGTGCATAGATAACAGGTCGGGAGGACCGAAGGGATGGTTAAGGGAAGACCGGGGAAGTGACCGAGCATCCCCCCAAAGCCGGAATCGATAACGGCTTTGGGTGATTGTTCTTTTCCCGCTCTCGCGATGCTGAAAACTACCAAGGGGCCTTAAATCCGGAGCAATCTAAAGGCATTCGAACAGAAATAAGAGTTTGATTGGGGACGGTTACGAGGGGGGGGAAAAGGGAAAACCGGGTATGTGGATCAAGAAGATCCTGCCTCATTAGGGTCAACATACACAGGGGGAGAAAGTATTCTATACTTGACTTCCCCAAAGGAAAAAAAACTCCCAGGTAAGAGGCCAGGACGTTAAGGGAAGGGGGGGGCCGTTAGGAGTAAAAAACACTCGTCACTACAAGGGGGATACTTGAACTGTAGAAATTGTTCATTTCCAAGGAACACAAAATGAGCGACAAGGGATCAGAAGAATCATGTTCAAGAGCGTTTCTTGGTGATATTTATTCCCTGATGTGGACAGGGAAGAATATTAATGTTGTTTTTCTTCGTACGAGTGGAGGGAAAATCGAAGGGGCGCAACTCTTGAGAGCCGAAGGACTTAATTCTGAACCTAAGTAGGGAGCACGAGGTCAAAGCGTGAAATCTTCAATAACTTCCTCGTTGAGAGCTCGGCGATTGAGGGGTTTCAAATCGGAAAGCACACCAATCCAGTGGCGGGCCAGCAACGATATAAAAAGGCGGGGGAAGAATATTGCGGGTTTGTAATAAACCCAAAGAAGAATGAGGAATCGATAAAAAACTTGCTGAAAGGGGTCGAAACATGGGTGCTGCGACAAATCTCTCAGTTTTCCTTCGTCGGGAGTGGTCCATGAAAACTCTCTGGTACATCGGGTGACAATTGTCTGCGGATTAAATTGAAGCTCTCGCTGGTTCTTGGAGTCCAATTTCTTATATCCAGTCCTGCGACTCGTTCCGCTGCAATCCGCCGCGCCCGGAGAAAAGATGTGCGGGTCGGATAATGTGAGCCGGGGGAAGCAGGGCTGCTCATCCTCGGAGAGAAACGAATCATCTAACGGCTCACTAGGAGGAGGGTCTGGCCCTTGGACGATGATTTCAAATCTGAGGGGGGAAGTGAAAAAGATCGGAAAAGAAGGTCGGGTTCTATCTTTAAGAAGACGCCGGAAAATAGGGAAGGGCCTCACGTTTCATCAACCTAGACTTGTTCTCCAGAGTGGGTAAAGAGGGAATAAGTGGTCCCTGCCCTTTCGGTCCCTCAGATTGGAACAAAGATAAAAAAGGGCAGGAGATGGAAAGGGGAGATCTTACCTCTCCTCCTGAAATCACTTCATTTCTTAAATATTTGTTATCGAATGAATTCCTCCTATTTGTGCATCGGGGGCCTTTCTCCCGTTGGGATGGTTAACTTCGGAAAAATGAAAAAAAAACAAGCAATTTCACGGCTTTCTTGGAATGTGAAAGATCAACGAGCGAAGGGTTCTTACCGGGTTTTGGAGAGTCTGTCTGGAAAAAAGAAACGGCTCTTGGGGCGGAAGCAACTGGATCACACGACCCTCGACACAAGGAAAATCTTTGTAGGAAGACCCAACTATATCTTTTCTAAAAAGCTACAAACCGATCTGTAAAAGCGAGGAGAATAGCAATTCTCAGATATTCAATACGAAATGCCTGCGTCACTCCAGTTTTGCAGTTGGAGTGACAATCGGGGGGGTTCTTTCTTGTCATCAGTCGTGCATTCTATCTAAATTTAGGGGGCTAGAGGAGAAAAGAGGCGATATATGGCCGATCCAGAACATTGGATTGGTGTGAAAACCTGGGAGGCTGCAACCACGGATTTTTGAGTGCAAAGGATGAAGATCGCTAAGAATAGGGAAAGGAAAATGTGACCCTCGACTCCACTTAAATCCGCAATACGAATGGCGAATCCTCGGGGGGGGGAAGGGCGTTCATTCTGTCTACTGGGCCGGGGGGCAACTAGCTTCCAACAGCAGGCGCCGGGGGAACGTGTGCGTGGAGGGGGAGGAAAAAAAGCTTGGAGACTCTGAAGGAGGGTTCCACCCCCACTCCATCCGCATCCCTTTATTCTTCAACTTTTCTACTTCCGGGGCTGCCCAGCGGTATCTGCCCGCAAGCGACTACGCCCGTACTAAGCCTTTATCGATCCATGGGGGGGGTGATGAAGGAAGAAAGGGGGATATCAGGGGGAAAAAAGAATCACCCAACAAAAGTTGGAGTGAAAAGTAGAGCAAAGATGGGTGAAGGGGACCGCTGCCCAAGGCCATCACCATGTATGGGGAAAAGATATCATCCGATCTAAGGGGCCGAGGAGGGAAGGGGTGCGGCCTCCCCATCTCAAGACCCTTCGCTGTAGAAAAAATCCAGTCCAAGCCCATTCTATTGGTTTGGCTTTAACACAGTGGAAAATACAAATCGCAGGGGTCGCCAGGATAAGAACTCACGTCTGACTCATGTTTATGACTCTGGCCCAAGGGCTAATCCCACTGGAGAAGTCGAAAAGGGAAAAGAAGACTGCGGTTCTTTCTATTTCAATAGGGGGTGCAGTGAGCTGGATGGCTAGAGGGTAAAAGAAAGGGGAGAAAAAAAAAAAGTTTCGCCTTTCGCAAAATGGACCAAATGGCTGTATTCCGCGTGCTCCGCGATCATAGGTCGTTCAAAAATTAAGAAAGGAGAAGAGCTCTTAAAACCTCAAAAGAAACCCAGATCAAAGCCACTGAGGAGCCAGAAGGACAAAAAAATGTTCTACCTAAGTTCTTCTGCGTTGAAAATGAAAAAGGGGGCTCTTCCTATCTACTAGCAGGGTTCACCTATCTGTGTTTCGCTTAAATGCAAAAATAGCGACGTTTGTGAGATACCAAGGGGTTCAGGTCGTTCTCCGTCGCCTTGAAGGGGGAAAACGGAAACTTCCCCCTTGTGAGGGAGCTAAGGGATCACCCCCCAGTCCTCACTGGGGTAAGGGGGGATATTCGAAAAAAAGGAAAGGATAAATACAACTTATCCCCATGAGGGGGGGTCCAGTGGGGGGGGTGGAGGGAAGAAAGTCGGCAGAAGAAGGGAGGGGCCCAATCGGATTCTCCAATCTCCAGTCAGGAATTGTCTATGGAAACGGTTTTCTAACATGTGGTGGGGGGGTGGGGGGGGGGGGGGGGGGTGGGGGGGGGGGGGGGGGGGGGGGGGGTGGGGGGGGGGGGGGGGGTGGGGGGTTGGGGGGTGGTTTGGGGGTTGGGGGTGTTTTGGGGGGTTGGTGTGGGGGGGGGTGGGGGGGTGGGTGGGGTTTGGGGGGGGGGGGGGGGGGGGGGTGGTGGTGTGGGGGGTTGGTGGGGGGGTGGGGAAAAAAATTTTTTTGTCGGCGGAGCAGAACCCGGATGATTTAACTGAGGAGGGGAAAAAAAAAGGGGCAATTTGATTGTCGACAATCTAGTGGAAATAGGGGGGGGGGGGGGGGGGGGGGACAATCGTACTATCAAAAACCAAGAACAAACGTGGCCGTCGTTTATGGGAACGCGGAGCAGGGAAGGTTTCTTCAATATAAAGAACAGTGGGCGAAGTATCTTTTTCGCGTCTCGAAGTAGGGAAAATCAGAGGGGAAAAAGGGACCCTGTCGTCCCTTCTTTTGAGATGATATCTTGTAAGGGGGCCTAAAGGTATCGGGAAGGAACTCTCGGAGGGACACCAGGAAGGCAGCCGCCGCACTTGTGTACTACTGTTACCTGATCGGTTTTAGCTTCAACAGGGAGGTAAGAAAAGTAAAAAAGAAAAAAAAAAACAAAAGAACCAAAAAAAAAAAGAGGACGAGAAGGAATCCCATCCTTACCATATTCCTGCTTGTCGGCGCCGGGTGCCGGGACTATCGAATCTACTACCTCTCCGCACGAAAAAGCTAAGGGGGGCGGAGGGAGATGTCATAAAGGCATCTATCTTAATTGGGACAAGAGGGGTTTGGTGTGGAGGAAAAAAATCATAGAGAGTTGCGTTCTGCAAGACTCAGAAAACTTCTATCTGAATCTCTGAAGACCCTATAGTTGGTAAAATGTTCTTCGGGATGGTATCCTCTATCTTTCAGGCGCTGCCTGGAGGATGGGAAGGAAAGTGAGGGGAGAATGCCAACTTTAAATCTTGGGCTCTCTAATCTTCTTCCTTCTGAGGGCTTTGGAGGAGCGAAGAAGGGATAAAGTTACTAAACCGGAGCTTTTACGGAATTTCCGAGAAAACTGAAGGGGAAAAAGATTCAACATAATCACCACTAAAGCGGAGGTGAAAATGAAAAGAGGGGTGGATAGGGATCGGCGAAAGATCATTTTTGGCGTGGGGGAAATCGACACCCTTCAGGGGGGACCTATGAACTTCGATGTATCGACGGGAAAAGGCCACAGGAGGAGAGAAGCGTTTAATGGCACGCTCTCTGCGGAGACAAATCTTGATTTGACCTCATCAGGGAGAGACTCAGTAGAGGGGAGCCGAGATGTATGGCTTGGCTATCGCAACGAAAAGAACAGGGGGATGCGACGGAGGGGAAGGTTCGAGGCTGAGTTAAGACGGCGAGAGCTATCGTGCGACAATGAATAAACCGAAGCGGGAAGAGGGATTTAAGCGATGGGGCCGGAAAACTAAGGCCGGTAGGTTCACACGAAAGTTGCAGACCTGCCCTGTCGCGAGGCACGGGGGAGAAAGACCCAGGTTCAACATGGTCCTGTAGCCCTGCATCTCTTGGGAGGAGCCCAATGTGACTGTTGGGAAAAACATAAAAGGCAAAATAAACAGGAAAAAAGAGAAAAGATGGCGGCTTTACTGTGCCACAATAATTCGCTAAAAAAAACAAACAACAGGGGAAGAGAGAGAAGTGTCGCCGAAGGGAAAGCCGGAAAACAATTTGGGAAAAGCCATCGTTCAAGGGTCTTTGCGGTTTAAAACATCGGTCAAACATGGGCGACAGAAAGTCAAAACCGGCAGTAAACTCAACGGAAAAGAGGTTTAAAAAGAAGGAGATGCAGAAAAAAAAGATGACATTCTCGGTCTGTCCTAAAAAAGGGGAAGGGGTGAGAATATTCCGGGGGGAAAAGGAGGAAACAGAAAAGGAAAGACTATCAAAACGGGTCCGGGTCAGGTTGGGGGGTCACTCAATAGCTTGCCAGACGACAGAGTAGACGAAAGGCAACTAAAAAGTCGAAGAAAACTCTTTTCGTGGGAATCTTGGGTCAGAATTTCCAGATATATGAGTCGGTATGGGGAAATGAAGAGATAAAGCGCGCATACTACCAGGCGGTTTACGCAAGCTCGCGGAGTGAAAATAAAAGCCCACTATTAGCCATTTGGGAGTTGAAGAGAGGGAAGACCCGGTTACCGCCCTTTCCTGAGTTTCCCCATTTGTTTAACAAAGTGCAAGCCACCACAGTATCGGAACTCCGTGAAGATCAAAAAAGAAGGGGGGACGAGACGTCGGGGGGTGTGGCCGTTCTGAACAAAAGATGTTTTGACGAGGTTTCTTAAGCATTCTCGGGGTCGGGAGGAAACGCCTGTTTTACGTGAGACTGCCATACGGGAGGCAGGAAGAGAATGAGCGAAAAATGTGAAAAGAGGGGGGACTTTCGGGGGATGACGTCCGCCATCAAAGTCGAGAAAAAATCAGGTACTTGATAAACATACGCAACCCAGTTTCCAAGAGATGGGGGGCGGAAAGCGGACGATACAACATTCTGTCTTGGGAAAGATAATTCTCTAGGCTTGGTGGCCCATCCACACCTTAGATTGGCCTTAACCTATAAAGGGTCTTCCTGGGGGTACGGGGGACGGCACATGGAGTTACAGTCCTTCCTATCGATTTCCGGGGGGGAGTTCTTTTCTCTTCGAGTCCGCCTCTCTTTATTGCGGGGGCAATACTCTGTCAATCGCGGAGCAACGTAAAAGAAAGCGGGCGGATGGCGTGAGGGGACGAGAGGAAAAAAAATGATGGACGCGCGGTGCTCAAGAAGCACAGACGCTCCAATAATAGGGCGAACGAGGAGGGCAGGGGGAGGGGGGAGGAAATCGTCCGCCTCTGAGTCTTCGGGGGGGCGGAAAGCCATATGCGAGACTCTTGAGAAAAAGCAGGAAAGGGGAAGGAAAAGCTTAGTCCCTTGTCATATGGGGCAAAATGAGGCGAGTACAATCCGGGCTGGACCTACTGGAGGACTCGGATAGGGGGGAAGAAACAGGAAAGTCACTCGCACAAATTTGAGGAGAATAAGCTCTTGATCTCTTGAATTGGGGAGAAGAAGAATGTGTTCAAGTTCTGTACTCCTTCTTGGGGGTAACTAAACAATACAAGTCAGGAGAGAACAGGTAGAGAGGCTTCCTCCAATTCACTTCGTGAGTCCCAGAATGGCAGGCGATTTCGCTCCGTTTGGCGCGGCCGAAGTGGAAAGAGGCCGGGGCTTCGCAGGTCCAAAATGAATCCAAGTTAGTTGGATGATGAAAAATGGAGGAGGAGAGAAAAGGGGTTCGAAGGGGCATTCTGCGGGAACTCTCCACGTGTTTACCCCTCCGGGGTCCTTTTCTTCATGAAGGGGTCTCAACAGCAATACAAAAGGAAGAGGAATACCCACTTCTTCTCTTGGGGGGGACCACGAGAACCTTCTTATACTCTAGATATCGAAGATGCTCTGTGATTGAAAAAAAAAGGCTATGGCTTTCAGCCTCCGGGTGTGAAGGCTGGGACTCTTGTGTTAGATAGGTTTTATTTTCGGTCACGGTCTTAGGGGTATAATTCTATTTAAATCGCGACTATTGCTAGATCTCAGGAAAGGTAGGGAAGATACTTGGCAGTTTGGAGTACCTCTTCCCAGGCGGGTTTGAAACTGGGAGCGGGATCTCTAGGACGCATCGGGGCTAATCAAACACGATACAAAAGGAAAAGCAGCTTTTCTCATTCTAATCTATGAGAGTTCAGTTCTTCGGCTGAGGGAGGTTCAAAACAAAGATAGAAAGACAATGCACCCGAGTTGTTTGGTGGCTTCTACCCAGGCTAATTCTTGGCCAGTCTTTTCACAGGCATTAACCTCCCCCTGCTGTGTCGCTCAGGAATAACTATAAACGGGAGGGACTGGGGTGAGAGGAGGGGCACAAGGGAGCGGCAGGAGATTCTCCGGATGGGAAGGGAGTCTCAACTCGGGTTGAGGACAGGAAAGCGTATCAACAAGATAGAGAGAAACAAAAAAAACGGAGGAGGAAAAGGGATCTGGTCAATTGAGCAGACTTCCTGCGTCATGAGTTGGTAATAAAGGAGGATCGGAAGGGGGAAGAAGAGGGGTGAGACCCATCGCCACCCCTCTTGGCTTTAGTCAACGTGGAAACAAGGCTAGGGGGAGGTTGTTCCGGGGAAATCAGGAGGCCGAGAAATCTCTTTGGTGTCCGTGACGCGGCAAAACACTCTTAAAATGAGTGGGCAGGTTCGGGCATAGGGGAGTGCTACTCAAAGGGCCAAGCATTAGAGGGCTTAGACCATTCTAAAAAGAGTAAGGTCAATGGTTGTGCTTCTGAATGCTGGTTTGAAGAGAAAAAAGAAATAGGGGGCTTGTCCTTGCGCCAGAAAAAGCCCGGTGCAAGGTGCGCCAACCCTGCAGGGATTTGGAATCTGAAGAGTTCAGGAGGAAGAAAGAGTCTACTAAGATACTTGGCGCATTAAACGGCAAAAAAGCGAAAAGGGAGGTGTCAACAAGGACTGACCAGTGACCCACGGGGGGGGGGGGAACAAAGCGTCGAAATGTAAATCTCCTATTCGCCTGTATCTAGATGTTTCAAAGGAGAGGGTTTGTAGGAGGGGCGATTATATAAATTTTCGGAAACGCCCAAGGGGGACTGGGGGTAGGGAGGGGCCTCCGGGAATGAGAACTCGCGGATTTCTCACCTTGGGGAGGGTATCTTAACGCACACCTGTAAACCTTTTCCGAAAGAGGCCTCAATGAAATACGATAAACATCCTCACCAGTGAGGAGTTGGTGCCAGGAGAACATCAACAAGGCAGGGGGGGCCCGACTGAAAAGGAGCGAAAACGTCCCCCTGCCCCCACGCAACAGCCTCAAAACTTGAGATTTCACAAAGGGAGGGTTAAGGAGGTGGGGTTGCGGCGGACAGAAGAGATTGACCTGGATGTCCGCTCATTTGTTGATTGATGTGAATGCGGAATTACAGATTTTTGTAACACTATCGGATAAGAAGGGAAAGGCTCAGAAAAAAGAGAGGGGGGAAATAGCAAGATGTGCCTGCTGAGGTTCTACGAAGCCAGGGTCGCCGCGTTGTTAAGTTCACCCCACCACGCCGGGCCCAACTCCGGACTGGGACCATCAGGGAGAAAGTGCCCAGTCTTACAAGTCGTTGTTAGGATCAGCTTAAAAAATCTTAATGTGAAGGAGAAGAGTAAGGCTGCCGCAAAGTAGACAGACCACATCTGTTCGCTAAAGGTCGAAGGGCGGAATTGTAAAAGCTTGGAACAAAATGACGGGAGGAGAAGAAAGGGGCTACCTCAATCCTAATCTGGCTGCACGCGGAGGCTTCCTTGCACGATGAGAAGACGGCGCTAAAGCAGAACCAGGAAAACGGTCTATCTCTTCAGGAGGGGGATCAAGGGGACAGGTCACACGTCAACGGCCTAGGCTCAATGTGACGGGGGGAGAGAGAGGTGGGGGGGGCTGCTGCACCAGACTTAAGTGTGTCTGCTCAACATTCCGATCTGAGTCCACTGCCGGAAAGTCGTGGTTAACCTTTTTTCTTAAGCCTTGAGAGGATATCATTTTCTCATCAGAGGAGGTAAGGGAGTATTATAACTTCCCCAATGGGGAAAAGTGAAAAATCTGCGACTATTCCTGAAGGAAGGGGAAAGGTATCACATACAATGGCGACCGATTGCCGAAATTGACATAAGACCCAAAGAAGATCGAGGAAACTAAGTCGACCTGTGCATCAAACACGGCGGGTTGAAAATTAAAATGGTTATCGTATCGATCCTATCATGTTGGGATTGGGGAAGGACCATAAAAAGGGACTGGGGGGTGATCCCGAGACGCTGTATCGGAGATCCCCAGGAACATCCAGCTAAAGCGGTTCTTGGCGGAAAGCTCAGACTAAGCAGCAAAAGCGGTTAGGTTTAAATGGAGGGTCTTAGGTCAAGAGACCTTAAAGGGGGCCTGTGGGACGCCGAAAAGGGGAAATAAATATTTGGGCGCGGAAATCGAGATGGTAAGGCGAGGGCCTAATCGAGGCAAGAAGGGTGAGGGAAAAATAATGTGCAGCCGGTTGAGAGCTGTTCATGGCTGGCTAATAGTCAGGCGAGTCGAAAGAGGTGAGAAAGAGGAACCTCCATTCAATTGAGAGGCAAGAAGAAGAACAGGTGCAACCATGGCCTGGATCCTAGCTTCGGGGGGGACTGCGTGATACCCATGGGACCGGGGGGGGGGGGTTGCCATAAAAAAAAGTAAAGAACCTCGCTATCAATGGCCGGGGGCTTAAAGCGGACGACAAG
>Ga0179593_1663580_pt1 | contig 18968 bp, 15 predicted proteins | sample CZODoug2_1_08_16_FD_185931 | JGI IMG/M metagenome (GOLD analysis project Ga0179593, IMG submission 185931) | Vadose zone soil fungal communities from Angelo Coast Range Reserve, California, USA - CZODoug2_1_08_16fungal (PacBio error correction) | ecosystem: Environmental > Terrestrial > Soil >...
GAGGGGTAACGGACGGGAGGAAAAAGAATCTGGGAAAGGAGCACCTTTTACTGATTGTGTCGGGCCACTAGCGTTGGAGCAAGAACCCTTTAGGCACTCTCGGGATTGGGCTTTCTTGCAAGACCGAGGACATGGGCAAGACTCCTCTGCTCCCCTTGTCATCCTCTTATCACTCTAGAAGAAAAGGAGGCAGCACTCCAGTAGTCCCAGGTAAAAAGCGACGCGCGACTCCGACCGTCAACGACCCTCGTCCGTGAACGCTTCACTCATGAACATATATGCGCAAGAGTCTGCAACAAGCTGGACCCACCAGGGGATGAGGACAGAGATATAAAAGAGGCGAGAGGGGAAAGGGGGGCGGGTGGAAAATCTCTACTTCCTTTGGGGAAATCCGCGCTGCCCCTAGGGACTTCTGGAAGATGATTCAGGCAGCGGGACGACCAGATGACCAAAGCCAGAGAAGCCCAAGCCCTTCACTTAATGGTAACGGGCACAGCGCCAAACGAAACGCCGAGCGCTGTCGAGCTGTCACAAGATCACGGAAGAGCATGAACGCCTGCCTGTAGCGGGGGGGAGGGGGGTGAGGAATCGAGTATTTGTAACTTGACTCGGGCAACGCACCGGGTCTTACAAGTTGAAGGGGGGGGCAATAGGGCCTTCCCACTCGCGGGTTCACCGCGGCGGCATGAAATAGACGCCTTTTCTTAAGCGATTAAGAAAAAAAGGAACCACAACCTGAAGTCTTCTCAAAACGCTTGGGTACACATAAGGTAGTGTGGGACACACAGGCTCGGACAGACCAGCCTTGGGAATTCGGGCAAAGACCATGGAAACTGGGGGAAGAAAACATGGCGCCGAACTAAGTCCAACCCGGAAATCCCAGAAACGGTGGGGATCGCCGGACCCCTATTCGGACCTCAAGGGCTAGGTGACTTCCTGCACCCGGGCACCACCGCCATCGTAAACAGCACATCACCCTCGCACATCGGTCGGGAAGGGGACATCTCTGGAATTCCAGGGTGATCGGGGGCACCCACAGCGGCCATGACTTAACCAGGACCTCGCGCAGCTGCCCTGTCGCTCGGAGATCATGCCGCTGGTATAAAGTTGTGGGAGGCAGGGGAAACATGTCTGCTCCGAAGACAAAGCAAAGAAAAACTCAAGGGGCCAGAGACACAAGGTAACACCCGGGAAGGGTCAAAGGGAGCAGGAGAATCGAGCGTTTGCTTACAAGAAAAGGATATGCCTTGCGGATCGTGGCAATAGAAACCACAAAACACAAGAGGACAGCGAACTCGCACCCCTAGTGGCCAAAAACAGAAGTCAGGGCCGTATGCAAAGACGTTTAAAACCACTAAGGCCAGCAATCATGCAAGCCAGTTAAAAGTACAAAAAAGGCATAAAAGGCATCTACTATACACTTTTGGCATGTTCACCTGAACCAACCAGCCGGAAGTGAAAGCCAGCTTCAGCATCTCCAGATCCAGGGTTGGACCTGTGGATAAAGGGGTAACAAGGACTAGGTTGCCTTAGCAAAAAACGATCAGGATCATCTAAACCGAAAAAATAATCAAGAACTCTCCTCCTCTTCCAGGGCTGCAAACGGCCAATAAGACCGGTTACTTTTTCTACGACCATCGGGGGAGGCAGGACTGCTTATTAAAGCTTCATAGGTAACGCCGGCTACAAATGAGGCACGAAAAAACAATATCACAGAAAAAATTGGGGAACGAGGGAAACGAAATTGGGTTGCCAGAAGCTGAAGATATTACTGACCCTGCTCATAGCACGACGATAGGGGCAAACCCCTCCTCTCTCCGCACCAGTACAGCAACGCTGGCTAAGACAAACTAGCATATCTGCCCAATCTCTCCACACAAAAAAAGAAAGAAAAAAAAAAACCTAGTCTAGGCGAAGTAAGAAGAGCCGGGTGCTCAGAAAGTGTAATTCTAAACTAACGGTCGACAACCCGGGACTCCTAAAAGGGACGGTAAATGCCATCGGCCTCGCCCACTTTCCAAACAGACCTTCTGACTCAGTCATCGTAAGAGAGGTACTCTGAGCCCTAATCCGAGGGGCGGACGGAAAAAAGTCTAGAAGGACTCAAGTTTGCAAACTCCATTTACGAGGTAGTACAGAAAAGGCCACCGTAACGACGGAGTAACAACTCCCTGGAAAAGCACATTATCTTTTATGATGACGGTTCTGCTGACTAGAGCGTGGCGGGGAACTCTCGGGGGTCCACTCCGAGTATCGGCACGCTGCCCCCAAATGGCCGATCTAAGGCTTTAAAGGCTCTCTAAGATTCAATGTGACAAGTAAAGATACAGAGATTCAAAGGAGCAGAACTGCATTCGCCTTCCTGCAAAAACAAAACCGGGGAGGATTCCATTTTCGAGTGTGTTTGCAAGACCAAGAGGTGGCATAAAAATAAGCCAAAACGGCTCCTTCTTGAGAAAAAGACCTGGGTTGGCGAGGAGCGTCTGATTGGGTTGAGGACGTATTGGGAAGCCAGAGTGGATGATCGGAATCCTCAAGGAAATGTCTAAGCCAATCGCGTATAACGTTTGACCCTGGCCTTTGTCTTACGCCAAGTCGATGGGGGGGCGGGATCTATCTCCGGTTTCTCAGCAGCTCAGAAATTAAACGTCTTAGGATCCCGCCTATACTTTCCTCTGGTCACGAAACAAGAGGCCTCGGAAAAGGGGGCCAAATCTTCACTTTAATTCTTCCGAGGAGGAGTCACGGGACAATCGGGTTTTTATAAAATGCTACGTCCATTTACTCTTTCATTCGTGGCTAATGCGTTTTAATACTCTCCGTCTGGGCTCCATTGGGAAGAGATAAAGTGGAAGAATTTGGACTGCATATGGTGTCTGAAAAATAGGGTCGCTTTCTGAAAAAGGGGGGGAAGGTATGAGGATCACAAAAAATCCTCACACAGGATCCTAATGGGGGTATTAGACAGATTTGGGCAGAGGTATTGACACAAACAAGGTTCACTGAAGATTAAAGAGGGGCACCTAGAGACGTCAGGAATTCTCTTTAATTCCTCACATGAGGGAGACAGATAAGAGGCTATTCCTCTTGGAAAGGGATTCATTCGACCGTCCGCAGATCCTCCAAGGGAAATCAAACGCACCCTCACCTGTAAGGTTGGGGTGGTTGTGGCAGTTTTTTTTTTAGGTGGGGGTCCTTTGGTTTTGGGGCAGCGAAGCTTGAGAACTCTTTTAACCTTCGCTTGTAGCGACCGCTCGTCGTTGCATACAGGGGAAAAAAGGCAAATTTACAAAAAAAAGGCCTTGCAGGGTCATCTCTCCATAGGCCATCTTGGAGGGGAAAGTGAGACTCCTGCAATTACTCATCAGCCGAAAGGGTCCTATCGCAAAACAGGCTGAAACCGAGTCCCCAGTCTCTAAAAAGAAAAAAGAAGACCAAAAGAAAAAGCACTAACAACAACACTAAGGTATGAAAGGCCAAGAATTTGGAAAGGGAAAGAGAAATAGACCTCGCCATGGGTGCTATCTCCTTATGGGAATACTTGCGATTTGTCTCTTACAATCGGATTGGAGGGAGAGGGAAAATATCTGGGGTGACTCCCATTATTGCCAGCGTTCCTATCTGGAAACTCCCATCAGGAGGGTACAACGAAAAAAAGGGGCCACCTCAGGACTACTCTCGGCTTAGAAGTAAAAACAAAAAAATCTAGCGTCACACAAATAGGCAATAACAGCAAACTGACCTGCCCGGGGGGAGGTGGTCGGTGGTTATACCACCCGGACGGTGCCGACAGTGGGAAAAAATGACCTGCGATGTGATCTGGGTAGAGAGCAAAATGGAGAGAAGGTCTTCGGGGAAAGGAGAGCCTACTCCCCTCGACACACACAATCTACCACATTGGCCGGTGCCAGGGCCGTGGGCAGCGCAGCGGAGTTCCTCTGCGAAGTGTGGTGGAGAGCGTCGTCGGGAAGTGTGGGTGCGTGGTCAGGGGCGCGGTCGGTGAATGTAGGTGAGTTGCTAGTGGTGTGGGGTGCGTGGTGGGGTCGTGCTGACTGGAAAATCGGGTCGAACAGGAAGAAGCGGGCGGCGTGGGGGGGGCGCCATTGGGCAGATCATCGTTTAGTCACAACACTGGCGCCCCAGCACATAAAGTATAGGTTTATTATTTTGCCAACATTTCCAAAAAACTAAAAAAAGCCGACAAAGCAGCCCTTCCTCCCATCGAACACTTGGGGGACAACGATCACTCCACCTAAAAACAAACAGAAAGACCGTCGCAGGAATCTTCCACCATCACCAAATTACCAAAGAGCCCCGGAAACAAAAAGAAAAGATCACACCCCTTCAGCGTAAAACGAAAAGTTCCGCATCTACACCCGGTGCTAGACTCTTAAGGGCGGACGGAGAAACCACTTCCCTCCTCGGGAGGATCCAAAGAAGCATATCAATTTCCCTGTCGCGAAGGTAGCGCAGGTGCGCCCCCTCTGACTGACCAACGGTGCTAACACCGGTACGAGGTTTCACCATGAGAGAAGATAAAGCGGCTTGGCGTCGACCTAACTTCGCAGTGCTGGGGGTAAGTCCCTCGAAAAACCACGAAGCCTCATACATACATGACAACAACGGAGTTTTCCTCACCAGGCACATCATGCCACTGGATTTTCAACGGCGTAAAACCACTACCAGTCAAAGAGGTGCGCCGAAGGAGTCGCAAGCACACCGGCAAATGGGGACGGATGTTCTCATGGGTACCCTGACAGGGACGGAAAGACGTTCGCCAAGCGGCATAATCATCGCCCTCCCGGGGACCAGGGGGGCCGAAAATCTAGATCTTTGTCCCCCGGTACGCGTAGGGGGATACACATCCATTGTGCTTCAAAAGAACCCAGGGTAACCAAAAATACTTCAAAAAAAGGAATGAGACCAGGTGCCTAGATGACCTCCCTCTAGGGCGGGTACTTTTTCAGGACCAAAAAGGAAAGGCGGCCATCACTAATGTCTATGTACCAGCGGCAGTTACCTCGAGCCTGACCGGGGAAAAAGAAAAAACGGGGGAAAACTCTTTCAGCATCTGGTGCCACCAGGCGGACTATCAAAAAACCACTAGAAAAACTCCTTTTCGAGACCGCCTGACCGAGGGACAGCGCAATCGGGGGGGGAAAGGAGTTTGGGGAGGATCTAGCATTTCCAGCATCGCGAAACCACAAGTATGGGGGGGAAGGGGGGGGGGGGGGCGGGGGGGGGGGGAGGGGGGGGAAGATTAGCTGCGTCGGGTATCATGGGTGTTCCCTGACGGGTGTTCAGAAGAACGGGGAGATCAGAAAAAAAAAAACCTAAAAAAGGTTCTACGCATAGTTCATATGAGAAGAGCCGTCATGAGGACAACCATGCTGAACGCGGACAAATTTCCTTAGCGCGACTTGACCCTGGACTCCCTCTAAGGAGGCAAAAGCGCAAAAGCTTAGCCTCTCCGGTACTGGAAGACCCTGGGAAAGGAGCTAATCACCTCCTCTCGGATTCCTTCTAGTACGAAAACGAAAGCAACTAGGAGCGACGTATAGGGCTTGGGGGGGAAATATTAAGAGGTCAGGAAAGGCTGAAGGAATGGTATCTCCTCCGAATTCTCCCCAGTAGAGGCTCATATAGGTTTCGGAGGGCCAGAAAAAGGCCCTCCCTTACCATGAGAAATCTATCTACTTGTGACTGAGCGAACGAGATTCCATTAAAAAATAAGCGACAAAACACTAATGAGACCTGGTCTTGTGTGCACTAAAATCTTATGGGAAAAATTCCGGGAAGATGCCTTCTTTAAGACCTTTTAGATTTATAGTTACTTTAGCAGAAAGGTTATCTGGGGGCAGATGTAGGGGAACTCCAATCTCTCTAACTCTCTCCTTTTGGTGGAACCGTTACCCCTGCCGGGACTCTCACTATTGCGGGGACGAAAGAAAGGGGCGCCAAGTGAGGGGGCAACGTTGACCCTTTCGGAGGGAATCCCTAAAGGGAAAGTTGAAAAGTAGACTTCACCCTGCACCTATTCTTGATTGGGCAGGGCCAAAGAACTTCTTACTGAGAACGCAAAGCGGAGCTATTGATCTAACGGGCCAGAAGGGAACTTGGGGGGCAGGTCACCGTCCCGCGCCCGGGTAGTGAGGGCGCCAGGGGATGGCAGAAAGAATGTACTCTTCCCTGGACAAAAACTTAGGGAAGCCAGTCCTTCCCGGGCCATGGTGACCATTGGTCGTGACAAACACTCAAACCAAAATATGAAAGGGGTAGAAGTGGGGGGACACCGTAGCTACTGGCCACAACACAGATTTTGCCAACCAGTGGGGAAGGGGGTCCGGGGACAGCGAGCAGGCTGGTCCTACCTACCAGGACGTGCGCACGCAACTCAGTGCTACCCGAGAAAAGGGAAACCGTCACAACATAGCGCTGGATTCATTCGACCCGTGCGGACACTACCGCAGCACACATCGAGGCTCACCGGGACCCGCCCGGGCACAGGAAGATAAATTCCGTGAGAGACTCGGGAAAGGGGGGAAAGACCGGAGCGGATCTTTCCTCATGTTTCCGCCGAAGGGGGGGACCGAAGCTCGTCACTGTCGCAAGGGGGGGTTTGCCATCGCTGGGCGCACTGATCGGCGACTCCTCATCCAAGGGAGGGATGGGGAAAAAAAAGAAAAGAGTAGGACGCGCTCTCCCCACTCGCCGGCGGGGGAAAGAGAGAGCCATAAGAAAAAACGGATGGAGTATGATATTTGCGGCCAGAAAAGGGGACTGAGAGTGGGGCGAGCTCTACGCTGGGGATAATGGCATGAAAGTCTCAGAGTCTTTATGGCACTATGTAGTCGCCATAGCTTCCAAAGGAGGAAAGAGAAAAGGTCCATCCCCTTGGAGGACACGTGCTGTACCGCCTGGCCCACCTGCCTTAAAAAAAGAACCTTACTAACACTCTGCTAGAGGGACAACGTACTTGGACGGGAAATCGGGGAGAAGGTGCAGTTCCCGATCGAGGTTGACTTGGCTGGCAGAAGAGGCAGGGAAAAAGGCTGGAAAAAAAAACAGTGCGCAAGGCGCCTAGACGGAGTGATTGTGAGCAGAATTGAGAAAAAACGACCGCGGCCGGGAAGAAACTGTCGCTTACCCCCAGGGAAAAAAGAGCTCGTGGAGTTGGGCAAAGCAGCTCGGGTGTCACAAACCACGGGGCAGAACAATCTCAAGTGAAGGAGGCGGCCTGACCATGGACAGAAGAAAGTAGGGAAAGAAAAGGCTCCCGAGGGGCCTGCCTCCCACTGTCTTCAAACTTTGGCAGGATCGGGTTTGGGAAAAAATATACGGGGACGGCTGCGCAAACCGCAGAACAAGGGAAATCAGTCCAACCCCTCATCTCCAGGGAACACGAGGGGACGAGAAAAGGTTCCCATTGCAATCGGACAACGGGGCGACAAACAAGACCGGGGCGTCGACCCGCAAAGATCCCTTCCGCAAGACACAGACCGAAGTCTCCAGACGGCGGCGCCGTCGCGGCGAACACAAGAAAAGCTAAGAAAAAAGGCGAACCCCGGACCCGTGTCCAATAGAGCACATCATCGAGCAAAGCTGGAACAAGATCGCAAGAGAGCCATCGAAGCCAGCTGGCCAGCGAGATCATCGCCAAAGGTCTTAGGGCCACGCGCCGCAAAGCGGAGGGGCAACAGTCGGTGGAAACCCAAGCAAAATTCCTCCTTGTCAGTCATGGGGGAATTCATTATTCATTCAACCTAGAGCTCTGTTCGATAAATTGTAAAAATGTTCAATTTACTCGGGGGTAGACACGAAAATCTTCCCTGATCTCCCTGCGAAAACGGGTCTCCTTCGGGGGGGGTCCGATCCAGCGTGCGGGAAAGCGAACGCGGAGGGGCCGAAAACATCTCCATTTCTTCTCCATAACAGAAGAAAGAAAAAAGCTCCTAGAGATGGGGGAGGATAGATTCCTTCCAGCAGGAGGGGGCTTTTGCCGTGTGCCGAATAAATTGGCGGAAGCAGGGGGGGGAGGTGGGCTCGGAGGAACGAGACGTCCCTACGTCGACTCCGTGAGGAATTCGAAGTTCAGCAGAGTTTCCAGCCTGCCTATTCATCTTACACCTTCTAAAAAAAAGTGCCCAGCCCCATCATGAAGAAACAGTAGAGGGGTCTTCCTGTCCTGTTTGTGCAGGGCCGACCCATCAAAACTCACAACAAAAAGATTATTAGTGAAGAGATATATGAGAACCTTGAGAAAGAAAATACAGAGGGTGCGCTCTGGAGCTGGGGAGCGTTCGCGCACGTTGGAAATAAAAACCAAAGAAAAAGAATTTGGTAAGTATCTTGCTCCTTCTTCGGAAAAAGCGGAAGGAAAAAGACTCTAGGCCTCTAGAAAGCTACTGGGTCGACACGTGGTCAAGGGACTCCTTTCCTTTCCCCAATTGTACTAGACAATTGAGCACTTCACCGACATCTCGGGTTAGACTGACGTTAAAAACTCGCATTATCAAAGAGTCTTAAGTCGTTCTGTCTACTACCGGACTTGGCCAAAAAAAAAAAGACGACTTAAAAAAAGGGCCACCGATATCGTTCAAATGCAACCACGAGAGTCTCAGGGAAGGGGGGAAGGAGTCGGGAAAAATCGGAACACGTTTACCGCGCACAAGAATCAGCGGGGAGACTAAGAGGGGCTCCTTAAGGTCCTTTCGCACAAAGGAGGATGGCGTTGGCAATCAATCTTTTCAACACAGTCCGATGGGAAGGGTCGGGGAGATGATTTACCCCACATTGGGGGAGAAGTGATCTGCAGGGTCCATAAGGGGGGATGTGGAGCCCTCAATTCAATAATTCACTGAGAAAGAGCGAAAAGCGGGGACTTTTTACCCGGTACACCTGGGTGTCGACCCGGTCGAGGCCTGGTGAGAATTGTCTTACTTAGCAAGACTCTAGGGTCCTCTCCTTGCCTGGCAGGGAACAAGACAAAGACGGTCTTTATAAAAAGCGAGGACGCATCTGAGGGTGTAGCTTCAAAAAATCCTGGGGGAGTAATCCCCGGTTTGCATACAAGTGGCCTGGATGTACTTCAGAGGACGAAAGTCAAGGTCCGGAGGCGGGGGGGGGGATTCTCATGTGGGCTCTTTTCGGTTACGTGAAACCATAAAAAGGGGGTCATAACCGTTTAGAGGGCCACACGTGTGCGCGGCGAAATCGGCAAGGTGGAGAGCGGCCAAGAGCCACCTTAGGGCTATTATCAGAAAGATCGAGCGGGGCCAGGACGACCATATCAAACGAGAGCTGGTGCTGGCCGCCGGGTCACCGATCTGCTGGACACCACATCGGGGGGGAAAGAGACTCTTGGGGTCCGAGGGATCGGCTACCCCCGTAGGGGAGGGCCGAAAGGGGGGTAAGAGGGCGCCAATTGGCTCTGCCCTCTCACATGGTATCAGTAGGAGAGGCCGGCTCCTCTCCAATAAGCTATCTGACAAAAAGGGAAAAAAAACGACCTTGGATACGAGATTCCAGAGGTACCTCGGTGGGGAGTGGGGAATCTCTCAAAGGGAGTCTCTAGCGGGGCCTTTTCCCTTTGACCAGCACACTTGAAGGCACCGGGATCACAGGCCATCGTCAATCAAGAGCTAAGGTTCCTCACTCCATCAGCAGAGACAGAAAAGAGTCACAGGAAAGGGAAAAAAAACTGGGGGGGACGCAATCGCGCTCTTCCCACTCTCCTGAGATCGAGGGTAGAGGCTCTCAAAATGAGAGATATTTCTTCGGCGATCTTCGAAGGTATGCGGGGCAAACTTGATACTAGGGGGTTGACTCGTTTAGAAAGGCCGGGGCTCTTCCGTCGAAGGGGAGGAAGAGGGGCGGTAATTAGTCTCCAGTCTGCGTTACAGACAGATGGAAAAGAGTGTCAACCCCGTGCCCGGCACGGAAAATGGGGTCCCTTTCACCTGCAAACGGCTTCAAAGAAGAAGTCAAATGGACCGACGGGTAAAGAGGTGAAAAAAGAAACCAGTACTATCTGCTTAACCTGACAGGGGGCATCTGGTGGGAGAGAAGGGATCGGGCTTGTAAGGTATCGGCCGCACAACAATAGGTAGCCTTAAAGTGCTTCAAGCATCCAAAGCGACGGCCAAACGAGGAGGAGGAGGGGGGGCTTGGGAAACGTATGGTCCATTCTTAATCGGAAAGAACAAAGAGAAGTTTCACTTACCTGCTGTGGCATTGAAGAAGGACCAACACGCATCCATCCCCTTCACTCATTCACTGAGGTATTAGGGTGTACCATGGTCCCCATGAAAGAAGAGGGGGGCGAAAAACCATGCCTCATTAACTGCAACTTTCCAGAGTCGGGCCAAAACTCGAATCCCCCCTGTAGAATCAACGGCAAAGGGAGAAAGGGCAAATCCTTGCAATCCACAAAACAGCTCCACAACTAACTACGCAAAAGCCTTCTGTACTTACTAGGATGAGGATATCCAGTGGCCTTCGAGCAACGTTTCTTACCTCCACTAGCCCACTTCCCGAATATTACAGAGGAAAGGAACCGGAATGGTCCTCACTTGGGGCCCTGGCGTGAGGACTAAATATGTACGACTATCAAAACCCTGGGCGTCCATGACCCTTCCGGGATAAGGAAAAAAAAATAAACACGCCGGTATTCCACCTGGCTGGTATTGAGCTTGGCGGCGACTTAGCTCCATGGGGAAGAATCAAGAAGTCCCCGCAAAAAAAGGTCCAGCAGGGGGGAATTGAATGGGGCTTATCGTTGTCCCTACCGTTCATCCGAAAGTTTGGAACAGGCGACCGTTTTCCATCACTACCAGCCAATTACCGGTAGAACTTCATGGACGCAATCTAAAGACCAAAAGGGGGACACCAGAGGACTCTGTCTTGAACAGCGTTCCACCTTCGTCCGGTGAAAACGAAAACAGATTCCCTCGAAAAGGTCGCATAGCGCCTGGTCTAAGTTTTCCGATACAGCGTGGACTTAGGTTCACCTAAAACACAATCTCCGTAGTCTGCAAAGTAAAAGGTAAACACGCCGCGGTCGCTCTGAGATAAGGGTAACTCAGAGGGGGCACAGCAAAAGCTGATGAAGGTGTTCTACACATCGGTAGGGGGGAGAAAAAAAGATGATTTCCAGCGTCTAGGTTGAACCGGCCCGATCATCTAGTGTCTTCCGAATCAGGAGAAAGAAAAACGGAGAGGCATACACGTTGTGGCCATACTTCGGAGCAGATCTCATAAGCATTTTCAGCTAAAACCGTCGTGAACAAAATTCCGTGGAAGTGGCCAACATTAGGCGTAGTCCAGATCTTTGACTTTAGGATCTTCTATCAGGTCACATCATCTAACAGCAAAAACCACGGAGGTGAAATGTCTCTCTTGGACCTGCTTAGCAAATAAAACTCGTGCAGGACTTGGCGAGCGAGGGAAGAAAATTTGGTGGGGGGGGGGGTGTTGTGGTGGTCACGTGGTGTAAAGCAAGAGGGGACAAGTTCATATTAATGTGCCAAAATCCCTCCTCTGTTAACCCACAAGGAAAACAGGCTTAAACTTTCTTGTTCTGCGGGCCTTGAGGCTTCCCATGTGAGGGGAGGGAAGTCAGGGGGTTTCCAGGGGAGCCCCTACTTCGTTGGTAGCCAGTCGGTGGGAGGCATGCCCTTTCCTCGGTTTACCCGTAACACCACGGCATTTCCCGGCGATGAAAGGGGAGGACCTGGCTTATTGCACCTGACGCCCTTTAAAGAAGGAAGGTATCGGGGGGGTACATTGAGTTCTTTTACTACTACATGTATCTTTAGGGACAACGTGCTGGGAGGGTCCACAATGATAGAAAAACCTTCTCCACCTAATTAAGATATAAGCAACGCTTGCTTCCCTCACGTGAATCAGGGGGGAAAGGTTGGATGAGGCATGAGATCTGTGGGAAGGCAGAGCTGTAAAACTGGCGAGTACCGGCCGTAGGATGGAACTTGTCTTGGGCACTACAAGACAAGAGGGTTTCAAGGCACAGGCCTGGCGGCCGTCGGTACCATCGACCGGTTGGTGTGATAGAGGAGAGGACAGAAGGAGAGATGGAAGTAAAGGTAACGCCAATCTCCGATTCTCTAGGCTCGGGGTAAAATGGGGAAAACGGCGGGGGGGAAACTCCGGCTTAGCTTTAAGCTTGTGATTCGATAGGTCGGAAAAAGCTACAAGAACGGTTGCTTTAACTTAAAGAAATCAGAACTGCAGCTGATTCTACTTCAACCAAGAGAGGAGGGAAACGGTAGCACTGGACTTTTTCAGCGACTAGTCACCCCGGATTGGGAAATGCTGGCATTGGGGGCGTGCTGTCATCTGGTGTATGCGGGGGACGGCAAAAGCGTGGGGCTTGAGGGGTTCTCCATTTTCGCGCGAGAAGGGAAAAACAGCAGGCACATCTGGTTGCGTAGTGAACTGTCAGTGAGAGTGTCCTCCCTAAAGGGCTTTCCCGGCAGGAGTCATCGCACACTCCGAAAAACAGGTGTTCGGTCCGACTGTGGCGGGAAGCTTTATTCCAAACACATCGGGGAAAGCCAGTATTGCAGGGGGGTTTTGATTCGATAGGCCTTAAGGAAACCTTATCGACATGAAAAGACTTAGCCGAAACACGTCACACGACCGGTTCTTGAATAGCGTTGGGAATCCGGAAAATCCGGAGTACATGGTGATCGGGTGTGTGTCCTGTGTCCTGGGGCGAGACTTCCACGGACCGCGAAGCTACCCACGGGCAACTTATTAAAGCGGCGAGGACCCGGAAGGCGCACAGTGTATTGAAAAGCAGGCTCGCAACCCGTGCGGACGGGCTGGTCCACGCGAGCTCAAATACTGAGATGGGCCAGTCCTCTCGGTTTCCCAGCGATCGAATGACGCGATGAAGGGTGACACGGAAATCATGCAGCCTTGCATTTACCGCCCCTACGCCGGACGTGTATTTAACACTTACCAGACTCTCGGAGACACACTTCCTAGTGCAGCCTACAAAGTGTCAGGAGTGACATCAGGTGAGTTGCCGTCGCCCCGCCCCGTTCCCCCTTTGCGCTTTCAACCGACATGTTTATCAGGGCGGACGCGGGTTGACACTCTCGCTAGGTGCCAACTTTATAACTGGTCGCCATGACCCTCGATCACCCTGGATACGGAGGAAATCGACTCGGGTACGACTGAATCCGGAATGGGCCTGAATGAACGCAACAAGACTTGCCCTGGATGGAGGATCCTTCGCACCAGGTGAACCGAAACATAATGGGACTCATCAAAACAAGCATTAGACAAATACTGGACAGACACGGCAGTGGGCGGGGACTTCCGAGGTGCAAAGGATGAATCTGCTCAGAGAACACAACTGCGGGGTATGAACGGTGGAAAAGACGCCCTGTGGTCAACTGGGCCTGCGAAAAGTATACGACAACTGGACTAGCGGGTTTTACAGCGTGGCCCACTTCTGGTAACCACACACTGGTACGGTAGGGACACATAACTTTGTCCTGGTGTGGTAAGGCCCGTAAAAGCCGAAATAGCGTCGAGGACAGGCTGAAGAGGGATGGCTCAAGAAGCGGTAGCCGAACTGGTGTACACGTCCGTCCTCATATGGAACTGGCTGCCGCGACTCTGGCAGACCCCCTGTGTACTTTTCCCGTGTGGACAGGAGGCGCCCGGGCAAACGGCCACCTAAGAAACGAATAAGCGAAGGAGAGCTACCGTCTTTTACCGATTTAGGACACGGGGTCGAAAGCAGAGGAGTGGATGCCACAAATTTGTAACAAGTTGTCGTGCGAGTGGGCGGGGGCTCGTTGGGATATGAGTAAAGCCTAATGTTCACGGAATCATATCGCCGTTCTGAGGCGGGGTTGCTGGGACTCCGGGTCGCGCTGGCTGGCGCGGCTCTCTTCCTCCTGCGGCGCGAGGAGCAGGGGGTACCGGGGGAGTGTTCACCTTCTACACAGAAAGCGCCCGGCTCGCTGACCCCACACATGATCAGGGGTGGTACGTCGGACAGGAGGGACGTCTTTTATGGCAGATCTGCGCCGGAATATTTCAATGGTGCATTCCGCGATTCATGGAGCTAAACCTCCCAAAATGCATCCTGTAACCTACCTTTCAGGGAAAAGAAACTGACGAACGCCCTGTAGGCGCGGTCTGGCCACCAGTCACTTATACTCGGTTTCCGCTGCAAACTGCGTATACGGCGCAGCATTCCTGCAAACTACGTATATGGCACTCCACAAGCGGGGAGGTGGAGTGGTGAACGGGCGGTGATGATAAAGGGTTTATCACCAAGGACTCGCACTGGGAATGAATGTACACGGCACGGGGCATAGCGGAGAAGAGATCCTGATCACACTCCCAAGGCAAGGGCCGTCGCAGCACACCACGAGCTCCGCGCTCGCCGCGGTGATAAAGTTGGGTTTGTAATCGAGCAGCTACAATCCTGAGCGTGTCAGAAGGAGAGGACCGAAGACCCTGCATGAGTTTGTAAGGCTTCGGGGGGAGAGCGAAAGACACTCCCGGTAACCGAGCTGCAGGGGGGTGCCGCCGCGGAAACCTACCACATCTGCCGCACGCTGTCCCAACGAACCGACACAGGATCCCAGCACTGAGTAAAACAGGGACAATATGACGAGCTCAGGGCACCCGTCGAGGTTCCAAGGATGTTCACAGATGGGTCCAAAAACTGTACGCCAGGGGGGCCGGGGGGTCTGCAGACTGAACGTGTTGTGCGAGAAGAAAGATAGTGCGGCTCGGCCGACTGCATCTCCTGACAAAAACCAAAGGCCCTTCCTCAAGATACGGGTAGGATCAGCAGAGCAAGCATTCGGGCTCCGGCCCGAACTACGCCACGCGCAGGGGGCGGCAGCGCGCAGTTCCAGAGCGAAAACGCGTAAAAATCGCATACCAGTCAATAGGAAACGCGACGAAACGTCTGCTCGAGACGAGAACCGCCGCCGCCCAAGCGCCTTTCGCACCCGGAAGTTAACGGCAGAATCGCGTGGGAGCGACTTCCTCGGCGGATCGGAAAAGAAATCCCCCGCTGGAAGCGCAAAAAGAAAAACTGGGACGCCGACGGGAAGAGCCTGGGGGTGCACCTGGTCTGCGTGCCAAACTACCAGGACCTAATCGGGGGGGAAGGACTGGGCTCAGTAATGAACAAAGCCTCGAAAACAAAAAAAAAGAGTAATGGGGATAGCCTTTCGCAGAGCGCAAGCTGGCCGTACCAAGCGTCACAACATCCTCTTGACTGAAAACGCAGAACACCATATGCATGAGACGACCACAGCTGACATCAGATACCCAAACCGCAAAGGGGGACGGCTCAGCTTGGAAACCGTAGGGAGACCTGGAGGAGGGAAGACCGCCTTCTTCTACGTTGGACACACAAAAAAAATCGTCAGTCCGTGCACCAGAGCACAGGACGTGACAACGCAACACAGCACAGCGGTAAAGATAGTCTCCAGAAGGGAGCGCCCTCGGTGGTCTCATTGAATGAGAGCCATTCCCTCGGGGTTAGTGACACGAAGGTGGCAAGGCTAGGAATGACCAGCTCCAGGTGAAGGTCACATATAAGGGGAAGAGGCGAAGAGACAGGCTGGAAAGAAACTCCACTGCTCGGAAGCGGTGCCTCACTTGGACGTGGAGACGGAAGGCTGTTTTCTCACGCGAACCGAGATTCCACCGAGAGGAGGTTAACTGCTGCAAGTCACAGAACAACTTCGCGGACATAACAAAAAAAATTCCAGGGCGCCTGGACGCACTGGAAGTGTCGCTGCACTACGCCCAGGCAGGGGTACAGCAGAACTCCAATAATCCAGGTGATGCCCCGGCTCTAGACGGGCGTGCAGTCAAGACCGCTTGTGGAGCACACCAGAGGACAGCAAGCGTATATAAATTTTAAAAGACTGAGATCGACGTCAATACAGCTAGCAGGGGTTGTATCGGCCGTCCACAAGCGAAGACGGCGCCGACCCAGTTATCTTTCCACCCACGGGCAGGGAGGTATACGAGGAAAGTGCAGGGGGGCGAAGAGGAACAGGCGGTACAACGGCTATCCATCGCCAAGGCGGACAGGAGAGAACGATGCACGTGCAGACAAGGGAGGCTTGAATCAGGCACGGGAGGCGAGCGGCCTGAAACGCATGGCATCGTCTCAAGGGACGCGGCGTCAAGGGAAGATGAAACAAAAAGGGGTTAAAATTACTGCTCGTGCCTCACCTTTACATCCTAACTCCCGTCAACTACTGTGAAGGGGGGGTCTGGGCTGAGTGTGATGGATGGGGCAGAAGACGGAGACCTGCCCAACACCGAACTGGTTACAAAATTGGGAATTCAAGTCCTGGCTGGCCAACAAGAGAGGAAAAATTCCAATTCGGGAGAACTGGCTTCAATAGGCGATCCGTAACGCGGTTCTTCTGACTGGGCATCGACACCAGCACTTGAGGAACGTCTGTACATCGGCGGACGAACACTCTGGGGCAAACACCTGGACCGGACGTGATGGAATCTGCTCTAGACAAGCATTCAAACTCAGGATGCCGCGTGGCAGAAAATGATACAGGCCGGGTAGCTACACGTATCGGGTCTTGTCAACACGTGGAAAGGTCAGCCGGCGGCTCTATGGAAGAAGAGGTGGGCAAGGACTCGTGGAGACGAGTACTTTCAAACAAGGGGTATCGTACACGCAGGTCCGCCCCTCCTTAAAAAACGCGGATATTGCCGAAGAGGAGCTTCAAAAGCCGGTGCCAGGAGGAAACACAATAACAAGCGCAGGTCGCAACACGTTACCCTGAAAGGAACCGAAGGCAGCAGGACGCGAACGTCTGAGCTCCCGGATGTCCTTTCAGGTCTTAACGGCCGCGTTCTAAAGAAGCATGGGGCGATGGATCGCTGTTCCTTGTTGCCGGGTCTATACTGCTTGACTAAAAACACGGTCCAACTTTCCTGCCTATCCACCTGCGGGACCAGACCAAAATACTGTCACTATGGTGGGTCCGTATATGCTATCAATATAACACGGGCCTCGTTTTGATCTGACCGGCCACTATCCTCAGGGCTAGAGACTGGCAGGTGCCTAAAAGAGGCTCTAATTCCTATCTCATGGCTCTTTAAAATATTTGGGCTTAGGGAACCTGGGGCCGGGAGATGCGGGATTTTCTTTCGGGGGGGCTGGATTCCTGATCATCGTCACGTTCAGGAGAGTAGGTGAAAGCTGCCGAGCGCTGAGCTCCTGTTAGGATCAAGAAGAATGCAGTTCGGAAACAGAATCAATCGCCCCAGTTCCTCCGAACGATTACTTTCACTGCGGTTAGGAAGTCCAAAAACTGGACGCACTGCCATTTGTAGGTAACTGGGGATAGTCTGGATCCTCCCCGCGAGCACATCAAGTAACAGGCTCTGACCCTGGGGCGTCTTACGGGATAGTACCGGACGGCCTGGGGGGTGCAGTGAGCCAGTGTTTAAGCGTCAGGCGATCAGGTGTCCGAAATGGTAACCTCTGAAGAACACAGCGGCCGCGGGCGGGCTTCTAGCCAAGTGCGTAAGAGTGCTGAGAAGCGTACCAGTGGCACAAACAGCGACGCGGACAGACCGAAGGAAGATACCTTCTGCTCGGTCTGTTGTATCCTATGGGCGTCGACACGCCAGGACTTCTTGCAATATATGCACGCAGATGAAGTGCGGTGGAGCGCACGAAGGGGAAAAAAGGTCTGGGATAAAAAAATCCGCGCTGCAGAGAGCACGAGCACGGCCGTCCTGTGGAAGCCTGCTTCGTTTTTGCCAAGCGTCATCTTCAGGGGTGGCCACCGGCATTGCGGGGGGAAAAGACTCAAATGGCACAATGGGACGGCAGGGCTACCGAGGGAGCCGGTGGAACTAACGGTGGACAGGTCAAAAGAGCCGTGATTGATCGGGTCGTGTCGCCAGTTGAGAGGGGCAAGTGGCGGCAAGAACACCGCTAAAAAAGAAAAGCTTGTTGCAGGAATCGTCAGGTCTGAAACGAAAACCATAAAGCCTAGGGGGGAACTGGAGGCAAGTCCCGCCGTTGGCGGCGGAAAGATTCGGAGCTCACATAAGGACGCGTACCCGGGCGATAAGAATGTCGCAAATCAGAAGGAAAACACGGGGGTAAGTAGCCTCACAAGGAACCGAGAATAGATCGACAAGAGGTCAATAAAAGAGAAACGAGGAAAAAGAAAGGATCTTACCATCCCTGTTAGTATGCGAGTGCAGCAACAGATCCGTCTGCTTCCCACCGGCAACGGCGCGTCGTACGGAGCAGCAAATAGGTGGGGGTGGCACGGGCAGGTGCACGTCGGTGATGTTGACCACAATGCCCAGACCCGGGCACCGGTCGAGCCTCAGCTCGTCACATAGCCAGTCCGGGCAGCGGGGCGGGAGGAATGTCGATTCCAGAGCAGGGCCGGTGTGGACAACTTACAGCTGTAAAAATGGCCTCGGGAGCGCGAGAAGAGCTACTGAGCTTTCAAGGTATGACGGGAAAGCGGGCATCCCGAAATTCCCAGAAGTCTACTAACTAAATGCCCAACGCATAGAAGACAGTATTTCGACGGGGAATCTATAACCTGAGGAGGTGAACATCAAGCTCGCAAAAACAACGTAAGAAGTAGGGATAATCCAGGGTCCCGGACGGAGAAGAATGGCGTCGGGACCTCACTCGCACGATACGCATGGATGTCAATGTCGTGGCATAACCAGAGGCTGTGAATGGGACAGGTGCCGGGACGCGTGAGCACGGCTGCGTCGGGGATCTGGAGGTAAGAGGGCCAAGGTCTCGGACCAGATGGCTCAATATTAGTCCTAGAGCAAGACAGCTGCGGGGTTGGTAAACAACTTGTGAACGACGGTGGAACGTTGCGAGCTTCTGGCGACGACTACGGCGAACGGGATCTAACTAACAAAATCAATAAGCTGTGACGAAA
>Ga0179593_1615032_pt1 | contig 18967 bp, 13 predicted proteins | sample CZODoug2_1_08_16_FD_185931 | JGI IMG/M metagenome (GOLD analysis project Ga0179593, IMG submission 185931) | Vadose zone soil fungal communities from Angelo Coast Range Reserve, California, USA - CZODoug2_1_08_16fungal (PacBio error correction) | ecosystem: Environmental > Terrestrial > Soil >...
ATGAACGGGCCTCTGAACGATAGAACGTGAGAAAGGGGGAAACTCTTAACCGAAAAAAGGATTCAAAGGGGGCTCAAAAAACATGCGTTCATCCTTTTACGTGGCCGGAATTGGGTAATTATCTGAAGAAAACCTTTTAAAAGGATCCTGATGGAAGTCTTTCCGGGAAGCTGTACAGAAAGGGGGGCAAGCCCAAAGCCTTTGGGTCAGCCTGAGGAAAAAAATCCTAGGGGGGGGACTCAAAAGTAGAAAGGGGAAAGTTGGGGAGAAGGAGGAGAACGAATTCAGCAGATTCGTCTTACTTTCTGGCCAGTGTCAGAGACGGTTCGAGTGCAAAGAAAAATGTCGAACCTACTCGAAAGAGAACAAACGAGGCGAACGAAAAAAGGGGTGGGGCTGGGGGGCGCACGACCTGGCCCGGTGGGACGTGATGAGATTAATGAAAAGGAGGAAAAACCTGAATGCTAAGGATCGAAAAAAGAAAGAAGAAGGGCGCGCATGGGAAAAGGTTCTTCTCCGATTTTTTTTTGCATTGCTCGAGAGAGAGTAATTTCCGAGGGAGAAATTGTTTGAAGTTGGGGGGCGTACGTCGGGGAGTCAAAAAAGAAGTGTCAGAACTACCGAAAAGGAGGACATGATTGGGGCCTGACGTCTCACCTATGCTCAAAGCTCAAGGGGAGTCTCTCTCACCGCGGACTTCATCAAAACCTTTAAGTCCAGTAAAGAAAAAAAAAGAAGTGAGGCGGGATAAGGCTTTATGGTTCCTCCAGGACTTAATTTTAAATAACCTAGACAAAGATTCTCGGAACTGACAGAGGGGTAAAGTACGATTAAGGGAGAAAGTTTACAAGACCTGAAAATGTAAAGGTAAATCCTAAATGTTAAGGTTAGAGACTAAGGGGGGTATTCCTTTCTCGTGGATAGAGAGAGACTCTACTGCACTGAATCCTATCAGTGGGAGGAAAATTCTCGGAAGTCAAAAGCTGGAAAAAAAGGGCCGATTGCTGGGGGGACACGAATCTAGTAGGCAAATGGCAGTTCTTGCTCAGAAAAAAAGGAAATTAATTATATTAGTCCAGAAGTTTCAGGAAGGGAGAATCTCTTAGTCTAGGGAAAGAGGGGCTCAAAAAGGTCCGTGTCGCGACGAACTTCAAGTGTGTTCGGCAAACAACTACCTTATGGAAATCTGAAACCCTTCGGGGGAAGAAAAGACACGAGCCGGAAAAAAAATGTATCCCCGAGATCACGCACCGGCGAACATTGTCAGATGCTTTAGGGGCTTCGAGAAGTCCGGAGGTAAAGAGGAAGAAAAAAGCGCCAGAGATGGCGGGCCTCTTCTGGAGGTGACGGACTCTCTGTGCTAAAGGGGGTACAAGAAGACGCAGGCAAACCGCTCCTCATGCTACAGAGATAGCCGAGGAGCTCTGCTAAGGGGGGAGAGGGGCCAACTCCGAAAAAACTACAAAACTTCCTGTTGAAGGAGGCTGCTCATTTGAGGCCCTTATCCTCAAGCCGGAAGAGTTTTCGAGGGAAGGTCTATGGAGGGAAGTAACCTCTCAGTCGCCCGTATAGATAAGTTTTCATCGAAACCGAATGATACAGGAGGAACGGAATCGAGAGAAGGCTTTCCGGGGCATTCTCAGAGAATCTAAACGAAAAAAAACGGAAGGCTGGGAAGAGGTCCGGTCGAAGTCCGTTCTCCAGGAGATTCTTAGGGAGTCGTAGTGGGAAAAAGGGTGGGGAAGAAGATGGCGATCAAAGAAACACTTCCTCCCATAATGAGAAAATTCCCAATTGTAGTCTATTACTAGGGAGATCGGGTCGAGAAGAGGGTCCCGCGTTTGAGGGGGTAGTCTCTACTGGGAGGGGAAGAACTTCCTGGGAAAGAAGATACTATTTGGTTGTTGGGTCCCAGTAGAGGAAAGGTCAGAAAGGTCGCATAACAAGGGTAAACGACGCGGAACAGAAATCTATTTCGTGCCAAGAAGGAAATTTCTTGCGTACTAAGAAACCAGTTCTTCAAAGGGGGGACAAGGCTTCCTTCAGAGTGGAGGAGCGACGATTCAAAAATCCTCGCACTATGAATAAGATTTTCGTGGGCAAGATTTAGAAGTAGATTTCGAGTGCCTACTGACAGGGGGACGAGGAACTATTAAGACCTGGGTAAGAGCTAGAGCTAGACAACTTAGGGGGGAAATAGAGAGAAAGCAGACTGAACGCGTGAAATTTATTGGGTTGGTCAATTAAGAAAACTGCCGTCTGAAATCGATCCCCAACAAAAAACAAAAAAAAAAAAAAAAAAAGTTCACAAAAAACACAACAACAAATCTACAATCAGGTAGAACGCACTCTGAGCTAATGAAATTTAAAGGGGGACTTAGGGAATCAAGGACTAAAGCCGAGAACTGACTGAGGTAAGGGTGAGGGTCTCCTGGAATTAGGGAGAGAGGATCGAGGGGGACGGTACGAGGTGAAGACAGCGCGGCGTTAGAATCTCCAGATTCACGATCCTCATTACCTTATAATGGGAATTACAGGGACTGCATATCCAAATCTAGAACATAAAAGGAAGTCCTATGAAAAGTTCCAATCACTGCGCATGGACCCAAGAACGTCACACTTGAATGGGAGATGCCTTGAGCAGGTGGCCGGGATCTACAGGGGGGGACAAAGGAATTAAAAAAGATAACCGAAGAATCTTGAGGTTTCGGTGGAATACCGAAAGGGGGGGCGCCAAGTCGGAGGCTTAGTGCGGTGAGACGATACGGGTTCGACTCGTTCAGCGAAAGGGGTATCCAGAAGCCATTGGGAAAATAGGCAAGCGATCTTAAGTGTATCTGCGATACTGGGATCTCCAGCTATTGGAGGATCTAACCGCATCGATTGGAAAAAACGAGAATTTCAAGGATTATAAGATGCTGAGAAGGGGCTGTCGAGAGGACAGAGTAAATTTGCTGACCGGACGGAAGAGAGCTCTCAATGGAGGGAGGAAGCACGCTCGAAGTGCAGGCCTGTCTGGGGAAAAATTTCGAAAACTCAGCTGATTCACCTTCATAGAGGATGAGAAGAAGGTCCCTAACTCATAGATTCCAATTTCGGCTAAATATATAAGATGCTTTCACAGGGTCGCCGGGGGGCTGAGAGGGGGGGGGAAGGGGGGGATCAGAGTTCCTGGGGGGGTTGAACCGTTAAGGAGAAGTTCCTATATAGACGGGGACGGGGGGGAGTTTTGAGATGAACCCGAGTCAAACACGCGGCAAAGGAACCTCTATGCATTCAGCACTAAAATGCGACGACTAGAGAAAAGGGCTTACTAACTGAGACTAAAAGGGGGGGAGAAAGGCCCACGAACGCCATCGAAAAAGAGCGTGAACATGCGCCAACAACCATTATCCGACTTACTTTGGGAAAAAGAAACTCCTTTCCGAGAAAACTTGTTGAGAAAAAATCAGCATGCAGAAATCTGGGGCCTCAGAAAACTTCTCCTCATCCCCCACTCTCCGGGCGGATTCATATTTTCGTCCCAGATGTCCAGGGACAGTATGCAAAGAAACTAGGGACCTTCAAGAGAAAGGAAAATCTCATACGCGAAGGGTCAGTTCATGAAAAGGGTCGGAGCGGGGACAAAGCCGGGAGCTTCCGAAGACATCTGAGGGAAAGGGGCATCCTAATCGTTATGCCACGTGAAAACAGTCCCGAAGGGACGAGAGATCAGGCCCCTTGAAGAGGGAAACTCTGTTCGACGCAGGAAATCCTTTCGAAGAGAGGGGAGGGTTTATTGGGAAATTGACGGGGAGACGAGAGAGATCCACAAGTCGTCCCCGAGGCAAGCTGGAGACGCGTCGAGCAACCCCCAAGCATAGATGCATTTCAGAAAACTCCATTAAGGTTGCGGGGAACCCTCAGTCGCGTTAAAAGAAAAACCTCGGCACAAAAAACTGCAGACTGCATCAGGGAAGTGCGCCAAGTAAAAAGAACCATGCTTGCTAACTTCCGCGGTTTCGCGGGGACAGGAAGAAAAACCAGAGACTTACCGATCGAACCACCTTTCTCAAGTAAAAAACTGCGTGGGAGTACAGGGGACGTACAACAAGGGCTCAATAAAAAAAGAGTATAGGGAGGAGCCCAAGCTGTTTCTAAGAAACTTAGGCAGGTCTCTGAAAAGCGCGAGTCCGTCGGAGCAATCCCTTGCGGAGGTCCATGAAAGGCCTTGAACTGCGAATGCCATCTTGCCAAAATAGAGCATCAAGCACGTAAAGCAGTAGAACGAAGTTTAAGTGAGTCTACCTCTTGCGGACTTCTTCTAGGGTAGGATTATTCGAGCTCTCAAGGGTGAGCGGACCGTCCCGATCTCGGAAATCCGCTCGCAGCTCGCTAAAAAAAGGATTGAAGGGATGAGAAGAGAACTGAAATAAGACTGCCTGAAAAATAGGGGGATTCAGCAGAGGGGAGAAACAGGAAAGAGCTCCAAGAGGATATGGACCTACTGAAGATCGGGAGGGGTAGCGGAGAATTTGGAATGCCATTCTAAAGCACCGTTAGGCCGATGCTACGTTCTAGTGATTTTCGAGGGAAAACGATAAGACTCGCGGGTGTTCGACTCCCCCAAAGGGGCTGCAGAAGAATCAAAGAAAATTTGGACATCTGGAAGGTGAAGGGGGAGCGAATCGGAAAAGAAGTCTTCAGCAAAGGCTTGAGGAGACCCTGTGGGACGTGCGCCTTATTGGGGATTTAGGGAAAAGGATGCCTGCTGAAAACTAGAGGGGGTCTAACTCCGGGTGATGTTTTGCGGAAAGTTTCTAACGCAAGAGAAGTGGGATGAAAAGGCGGTTCGTCAAGGAGAGGGAGTTTCCCACCACCCACCCCAAAAAAAACCCCCCCCATCCACAAAGAGGTACTTTAGAATGACTTAGGGATCAGGTCGCGAGTCGTTGTACCTATTTGAAACTGGTTGGGGGGGGGAAGAGGGGACTTAGTTCCTACTGATCTGACAATCCTAGGAGGAGGATTCTTTGGACGGAAATGGAAAGACACCGAGTGATCGCCGCGAAAAAAACCTACTTACTTCATCCACTTTGCAGAGTCTTGGGAAAGAAGAAAGTATTGAAGATGTATAAGGGAAGAGAGGAAGTCTTAGGGATTTGCATGTACGCTCAAATGAAGGTTAAGTCCTTACTCTTGCCGATGGATACAGGTCTATCTATTAGCCTGGGGCCCGGTCCGTTCACTAAGAAGGGCTGCCTTGCCCCTGTGGCCAAGGGTGTGACGGGTCCCGAGGCCCTCCTACCTTCCCCTACGTGTAATGATATTAGCATGAATCGCATCTGGGAAGATGCTCTTAATGTCAAACTTAGGAGAGCTATCCATGCGAAAAAGGCCTGGTGGGAAGGAAGTTTTGCAGAGGGAGGAACGATATCAGGAGATCTATGGGAGTCGAGGGGGAGCTCGTAAAAAGAGAAAAGGATCGGTAAAGGCACTGAAAGAGAGATTTTCCGGTCCGCGTTCTATGAAAATTAGGGGAGGAACTTTTCGGACCTAATAACAAAGGGGCCGATCGACCGAAGAAACTAGTCTTTGTTCTCACAGTAAGAAAGTCACCTCCGGGAGGAAAGACTTAATAAAAAAAGGAAGACCGCCAGGTCCCGCGTAATTTCCGATCGAATGAAGATGTGGAAGAGGGAGTCTCTCATGTTCTCTCCAGGAGAGGGGGGAATCAGGTCGAAAGAGGAGGACTTTTAAAGAGAAAGTTTTCTAAATACGAAGACGGGCGGGAATGCGAGCTATGACGATATAGGTATAAGCCGAAGGCTCTATACGAGCGCTATCGAAAAGAAAAGGCGGGACCTACAGTTGAAGGATGATAATTGGGGGGAACCTGCTGGAAAATACAGTCTACTGAGGGGGGGGTTTTCACGGAAGGACATTCGAAGGAGGGGGAGAGAACAAGAGCGGAAAGGAGATCTACTAGGGGGAGGGAGGATAACAGATCGATTACCATCGCGAGAACAGCGGTGAGGGGGCGCTAGCCACGTATCTGAAAGACGACGATGATCAAAGGGGAGTCGGACGTTGTGTTGAAAAAGGGTAGTGTGCTTTCAGTAAAAGGGACACGATTTATCTTTAGGGGTAACATGATGAGAGTCAAGCAGCACCTTAAGCCGGGAAGGAAATAAGCATAAAAGGGGGTACTTAGAGAAGGAAAGGGCAGCAGGAAAGACTGGGGGGGTAGGACGGGGAGGGAGGGACTCGCTTTTAGATATAGCACTTTCATGGACCATAAAATCCGTACGGATCGTTCCAAGTCGTGAGGAGAGAGAAAAACGACGGCTCTGGAAGACCGAAAGAGGATCGCATGCGAAACGAGGAACATTTCGTCAGGATAAAGTAAAGGCGGAAGGGACGGGCTTCTCGGCCCTGAACTCTGGGGATTACATAGTAAAAAATAAAACTTACCTGCTAGAAAAGACATTGGCGAAGACTAAGGTACGGGAGGCTAATAGTTCGAATGAGGATGAGGGAGAACCTGGCTGTGGGGGGGGGGGGGGGGGGGGGGGGGGGGGGGGGGGGGGGGGGGGGGGTGGGGGGGGGGGGGGGGGGGGCGTGGGGGGGGGAAGGGGGGTGGGGGGGGGGGGGGGGGGGGGTGTGGGGTTGGGCGGGGGGGGCGTGGGGGGGGGGGGGAGGTGTGTGTGAGTGGGGGGGGGGGGGGGGGGGGGGGGGGGGGGGGGGTGGGGGGGAGTGTGCGGGGGGGCGAGTCCGGTCGCGGTGGCTGTGGTTGGGTGATGCCAGAGAGTCTATCCACTCATCGAGAGGAAGGGGACCAAGATCTGTAGCATAAAGGGTTAGGGATGTGGAGGTACTAGGAAGGAAGATCTCTCGCCATCTGGAGAAAAAAGGGACTTTTTTTGCATGGCGAATACTCAGTTGATGGAAACTTTTCCAGTCTAAAAAAAGAATCGCGGCTAATTGAGGAATTTCTCGGCAGTCTTCATCTTACAGGTACTTGGTGGAAGGGACATCCGTTCCAGACGTCCGAGAAAAAACACTCCGCCGGGACCGCAATGAAAAATTAGAAGGGCTACGGGAATACCGGGGCGATTGTCTGGCCGTGCAAAGGGAAAGGACTTTGGCAAAACGGCAGGAAAAAAGAAAATCCCTATAAGAGATTGGACGTAATAGTCGGACCCCCAAAAGAGGAAGAACAGAACTGCAAGGGCGACTGTTGACCCAGTCAGAAGAACCGGGGGGGACACCACGTGGGCTGAAGTCAAAAGGAGGCCTTTTCCTGATCAGAAAGATTCCCGTGGGGAACCTAATCAGGGAAAAAAATTGGTTCAAACGAAGACGGGGGCTGACAAAGGCCCCGGACTAGGGTGTCCCACAAACACGTAGACAGTTCTTCTCTCGTTGCATGGGCCCAGAGGGTTCTACTCGTTTGAAAATTGAAGAACCGGGAGGGGGATCTCGAGAGGAGATAGTTCGTATCGTAAAAGAATCTTCTATTCTTCTCCTAAGTGACCGCTGAGCAGGGTTTCCTCGTAACAGCATCGCCGGTCCCTTACTACTAAGAGCACGGAACAACGAAAAGAGACAGGTCACACGGAAAGAGGCAGTGGGGACGTTTCTTCACCAGGTGGCACTTGGGAGCGCTCAGGGGGTGAATCGGGAATGAAGGAGAAGCACTAGATATTCAGCAAAGGAGAAAATCCTTGCGGGTAGAAAAGTTACTAAAACTCTCTGCCTTACAGAGGAATTCCTAGAAACGCAAGCACCTTCCATGGGGGACTCATTCGGTCCATGGGGTCGTCGACGCATAGGAGGAAAGTCCAGCGGGCAGGGATACTTTTATTATCTTCCTGTTGAAGGGACATTGAAGAGAGGCCTTGTGGGGAAAAGGAATGAGGGTAGGCAAGTGTACTTGAATCAAGGGGGTCCTATCTAAGGTCAATTAGTTCTAGGAAAGGAGGGGGGAAGCGTAATCCGTCATAATAAAGAGAACTGATCGCTGAAGAGTCTTACGAGTCCGGAAGGGAGATGGCGAATAGACCAAAAGTACTCTGAGGTGAAAAGTCTCCATCCAAATACGACAAGGGAAGAAAACTTTCCCTGGGATGGAGTCCCTAGGAGGGAGCAAAACAAAGCGGGGGCATAGAGGGAGAAGGCCAAGAGAGAGATAAAGGGAAATTGCATCATTTCCCATCGGCTGGGGAAGGGAAGTACTTCAACAAACTTGTCGCAAGAATTTTGAAGGGGGAGCCTTAGAACTTCATTCAGCAAGCTGTTAGTCGAAGACAGCTGGTCGGAATGAGAAGAAGATTAGAGATTAAAAGGGAAATCCTTCTTCTAAAGAGAAAAAAGATTCAAATCAAGGGAGAACACATCATAAAGAAAAACAAAATACAACCGAGACCGCGGAGCGATACGCCAGGTCCGCATCTAGGAAGAGAAGGAAATAACTCCCTTTGATGTCGGGGGAAAGTTTCCAGCAGCAGAAGGAGAAGGTTTACAGGAAAGGAAGGTGCAAGAAGTAGGAAAGGACCGGAAGAATCCAGAAAAAAAAAAGCTTCGACCTCGCAATAGGAAGAGGAAGGGGCCTCGGCACCCAAGCCAGAGTCAGGAAAGGAAAAGGGCTGCCGGGGGGGGGCTTAGGAGGGGGCGTTGCGAACCCACAGTTCCCAGCCGTGAAAAGCGCACTTCATCTTTCATGTCGAAGGAAACATTTCAGTTCTCAAAAAAATCTATCACCAATTTCCGCGAAATCTATGTTGGGAGCAGAAAGAGGGAAGTGCGCCCTCCTTCATCTCCGACATAAAAAAGAAGAAGGGCACTGGGAGAATAGAAACTTCGGACTCAATCAGGAAAGAACAGCTTTTGTGATCGAGAATCTTGTGACATAGGGAAGGATCACCATTGGACTCTGGGGGAGGGAGGAAAACAGGGAGGAGATATAAGATCATCTGAGGACTAAAAGGGTGCTGACTCATACTCCAATGAGGAAAAATATAAAGAGGGGGGGCTGGGAAGGGGTACAGTCGGACTCTCTTTGGGGGGGGTAATGAGTCTCGATAGAGAAATGTTGGCAAGGCCGTCGTCGCGATAGATAGAGAGAGAGAGAAATAACAACAACCACGGAGAGGAGGAGAAAGATATAAAAAAATAGGCATCGCAATGAGTCTCGATGAAGTACAAAGGAAAAGACCGAATTACTTCACTCAACTAAGGGAGGCTTTCTACTCGGGTAGACGATGTTGAGGAAAGAAGATGCTCAGTCGAGAATTAGGGTAAGGTCAAGGGTCTGTATGCACGGAGAGCCATTTAAGACTCACCCCAAAGGTCCTTTTTTGGGCTAAAAAAAAGTACCTGGGAGATCAAAGGGGTCTTAAGCTTGAAAGGAACCGGCAATTTGAAAAAAGGAGGGAGAAGAAACTGTCCTTCAGACATATCTGAGGGAGCTCATTTGATAGCAGTGAGGCTCAGCCAAGTCTAAAAAGGTCTGTGAAAAAACTGCTAAACGGAAACGGACCTGTTCATGGTGGTCGAAAGGGGAAGGACCTGCCGTAAGAGGGCTAAGGAACAACGGGATCGTCAGAGAATCAAAGCCTACGCCAAAGGAGATCCTTTCGACAGTCTTGAATCCTTCTATTCTGGGGGTGGCGCGTCGGGAGGGGGCGTAAAGTTGGTGCATTAGAGGGTAAATCCTGAGGGATTGAAACCTAGGAAAGAGTAGACATTATGAACCTTCACTTAAGCACCTAGAAAGGTCGAAGCGGAAGTATGGCAACAAGGAATCCCAGGGCCATTGGCGTGAAAAAATATCGGAAGCCCTTTAGTCACTTGAAGTCTTGGACTGAGTGTCAAGAATTCCTGTGAGAAAGACCGGACAAAGAGAAGGACGGGAAGATTCTAAAGGAGGGATAGAGGGTTTCTAAGGGGAGGGTGTGGTAAAGAAATACCCCGGACGACAATGGGTGACGTAATCGTTCAGTGTGAAGGCTTCCCGTACGGTGGGATGTAGAGAAGGCTCTGGGAATTCCTCGAGAGAACTGTTTCCTGAAAGTTGCGAGGACTGAGAAAAGCAATGGGAAAGGCGGAGGAAAAAGGGTGGGCAATTGGCGCAGGGAAAGAGATCATTATTCGAATGAGGGGAGCGCTATAAAAGGAGAAAAGATTATCGGTAAACGCTCTACGGAGGGGTAAGGAGAATCGAGGACCAACCCTTGAAGTGAGGGAGAAGGGAAAGGAACTTTCGCACCACTGGAGCATTAAACTCTGTCGATGAGAAGCAACGAAGAGGAAAACTTTAAAAATTTTTGAAGGAAGAAAAGTTCAGCAGGTGACGGGGAGACTGGTCTTAGAAACAAATGGCCAGGAGGTTTCTGTCCGAACTGCTTAGAATTTGCGGAAGAGCTCGATGAATCCAAGGACAGAGAATTCAGAAAAGGACAAGAATTGGGCGCAGCAGGTTCGGTGCTAGTAAGAATCGCTGTCAAAGGGCGATCGGGGAAAAGTCATCTGAGGTCCCCAGAGGAAGGGCTTCGGTTGAGCCTGCGACGTCGCAGGGGAGGAAGAGCAGCTAGGGGGCCAGGGAAACGGCGATTCTGGAGAGGAACGCTAGGCTTCTAAGGGCTCAAATATCAAATTAAGAGTTCTCGAGAAAATAAGGGGTCTTACTCAAGGAGAGGAGAAGAAGTTTTCGGGGCTCTGCGAAATTATCGCAACCATGATAAAGATGGTTGAGCAGTTTCTTGTCCGTCACAAAAGAAAAATGATATTATACGAGTCTTATTGGGAAAAAAAAGGGGTCCGAGGGTGTCCTTAAGCAGCAAGTACGCAATAAATGACCATTTTGGTGGTAGGAAGGGGGGAAATTCTCAGGCGAGAGGGAACTGTAGGAGAGAGTTTCGCACTCGGCAAAGACAGGAGCAAGAAAGGATCGGGGGATTGAGGAGGGGGAAGAGCGAAAACGCCAGCGAGTCGGCGCCGAAACGCGTCAACGAACGAGGAAAAAACTCGGGGAGAACGACCCCGCGACTACGACGCCAGGCTCTTGGCCAAGAAATGAGCTGAACGAACGTAATGTCAGTGAGGAGAGAAATTAGGGCGTCGAAGTCGAAAAAAAAAAAGCGAGTTCCGCTACGGGAGGGGGGGGACTGATGTCAGAAAACAGAGAAAGGGGACAAGTTCAGAAGCAACACCTCTCGATGGGGAGAGCAAAAAAACAGGGGAAAAAGAAAAGAGAGATCAGAAGGCACCGCGTGAGAAACCTAGTTGTCGGGGGGGAGAGAAGAACTTGTCCCCAGGTGAAGTCAGTTGAATTAAAAAAGAGACGACCGGGGTCCGGGAACAAAACATGTAGGACATCAGGGTACGGGGGAGGTTTCCGATACATTTCCACGAGAAGACCGCGCCGCGGAACAAAGAAGAAAGTTCTGAGGAGAGAGCCATGGAAGGCTGCAAGACCGGACGCTAGGAGCGACTAAGGGTGGGGGGACGCGAATAACCAAGCATTAAACGATAAGAAAAAGCTCTTATAGGGTTCACATTGAAGGGATTCATAGCGAAACCATCGAAACTAAAAAAGTCTGCCAAGCAAAGGGATGAAGAAAAGTACCTAAGAAGGAAAAAAGGGAATTAGACATACGGGAGAAGGTCCTTATTGATCTGGAAGACTTAAGGGGGAAACATCCATTAAAGAGGTCCAAGGAGTCTCAAAAATGGGGTCTAGGGGAAAGAAGAAGCATTGGGGAAAACCAGAAAATGTTTTTATGAAGAAAAGGATTCCTCTCTACTGGTGACTACTAGTAAAGAAAGCAGATCATGAAAGGCAGAGAAAGGTTTGAGTAGCAAATGATAGGCGTACGTTCGAATGGAGAGAAAAGTCTACGATAGTTAAAGAAGAATCAATAGAATGGCCCTTCGAAAAAAAAAAAGCATCAGGGGGCACGGAAGGAAAACTGAAAGAATTATAAAAGGAGTTTCTGTTAAGATTAGTCTCCAAGTTTGAGATTCCGGGATAGAGTCCTGAGATTCAGGAGAGAGCAGGACCTCTAAGAAATTCTCGGGACCTAAGGTCACGGGGGGGAACACCGTCAACAAGTGATACAGGGAAGCAAAGAACTTAAAAAACCAATCAGGAAAGGGAGCATTGCGTCCAACTACATCGCCGGCAACATTTTTGTCGCGCCGCAAAAGTGACTGGGAAGAAATCCTTTGGAGCTGATGGAAAGTTTGCAGAACGTGTGGGGGGAATAGTAAAGGTGGAGGAAACCGACAGTCGGGGAGGGGGCTAATCTCCAGAGTGTAGAAAATCCTGGGAGGGGGGGTTAACAAATCGACAGGGCGGTCAAACAGGCCGAAGAACCTAGGAAATGCCGCTAACCTCGAAGAGTTCTTACAAAGACTGATGCAGACTTTTCAGACACTACATATCGGGAGGTAGTCCTGAGGTGAAATGAAGTCATCTGTCAAAGGGTAAGAGAAATCCCTTCTGGAAGTCACCTGACATTAAAGGATATGCATGAGTGATAGAGAGAGAAAGAGAATTATGATTCTCCTTGATCAAAAAGAACCTTTCATCATTCCTAAAAACTTATTGGGGGCCGATGAATCAAAAACACCGAAAAAGTTTCAAGAGAACCAACTGAAGAGAAGGGAAAAGGAAGGGCATAGAATCAGGAGGTTCTTACCTCTGACGGAAGCTGTGATTCAGAAAGGAGAATTCGTAGAGGAAGTCCAAAGAAGGGTAGGAGACCGTCCTTCAGAACTTGGCAGGAAATCTCTAATGGAAATCAAGAAACGGGGGGGATGAGTAAATAGTTCACGAGACAAGACCGGGGGGAGATGCTCGAAACAATAAGTACTCATGCAACTAATAAATTATCCGATGAGTTTCAGAGGAAATCGAGGGATTCCGATCAGACCAGTTCGCATAATAAAGAGCGCGCATAGACAACAAAAAAAAACGTCAATTCCCGAATGAGCGATTATCTCTGTGTGAGGGGGGGGGGCCGAGGGAAGTGACGACCAGAAGAAGCTATAAGTACTGCAGAAAGGAGTCAAGCTGCCAGGGTCTTTTCGGAACACTAACCTTGGAGCGATTCGCGACAGAGGTAGCCCTCCGGGACAGAAGAAACTCTATGAGTGCACCTTACCCTTCCCAGAAAACTTCAGGATAGTACTGGAAGATGGGAACCGGAAAAAGAAGAAAGATGGGGAGACGACCACTATCTTTGATGACAGCCGTAGGAGCACGAAGAGAGGGCGTCAGGAAAGTCCAGAGATCCAGGAATTGAAGCCAAAGTAATCAGGAACCAGGGCTTCGAAAAGCCAATTCTTCCCGTACAATCGAGAAAGGGTTTTTAAATCTTTCTAACTGCATACGGGAGATGGCGTTAGATGGAAAAGTCAGCGAGAGTGGAGGAGAAATGTGCGAACTTCAAGTCGCGGGGAATGCTCTCATACTAGAAAAAATAAACAACACAATAAAAAAATGTTCGAGGAAAAGGAATGGGGGGCAACGCTGGAAACAAACCAGCAAAGGCGAACTGGTGAAGAAGAAACTTCCATACGCAGAAGTACGGTTCCTACGTTCATACTGAATCTTTGTAGGCGAGGCGTTTAGTAGGGGAGAGAACATACTTGTATTGCAAAGGAGGGAATTTACTAACTAGGAGGTGGTTCGACGGCACCCACCTGGTGAAAAGCCTCTGTCAAGACAGGGTCTCAGAAATACAGCGGTGTGGGGGAAGGGAAGGTCGAACAAGTGGATTCAGAAAACAGGACTAAAGGGGGTTGCGCCAAGGTTTTCCGGAGGGGTCTGAGAAGGAGGAAAAGGGAATGCCGAAGAGAAAAAGCGCAGGAGGGAGAAACTACTTTTTTGGGGAAGGAGACTGACGACGGACCTTTAGGCAGAAGGGGCGTCGAGATGAGGGCAGCGGAGGGGAAGGTACAAACTAAGGGGGAAAGATCAGATGGGACTAAGGACTAGCTGGTTTTGCCTGAAAACTCTATTCGATTTCCGAGGAACCTTGTGGTGCTGGTCGGTACGGGATCTTCAAGCATTCTTGAAAAAGGGAATAAAGATGGGTCATGATAAGAAAAGTATGGCAGAGACATTGGTCGCGTATCTGGAAAAAGGGGGGCTTACTCATCCATGCATCAATGACAAATCTAGAGAGGTGGTCTCTCGGCCTCAAGAATTTAAGCGAACGAATTAGGGGGAGAGTGAACCTGGACAATTGGGGAAGGACTAGTACTAACATTTTCCAGAAGGGCTTATTCTAAAGGTGACCTATAAGGGGGTGATAGGTGCCGTTTGAAAGGAGAAGCCTAATAAAGATGGGCATCTCCTTATATTATCTAATCCTGAGAAGGGTTCCTGAAGAGAGATCCTCTAAATGAAAGATCTGGGAGGTTGAGGACGATGTCAAGGAGAAGGGAAAGTTAGGACAAGGGGGGAAGGTATTGGGTTGGGGAATTTTCACGAGATCTATGGATTGGTAGGGACTCGCAACTGACGTCGAATTGAAGAGAGAGGATAGGGGAGAGGATATCTATTTGCTGGTCGTCCTCTTTGAACTCTTCAAACCTCCTTCTTTTCAGCGATGAATTGTGTCTAGACTATTAGTGACAGGCAACGCAAGAGGGATTTTCGGCCTCCAGAATCAAAACTTACCTCACCAGAAATACCTGAAAAGATACGTCACCAGGAAAGACCTCTTTCCTGTAAAGAGGAAGGAGGAAAAGTCCGGCGATTGCTTTGGAGGAACTCTTCTCGAATTGGCGGCGCAAGTATGAAAAATCTCAATAAGGGTGTAATCAGGTTTTCAAGGGTCAGGGAACAACGCCTGGGGACTGAAAACTTGGGGAGGGTCGAGAGGGGGAGGCTCTGAATCCGGAAAGAGAATTCAAAAGTACGAGCAAAAGGGCAGTCTCCAAAGGGGAGTCCAAAGGCCGCTACCTCCTGCGTAGGCGCCCAGTTGATTACGCAAAGGTAGGGAGGGTAGGACAGGGAAATTAGGGAAAGTTTCTATACTTAAGGGCTATAGGAGAAGATCTACTATTACTTGCAGAGAAATCGGGGTACGAAAGAGGGGGGGATGAATGAGCTGAAGGAAGGGAGAAGAACAGTCGGGTCAAGCACCAGGGGGAGAGAACTTTCATATGGATGTGGAAAAAGGGGGGAATTGATTCCGAGAAAATCGATCTGGGGGGGCAAATTAGGAGTGGGGGGACACCGTCACTAGGAAAAAGAGTAAGGAAGAAAGACTCAAACGGTAAATCAACTTCCCTCTTTCCTATACTGGTCACCTCGAAAAGGCTGTCTTTAAGGAAGACGCTGTTCTGGCCGGATGAGGAACTTTCAAAAGTATAAGTAGAGGGATGAGTTAACATTGCTTGGATATAGCGAAACTCCTCTCATGTCGAGCTAAATCGCGTTTCAACCCCGTAGGGAAACGAGGACAAGGCGAGATAAAAGAAGACCAGGGAAGGGCCTGGAATCAGAAGAGTCAGGGCATTGGGAACGTTATCTCCACAGCACGTAATCCTATGGGGAGAAATAGATAATTGGGAGACACGAAAATCTACGAAGAAGGAGGGGGCAAGAAGCGGAAAAGGGGGGAAAAGTGAAGGGGAAAGGACAAATGCCAACAAAATACCTTGAAATCAAAGAAGTCTCTTTATAAGAGAAGCACGCAACAAAAGAGGGAAAAGAGAATAATCTCTCCAAAGCGTGAAGTGGGGGGAAATAAAGTAAGAGGTAACGTGGGAAACTGGGGGGGCTCATGAGGACGAACGATCAAGAAACTATCTTAGAGGAGGGAAACGAAAGGGAGACGCAGGAGAAGAGAGGCGTGTATGTGTCCCATCTAAGACTTCCGCTCCGACGGAAAAACGCCTTTGCAGGAAGGGGAAGACAGGGAAGGGGGAAAACTCGAAGTTCGAAACAGGGAACGACGCGGGGAAGGGTCCGGTATCTCCCAGCATAAACCCTAGAAAAAAAACCTTATACTTTATGGGTCCAGGAAATGGGGTGTCATAGAAACTCCCATAAAAAAGAAGGACCGATTCAAAAGGAGGAAAGCAAAAGGGCCTGAAACGTGAAAACCAGTCAACTCTAAAGACCTATTGGAAGGAGGCCTTAAACGGGAGCCGTGATTCGAGGAGTTACCGAGAAGAAAAACAGGAAGACGATCAGGAAGAAAAGGGTGGCGACCGGGACGCCCGGAAAACCATTTTTTCCCACAGAAGAATGAAAATTTCGGGAGATCGTCTTTGAAAAGCGGCGAAGAAGGGGAAGATCAGAAAAGAGTTGGTCGCGCGAAAACAGGCGAGGGAATCCGTATTTGTCGGGCACTCGGTAATCAGGAGCGGAGCAGGGACGCATCAGAAGAAGCGCATCCCTGACCGGGGAACGGAGGGAAAGACTCAAGAAGGAAACACGAAGGCGAAAACGTAATCGTCGTTAGGGCGGGGCTGCTTAAAAAGGCAGCTCGTCGAGGGGAGAAGTCTCGAAGGGGGATCAGGGAGAGAACTCCGAAATCGAGGGAAATTCTAGAACCGGGTTTAGGTCAGGAAAAAGAAGCTGAAAGGCGCAAAGGGGGAGGACGTGGGGGAAAGAGAAAATTGCGAACCCCCATTCCTGAGAACCAGTTAGGGCCTCATAACAAAAATGCGGAAGCCAGCTCGGTGAGAGAGTTGAAAGAAGTTCAGGGGGGGGAGCGGGGCGCAAGCCGGAATTTATCTTAGCATTTGCGACAAGAAGGTCGTTGGGCCCAAAGGGGGGGAATAGCCGAGAGGGGGAAAATTTAGATTTCCGCCTGACAAGCGAATTCTTCAGCTGTAGCGGCGAAGGCACCGGGTTAGGTCTGGAGTGGTATGTAATTAAAAAAAATTGTCTCTCCAAAGGAGAGACGAGATGCACGAAGGGAGCTTTACTTCGACAGCATCTTCACCATTAGAAGCTCTTAAGGGGAGGTATTCGGGATCAAGGGAAGTAAAAGAGGATGAGTTCAGAGGGATTCTCTCAGGAAAGAGGAATTATTTCTCTAATAAAAAAAGGACGGGAGGGTAAGGGGGGGAAGTAAAAAAAACAATTGTAGGGCACCGTGTCCAGTTAAGTGAAAGAGGACTTGCCAGGAAGGGCGCTCAATACGAAACTTTTCGGTAAAGAGAGGGAGAACTTGTGAGGTTGGCAGGGACAGTAATAGGGATCTGGAAGGCACCAACGCGTGACGGGAAAAACCGCTCCCGGAGAAGTCAATCGGATGATTGATTTCCAAAAGGGAACCGGGTATAGAAGCAGTTTCGAGTCGATCCGGGAAATTTATCTTGGGAGCAAAGCTGGGACCTCCCTGGACCTAATATTTGGGAAGGCCTTATGGGTCAGATCAGGGGAAGATAAACAAAGGAAAACACACCCAAAAAATTTCGCCCTCTTCAACGACCTCGCGGCCAAGAGGACCCCATCAGAGCAAAAAAACTTCACCGGATTGAGACAGCTGGAGCAGCAGAAGAAAAAACGCCAGAGTCAACCAAGTCTCCTACTTCAGAATCACTTCTTACAGCCAGGAACACGGAGGGGAGCAGGAAGGGGGGGAGAGGGAAAGACGCGAAGAAGATCCGGAAGCCCTTGCTAGAAAACATGAAGAGGAGTAGAAAAGGATGCAGGTATCGTCAAGGCAGCGGGCAATCCATTCCCTCTTTATCGGTTGAGCGCAATCGGCGTTGAGAAAATCGGGGGATCGGGGGTGGAGAAAAAACAGGGCGGCAAAAGGGGAGAAGGTTCATATCCAGGAAAACGCCTGGAAATCCCTTAGCATAGGACGAAACTTTGAGGGAGAAGAAGATAATCCGCAAAGGAGTACCAGCGAGGGAGAAGACAACAGTAAGTCGGAGAAGGGGGACTTTTTGTGCTTGTCTCGAAGGGATTTTTTCTATCATTTGCACTTCCTAGAGCGCTGCGAATAGTCGAAACAACGGAGGATGGGGGAAGGGATAGATGCGCTCGAGATCTTACGGCGCACTCTCGCCACAGCGAGATTATCATCGGAAAAACGTACAGCTCGTAGACTAAAGGAACCGACTTAACATGCGTTCAATTTGACGGGCACGAGTGATTAGCTGAAAGGAAAACTTCCAGATAGGAAAAATGCAAGGAGGAGAGGGATAAATTATTAAAAAAGGGAAGAATCGCGGGGGATACGCCCCCCTCGTACCTGTGGCTAAACTCTAAAAACATTTTCTCGCACGAGACAAAGGTAAGAAAATGGGGGAAGGCAATTTGAAGGACGCACGACGGAGAGGGGACAAAAGGGGGTGCGGGGAGTTGGTTCGCCCCTCTAATATCCCGCTGTCTGAATTCTTCAGCGAAGCTGAGTAGTCTGGGGGAACACTGAAAGGGAAGGAAGAACGATGTCATCTTAAGGATGCTCAAATTGAAAATTGGTTTTTCGCTAAACGTGGCGGTCACAAATCCCACACCAAAAGCAGTATAAAACTCTGAGGGAGAGTCAAGGAGATTGAAGAGGGAGAAGGGGGGTGCTGGGGTCGAGCTTTAAAAGCTCGTCAATCCGTGGATTCGCTGCTGGAAAAAAAACTACCGCAAAAAAGGAATGGGAGTCTCAAGAGGCGCAACTATTGGAAAGCGAGAGAAAAGGGAAGACCTGTGCATCTGCGGGCCAAATAAAGAGGCCTGTAGGAGGGGGGACTCGGATGGGGGGGGGGAGGCTACTGCCGGTAGAGAGCCTGTTAGGAGATAGGAACAAGAGCGAAGGAAAGCTTGTAGGGAATGTCGTAGGGGTCGAAGGGAAGTTCCTATTAATGTTAAACCCGGGTTATAAGGAAAGGGAGTTTGCAGTCCTCGGCAAGCCGGAGGAGAGGGGAGAGGAGCCGAAGCAGAAAAAGAAAGAAGGGTTCCTGCTCGGGATTCAACTTCAATAGTATCTGTTTCCTGCCCCTTTGCGCAGCG
>Ga0179593_1252643_pt1 | contig 18966 bp, 16 predicted proteins | sample CZODoug2_1_08_16_FD_185931 | JGI IMG/M metagenome (GOLD analysis project Ga0179593, IMG submission 185931) | Vadose zone soil fungal communities from Angelo Coast Range Reserve, California, USA - CZODoug2_1_08_16fungal (PacBio error correction) | ecosystem: Environmental > Terrestrial > Soil >...
CCTTTTCATGGTAACCATTAGGGGTAAGAGCATAGATAAAAAAACATAGTTGGCGGATCGAAATCTCGCATCTACAAAAACCAAACGAGGGGGTCTCCAAATCAGGGCGACTTCGTCAAGGAAAAAAGCAAGGGAAGAAAAACAGAAAGAAAAAAAAACCCAAAAGAACCTGCAGGGGGGACCGACTCTAGGAGAAAACATTATAGTCTCAGGGGGGGGACACAAAAAGTACGACTCGGGGCAAAGACGATCTACGAAGAAAGAGGGGAGAACGCCAAAAACGAAAATAACCGGACCTCTCTGCGCGCAAAAAGTTAAATGTATGGACAAAGAACGGAGGAACTGGGTACCGAAGACGGGCAGCTTGAAGAAAAAAAGCAACATCAAAAAAAAAGAAGTTCCAACCGGAAGGAGGAAAGCCCCGCTGGAGTAGAATAAACCGGGTTAGCAGGCAAGAAGCTCCAAGGGGACGCCGGGTCGCAATCTAACCTCAGGAGGGGCAAAGTTGACCTCTTGTGACGAGAATCATCAACTCTATGAAAAACCCGACGAGCGAAGGGTACTAGCGCAGACATACCCTCCAAAAAAAAAAAAAAAACTTCCCAGATACATCAACAGAAATTACCGAGTCGAAGTGGGGGGAAGGGGACTCCAATGACAAAACAAAACAAAAAATCAGGGATTGACATGGGGAGCCGGGGGAAAGCATGGGTTCGCCTTTCACGGAAAGCGGACAACAACGTCAAGGGACGGGGGGAATCCTCAACGCACCTAGCCGGCGGAACAAATTGCGGCTGGGTGCAAAGGCCCCCGGACCGGCCTAAAACTCAGAAGAGAAAAGCGCCACAGGAGAACTGAATCAAAAATAAAGACACGAGACCCTCACCAACCACGAAAAGGGGGGCTCACACCCAAAAGGCACGGGACCGATCAATCAGCAAGCCGCCGTTAAGCTCACCCGCCGGCCAAGCAACAACCGCGCCCACCACCCTCCACAGCCAATCACCTTCCACCAAAGGAAAATCGAAAACGAACAAGACCAAAATTGACTGAAGATTGGAGGTGGGAAAAAAGGCAACCCTTTGGCACAGGAGGCCCTAATCGGACCCATAGGTATTCACTTCAATGGGAAACCAACCCACTACGCCGCGGAAAAGGCACGTAACGGTGTCAGGCCAAGTCAAGCGGACTCCAGGCCGGGACGCAAGGGGAAACGGCCTGCTAGGCAACATACAACGACAAGCAGAAAACTGTTTGCCTCCAAGGAAGACACGGCTAAATAAAACCCCAACGACGTCGAAAAGGGGGGGGGAGTCCTAACGTAATCGGGGCGCGGACCCAACTGCAGAACCCTGTACCGGAAAGAATGCGCGAATTAAACCAACATCTCCAAAAACAAAAAGGAGGCAGGGCTACAGTACCCCCCACTTTTGGTTGCAAGCCATCCGAAAAAAATCTAAGAGAAAAAATAAATCCGCCGAGACTAATTTCAAAAAAAAAATTCCCCATCCATCAAATTCAGCAAAAAAAACCGCCGTTGTCCCGCGGTTGCTCCGATAAACCAGAGAAAGTCGGGCCCAAAAAACCCGTGGAAAACTACCCATGGGGTTGGTCAACGTTTTAGATTTACCGGGTAAATGGCCCGGAAAGGACAAGCCAAAGAGTTCGTCACAAAAAAAACATCGGGGGGAGGGGATGGGATCTCATACGTCACCAAACCTGGCGTTCTGAATCAAAAAAAAAAAAACTTAACCCACAAAAGGAAACCCGTCCGACCTCTGGGTTGAAAAGGGAAATAAAAGGGGGGTAGTGAAAACCGGAAAAAAGGAAAGCCCCGAGAAAAGTCGGCACCGTCAAGCCCTGGGAAGTCGCAGCCACTTCAGCGGGGAGGCCCGGCGTCGCGGAAACGCCTCACGCTTAGGAAGAGAGAAAAAAAGAAGGGCCAGCTGAAGCGTAAAGCAGACAGAAAGAGAGGTCCGGGAATCATCGACGAAGAAAAACGAAAAGGGTACAACACGATAAAAAGCACTATCACGGCAAAGACCCAGGAGCCCCGCTGGGTGGGGGGGGGGAGGTGGGGCCGTCACACGCCCGTAAGGAGGAAAATCAGGACTGCGACTCTGAAAAACGGCATGGAAAAGCGACGGCGGAAAAAAAAAACCAAAAAAAAGGACAGGGACCAACGCCTGAAAAAGTTCTCGAACAGGACCAGGGGAACTTTTAGTCATAAAAAAAAACAAAAAAAAAAAAAAAACACACAAAACGGAGGAAAAGGAGCAGAATCGAAGAAACACAAAAAAAAACGGTAAGGAGAGTAAAAGAAAGATCGGGAAGCAGGAAACCCAAAAGGGTAGAAAACGCCAACATCATTGGTCACGACGGCAGACCAACAAACCGAGCCCGCCTTGGTGAAAATAAGGCAGAGGGCTTCCACGGAAAGAGAAAAGAAAAAAAAATAGGAATGAATTATAAAACCCCTCCACCCCAGGGGAAAAGGGGGGCCCCACAAACGGCAAGGGACACCCCCAAAATGAGAAAGGATCTCGTCAAGGGGAGCCCTGACATGGAAAAAAAAAAAAAAAAATCGAACCTTCACTATTGGTGGGGTATGGAAAAAAATGTAATAATGATCGGCCGACGCGGGGCGAGCCTGGCCTTAACGCTGGAGCAATCTCAAACTCGGTCGAGCTCTAAAAAGGAAGGAAAAGACGGTGCCGGAACACAAAACAGCTAAAAAGGAAGAAAAAACCGAGGGTCGAAGGGAAAGGGCGAAGGAGAATCGAGGGTGGGGGCTTGCGGGTTGTTAAGTGATACTTAGCACCCAGCCAATCCGAAACTTGGTGGTCCCAGAACGGGTCCAACAGGCCCCCAGATAAACACGAGCTGAAGGGGTGGTTGGACCCCGGCAGCAGAACACACGAAAAGGGTATGGAAAGGAACCGGGTCCCGAGGATCAACATCGAACAAAAAATACCCCGCTCCACTTAAGAACAGCAGGTGGGAAGGGTGTGGGAAAGCAACAACCCGTGCGGACACGAAAAAAAAGATCACCACGTTAAGCCCAGTGCCAGATGCGCCTTTGTGCAAAAGGGTCCGGGGGAAGAGAAACGGTGCTTATCGAGAACCTAGGGACCCGGTGCCACCTGAGACGGACTAAAATGGAGAAACGCTTGCCTGCAACAACCCAACTGACAAAAAAAATATATGAGGCGCTAAGTAGGAAGGGTTAAAAGAGTGTGACTCAAAAACTCGTCCAACTTTTCACACTTGGAGAACGACCCTGAAAGGCACACGCATTATACTGCACTCGCGACATCGCGGGGGGGGTAAATATCACACCACACATTTGCCTCAGACGGAGAACTGGCCCACTGGTGAGACAAGTCAGGTTGGAATCGAGGGACCGAGGACATGTTGGAGAACACATTGACCAGAAATCGCGAAAAGTTGGTAACAGGTACTACGCTTGAAAAAAAGCGGAAGGGGCGCCAAATTCACTGGGAAAGCGCGGCAGTGGCATGGAAACGGAAATGCGTCGTTGGGTCAAAATTTATGCGTAAGGGGGGGTGGTCAAGAACAGAGGGGAAAACTCGGCAGAAGCAAAACAAACGTTGGTCAAAGGGGGGAAACCTCCCAGCTCAGGAAAAGGAAAAGATCGTCCGAATCCAGAAAGCCAGTCGCGGTGTAAAAGAAAAGGGTGGGACAACGCAGGTAAAGAAAACAGGTGAGCTAAGGGAAGGTCCCTTAGAAAGGCTAACGAAGGGGCACCTTGGGAGGATGTGGTGAGCCCCAATTGATATAAAAACGGGAGGGAACGACAAAAAGGCAATTCGAAGGGGTCTCGACGGGGGGGACAAGAGAGACTGGCGCGGGGGGGCATGGGAGGGTCAACACTCTAAGCCGTCAGGACCGGTGACGATGAGGAGGGGGGAGGGGGTGGCAGAATGGAGTGGACGGGTGTGTTCAGGGGGATGATCCACTGAAAAAAGAAAACCAAATGGGGGGAACATAATCGCCACCGGAACGGCGCAACCTGTAAACCCTGCAAAAAGACGTAACGAAGGAGCAGCCTTTCCTACGACCATCAAGAAAAACGACACCAACCTTCCGGAGGAAATGATAGGTAATAGACGGGGCCAGAAAAAGGAGCGGTAAGACGGCTGAAAAGCAAAAAGCTAACCGCCGAGCGCGGGGCACAGAGCACCGCTGCCCAGGACGAAATAGGAAACCAGGGCGAGCCACTGGGTAAAAGGAGCAGAAACTAGTGGAGAGTGGCCGAGGAAAAATGATCAAAAAAAAAAATGACGGCCGCAAAAAGGGGTAAGATACACGTGTACCCGCAGCGAGGGCGGAGGGGCCCCAGAGAATAGAATGAAGGGGGAACATGGAGCATACGGTTGGACACAAAAAAATTCGAATCGGATTCGCCACGGAGAGGGGACTGAAAGAGCGTTACACCGGGACCAAGCCGATGTTTAGATCGCGGGAACGGCCATTACGTGACCCCCCAACTGCAACAACAACAATGCACTCTCCAGGCAAAACCATAAAGGTAGGGTTACGGCGTCCCACCGGGGCACCCAGGCCCAAGGGATGGTCTTGGATCGGAGTTTCTGGGCCGGGAGGAAGCGCAGCGTCAGAACGTGGTTGAGACACCCGGGGGGGGTAGGGCTAACGGTAATTCTATGGGGATCCCCGAAGATGACTTGGTGGAAACTCGGAGGGGCCCAGCAAGTTCCCATCAAAGACAAAGGACAGGAAAAGGTTATGGAAAAGGGGTGACTTCAAACTTGACGAGCTCCTGAACCGCGTGCACAGAACCGGAAGGACGCCGAAAGCACAGAGTCGATCTTTACGAGCCTCAGGAAAAAACCCAAAACCACCCGAGTGGGAAAGCATCCCGCGAGCCACGAGCCCCTCAGTGGATCAAGAAGAGGGCGGGGTTGGGTGGAGCAGACGACGACGTAAAAACTACCAGGAAAGAAAGGAAAGAGGCGATGCATTGCTAAGAACAGGCCCAGTGAAATCGCCAGTACAGCAACTGAACAGTGCTGACCGATAAAATACGGGACGCGTCAAAGTCGAGTGTGTGGAACAGACACAAAGTCCAGACAAAAACAAAAAGAAAGAGGGAATGTAAGATAGGGTGCGTGGGAAATAAGCAAAATCCGCCTGGAACGAAAAGAAGAAGAAACCAGAGCGACCCCTGACGGTGAAATCTAGAATTCACTCAACGGGAGTTTTTGGGGAGGAAAACACGCAGAGGAGACGGGAAATTCGGACGCAAGGTCTGGTCGGAGGGCTCCACTTACTACCTAGTGGGAGAGCACGAAGCGGCCCGCGGAACTTCCAAAACGGGGCGGGTCTCCTGAGGAATAGGAAAATCGCCAGGCTGCATCTTCTAAAAAGGTGCCCCATGCGTGAAGCAAGGGGGGGAAGGAATCGGCCCACCCCGGAAAAGGAAGACTAGCAACGTGGTCAATGGAAATCGGAAAAAGGGACGGTAACTCTATACCAGCACAAACATATGTAAGGGAAAGCTAAAACCAACAAGGAGCGCCGTCCGGGAAAGAACACGACGTGTGGAGTCCAAAAAAGATGAAAAAAGGCTGCGCTCCCGCTGTCAAAGAAAGAGCCAAACGTGCCAAAACGACAACCCAAACACGGAATGCACACGAAAGACAGGGAACCTACCTGAAACAGAGAAGATACGAGGGGGGGGAATCTACTGACGCCAAGCGAAGGGCATACAACGAAGCAGCATGGCGTCAAAGGAGAATCCCTAGGAAACAGGGCCAGGGAGACACCGAAAATCGAAGTGCCCAGAACTCAGGTAGCTCCTTGGCCAGCAGACCAGTGCGATGAGCCCCAGCACCGCCCTCTAGAAAGTCCAAACGAGGAGAAATCCAAAAGCGGGCCTGGAAAACCGAAGGGGGGAAAAATGCGCACCGGGGACATCTCAAAAAAGACGGAGCTAAAGAGGAACGAACGAAAAATCATCAGATTGTGAAAGGAAAAGCAGGGGCCAACGGAAAAAAACCCGCAGAGATTCGAGGGGGGGAGAAGCCCGTGAACTTGGGGACAGTCTACAATCCAGCCAAAAAGCGATTCAAAAAGGGGCCTAGGTCGCCGGGAGGGGTGAAAGGGAAAACAAGGAGAGAAGAGGAGGGGCCCCTGGTGAGCAATGAGCGCCAGGGGGGTCAAACTTGAACGTAAAAAAAGGAAGCACTCAGGATCTCTCCCGACTCTAGAAAAAAAAAAAAAAAAAAAAAATGCGGCAGGATAACCGGAAACACGGGCGCACGCAGACTGAGCGCGAAACCTCTAACAACCCTCGAAACGCAAAGAGCGCGTCCACTAAAAACCCCCCCGCACTCCGAAGTGGACAAATCCCCGCAGAAAGCAAGAACGCGACCATGTCGCCCAGGGGAAAACGCCGGACAAATCAAAAAAAAAAAGGCCAAATATCAGACCCACAAACAAAAAAACAAGACCGAAACAAATTCCACGACGACAAACTCACACCAGTATTAACTGAATCAAAAAGGAGGAGGGGTTTCAACTGCAAAAAAAAAGTCGTGGGGGATTGAAAAAAAATCGCCCAATCGTTCAAAAGACTGTATAACGTACGAGAAACAGAACGCAAAAAAGACGCCTCGGCGGACGCCACGACGGAGGAATGCAGAAAACAAGGGGGGGTCCGCGCTGCAAAAAAAAAAAAAAAAAAAAAAAACTCCCAGGCGTAACCCGCAAAGAACCGCACTACAAAAAAGGACGCGAAAAAGACCAGGGTCAGCCAGTCAAAGTCGGGGGGCTAGAAGCAAAAACCACCCCGGAAGAGAGAACAAGGGTGTCCAAGGCCTAAACTAGAGATGGCTACCCACAAAGAGAGCGCCGGAAACGAAAGAAGTAAAAAAGGGGAACCGGAGCAAAACCAGGACAGAGTTAAAGAAAACGGTGGATGAAGAGCATCCGGAACCGAAGTAGGTCTGAAGGACAAGCGACGGAAGCGCGGGGGTGAAAAAAAAAAGGAACGATGAACGACGTATCCACGGGAACGATCGATGTGGGGGGCTCAACGATGGCCAAAGAATTTCGGGCAGGCCAGACAAGAAACGAGGAGAAATCGCCCCATTGGCAAAAGGTTTGAGCTCAACCTTGCGAAAGGGGTGCCACGGACAAGTGAAAAAAAGGGGCGTCCGGGAGCGGGGAAAGCGGTCTGAGGTCCGACTCAGGGAACTAGTGAAAGGGAAAGGACGGGCTGACCAAACATGGAAACTCACGAAAAATTCAGAAGGGGGAAAAGAAGGGGCAAAGTGGTTCGAGCAAAAGGGGCCCAAGAAAGACTCAAACCAAGGTCAGAAACAACATTAAATAAAAGAAACTTCCGGGGGGCGAAAAAAGGCGGACCAGAGGAGCTCTAGGAGGTTCGAAAAAATCAGGAAAAGGGAAGGTCTCATGAAGAAAAAAAGGACGACATTAAGCAGGGCGCAGCCCTGAGACGCGGCAATAAAACCACGTGGAAAAAGGTACGGATCATCGACCGCGAAGCCCCCTCACGGGGGTGGTGTTGATGGGGGGCGTCACGGAAAAGACCGGAGGCTTCTCAACTGAGTTAGGGGTCTTAACCGAGGGAGAGACAAAGACCGCTTTCGCCCCAAGGCCCAGAGGAACGGGGCGTTAGGTCTACATTCGGGGCAGGTGAGCCTAACGGGGGCTGATATGAAGATGAGCAAACCAAAAAAAAACACACGAGGAGGAGAAAAAGAGAAGATCTGATCCATCAAAAACCAAAAAAAAGGCAGGAAAAGCACAAAAAGGAAAAAGCGCAAAAAAAAGCAGAAAAAGGAGGCCGGCAAAAATGTGAGCAAAAGAACAAAATTGGGGCATGGAACGAAAAACAAAGAAGCAGAATAAGATACAAACCCAAACCAACAAGGTCCACGAAACTACTACACACACAGCCAAAACAAACCGCGAAGAGGTCAAGGAAATGCTTGCCCCAATGAAATGATCGACCGGTTCCTCGGGTTGGGGGTAACATTTTCCAAGTAGAGTAAAGAGGAGTGAACTACTCTACGGAAAACCTTTCCGGACGCTCTCCTTTTAAGGGTACAAAACGGGGAAGGAAAAGGCAAAAGAGACAGCGCCCTCGTAAGCAGGAAAAAAAGTACACAAAAACAGAGAAAGTTGCCGAAAAGTTTAACATGTCGGGGGAAGCAGCACAAATATGTCGGGATCACTTCCTAGACCGCCCAAAAAAACCACACCCACAAAAACACTAGATCGAAAAACCTTGTACGTGCTGACACGGTAAAAAACAAGAGACGTCGACAGAAGCTCAAAGTTGGGGTCGACAAAAAACGGAGCGGAAAACGACGACGGGAAGGGTGATAAAAATCAACACCACCGCTCCGGTACGACGGAAAGGGGGGGACACACTGGTCCTTTGAAGAAAAGCAAAAAAACAAAAAGGAAACTCAAAAAAAGTGCACCGAAAATGTGAACCGGAGGGGGGCAGGGGCAAACAAGTGGGTAGTGCAGAAAAAAGTCAAAAGGAAGCTAGGGCACCAGCTGAAGACAAGACCAATGCGACTATAGATGGAACCTTATAAAAAATACCCAGGGCACAAGCAGAAACACCAACCCGAGAGGAAGCAAGCGGGGGAGTTCCGGATGCGACAAAAAGAAACAATGGGACCGTCCAGACCACGAAACAAAGGGGATAGACGGACGGAAAAAAGGGAAAAAAGACCTCCAGCTCGGGTTGGGTTGGACGAGCAACACAGTCCTCTTAGTCAGGGAAAATGGGGAGACGCAGAAAACAGCAGGGGGTGGGGGTCCATGGGAGACCTTGCAACGGTGGGAGGAAATGGGTTCCTATAAAGCCTTGTGAACCGTCGCGGTTAAGCCTGGGGAAATAAAAGGGGGAAAGGGGAAATAAACGAACAGGGGAAATGCCAAACGGAAGCTTCTTCGACGAGGTGTATTCCAGGGGAGGGTTCCTATTAGTAGGGGGGGGGAAGGAAAAATCATCAAGAGAAAAGCAAAGGTGGGTCGGCAATTAACCGGAATATTGCAAGAAAGGTGGGCACGTTGAAGTGGTCAGTCGGCCAAGAAAAAGGCGGTGAGAGGGGGGTAGACTGCCGGAAGACGGGGGGCTAAGGGGAACATCTGGGCGCGGAAAAGAAAGGAAAAATGGGCTGGTCTGGTTTCACCCACTTCGAGGGGGGGATGGGATGTGGAACAAGAACTCCAGGGACTGGTCCTAGGGCAGGACAAAAAGAAAGGGAAAACAATCGTGCGAGTTGCGGTAAAAAAACTCACGGAAAAGGTACGGAGAAAAAGAATAAAGGCTCGGAACACTAATCCCTTTACGGCAAAGAGCAAAGCGAAAAAAAAAAAAGGGGTAACACGAAAAGAAAGAAAAATCATCTCCCAAAACTTGAAAAATAAAACAAGGTCCCAAAAAATTCCCCTCACCCCAAAAAGTACGCCGTGAGTAATCCAAAGCCCATACACCAAAAAGAAACGGCATAAAAAAAGGCACGTCCTTTCCAAACCAGGGGAGAGGTAGGGGTAAAATCGTAAAAATCCATTGAATAAACTGAAAAAACGACCATCATCCTCCTAGCGGGACGTCACCCATAAGACGATACCATCTAATAAATTGACCCAGCGATCTTGTAGCGTTGCTGTACTCAGGGGAGATTGCCCTCCTAAAAATAAAAAACTCAAAGAGTCCTCTGTGGGGTTATGAACGGAATACCCTGGGGATCGGAGGGAAGAGGGGGGATTCATCCTCGAAAGAGAGGGGGACCAAGTGGATCTAAAAACCAGGTCACACCACTGAAAACAAAAAGGAAGGCTGGTCAGAGAAAACCTCTAAGAATCGTTAAAATCAGTAGAAAGAGGGTCTGCCAAAAACACCAACAAAAGAGAGTCTGTAAAAATAAAAATGCGGACAGGGCCTCAGATCCACAAAGGTAGGTGGCTGTCCAACACGCGCCAATGCCCACGGGGTGGGTGGGCCCCCATTGAAAATCGGCGGGGACAAGACCCCATTGGCACGAGGCCCGCGCAAAGAGGGAAAGACTTGGGGAGACACCTCTGGGGGGAGTGATCAACCGGAGGAAAAAAAGCGAAAAAGGGGTGGGAAGGGGAACGAAATCGAGGAAGCAGTGTGCTCGATGCAAAACTCCGGACCACCAACCGGGACCCAAGGAACAGGCACTTAAAGCGGGAACCCAGGTGGGGGGAAGAATCTCCTTAGAAAGGGGGCAAAAACACGGGAAACGGGATCACGAAATAAAGCGGCAGTACGAAAAAGGGTCACGAGCCGAGGCTGGCAAAACACACTACCCACAAAACAAGGCCACTTTTTATTCCGGATAATCGGACGGGACTCGCCAGCGACCCAAGAAAGGTACATAGTAAAGTGGATGACAAAGCTCCTCGGGTCAGCCAAAAGCCGATAAGACCGGAGGGCAGGGAAGGGGTGACTGGAAGAAAATCTACCCAAAGGGATCCTCGAAAAAACGTAAGCAGCCAAAAAAAAAAACGGAGGCCACTCGGGGGTTCCGCATCAGGACTTATTTGGAAAAAAACAGCGAAAAAAACAGACAAGTAAAAAGAACAAAAAAAACGGGGGGGGAGGAAAGGAATAAGATTAGGGGGGGACGCAGTGGGGAAAAAAAATCCTCCGAAGGGGCCACCAGAAACGAGGGGGGCTACCGGAATCTCTTAGGAAGTATGCGGAGGAAAAACGGCACGATGGAAAAGGGAAAACGGCACAATAAACCCAGTAGCAGAAAAAGCCTTTGATGTACCGAGGGGCGAAAAAAAAATAAAAAAAAAAACACTAACGAGGGGAGAACTAGGGGGAGGAAAAGGACGATCCACGGGGGAGAAGTCAAACGCTTCGGTGTGTCAACAGACCGGTATCGAGGGGTCCACGATCACGCCTAGGGGCAAATCTGCTCAGGAAGCCAGAGTGCAAGGGCTAAGTGAGAGTAGGGGGAAAAAACTGGGAAGCAAGCAACGAAGAAAGGTGGTTTACCAACGGGGGGAACCGGCGGGAGGAAAAAGGCCAATCAGGAGAAAAAAGCTCGAAGGGTCGGAAGCAGGAAAAAAAAGAGGAGTCCCGGGAGGAAAGCCAAACGCTGGTTCTCCCATGAACGTGAAACAACAATCAGGAAGAAGAAAAAAGCCCAGTCACAAGACCCATCCCAGGCATGGGGGACGCCGGGAAAAGCACAAAAAACCTTCCAGGGAAGGAAACGTCCCCCGGGACCATCTGACAAAGGACAAAACAAAAAGCGCTCCAGAAGGGGGGCGAAACGCTCACTGAGGCAAGAGAGGGACTACTTGCCCCCGACCCCTTGGACGGAAGTGCCCCTGGCCACCCGGAAGAACAAACTGAAACTCCATGGAGAATTATCACACCAAAAGAAAGATAAGAGAGAAATGGCCCTGATCGGGGAGGAATCCCCTGGCAAAAGGTAAGGGGATCGGCAACAAGGGCCTCACATCAAAAAGGACAAAGGAGAACTCACCTCCAAGAGGGCAAAAGACGGGGGAAACTGGAGGAGGGCGGAGCATCAAATGGCAAACAGCTCGAAGGGGGAGCGAGTTGGGTGAAGAAGGGAAAAAAGGGAATCCAAGAGAAAGCCGCCCCAGCCGAAAAAATAAGTAGGAAGAGGCCGGCCGAAAAAAAAAAATGGGAATGGGAAAGCGCCAAGTCTTTCACCAACGAGAGGAACAAAAGGTGGGGGGTCAGACTGGGAAAAAAAGGGGGAACACAGGGAAATGGCCACTAAGGTTCCAGCTGGCCACAAACTGAGAGACCCGCCACCGAGAGAGACAAAGGCGGGGGGCTTTCACTGGAAAGAAAAAGGGATCGGGGTCCAGAAGGCGCCACAATAAACCCTCCCACCCAGGAAAACGTAGCTCGTGCCACCCTCAAAAAAAGAAAAACGAAAAGACAGGGAGTTTTCTCACAAAAGACAGCACGGGAAGGATCTCGAAAGCCCGCACAGAGACCCCTCAAACATCCTACTCCTCGAGAACCCACCAGCGGAACAACGCAGGGAAGCTTCAACCGGAATCGACGAACTCAGAAACAAGGGGGCTTAGGAGGAGGGGGGGTTGAAATGTGGGTACTAACCCTCTGTTGCAAGTCTCGAAAAAGGCTACAGCTGTATTAAAGGCAAAAAAAAAAACACAACTACGGCTACTCCGGAGAAGACGCCGTCAGGGTTGGCCAAGTCAAAGGAGGGAACTTTCCAGAACACCAGGCGACAAACGAGGGCAAGATACAAGACGAGGATCACCAGTTTCCCTCAACCGGGAAGAAGAGGATAACGAGCCACACAGAGCCCTCGTTAACGACAAAACGGCAGACACTGAAGGAAGAAAAGGGATAAAAAACGAGGGAGGGGGAGACCAAATTAACAGAGGGTAACTGCAGGGGGGGGAGAGAACCACAACTTTAGAAAAAGGGGAAAAGTCGAGCAAAAATGCGGAAAACAAATGGGGGAAAAAACTCTCTGAGCAGAGGGGTGGCAGCAGGTGACCGAAAGAGTGCGGGACTTCCCTGAAGGCAAAAGGGGGGGGGCCTCGCTGGGGTGTTGTAAAATCAAAGGTACACCATAACCCAGGGGGTGGAAAAAGGAACCATAAAAGAAATGCTGCACCAGGGACGAAAGGGTGATCGGAAGGGCGACGGGACTGTCCAGGGGCACGCAAGGAAGTGAAAACGGGGGGGCGATCAAACGGGAATGCGGTGCGAAAGGGAAAATCGAAGACCCTGGAGGAAAACCTGGGGAAGGGGACTGGATTCAAACTGATACCAAAACTTGAAAGAGAGGGGTAGACAGGAAGATGGGAAGGGGAAAATTCAAGGGGGGCGAATCCCAAAAAAACGGGTAGCACCCTAAATCCGAGGGGCTGCTTAAACTGGGACCGGAAAAGCCAAGGGACCTCCAATTCTTTTGTTCCGTGGCCAGGCTTCGTACGTTCAGCGACAAAAGGCGTTCATGAGCTTCGAACGGAAATGGCGAGGTGGAAGCAGGAAAAGGAAAAGGGAGAGAGTCCCACGCCAGATGAGACAAGAATTCTGCCCAAAGGAAAAAACACGATAAACGGCATCAAAACCAAAAAAAAAGCGCGAAGAAACAAAAAATCAGTGCGGGGGGGGGGGGGGGGCATGGGGGGTGTAATGACGCAGGACGGCTTTGGTGCTGTTCTTCATTATAATCTGCCAAAAACCAGATTGCCAGCAAAAAGGAGGGGGGGGGGAAGGGCGCAAAAAAAACCAAAGGCCGGGCCTGCGGGAGATTACGGCGAGAAATCCTGGACACAGGTCCGCCCTTCGGGGAGGTATGGGGGTCAGAGCCTACAACAACAAATGAGGGAAAAAGAAAACAGAAGGAAAAAGAGGAAGACAAATACAGAAACCTCCCCTAGGACAGGGAACGACCAATAATATCTCCACGAAAAAAAGCCCGAGGGCAGTCCTGGGGAAGCTCGGCTTGCTGACCAAAAAAAAAGAATGAGAAAAGATATCCAGAAACCGCAAAAAAAAAACCCACAAAAAATCACAAAACAAAAACCAGGGAGGAGGCAAACGCGCAAAAGGACAGGGCAAGGCATAAATCCCGGTCATCGGGGGGGTGGAAGGGGCCCGTCGAGGAACGCAGAACTATCAAGGGGGGAGGGAGAACTACTGCAACCCTTCCCACCAGTGGAAGGCCGAAACAAAAAAAGCAAGGCGGACCCCTCTGCCTACCTGGGAAACAACTCCCACAACCACTATTGCGGGGAGAAAAAAGGGGTACAAGTTGATTAAATCGAATCTGAAGTGAAAGACAGTGTTCGAACATCTCCGAGACTCAAGGAAAAAAAAGGGGGGGAAAATTCGCACACCAATTCAAAAGCCCAGAATCCGGGATAACGAGAAAAACTGAAAACAAATGTTGGGTCACCACACAGCACACGATACCGAAGACGAAAAGGAAAAGGAGAACTAAAGAGAGAATGACGCATAACCCCCTAGCGACAAAAAAAAAGAAGTCCGTTGGGCCAGGGGGGGGAACGGGTAAAAACCCGTTCCGGAAGATCACCAACGGTGAAATACCCAGGCGAGCTCAGAAGGGACCACAAAGGGTTTCTTGGAAGACTAATTCAATATTACAGAACCAGACAAGGACACAGAATAGACAGAAGAAAAGAAGAAAAGGAAAAGGGACAATCAAACAAACACAAATCGCCCCAGTTCATCATCGGTCTGGAAAATCCCGCTCTTCCCGGAAAGCGCTCACAAACAAGGTAAAAGGTTACTGAACCGCCCGACCAAAAGAATGGGGCTATAGTTAAATTACTACCGCTTTACAGATCCTCAATTGGGGGGGGGGGGACCGGGTCAAAAAACCAACTTGCTCGGTGGAATGGGCCAAAACCGTTGGGGATTAAGGAAAGGAGAGAGGGGGGGGTGCACCGGGGGGAGACCCGATTGGGCCCCTAAGGTGTCAAACGTCAGGACCAAGGGTGGGAGCGGAAAGACATCGTACGCCCTGGGCCCGGCGAAAGGAATTGGGGGGGCAAATGCACGGAACCGGAAAACGGTCAACGAACGGGGAGTTAGGGTGAAAAAGGATATGACAGAGGGGAACTAGACATGGGAATAAATCAAAAGCAGGTTGACTCCTTGAAAAACACAAAAAAACAGGAAAAAAGGTTCAAGAGCTCGTCAAGGAAGCACCTCAACGGCGTGGGAGCGGGGGGAGCACAGAGATCATGCTGAAGGGGGGAGCGGAACTGCAAAGCAAAAAGGAAAGTCTGTACAGTGGGATTGGTGAGAAAGGTAAAAGGGGGAGGGGGGGAAGTAAGGCGCTCCGGCACAGCAGGCCGAGGTCGGCACTGTGCGACCCAAATCAAGTTCAAAAAAAAAGGAGGAAACAGCCCCAGGAGGTCGAGACCGCCGGAAAGCACGCCGCGAAAAAAAGGGGTGAAAGAGCTAGCACAGAACGGGGGAACCCTCCTTTACCGAAAGGGAGGAAAAAAATACGAAACTTCAAAGCGAAAAACCACGAAAAAAGTAGGACACATTCAGAGAAAACCAGACACGGGTCGGACAAAAATAACGGGGCCTTCCCGAATCGATTTGGGAAAAAGGGGAAAACGGAAAATCCAGGAATCTAGAAACAAAAAGCATGGAAGCGAGCCAAAATGACCAAAGAAAAGCGATCACCACCCAAAAAACTAAAAAAAATTCAATCACCGAGCGTCCATGGATCATGAGACAAGACCATTGCTCTTGGGGATGCCGAAGGATACACACACAAACCTGTAAAGGTACAGCCAGGGGGGATAAAGAAACCAAATAGCCAAAAAATATCTCGCTTGGTATCGGGGACACTGGGGGGGCGACTAGAAGAATGTATTCGACCATGAAACCAAAGACCACAGAGGTGGGGAAAAAAAAAAAAAAACCAAAAAGATTCACGAAAGGCGGCATCCCAGCAAAAAAACAATTGAACCGATGACTGAAAACCAGCAAAGACGAGGAGAAGAAAATCGGCAGGTAAAAGAAACTTCGTGAATGGCCCAAACAGAACCAAAAATACTTGCAAAAGTCAAAGAGGTCTGAGGGGAAAAAACCGGAAGCCAGGAAGGATTGGGCCAGGAGGGGGTGGTTGCGCCCCTTTGTCAAAATCCCCCGGGCACAGAGCACCAAAATCAACGTGGGAGCACAACACGAAAATGGTTCAACTACGACGGGACAGAAAACCCGAAAGATTTTGGGGGTGATCCCACGAAAGAGGGGAGCACTGGGGGGGAAAAAAAGATATTAAAGACACGGACCCTCCCGAAACCAGGCTCAGACACCGTGGGTGGTAACATCGGCTTGACGGGGACCACAAGGTGTCAGATCGTACCTTCAAAGCGTGAAAAAATGCCTGGGAGAGGCACACCCCTAAAACAAAACAAGATTGGCACCCAACACGAACTGGGGATTATGGGTGGAACGAGTCAATCAGCTGAACAATCCAAACAACCCAAACCCGCAACGTGGTAAGGGAAAAAACCTCTCAGAGAGGCAACCTGGGCTCGGGGACCAAAAGAATCAAACCCATAAACTTAGGAGCCCTAGGCTCGTCACACAAGGAAAAGGGACTTCGGAAGACAGCTGGCGAATGCACGGGGGTGGGATTGGAATAGGGGGGCCACACCCACAGGGGATCAACCTGCACGACAACCGGACCCAACGAGAAAGACGCCAGGAAAGGATAAAAAAAAACGTTACGAGCCAGGTCGAGGAGGGCCAAACGCGAAAACCCACCAGACTAAATGCACACACAACCAACTGAGGATGAAAGAAGATCGATCTTTGTGAAAGGGATGGGGACCCAGAACTACACTAAGAGCTGGGACACGTCTTATCTAAAAGCGCCGCGTACAGCGAAGGATACACTTCCCCAACGAAGTTACCAACACAAAAAAAGCCCAAGACTCCTCGGAGGACGACGCAAGTCCATGAAAGACTAGGGGAGAAAATAAGAAAAGATGGGAAGAATCTATCTAGAAAACTGACGCGGTGAGCGGAAGGGAAAACCAACCTGGGAAAAGTGTGCAAAAAAGAACTCCTTCTCGTCCAAGGATCGTAAGCTTTCAATCAGCTCTGCGGGAAGAAAGGAGGGGTCAACGACAGGAAAGGATCGGGAACACAAAACGGGAAGATCAAATAAACCAAAACATTGTTCCTGCAAAACAGGGGACAGGGGAAGACCCGGAAGAAAACAAGCAAAAAGAAGGAAAAGTTCGGGAAATCTCCAAAGTAGGGAGAGGTCACGCCCCGCGGTGCTCACAAAAACGAAACGGGACAGCACATCGGAAAAAAGAAAAGAACCGAACAATACCATCCAGGGGGAATGGTCATCAGGGTAGACAGTACAAGGAAGCCCCGCCGGTCCGCCGTGGGCACCAAAGCTCGAAACCTAATCTCGAAAACGCAGAGGGGAGGGGAAGATGACTCTCAGAGCAAAAACAAAACTTAGAAGTTAGGGGGAAAAAACTCGGACGACTGGTCCGCCTCCACGAAGTTAGAGAAGACCACAGCAGCCAGAAAGGGAAAAGAAAAAAAGGGTCCCGGGAACAGATCCCTCTGCAGGAAGGGGGACAGAGAGGTTGTTTACATGAAGGGGGAAACAAAGAGAACAAGGAGAAACTGGAAAAAAACTAACCCGAGAAAAGGCGAAAGGGCGGATTGGAGAGGGAGCGAACTCAGTTGCCCCGCAGAATAGGGAGGAGGTACGAAGCCAACAGTCATGAAGCCAAGCAACATCCTAAAGACCGCTACAAGAGAAGGGACGAAGTCACATTAACGGTGCAACTGGTCGCGGACAAATGACTAAAAAAACTCTGACCTTCCGGGGGTGGAAAGGGGGGTAAAAAAACTATGCGAACTGAGTCCAAGCCCCAATCGCTCGATTAGGAGAACCTCCGAAGGTCTAATCCTTCTAAGGAGAGAAAACGCAAACCGGGCGACGGGCAAAAAAAAAACAAGACCCAGCCAAGAACCCGACATAGGAAAGCGCACATACGTCCGTCCCTCAAAAACGGAACAAAGAAAAGAAAAAAGGGAACACCCCCCAAGGACAGGAGCGCCTCGAACGTCCAAAAAAACACACACGAAAAATCAAATCCACAACCAGGAAACAAAGAAGGGTTCAAGCAAGGACCGAGGAGGGAAGGAAAGTAAGAAACACATCTGAATAGTGAAAGGGTCAAATGCGAAAAAGCTTGTTTCACAATTCACTTTCGCCTGTCGTTCACCACACTAGGGTATAAACAGATCACCCAGAAAGCCCTAGTCATGGATACAGAACGGGGAGGAAGGGGGACATGCCAAGGGGTCGCGCTCACCAAGAAGGACTAAACCCATCGTCCACCTAGGGAAAGGGACTACAAGGACTCGAATTCAAAAATTTCTCAAAAGAAATCATGCAAGGGGTACACAACAAAAAAAAGAAATCGGCCTACAACTTGGGACAAAAGGCCTACATAAGCGCAGAAAAAAGGAAAAAACGAACCAATGTGGGACAAAAAGGTTAGCAACGAGTCAAAATTAGGTCAGAACTACAGAAACCTTGGCGCGGGAAAACTAAGGGGAAAAAAGGGGTAATTCCAGGAAAAATAGAGTCGCGCACAGCCGCGTAATGTTGTGAAACAGTTGGTTGAATCAAGAGGCAGAGTCGAGGTAAGGGGGGTGGCACTCGATGGGGGAGAGTACGTACTTGAGGCCAGACCAAAATTGGAACAGGGAAACGCACCCGGGGAAAACGTGGGTTGGGAAGGTGCCAAAGGACTACGTGCGTGAAAAGGAAGAGGGCCCCAAGGAGGTTCTGACGTGTTGAAAAAATCGGTCCAAACATGGCTCTAAAAAAACGCACAAAAAAAAAAAAATGGGTTCCCGGTGAATGAAGGGGAGAAAAAAACCTAGCAGCGTTCTACCGGGAAGGGGGGAAGGGGGGGGGGGAGAAAAGGACATTTTAGGAGAGCGGCGACGGCAACCACGGAAACTCGTGAAAACTTAAAGCCCCGGGAAAAGGCCGACCTCCCTCGGCACGGGGGGGGGAGTGGCAAAGTAGTACGCCAGCCGCCTCTTCAAGGAGCGTAAAAAATGCAGGAGGAAAAATACGCCAGGGGATCGCGTTCTCAGAGAGGGACTACTACAAATTACCCCGAGGGAAAAGCCGAAAAAAAGACGCCAAAAAAGCACATAAAAAACTAAAATCTGGGGGGGCGTGGTTGGGAACGTGAGGAGGAAGGGGAGGGGGGTGAGCTCTTCAACGGAGGCTTGCGCCTAAGGGCAGCACAGCCACACGAGGAGTAGCCAAGCCCGCCTCGCGGAGTCGCGAAAAGGAAAATCTGAGGGGGGCGAATGAGGGAAAAGGGGGAGTAATA
>Ga0179593_1421138_pt1 | contig 18966 bp, 15 predicted proteins | sample CZODoug2_1_08_16_FD_185931 | JGI IMG/M metagenome (GOLD analysis project Ga0179593, IMG submission 185931) | Vadose zone soil fungal communities from Angelo Coast Range Reserve, California, USA - CZODoug2_1_08_16fungal (PacBio error correction) | ecosystem: Environmental > Terrestrial > Soil >...
CAATAGCGCTGGGAAGAGGCAACGGCCTTTATCACAGGGGAGAAAAAGGAGACGCAAAAGAACCACAAAACTGGGTTGTCGGCAAGGGATTCCCCACCCACCCAAAAACATCAAAAACCGGACGACCACGGAGTACCTCACACCAACGAGGAAAAAGAGCGAAGGGGGCGCGAACGGCTTTCCCAACCAGGGGCGAGACGGGATTCGCAGATTACCGCCACGGGAGGACGGGTGTCGAGGGAAAAAAACTGACGGGGGACGCCATCAAAGACCAATTTGGCTGTCCTCGGCAAATTGGGGAATCGACCCGAGCACCACGAGAGGCGTGGCCCGACAAGCCCAAACGCCTCACGCCAACGGATTTCTGTCACGGGGCAACCGATGATCGCACCATAACAAAATATAATGAGACGCGATGGGGGCCTCGAACCCACACTAAACCTCCGGTCCATAAACCATCAGGCCTCTACAGGGTGTATTTTACAATCTGAGACCCCCAGCTCCCCGCCATCAGGCAAGATCGCGGGCCCACGGCAACACACGGTACGACAAAACCGTCACCCCCAGCGGGGTTCGGGATTTAGGACGGTGGAGAATATGGGGGAAGAGCCAGGGGGGCCCCCGGACGGCGCATTAGGGAGGCCGGTCTGTCGCAGTACAGGCCAAGAAACATTGACCCAGAGTGAGGAAACTCCGCAAACCGGTAGCCTTGTAGCACGGGAACGGGGGTTTCTGCACAAAACGCGCGAGCGGCGCGCGCTCCATGGAGCGGGGGGTACCAGCCTTCCCAAGAAATTCTCAGTTGGGAGTTACAGCAGTGGGGGCGTAGAAGGGGTGCGGGCGAAAAAATCCATACCCAAATCCGAACGCTTTTGGCCTACCGCATTCCTAGGTGGGGCCAGGATGGATATGCTCAGACATTGCGATTAATGGTTAGAGGGATGGTGGCGGAGAAAACGGGGGGCCGCGACCCTAACCAGAAGAGCATCAATTGTGGAACTTTTATATTGGTACACTTTTGAGCGGTTTGGTAAAGGGAAAGGAAGCAAAAATTGAAGGGCCTTCCTCAAAAAAGTCTTCAGAGAGAAGGGTTGGGGAAGACGTGCGACTTTTGGGGGGGCCAGGAGAACACCAACCCATCACGAGACTTGCGGGTGCGGCCAAATGCTCAAACGCTAGGGGGGCAAGCGTCTGATCAGCTGAAAAAAAACGAAACAGACGGAAATTTACCGCAGGGCGGTCGAGAGGGGGGGGGGGTCGACCCTGCTGGTGGGTTGGGGTCACCCCAGAAGAGATGAGAAAAGTTGGGGATAAGCTGATCGAAGCCCCAGATGGGGGACAAGGCTCAAAACGATGGGACAGGGTTGGGAAGCAAAAGCACAAAGGCCACTGAAAAAGTGGAGGAGGGGGGTAGCCCGCTTCGTGTGGTGAATCGAAATCGTTGTACTTGTTCAACCGTGGGACTGGGGATCACGGAGGGGACAGTTTAACAAGGGGGTCAGAGGGGAGTCAAGAGGGAAAGGCCAGGGAAAGGAGGTCTGGTAATCTACCGAAGCAAAACGTATCTGGATTTGAGACAAGAGGGTTCGAGGAAGGGAGGGAGAGAAGCATGGTCACAGTGGGGAAACAATTTTCATAAACCCTGTCTTTGTATGTTCTTATGTGAAAAGGGAAAGTGTCTTGTTGGAGGGATTCTGAAAGTACGGGGCAGGGCAGACAGGAAGGCTAAATAGGATGCGCCACCTATTAGGGGTGAGCGGGCCTCTACATATAGATCGTCTAAAAACGGGTGCAAGGCCTCAAAAAGTCGCCTAGTCCAGAGGAACCTTGCAAATGGACTCCCCACTTTTGATCACAAAAAACGGGGCTCCCAGTGAAGGGGGAGAAAACTGAAAGACAAGTGCGACAACATATGTCCCGACACAGCCACCCAAAGCTAACGGAAGGGAAGGGGCAAAACAAGGGAGAGGGGGAGGAATGAATGAAAGAACTCGGGAGAAAAACAAAGCAGATGAGCGCCGAGGCGCAAGTATATTCCTAATGAAACAATTGGAAATGGGATCGGCGCTCATGGGGGATTTTGTGGCACGGGCATCCGTGGGGAGTCGAGATAAGTAGGAAGGTGGAACCTTGTCACGTTTCGTAAGGAGCTTGTCACCCCAGGGAAAACAACCCAAAGGGAAAAAAAGGGAGATAAGAAGGATATCCCAAAGATGTCATGACTGCCCAAAGAAATTGCCTGTCCATAGGGAAAAACAAAAAACCAAGAAAAGAAGGCAAGGGAGACAACGGACTGGGCAAAAAACTTCCTGCTTAGAGTTTATAGGCGTCGCAAAACGTGAAAACAAAAGAAAAAAAATCGAGTTCACTGGAGCAGTGTAGAATTGGAAGTCGGAGGGGCAGTGGGGGCGTTGTGTTTCACAGTGTCGACTTTGGGAATTGAAAGGCGGACAGACTGGCAGGAAAAATAAAGGGGGTTGCATAGGAGTACGAGGGAACACGAAAACCCGCTTAGCTCTAAAGGACAGGAAGGAGTGGTTCTTGGATGTACATGGTCGCGAAGGATTGTGAGGAGTTGACGTATAACCTAAAAACGAGAAGAGGAGCATTGAAGGTTCTGGGGGGGAGGAGGTGTCTTGGAAAAAACAATGTTGTGACAGACAGTTGGGGTTGTGGGAACCAAGCACATGATGAAAAGGGGGAATAAACAAAGGAAAACAACAGCGCGTTTGACCAAAGCCAAAGCTCACGAAACCCATAAAAAGGACATCTCGGCCAAACGTTGTATTCCATCGGTTTACTTCAACATCGCTCCATCCCGTCTTACAGGGAAAACAGAAAAAGACCCCAGTCAGCCTATCCTGCGAAGCAATGGGAAAAAGCGGCGGAGGAAAGGCTTCTCACCTCAGATGCAAACCGGATGGGCCTGCCATGGTAAGCAAGAGCAATAAAACCCAATGAAAAAAGCAGTAAAAAAGGGCCACCCCGCAACTGAGGGATAAAGGAGCAACGGGCGAAATCCAAGAAAAATCAAACATATAAACGAGCCAAGTCATTCCAATGCTGCCGTCGGTGATCATCAACGGCGGAAAGGTGGAACTAAGGGAAAGAAAGGATGGCGCTCAACCACCCTTGACCATTTGAGAACGCATCAGTTCACGGGGGCGGTACGGGGGGGTTTGGTCTGCTACGTTTGGTGGGGGCCAATCGCCTGTCCAAAGGGTCAAGTGGGCAAAAAGGGAAAGGAGAGCTAGGGAAAGCAAAGGGCAACGTGACAAAATCAACGGCCTATCCCTTTGCCGGGTGAGGAGAAAGGATAGATCCGCAAAAGCCAAGATACGGCAAGCTCATGTAAAGTGTTGGCCCCGGAGAAAAAAAAAAATAGCCAGCACAGGGTGTCTACGGGCGTCCGTTAGCATTCGGTCTGACTGTGAGGGGAAATTCTAGCGTCCACTTTATGGCTCTAACGCTGGGACAGCGTCAAGGTGAAAAAGGTGGGCCTTCTGTCCAATATCGATGACCCTAGGCGAAGTGCGACCGAAAACATTGGGAATAGGATAGAAAATTCACACTCAAAAAGCAAGGTTACATCCCGCATAGAAGATTTTCGCACGGCTCTCCTCAAAGAAAACGCCGGCTTGCCTCGCCGCAGAAAAAAAACTACCAGACCGGTACACCAAAAATACATCGCCGTGTCAAGTACCATGGAGGAATAACGAACAAAAGGAGGGCAACCATAGAGGGCCTCATTATCCACGGACGGACTCCCTGGGGAAGGGACCTCAAAAAAGACTTAATCTCGGCCAGTTGAGCAAGAGACAAAGCTGCAAACAAAAAAAGGTGCTCAAGAACTAATCAAAAAGGGAGGAAGTGGGCCCATATTAGGGAGGCGCAGCACCCTCCCAAGCACAGGGGCGGAGGGGGGGGAAAACAAAAATCTCGCTGACCCATGGCTTACGTTGCGGTGAATGTGAAAAAATGAAGAGAAGCAAAAACAAAACGAATTTGGGCCAAAAAAACAGCCAAGGGCTCAAGATCCGATCCTGCTGTAAATGCAAAAAGCATGGGAAGAAAGAGGAAACATGCCCATGCGTGCAGAGATAGGTGGCCCAAGAAATAGGGATGGCGTGTCGCAATAAAAAGAAAACATCCGCCACAAAAAAACAACAAGGAGAACAGGTTGGAGGAAACTCAAAAATTGGAAGGACGGTCAGACACCTCGGGCACAAACAATGAGAAAGTAGAAAATGAAGGGCAGGCGGGTTAACTGGCCGTTCTCAACATCTACGGAGAACAGGCGATGACGGACAAACCTCAAAGAAAAATTTTGAAAAAGAGAGCGGGGTTTGGGATATTTGGACACCCCATCCTGTTCCCCAACAGTAAACGGCCGAGGGCGAAAGGTAAGGCAGGTGGCCCAAATGCAATCTCATGCGGGATTTCAAAGGAAAAAAAACCATGAAAAAAGAAAGACGTTTAAGATGGTCTGAAATCCTTGGGGTGGAGGGGGCAAACCGAAATCGTCTTAATAGAATGAGCCGCAGATTCTCACCCAAACAAACGGGAAAACGCTGGGGTGGCCCGGTAGCGTGGTAGAAAGGGCCAGTGGAAGTGTCGATTTTTTCCATAAAAGGGAAAAAAGGGTAAGCTGTTCACCGGACACAGGGAGAGACCGAAGATTATTGGAGACGATCATGAGCGGCGTTCCCCGGAGGGAAAAGAAGGGGGGGAGAAAAGCAGAGGAAGGTACTTGAGAAAGAACTGCATGTCGGACCACATGCCGACGGAAAGCAAAAAGGCGGGGCGGCTTAAATGGAGGGGGGGGGATGCACAAAAGTTACTCGAACTCAGCCCACCAGGGGCGGGTATTGAAATCAGCGTGGTAATCGGTGCCCAGGGAGAAACTATACCGAAATACGGGGGAAAAAAAAAAAATCGCCAGGCGGAGTTTGATCCAACTTCAGACAAGATGTTATGGTGGGGACACTTGGAGAATCTGTGGAGTGCGTCCATTGAACCCCTGGAAAAAGGGGGGGAAAGGGTGATCGATGGGAAGAATTCTTCAACTCATGAAAAGAAGAGATTCGGGACGGGAGAGAGGAGGGAGAAAGCACTAGGAGCTAAACATGTGGAACACCCAACACATCTTTTTAGAGTTTCATCAACCCCACAAAAAAAAAAAATAGGGACCGGACGCGCGATCCATCAAACAGATTACTCTGATTGGGATGCGCTCACGGTCCCATGAAACATACAAAGGTCCCTGGGACCGCCAAGCAAAAGGTCTTAGGTTCGAAACTTAGTGGGACAGAGGGGGGGGGGAAGGCGGTCTCGGGAAACAGTGGCTAGGAAAAAGGCACACGCCCAGACAAGTTCCCTTCCAATCCCTCTCTTCCAAATTAGGGCGTGGGGGGCAAAGAATCAGAAAGCAAAGTAAAGCTTTAATGGGGCCGGTCCTAGCTCCGCAAGGGAGGGGACTGGGGAAACAACACAAAATGATATATAACCTCTAACATAGGATCCGGGCACCGCATCCAACTTACGAACGGGAAACGGAAAGAGGGTCAGATGAGCGTGTGAAAAGGAGGCAAAAGGTTTCCCTCGTGACAGAACTTAAATGCTTAAAAACAAAAAGGCCCAGGGACCGCCGATTCAAAAAGATTCATGGATGCCCTTTGACGCGGTGGGGAGGGAAACATCCAAGGGCGACCATTTGGGCGCCAATTCACGACTCCCGTTGAGGAGTAAACAAGAGGGCGATAAAAGAGGGAAAAAAAAAGGTTCCGATATTGGGCTCGATGCATGCCCTGTTTGTGCGTCGATGTCGCCGGGGGGGGACTGGGAGGGATTCTGCTCCCGTGGAAACTCCAAATACTTCATAATTGTAACGTGTAGGGGGGGGGGGGGGGGCCGGGGAGGTGTTTTTACAAAAAATAAAAAGGGGGATTTGCCTTCAACTCAACACGTGGGAGTTCAAGAAGCCGGTTGGTGGAGGAAAGTGGGGGAGATAGTGTGGGAGAAGGAGAGAAGAAAGAGGGGCGGGGCCCTTCTCAAGCAAGGGCATCGAAAAAAGGTACAAAGGTCCGGTACACTCGGAAGCGCGTTTTAGCGGGTGTTGGGGGGTCACCAACGACGATCGTTCGGAAAAAAATAATGACGTAAATGTCACCATGGGGAGAGGGGCCAAAAATCAATCCTCAAAGCCTGGAAGGAGTTATCGCACTAACTTCGGGGGGATCACGGTTTGAGCATGTGAATTTTCTTTTAAAGGACAAGCACTTCGGCGAACGCTGGGAGGGGGAATGGATTTTTAATCCACGCAGCGTGAAACGATCGCGGGGCGCTACAGGTTGACACATTAATGAGCATGGAAAAACCGTGCGGGGGGTTTTTCAGTATGGTGGGGGTGTGGGGTGTTGGGGGGGGGGGAAAAAGCAAGGGGTCTTGTGTGATCTCGGTAAAGCACATAGCAGGAAAAATTGAGGCAAATTTTCCCGGGGCAGAGAGATGTAAAAGCGGCAGGTCGAGAGCTGTCCCATCGTTGTGCCATTCTCAACAAAGTGGGAAAGTCGCAATCGTCCCAGGGGGCGAATGCCTTCAGAAGGGGAGGAAAGACACTTGCCAGCCTAACATTAGGAACCCGGTGCTCTAGGAAAAGTGGTGCGGGCCAAAAAGGGGGGGGGGGGAATGCGCGGAGCAGAGCGGCATGAGATTCTACTACGGAAAAATGGCGTGCTCAGGTATTTGGGGTTAAAATGATTCAAAGAGGAAGACCGTGGGGACCCATCAGCTTTAACTCTAGGGGCAACACAGGGGCATAACCAAAAAGAAAAGACGCGAACACCTCTCGAAACGAGTGGCAGAAAAAGACCATACAAACTGAAGGGGCCGGTTGAAAACAGGGTACGCCGGTTCATGACAGGGAGCTGGGCCATATACTCGAGTGGGGTTTGAGGGGGGAGACTCGCCGCGCTTGATTCTACGTTAGGAGGTTCATCGGGGGGCATCTTTTAAAGGGGGGTGTTCCAGTTGTCAAATAGGGTGAAGGGGGGAGACGAATCAGGAAGCCTTTGTTCCTCAAAGATCACAGGGCGAGCAGAGAAAACATGCCAAATGAAGTCCTCGCGGGGTGGGCCTGATTTCAGGGGGGGAAATGGGGCTTTGCACCAATGGAAAACCGAAGGGTTCAATTGGTGGGGGGTTGGCGTGGAACGCAGCAGTGGATTGTGTGGAAAAAAGCTCAAAGAAACACCACAAAATTAGAAAAACGAGAGAGGTAAAACAACCCACTGCGCAAAAAAAGTGTCACACCAGAGGCAGAAAAGAACCTAGCATGATCAAGATCTGTTGCGGCCATCCTGTCGTCCAAAAACCGGCGTCAGTAGACCAAACCAAAAAAGATCAGCCTGCAGAGGCAAAAGAGCCTCAACTCTCGACGAAGATCCTGCCACAGAAAAATCAGCGCCTATCAGTCAACCAGAAAAATCTACCAAAGCTCTACAATGCAAGAAGCTCTCACGCGCTAGCGCGGCAAGAAGGAAAAAGGCGAAGGCCGAGCCCAGATAGGCATCCCTGAAACTTACTCAGGAACCAAAAGGCAAGGGGGGGCTCGGATCAGCGCATAGAAAAATCATGGGGGGTGTGTGCTCTAAAAAGTGGGGGTGGAAGCGAAAGTGCACATCAAGTGCCATTAACGGGCTCTGCTCAGCCAAATTGGAAAACGTGCAAAAATAAAAAAAGATCCCGACCCTTTGCACAGGGGATAGAATCGCACATTGCGCGAGACCCTTTGTTCTGTTGTAAGGGTTTCTAAAGTACCAGGGGGGGGACCAGCAGGCCCCGGCTCGCATGTCAACTGAAATTGGACGAATTCTGACCCAGTTGTCAGTAAGGTATTGAAGAGGGGGCGCGGGATCGCACCAACGCCCCGGGTCGGGTCCAAATATGGCGAATTCTTCCCGGACCGTAATATCGACCCTGGATCACTATAGGCACTAAAACATGTCTCGTGCATTACAGAAACATCTATGTTGAGCATCGCATCTCAAAACGGATTGCCTGAGTCCTACAATAAAAATCAAAAGAAAAGGCGCAAACGGCCTCGCCACCCCTAAAACATAGGGACAACAAAAAGGAAGCAAAGTGCCTTGGACGCAATGCGATCACTTCCCAGGCATCCCCGCCAGGAGAGCCCGATAACGCATAAACTCTCGTAGAGGTTCAGGCCCCTTAAAATATTCTTTGCCAGGTCCAGCTTCGGACGAGCGGTTACAACTTGAAGTGTATAACAGTCAGAAGAGGGGGCGCAGTGCGAGATTGAGTGGGCGCGCCAGCAAACCAACTCCTCCAAAAAAGTTTGCGGAGAAACCTCTCAGGGGGGACGCCCGCTGTGGTGAACTTTGTCGGGGGAAGGGGTCAATACCCCAAGCGAAGTCGTTCCGAAGAAAACACATATCAATCAATGCAAGGGAACGTAGCAAATTCCCTAGGGCCCTGGGATGTCATCAATAAAGAGCAAAGACACTCGCGGGGGAAAAAAATAAGGGGGCCCCAAAAGGTTTGGCTAAGTTCACGGCAAAAAGAGAAAAAGTGTCACCGCATGGAAAAAAGAAGCCTTGTGAGAGATCGACATCACATGTGGCAATTGAAAATACACCGCTCCAACCCGTCAAAAATCAAAATTTTGGGGGTGCTAGTGGGAGGGGGCTTCAGGAAAGGAAGAGTTTGGGAAAAACTCCCGCCAAAATCCGCCAGCGAACCGCTCGGAAAAGAGCCTGACCAAACCGCGGGAAAAGAGCGAGGCAAGGCTGATGGCCGATTCAAGGACCTCCACCGGTCCAGCCCCCACGAATGTACAGGCCAGGGAAACTCAGGGGTGTTCGCCTTCTTTCTTCGGGGGTGGCGAGACTCCCAAAAGTATAAGCCGGTGGTGTGGTCGTGGTCTGGTGTCAGGGGGAGACACTGGGGGGGCCACCCCAACTCCCTGACGATAGCCGTCCCGTACGGGCCATCTGTTCTTCCTCGGGGGCATTCCGTCCTCCTGAGAGAGGGGGAAATAACAAGGGCCGCTTGGTTTCTAAGGGCCGAAAGCGGAATGTCAAAAAAGAGGGCAATCGGAGCCTCGTCTCTAAACACTCGAAAACAAAAAGCAAACCGCTGTGCCGTCGTCACCCTTGAGAGGCGGGCAACGATACGGGGAAATGGACGCGGTGGCGATACCAGGCGAGGTAAGGGAGGAACGCATGTGCGGATGGACGTAAAAACGGAGCTTGGTTAAAATGCCGCGCACAGGTGGGACAAGGTTTAAGGGACCAAGTAACAGAATGCATTATGAAAATCCTAGAGATGCTGGGTTCTTTCAGCACCACCAAAGCTTGGGGCGTTTCAAACATGCGGCCTACCAAAATCCGCCGGAGACCTTCAAAGGGCGTACCATCGGAACCAGCAACCAACCGGAGGTACAGAAGGGGTGGGTACTTGCCACGGGGAAAGACGCTGCATAAAAGATAACCGAATGGAGGGGTGGGGACACCCGCCGTTAGTTTGAAGTTGGGGGGGTTGAAGACAGGGCTGTGGGGTCGTCATAACCTGGGGAGAAGGGCCGTGCAGGTGGGTCAAGAAAGCAAGGTAAAATCGGGGAAAAAATCTGACCAACGTGCTGAAACTCTCACGAGATCGCGAAAGGTAAGCCTTGAAGTCAACCTGAAAGGCCTGGGGATAAGCAGGAACCCCTGGAAAAAACAGTCCGGAAAAACCAAAACAAAAATAGACCTAACAAAAAAGGCGGGAGTATCAAAACAGGTTGACCAAGAACATGCCTCTGTCTCTTGTTAAAGGAGATAACAGAGGGAGATTAGGGAGAATCATTAACGGAGTACTTTGTCTGTATTTGAGGCTTAATTGGTAAAACCCTAAGTTTACTTCGGAGGTTGCAGTCCGTCAATAAACTTGGTGTCGGCGAAAAAATCCGAGAAACCACCACAAGCTCCAACCCGCACTGGCGGGTCTTCAGAACGTGGCCTACCAAATGTCGCAGAAAAGAGAGCGGCCGTCAAAACAACCCCGGTCCTGGAAGAGACAACTCTTGGGGGCCATGTAGGTTGGATACTAGAACAGGTATAGACTACCAGCCACAAGTAGAGCATTAAAAGAATTACGACTAAAAAGGGGAAACCATAGGGTCGTTATTTCGTGGAGAAAGGGGGGGGGGATATAAAATGGCAGATATAAATTTTCAAAGCGTACAGTCAGATGGGGGGCCGGAAAACATAACGACCCTTGGAACTCGATTTATTCTGGCAAATCACAGAGGCACTGAGGGGCGTTTACAAGGGATGGGACGCCGATGCTAGGAACGCCTCCAGTGAGGCGCCAAGACGACTTGCTGAAGCCCCTGTGTTTACAGTTTAGGAGTTGGGGACCGACATAAGAAAAAAATGACCAAACAACCAAAAAGGGGGTGGGAGGCCATGAGGTTTGTGGGGAGGTGAATCCGGGGGAGATGCATTGCTATGGGGAGGCGGGACAACGCCTCTGAACCAAAGTATAACCAGGGAGAAATAGTGCTGGTAGGGTTTTACCCGAAAGCCACAGGGATTAGAAAGGAATCAACGTTCAGAGACGGGCACTTGGTGAGATTTTTGAAAAAGCGTGACTAGTCAAACGCGGACTGGGCCCCTGTAACAATCACGCAGTCTCGTAGGGGGGGGGGCAAGCGGGACTAAAAGCAACGCTACAGATGGCTAGGATTGACCCGGAGTGTTGGGACCCCAACGGGAAAATGGAGAGACAGCCCAACCAGGTCAACAATGTTGGTTCATCCAAAAAAAGGAAGACCTGAAAGAAAAAGGTAGAGGGGGGTAGAACATAACACAAAGAGAACTTTGGGACAAGTTAAGGTAGGGGAAGTGGGACAGGAGTCCTCGGCTTAAGCATTGCAATAGGCCAATCCGGCTCAGAGGGAGAAAACGAGCCGCCTCCTCTGGATCAAACCAGGAGGGTCGTGAGGGAACCGTGGGGCAATAAACAAGAGGGGAACAGGCGAAAAAGAAATTCATAACGCGTTAAAAACTTTGGTAGGGGTCAATATTTAAACCATGTTTGTAGGGGGGGCTGCGATACAGTCTGAACGCCCTTGAAACGTGCTCAACTAAGGGGGGGGAGAAATGGGACGACATGCAGAGTCTTCTAAATTTTCAAAGGGAAATGTGCAGACTTGCAATGAGAAAACCCAGGGCAAATGCGTCAAGGGGAAGGGATGCGCAGACAATACAGTGTAGTAAACTGACCAACACGGCTACGGGTCTAGAATGTCCGCGATGCGGGGGAAAGGGGGGCAGGGCAACCAACAAGCGGTGTACGTACGGAAGAGAAAGGAGAGAACCGAAAAGGGAGAGACTCCTTTTTGACTTTACTCAAAACGGGATCGAGAGACCAAGGGGAAACCAAACACAATGACAACTGGGAAACGCCAGGGAGAAACGACAAAGGAAAGAGCAAAAAAAATCAATATAGAGATTCAAGCAACACTCCGATGGGAAACCAACTCGATTCCTGTAATGATTGGACCCAAGGGACAGGCTCTTACCCTTTGTCGCTCGGAATTTTGGAATCGATGTCCAGGCGTCGAGTCCTTGCGTAAGGTAGCGAGGGGGGGAAGAGGAGATGAGGGGATTGTGGGTAAGCTTTGTCCTGTTTTTATTGGAGCTGGTTGCAGGAAGGTTGTTTTGCATACGAGGAAAAGACGGCTCAACTTGAAGAAGCGGGGAAAGGCAGATGCCAAATGGATGTCTCTGCTGGGGTCGGGACCCAGGCTCGACGTAGGAAGATTCGGGACGATAACCAGGAGGCGATTGTCGGTGGTGTTAAGGGAGGGGGGGTGGAGGGCAAAAAGAGGTTTGGGAGCATGATGGTTCTCCAGAATCCGTCAAAGGATAGTGTGGAAAAACAAGACACCAGCGTTTTCCCACCCAAAACTCCACGACAAAAAAAAAGAAAAGGACCCACACCAGCAACGGGCTTCCAACTGTATAAAAGCCTCAAGAAAGAAGTGGATAGGTAGACTCAAAAAAGAAGAGCCTGCTGGCATTCAAAGAGAGGCAAAAGGGAGCAAGGCTAACTCAATCTTCTACACAGAGTTGCAACTACGCCTAGAAAGTCCAAAATAAAAAAAAAGGAGAAAAACAGCGAACACAAAGCAACCGATAAAGATTTACCTGCCCAATTAACATCTCAAACGCAAAGAATGCAAAAGGAAGACCCAGTGCTCAGAGAAAAGATAAAAGTGCCCCCTGTCGTGGTGCACCAAACAGGAACAGCTTGTGGGTAGAAGCAGATTGGAGGAGCGTAGAAGATCTTGTTTAGCTACCGTTGGGGTTGGCAAAGAGAGTTAAAAAAAAAAGGTGAAAAGTTGGTATGGCGTAGACGAGGAAATGAACCCGCGCGATCCTTTGAAAAAGAGGGTTGGGCAATCGTTCCCGTTCAATTGGGGTCCAAAATTCGTTGCCTCGATTAGACGGGGGGGCAGGCAAACTGAAAACCACAAAAACCGACCATTCCGTTAAGTTTTTTGTCGGAATTGACAGCTGCGCGCACACAGGGGATGGATGGGGGACGGAAACCAATGAAACCGGGCTCAAAATGAAGTTAGGAGATGTCCAAGCTGCCCTGGGGACCAACAGGTCAACGTTTCTCGACGACACTCACACTCATGTCTCGGCTTTGTCCTAAAAAAAAAAATGGTACCAGCATGTTCAAAAACCTTAGTGCCTGCGGTAAATAACGAAAGCAAATCAAACCAAAAAAAAAACGTGCCTGACTCAAACAAGGAAATGATCATGCGAGACGGGTCAAATGCTAAATGCAGCACAATCCGGGAAAGCCTTCCGTAGATCTAGGGAGGGAGCTACTCGGTCTCCAACTCTTGCAAGATCTCATTGGGGGATGAAAAAGTGACGCGAAGGCAAGCCGGTGTAACGTAAAGAAGGGCTTTAAAGTTCACAAAAAAGGGAGTGAGCAGCCACCTGTCTAGGCAACCAAACCCCTCCTCCAACCAGGGCTTGAACAAAAAATATCAGGTACCGAGCTTCCTTCGGAGTGATCACCCCACTCGAAAAAACGGGGAGCTTTGGGTGGCCAAACAACAAAGCACTACATAAAAAGAACTAGCACTAGGCGTGAATCCAGTGATCGCGTGCTTGAGAATCAGGTGGGACAAAAGAGGATGGAAAGAATGGAAAAAGACGCAAAAAAACTGACTCGGGGGAAAGCCTGGGGGAAAAAAAACAAAAAGGTGGACGTAGTCAAAAAAAAGCTCCGAAAAAATAGCCCCGGATAAAGGGGAATTAAACGGTTGGGGGCACGGGCCGTGGGGGGAAGCCCCCAACGCCAACAACGTAATCCTTAAAACAAGGGCATTGCAAGGAATCGCCCAAAGAAGCGGGGGGGGTGGAGGGATTTTAGGACCCCATGCCGTTTACACCTGGAACTTGCCAACAAAGGCTCCGGGGGAGGGAGCCTCCCACTTTACACTAAAAAAGGGGCGTGTAAAAACACCCGCTCAAAAAAGGACGAAAAAAGCGAGAGCGCTTTTGTCTATTGCGTGGATTCTGCCTAAATAAGGGGAAGCTGTCACGGGGGCACATCGGGAGAGAATCAAAATTCCGCCTAGCAAAAGACAATAAAGGGGGGGGCCTGGGGGGGGGGGGGGGAAATTTAGACCTTAAGTAAACCGAAAGACGGCTGAAGGCGCGGGGAGGGATCACCGGGGGGGGGTAGCGAGAAAAGCAACAGCAGCGTGAACAAAAGGAATGGGCGCGGGCCGCATTATTGGAGAAGCCGACTGGAGAGGGGGGAGGCCACGTTCGTAAAGCGACATAGGTTACCGGTGGGGTGCACAAAACGCAGCGGGGAAGGGCGACCAGGAGGCTCAGCAAAAGTTAAGCAAGCAACCTCAAGGCTCCTTCAAATCGGGGGACGTCAAAAAAGGGGAAAAAAGGCACAAATAAAACCCGCCGAGCGGAGAAATCGTGGTACGCGGTGCCAAAGGCACCTTTGAACAGAAGCCAGATGAAACCTCGCCTTGGGGAGGGACGCCAGCAAATAAGTCGATGTTTTTGTGTGGGTTGGGGCCTGCAAGCTCCACGGCCTTTGGAGCTAAATGGGGAAGTAAAGGAAATGTGCAGTCTAAAGCGAGAGCCTGAAGGAATAAACCAAAGGTAGGAGAGATTCTGGACGGGGGGAAGGAGAGATTGGGAACGAAAAAGGCAAACGGGGATAAAGTCTTGACATATATAAAAAGACACCAGAGGGCCGTTTCCAAACACCCAACCATCTAAAGAAGAGAAGGTAGAACTAAAAAAAACGAAGGAGTTACGCACATTTCGCTTATCAACGGTAGGGTCAAACCTGATTCCACCGGATCTAAAAGGGGAGAACACGGTCGCGGGTTTCGAGGGGGAAAGAAAGTACAGGGGGGGAAAAAATGAGTGAAGCTCTCTCTGCGAAAAAGGGGTGTCAATACATCCGCGCGCACCGAAAACTGGCACAGCTCACACACTCCCATCAAAGAGTCTGTCACGGTTTAGAAATCAATGAAGGAGCTCCTCAGAATGAAAGGGGGCTAAGCAGCTCGCAGAAATCCTGCACAAGCTCAGAAAGAGGGGGGGGGGGGCGTTTACAAAACGCACAAAGGTCGTAGACCAAAAGGAAATTAAAGATCGACAGGTACCTGGGAAAAGACACAGTCCAGAAAAAAGCCCAGCGGTTTGTGAGGTCTGGGAGGGGGACGGGAGGCGGCTCTAACCGGGTCGTCAATAAAAGAGATTAGGCCTATAGGGACGCCAAAAAGAAAAAACCCGCCGTGCCCGCCGCATACAGTCACATCCAAATGAACTTGGGCGCCCACAGGTGCCGGGTTTTTTCAATGTCCCTCTCAGGAGTGAACTAAGACAGTGGGGAGGTCTCCGACCGAACATGACGGGGGGAAGGGAAAAAAAGGAGAACGGTTAAATGTCGTAGTATGGGACTAAGGAGGTGCCCACCAGTTGCTAGGGGAGAGACTGAAGGGAACTGAGGTTTCAGGAGATTTGCTGGGGAGGTTGGAAACGGACAGACAAAGGGACTCATGAACAACCCTTCTTCCAACCAGGGGCATTGGAAGGGGAACTTTTGGGAGGTTCCACGGCAAGGCCAATGTGATGGCAAGCGGACGCAAAAGAGGCAGATACCTGTGGAAAATTGGTCAGATCATGGGAAAAATCGCCTCTATCGAAAAACAGGGAAACTCAGAACAAATGTGGTTGGGAAATGCTTTGCGCCTCGGTGAAACCCAAAGAAACCGGCTATCTTGGATACGGGCAAGGGGGTTGTTGGGGGGGGGCCCAAAATCTCGATTCGTATTTTGTAAGTAGCAAGTCACGAGGTGCCAGAACACGCGGGCCCCAAAAAAGGATTGGTTCAACAGAAAAACAAAAGGCAAGAACAGTGATGGTAAACAATGGGGCCTCAGAAAGCTTTGGTTGCTGACGGAGCACCTTGGGAAGGGGAGTCACTTAGGGGGAATACAGCTTCTCGAACTTTGAACGGATCTGCCGAGTATCCCGAGCGGGACGGAGGATCTTTGGATATCTCCTCGAGGAACAATAGGGGTCGTTGAGCATGCCTGGTAGCAAAGGTTTGCAAGACAAAATGCAGTGTTCAGACCATCTTTGTAGGGAGACTTTTAGGACTTTCTGAGGACCCTCCTCTTTGGTGTGGCTCATTCACGAAAATTGGACAATCAAGGAAACTAGGGGAATCTCCCTGGAGGGAGGATCAAACCAAGGGAAAAAAAAGTGTTTAATTCAAAGGCTAAGGGGACGAACTGGGACCCGAGGGGCCTCTGTCAGGGCGGCCTTGTCAATGAGAACCAAACATATTGGATCCACTCACCATTTTTGGAGATAATTCAAAAGTGCGGCAGCCATGGACCAGGCCTCATAAAGGGAAAAAGGGGTACTTACTCATGAGCCCTGTTGCGTAGGAGCTCGAGGAAAAAAAGAAAGGAAGTGCAATGGACTATCGAAATTCAGCATGAAGTCCACAGGGCGTCAAGGGGGATTGGTGTGGGGGGGGGGAAAGTGCACCTATTGGAGAAGTCCCGATCTCACGGGGATCGCGGGACTCAGGTTGCTCCAAAAACCCAGACGACGACAACCGCTCGAAAGATGAGAGCAGAAAAAAAGAAGGGGGAAGGGGCTCCCACGAATCCATGGCGGGGGGGAAAATGGAAGGGGAGACTTAAAAAAAAAGGCTTGGCGATTTTTGTAAAGAGGGGAGAAGCGCGCCGGAAAGAGAGACGCTGTATTCAATGGTGATGTTTTTCTCGTGAGTTGTCGGGACAAGTGGAAAGGGGAAGACGGGGGGGAAGGAAAAGGCGAGATACCAGGTCTGTCCATCTTTAAAGAAAAAAGGCAGGTATGTATTTCGAATGAGGGGGATCTAGGATGGAAAAGTTGACGGGGAGAAAAAGGAAAAAAAGATTGCTGTCCATGGTCGGTTTTGTAGAGTTTGACAAGATGGGGAGCGTTGGGGGGAAAAATAAGACTAAACAAAAAACGAGGAGAAAAAAGAAAAAGAAAAAGAGAACGGTATCAAAAAATCCACTATAAAAAACAAACGAACCAAACAGAAGAAAGGAGCATCACAAGTTGGTCTTCAAACCCTCGAAAGGGTCGAAGGTAACAAAAAAAACCCGCGCATATAAGGCATGGCACTGCAGGGAAAAGGAGATGAAAAGAGAGACCGGGGAAAAGAAAAAAAAAGGGTCATTCCTTCACTGCGTCTACCAAGACAAATCAAACCAGCAAAAAAAAGGGGCATAGCAACCGCAAGGAAAACTAGGAAAATCAGAGAGAGGGAGAACGCCTATAAAACCGCACACTCTCGAGGCGAATGGTGCCGCTCGTCTTTAAAAGACTGGACAAAGGGGCCAGAAACAGGGGAAGAAAGTTGTTGACTCTCATTCCGCGCTCTGTTTGTGGTTCTCCAGGAAAAGCGCCTGTCAAACGGTTAGACGGGGTGGGAAAAGAGAGAGAGAGGTATAGACTCTCAGCACCGAAAATCCTCATAAGGTTTGAAGACAAGAAACATGGCTCGTAAGATAAAAATGAAGGGTGGGGGGGAAAAAAAGGATGATTTGAGGGCGTCCGCGACCTGTCAGAAATGGTCTCTGGGGAGAAGGTTGGTGGCTGAGGAGGGGGGGGGAAAGCGGATAACTTTCTGGGAGCTTTATCCAAGGGTCTGCAAAAAAGAAGGTCTTGGGGGGTCTTAAAAATGGGAAATGCCGGATTATATGGCACAAACCCTTGGTTCAGAAATATCTCCATGTCCAAGGCAATGGTGGAAAACCTCAATATATGCAATTTCGCACCCCTGACGCCAAAAGGATAGAAACCACTAAAACAAGCGAACTGGAGGGAAGCTCCCCTAACGAAAAAAAAAAAACGGATACCATTCGGTCATTAAGGATTGAGACGAACAGAGACAAAAAAGACTCTAAAACGATGCAGCTCCTAGGGAGATGAGAAATAGTAGAAGGATCTTAAGGCTTCAAGGCCTATCTCGACGCCTAAGGTTACAAAGGAAGAAGTGCAAAGTCAAAGAGAAGCAGGGAAAAAGGGGGAGAGGCAAGATGCATACCAAAAAATCTAGCTTTAGATTGGGGGAAACATCAAGAGGCGTGAAAAGGGAGAGAGGTGAACATCAGAGTTGCAAGATAAGAATAAAAAACCGAAAGGGTCGCTTTGGGCACAACACAGCACGAAGATCCAAAAGAAGGAAAAAGACGCAGCGCCTGTATAAAATGACGGCTTGCAGGCTAAACAAAAGAGAAACCACGCAGAATGCTTTGAGAGAGAGGACAAAAAGAAGGTTGGCTAGGGGTAAAGAGGCTGAGAACAAGAAAGGGCCAAGGGGCAGTACAATCATGATTTAATGGGGGGGGAAAGGAAGTGATCGCCAAAAAAAAAGGGTGGGGAGGGAGTCCGTTTCACAGCCGCCCCCTGCAAACCGCCAAAGGTCAAGATTTGGCTGAAGATGTCGGCTGAAGGTCACGCACCCTAGAAACCCCGAAAGCACCTCTCCAAGGCGACGAGCACAAAAAAAATGCAAATCAGGTCAACAATGTGAAAAAAAGAAAGGGGGGAAAGTGTACCAAAAAAACCGCAAAGCCAATTAAAAACACTGGACAGGACCACCCTTCAAAGGGAGCTGGTCCTTGAATACCCACTGGTCGCTTCAGAAAGGGAAAACCGCGGGATGGACAAGAAAAACACTCTTCCCCATATCATTATCCTGCAACTGACTTCCGCTAGCGTAGGCTCGGAAGAACGTATTTGTGTTCGAAAGAGAAGAAAAGAGTACTAAAAAGGAACATCTGTCCTAAAGGTCTCCTCACAGCCTAACAAAAAAAGAAAGGAAAAAAGGGGAAAGGGTCTTTGAAATGGGCATAGTGGGACGAATAACTTGACAAAACCCTGTTCGGAGGTAAAAGGGGAAAACGGAAGAGGAAGGGGGGACATGGTTGCCTAACAAGGGCTGAGGGACAATGATACGGGGGACACACTGAAGACGAGCGGGACAGGGGGCGGACAAGAAACAGTCGCCGGAACGGCTTTATTTATGGGGGCACGGCAAAAAGGAGTGAAGAAGATAGACGAAGAAACATGTTCCCAAAACAAAATACAGACTTCTTCAGAGGATGGACCCCCTCGAGGAAAAAGGAAAACACAAGAAAAGTTAACAAATGAGGCAGCTGTATCGACAGTCGAAAACTGCAAGAATCACTGGGGTGAAGGGACTACAGCGAAGAGGTAGGGTTTGTTTGGAAAGGTCACCGACAAGCGGCATGGTGGGGAAATTCTCCAAAGGGGGGGGGAAAAAGGGGGAATAAATGGTTGAAATTGCGTGGCAGCGCGCTGCGCGGGG
>Ga0179593_1267780_pt1 | contig 18965 bp, 23 predicted proteins | sample CZODoug2_1_08_16_FD_185931 | JGI IMG/M metagenome (GOLD analysis project Ga0179593, IMG submission 185931) | Vadose zone soil fungal communities from Angelo Coast Range Reserve, California, USA - CZODoug2_1_08_16fungal (PacBio error correction) | ecosystem: Environmental > Terrestrial > Soil >...
TATGGGAAGCCGCGAAAAACTTAAAAACTTTTGAATAAAAAGCCGGTACGAAGCGAAATCTCGCGACCCAGGTCACAGCTCATCCTTCCGCGAGCCATGCTCCGAGAAGAGGAGAAAAAATTCGTCAGTTAGAGAAGGGGAGAATTGAAGGAGACAGAAGGGCAAAGCGTTCTTTCAGTCTAAAGAGAAGAAGTGACGGAGAAAGCTGAAACGGCAGGGGGGGGAGGGGGGGGGGGGGGGGGAATGGCTCTTATTGGGGTTTGGTTTTGACAACATCCAACAAACGAAGGAGGGTGAACGTAACCACAGTCGGCTGGGAAAGGATATGTAAGGAGCATCACGGGATATGCGAAGTGCAAACGCAAGGTAGGGTATGGTTGGAAAAGAGGGGGGAGAGGTAGCTCGGAATCGGGGAAATTCAACCCACGGAGGAAAAATAGCGAAGACTTCATGCCGTAGGATTACAAAATCCATCATCATACCAAAGAATAAGTGGAAAAAAGGGGGGTGAGCACACCAGGCAAAAGCTTTCAGGTCGCGGAACGGGGAAAGGCAAACAGTGATTTATGCTCCAGAAAAAAAAGAGAAGATAAAGGGTTGTTAGCCAGAGCAAAAAGACGCGATTTCGTAGATCAAAGGTGAAGGAGCGCCAAAAGGGGATGGTAGGGCACGGAAAAGGGACAAATGATCATGGAGGACGGAAGCACTTGAGCAATCAGGCCACAGAAAAAAAGGACATGCAAACTTGGAAATGCAGATCACAAAGCAGCTCGAACTGAGCAGGGGACGAGAAAAATGGGACCAGGGGGACAAAAAGAGAGCCACACATGCTCTACAGGAAAGGGGGGAAGCGGGGAAAGTGTCGACACAAATAAAGAGAAACGCGCATAACTGCCCCTGGGGGAAACTCATAAGCCAACCCCAGGGAAATCTCCTGGGTAAAAGAAAGGAAAAGGGAAAAAGGGGGGGGGGGAGGCCCTCAAAACTCCAGCAAAGAACGGTTCTAGGGGAGGCGTTCGGGAAAAAAAAGGCGAGTCCTGAAGATCTATCCCAATTACAATCAGAGGGGGAACTTAGAAGGAGAAGGTCTCCGAAGAATGCTCCTACGGGTTAAAAACTTCCTGACAAAAGCTCAACAAAACAGACAGGTGGAAGGAGGGGAGCGAAAAAACAAAACGTATTAAGTATAAATTGGACTGTCAGGGGAAAGCCGAATAAAAAGATCCCAGGTAATCGCAAAAAGAAGGAAGAGGCGTAGACTCAGGGGGAATTGCCTCTGGAGATTGAGTTCCAATCCCAAAGTCGTAGAAAGTGGAGACCGGGCAAAGGGCCTGGAAGGGGCTTTTCAGAGGGGGGAGGGGTGGCTAAAAAAAAAAGGGCCCTGGATCTAAGACGGAAGTAAGGGGGAAATAACCGCATCAAGGTACAGGGGAACCGGGAAAGGAAATATAAGGGGGGCAAAAGGGGTGGAAAATCGAGCTGCCGGCCAAGGCTGGGCCTGATAAAAAATTACCGGGGGCGCCTTTAAAGGATCTCCCTTAAGGGCAAAGGGATCAGAGGGAGACGGCGGGGAAGGAAAAAGTGATGAATGTCCAATGGGGCAAAGGAAGAGCAAAAAAAACAGGAGCTGATGATTCAGTGCTTGAAGGACAGACAAATCGGGAAAACTGTTACATGCGGGAGCGGGGGAACAGGAAAAAAAAATTCCGGCAACAGAATCAAGAGAGGACGAAGCAAGCCTAGCGGAAAGCTTGTGTCAAAGGACGTCAATGAGCGGACCCCAATCCAGGGGAAAGATCGAACCGGGTCCGACTTGCCAGGGGGAAGGAATGAAAAGAACATCGGAAGGCCAAAGCTTGAGATTACAGTAAAATCATTTAAAAAAGGACGGCGGCTGGCATACTCGCAGAAACGAGCATAAACAGCAACGTAGAAGGGGGGAGGGTTCATTCTGGTCAAAGGCTTGAGGTAAGTCGGCTTTCCGAATCATCAGACAAGGAAAACAACTTGCGGGAGGACAGATCACCAGGGGCAATAAATTCATGTGAGTCGCCAAAAAGGAGTGACCTGCAAAAGAAGGGGAATATGTCAGACTCAAGGAAGCGTCCAGAAAAAAACATGTTCTCGGTAGAAAACGTCAAGTCGTGTACCGCAGCAAACCATAACGTGATTGCCAAGCGTTAACCCCCTCGCTGGTCCCACGAACCCGTGAATAAGATAAAAAAAGATTCCACTCAAAGAGAGGGGGAAATAAGAACCAAAAACACGGGGGTAACGCAGAGGGAAAGCGGGAATTGCAGTGAAAAAGCCCATGTTCCACCAGGGACAGATCAACTGACGTCAACCCATCTGAATGCTCGAGGGGAGGGAGCGGAAGAGAGGCAGTAAAGAAACAGGAAGAGACCAGGAAAAAAGCCATTTACTGAGGAAAGGGACTCGGAGAAAATTCGACTTGACTGGAGGCAGAGGAACGCGCGGGATGCACTCCACCGTCAAAAGGCCCGATAGGGGGAGGATTACCCCGGGTTTGGAAGGGGGGGGGAGTATCGAAAACAACAACACGGAGGAGACAAAATCGATCCAATGCCAAACAATGAATGCCAGAGAGAGGAAGGGGTGGAAAAAGGTGCGAGTGATAAAGCGAGAGAAACCAAAAGGGAACTTTTCTCAGCAGGGGAAAGAAGAATGAAGGCCAGGGGGGGCACAGAGAACTATGGAAAGGGGGAAAAGATAAGGCAGAACGAAACGATAAAGCGTTCGAAGGGAATTGTTTTCCTAAGAAGGAGAAATGTGCAGCAAAACCAGGGGAGTACAACGGGGAGGTCACTGCTACCATAGTTGAAAATCACGAAAAAGGGGTGGGTGAAAAGGCGCGGCAACAATGGGGGGGGGAACGGCAGAAAATCATACGGGAGTACCGGCTACTACGGACGGAGGGCCAAAAAGCATCAGGGAAAAAAAAGGAGGGGGGAGACACCGAATTGACGTCCGTGATGAGCGCGGGAGCCCGTGGTTGGAACTCATTCGAAGAAGAGGAAACAATGGGAAGTTTTCAAGCAGACTGTCCGCCGTAAATTGCAACGGGGGGGAAGAATCTAACAAACGTGGCACGCGACATTGTCTAAGGCCAGTGATGGGGGGCGCAAGAGGTCTCCGACTCGACCTAAAAAGAACCTAACCAAAGGAGAAGTTGCCTGTGGGGCCTGGACTACTAAACGTTCGAAAAAAAAGGGGGGGGGGGGAAGCGGCGGGCTGTCGCCGGTCAAACAATCGGAAGGGGAGGTGCAGGAAGAGAAAGTATAAAAAGGAGGGGAGGCGACGTTAACTTTTTGACGGCCGGTGTCAAGGGATTGGTTGGGGGCGATATTTGAACAGAAAGGGGACACAACTTTCAGTAAGTATCTCAGAGAGAGAGGAAGTACCGGGTGCTGGGAAAACGAGAAGGATCGGCAAAATCATAAAAAATTCACACAATGTGGGGTACTATTGGAGGTCCTGCTCCCCCACCACAAGACTGAAGAGGGGGGCTGGGCAGGGGGGTCAACAATGAGAAGACAATGTGGAAAAAGGGCGAAGGAAGATCTATTACATTTCAAGGATCCGGATAGGAGAGACGATTGCATCTCTCCCACCGTTGAACCGTATATCGATGCAAAGGGGGAAACCTGCCTCAAAAGTGGGGGGAAGGAAAGACCAATAACGGGCTGAGTACTTAAGCAACGAAAAAAAAACTGCATAAAAAAAAAAAAAAAGATTCGGGGATCGAGAAACCATGACCAGGGTCACGCTAGCCTTTACAGAAGGAAGAGGTTTGTCACTCCAAAAGTAGAAAATAGGAGGCGTTGAAAAGGACTCATTCATGAGAAGGGGAAGAAGGCAGGAGAATAGTGGGGTAGAGACTGATTTCGTGAGGGAGGAGGGAACGGAGCCGCCCGGGCTACATCAAAAAATACGGTGGGGGAAGCTAGAGAAACCACTCTAGGGTCGGGGGGATGAGATTTGTCAGGAAGGGGGGATTAAAATTCAACGACGATGACGGGGGGAAGCACTGCCCACAGTCCCGAAGTGGGGACAATCCGAAAATCACTAAAGACTGATAATCGAGAGGGAGGAAGGTTCCAAACAAACCTGAAAAACGAAGGGGAGACGGGGTGGGGAGGAAGTAAACCGCATCATTGGAGGGAGGAATCTCCAAGTCGAGGGGGGTGGTTCAGAAGAGCTTTGAAGGTCGGGCAGAGCCGGCAGTACGTCGTGAAAAAAATGCAAGAAAAAGTACGATTGGGGGGAATCTTAATAAAACGAATTGCTGAGGAGAGGGGGAGAGACTTTGGGGACAATTCACATTGTCCGTAGAGGAGGGAGCGAAGAAAAAAGGGGTTTGCAAAGGGGATGGGGGCGGGGTGCAACTCAAAAAAAAATGAAAGATTTTTGGGTCACCGTCTTCGCGAGGTTCGAGAACTCAAAACGATAATCAAACCTAAGGAAAGGGGTGGAGAGAGAAATCGAGGGACCGGGAGAGATACATTACGATGCATCACGCGGAAGAGAGGAGACTGTTAGAGCTAACCCCCATTGGAAAAAAGTGGAGCTGGGGGGGGGGAGCTGAACAGCAATGTGCTGTAAACGTTGAAGGCCCAGTCAGCGGTTGGGGGGGGGACTGGCACAACAATCGGGTGAAAAAAGAATTCTCGAAAGTTTACGAAAGCAAAAGATGGACCGGAGAAAAGGGGCTGCGTAATGCAAAAAAGAATATAGTTGCCTTTGAAAAACGCAAAAGATTGTCACGTCTCTACCCCACTAAAGAAAAGGAAGAAATCACGAAAGTGAGCGCAATTAAAGAGTACAGACCTAGTAAAAAAATTCCTTGAAGAAATTGTAAGGGGCACGACAGCGGGTTGGAGCTTACTGTGGGGAAGGAAAAGCATTAGGGGACGGAAAGATGCCGCAAATTAGAAAATGTGGGAAAACCGCACCCAAAAGAGAGAAAAGTTCAGTGAGGAATGCGAAAAAATTTCCGAAACGCCGTGACTAAAAAAAATTGGGGGCATAAAGCGCGTATGGGAGCAGAAAGAGCCCGTACGGAGAAACTTGGGTAAAAGTTGAAAAGACGCTGGAAAATTTGGGTGGGGAAGAGTCGCGGTTCATCTCTTGTTAATGCAAGTGCCAGGAAGAAAACGCGAGGGACCGATGGGCATGAGGAGCAAAAACGCTGCTTGGAGGAGATGCGGTGTGGTGCAAGCGGCTAAGAGAGGCAACCAGGTCAGGGTTACAACGAGGATGCCTAGACCCTGGGACCGGCGATTTCGAAGAAACTGGGAAAAAGGGTGTAAAAAAGTAACACATGTGAAGGGCTATGAAACTTTTGTGCAGAAGATGAGGGAGGAGGGAGGTTCGAAGACGCAGGCCGCCACCGCAGGCCAAGAAGAAAAGGCAAATCAAAAAGTGTGGAAAAAATCCTAGCAACAGGGACTGGGAAAATGCAGAGGGCACTGTTTAGAGAAAGGAGCACAAAGGGAAAAAAAGACCCGGGTTCCCAAAAAAAAAAAAAAAAAAACCAAAAAAAACAAAGAAAAAAAACAAAAACAACCAAAAAAAAAAAAAAAAAAAACGACGGCAGAGATCGCGGGGAAGGGAAAAGCACCAACAAACGACCAAGAAAACTGATCACGGGTATGGAAACAAAGATTCGGGTCTATCGCTCGGTCGGGGAAACTCAAGCGGAGCATAACGAAGGAGGAATTGTCAACTCGAATAGGAATGGAAAAACAGAGTTCGGTGGAAAAAGAAAAGTTACAGTACACTCCGTGGGAGGAAGGTGGGAGGCCTTCAGTTTGCGGGAAAAATTCTGATTGGCCTTTAAAAAAAGTACGAACGGGTGGGACTGGGACAAGAAGGGTACGGGCCCAAGTAGAGTCGCCGGCAGCCGTAACGGGGAAATTGTACACGCATGGAAATGCCTCTTATAAGCAGAGCGGGGAGGGGGGGCCAAAGGAGAAGAGCTCAAAATCCGAAAGAAACCGAAACTCGGCGAGGACGCAACGCGGAGGGCATAAATAGAAAGAACATAGTGAGTTAACAGCTGGGAACCTATGAGGAAGGAAGAAACGAGGGAAGCCTAGTTCTGTGGGAAAAAACGTTGGTTGAGATGGTTAGAAGAAACGCAAAGCAATCGAGAGGGTCGAAAAAAAAGGGGGTCTATCACCGAGAAACAGAAGGAGGACTCAAGTTGGAAAAAAAGAGAAGTCTCAACAAAAAAACTATAAAAAAGAAAAACCGCGTGGGGTGGGAGGGCGAGAGATCTATGAACCCTCCAGCCTGCTGGTGAAAAGGGGTGAAACCGAAATCTGTGGGGAGCAAGCGGACGAGGAGGGAACTGTGAAAAACAGAAAAAAATAGTAGGGAAATGTCCCCTCCGGAGCCCAAGGTTTGTGAAAAATGGACAAATGCCTGTGGATCTTGGTAGCAAACTCGGAGTGGGGGGAAACTGCAAGGGGGAAAAAATAACGAACTGGCACTGACCGTCGTACAGCACAAAACTGGGTGGATGGAAGGAGTTGAAGGGGGGGACCCGGCAGGGGAGGCGGTCGATGTCAGATTCAGTTTATGAGCACTTGGGGGGGAGCCAAAAATAAAATCTCGAAGAACATCTAAGACTTCTCAGAAGAGCGGGCAACCAAAAACTCATGAGTGGGTTGGACTCAACAAAAACTAAGGGGGGGCAAACAAAGAAAGTTCAAGGCGGAGGAAAGAATGTTCTAAAAAAAAGAAAGACTTCACCAAATGGGGTTTTACATCCCGTGGGTTGAAAATAAAAAAAAGGAGAGGAGGTGGACTAAAACGCTTTGATGGGGCTAACACGAGAAAGAAGAAACCCTTGGAAGGAGAGAAACCCTGCGAGGGGGGATTCGAGCGAGGGGGAGTTCCATCTGGGTACTACTTAAAAAGTAGCTGGGCGATCTCCAAAAATGATGTTGGAAGGGGGGGGGTCATCAAAAGGGGATTTGTAGAAAGGGAACAAGACTCAAGAAAAGGGGAGGTGCTCAAAGAAAAGAACAACTAGCTACTAAAAAGTTGGAGTGGGGGATAGTGGAAGAGGGGGGAGGTTAAAACGAAAGTAAACGTGGAAATGGACCGCATCAAAAACTGCGGACCGCCACCAGTACGAAAACAGTTCTGATGAAAGGACAACACCAAAAAATGGGAGGAATAGTGCGAAAAACGAAAAATGCAAGTAAAAAACAAGATCCGGCTGTGAGAAGAAACAAGGAACAATACAGCCGGAAACCGCAAAAAAAAGGGTTGGGGTCAACGCGACCAAGAAGGCACCACACATGAAGAGAAGACCAGTCAGGTTCGCTGGCACATACGCAAAGCGTGAATAGCAAGCTCCTTCAAAAAATGTTAGAGAGGGAGGAAGGTAAAGGAACGCAGTGGAGGGGGGATTGGCCAAAAAAATGTCTTCTCCACCCAGAAGGGGAGAAGGGAAGCCGTGGAGCGTTGAAAAAAACGGTTTGGCAACGAAAACTGAGCATGACAAGACGAAGGCCCCGCGACTGGGAAAAAGGGAGGATCGGTCAGACCAAGAAAGAAGAACACGGCATCGGGTCAAAGCAACGGCGTAGCGGGAGGAAGCGCATCAGGGATGGGGGCATTCAGCACGAGTTAACTTTAGGGGGGGAAAAATCCCTTCTCCACTAGAGTAAAAAAAAAAGACGAGAAACAACATCCTGAGTGGCCGCGAAGTCACACGATAGGAAAGTTGCATGGAGCAACGACCTTTGGTTGGGGATTATCGTGGGAGACAAGGTCACAAGGGAAACCACGAAAGGACATTGGAAGCCGTGGCCGACCTAAAGCTACCAAGGGCTTCCCAAAAGTCGGACGACCAAGCGCTTGGGGCAGAATACGAAAAACAAACTGGAAGAAAGGTTTCGAGAAGTGCTCCAAGAAAGAAGGAGCACCAACCGGGGGAAAGAAAAACTGCCTCATAAACTGTATTTCCAACCAAGCCTTGCCGGGAGGACAGATTCGAAGGGGGGGGCAAATAAAATGTGTCAAAGAAATGAAGGGAAGCTTCAAAAAAAAAGAACGGTCGGGAAAAAAAAACTAATTTGTCCGGAGGGGGTTCTCAGGAAAAATTCACGTCGTTAGGGTACGCTAGACTGAGAAGCGAGCTCGGGACCGGCAAACAACCAGGCAATCGAATAAAATCTAGGGTCCCCTCAGGGAAGCGAAAGGCGGAGACCTTCGCTGCCAAACAGAATCGCGGGGAGGGAACGAAGGCCGGGAAGAAACAGTGTGAAACGTTCGAAACGAATTGCTGGGAAAAAAAAGTTTTAAAAAAAGGACGCTAAAAGCCCCCCCATGGAGAGCCCCACAAAAAGGGGCGTGCGGTCACGATAAAGGGGGAAATCACTGCAAGGGGGGGTCGGTTGTGGGCACTAGTGAAAAATGAAGAAACGCAAAAAAGACTGAACAGACGCTGGGAAAAAAAGTTCATCACCCTCAAGTAGGGAATTAGATGACCAGCCGAACAGAACCAATAAAAAGGTTCGGCAAGGGAGGCTTTAGGACGGTTTGGGTGATGAGGAAAATGCTTGGCAACTGTATAAATAGGAGGGAATTTCTGAGGCTTCCAAGAACCAAGCGAGGCGGAGGTTGATGGGGGGATACCCCATCAGCCATCACGTAAACACCGGGAAAAAAAGTATAAATTAAGGTACTCAGATCGGGGAATCTTTTCCCGGAAAGCGGTTCTTCCAAACCAGTTACTCTACTAGATTTGGCTCTTTGGGCACTTTGAAACAGAAAAAAATTGCAGCGAGACGGAGCACGTTTGAAAGAACCGAAGCGCTTATCAGAACAGCGTCATCCACAACACACGGTTCCACGATTTGCCGTCGAGAAATGAATGAAAACGCAACACTCGACCCTTCAGGAAAGGGGTGACGAAAAAGTTAAAAAAAAAAAGGACATCGAGGGACCAGAAGAAGCAAGAAAATGAGCAGACCCAAGACTCGCCACAACGGTTGGCTGGTGAAAGAGATTGTAAAGGGGGAGCACTCCCGGGAAAGTGAAAGCGAAAAAAGGAAGGAAAGAAGGTACTAAAAGCCCACCAATAAAATCGCACCCGAAGGAAGGTGGGGAATAAAGCTGACGCGCGGGTGCCACCAGTCGACATGACAGGTCCCTTCAACTCGATACGAGCCTAAGTAAAACATAGGGGTAACGAAAACCCCAAAGAAAAGAGACACCCGCTGCACAGTTGTCTGAGGGGAAAAAGTCGTCTCAAAAGAGGTTTGGGAAAAAAGGGGGACCTGATTGAAGAGGGGACATTGCCTGTAGGGGGGGCGTAAGTCTGCGGTAAAAAAAAAAATACGCATCTACACAGAGTCTTGGGGACTCGCGGACCTTCACGTGTCAGGAAAGAGGCCAAATGGTCCAAACAAAAAAAAGCCGGTACAAGCACTGGGGTAAAAAGATTTGGCCGGTAAAAGAAGGCCCACACGATATGAAAAAAAAATGTGGCAACTAAGAGCGCTGGGTCAACATAGATATGGGAAACCGCAGCCTAGGAGAAAATCAGAGGGCCCATCGTAAGAGCAGGAAGTTCTATTCTAGAAGGGGAACGGGGAGGGTAATTATGCAAACAAAAAATGAAAAACTTTTCAAAACCAAGCATCGGGACGAAAAAATAAAACGAGAATCCTCAACACCGGCGCAAAAGTACGAAACTGAAATAGAGAGGCTTAGGGGAAAGTACTACAAAGGGATCGGGGACGCATAATCAAACTTGCAGCAGTTGTTAGTGAGCGGGGGAGAAAGTGTCCCACAGCAAACTAAAACCAATGGTCAAAAAATCCATTGAGGAATGGGGAAATGCTTGTAAACAAACACTAAAACGTGGCCGTCTGGGACCTCTCCGCCAGCTAAGAAACCCCTGTTTAAAAAATCACACTGATTAAGACTTCACGTGAAAGGCAGTGAAAGAGGGGGACCGTCCAAAAAAAAGTTCTAGGGGGGGGGTGGGGGAGCGGGGGTGGGCGGATAAACAGATTGGGACGCGGGGGTTGAAACCAGACTGTGGCAAAATCGGATTAGCATTCCGTCCCTTAAAAGTCGTGCGTCGCAAGAAGAGAAGCTCGTTGCCACAGGAAAAGCGGCGACAGATGGGGGCAAAACCACACCACAACCTCTGAAAAAAAAAAAAGCACGTGTACGAACTTGATGCTGAGAAAGACTAAACTCCCGACAAAGTTTTTAGCAAACGAAAAAAGACGCTATCAGGAATAATTCATGGTACTCACCGGTAGAAGAGTTACCTGCTCGCCAACAATGATGAGATGACCAGTTGCAGTAGCAGCGTGGGGGGGACGTATATTAAGCCTGCAGAGAGGCCCAACGGTAGGGTGAAACCGTTAAAAGGAGCATACCCAGGGCCAAACATGAGCACTGAGAAACCGACAGCGCGGGAACTAGAGCCGGCCGGCAGGTCCAGGAGAAAGGGCCCTGGGATCATCGCGACGCCGAATCGGGAAAACCAATCTCAAACTTTGGATCAAACAGAAACGATCCACATGACGGTCCATAAAGGCCCAGGGGGGGACCCGATAACACGTCGACAAAACACTCAGGACCCGCTGGACAGGTCGCGGAAACTTAGGGGACTAAGAAAAACCTCAAAGCTACAGAGGGTGGGAGTTTCAAGGGGAAACGCGAACGCGCGGCCGCAAGTCGGTCGCCATTTAATGCGAAGGGTTCTCACTGACGTAAAGGGGGTTTTAAAGAGGGCGGAGAAGGCGAAAAAAATGCCCGGGGACGTGGGGGGAAACATCACCGGAAGTGAATAAACATGACAAAAAGGGAAAGCAAAAGAGCAGCAAGAAGGGGAATGCCATGGGGACTTCCACAACTGAAGGGAAGGGAAAAACCAGACTTCAATTTTAAAAAACCTCAGAAAAGAAAGGAAAGGAAAGGGGAGAGGAAAAAGGCATACGAAACCTCGCTGAGTACAGATTTCCTGAGGGGAAGTTTAAAAAAACAGCGGGAAGAATCTTGCGAACCGCGGCGGGATGTCAATAATGGAACGGGTAGGGGGGAACGCGAGGAAGGGGGGTATGGGAGCGAGACTCAGCGGAATGGTGCTCAATCAAAAAGTCTAGTTACCTCCACACTCCATGCGAAAGGGACGCGCCACTGGGTTAGTGCAAGCAAGCGTGGGGAACGGCAAGGAAGGCATATCGGTCAATGTTAAAAATTGGTTCTACAGGAGAAAGCTTCGCTTCCTGGGAAAGAACAGGACTAAAACCAGGGAGCGTGTCAAAATTCACCGGGATGAGTCCGGGATGGGTGGGACCCATAACATCCAGGAATTGGGATCCGGGGCGGGTCCGTGTACAGAAAATTTTTCTGCAACTCGAGTCGGAAGGCAAAAAGCTCGAGAACCGCAACACAGTCAGGAAAAAAGGATGAATACTCCCCACGGGCCAAATCGTGGGTTTCACAAAGGCAATACGCAAAAAAAAACATCCAAGGGACAACCGAGTAGAAAAAGGGACTGGAAGACGAATCCAACACACGGTGAAAGATTCTGGGAAGAATAACAAAACCGGGGAAGGGGGGGGCTTGGCGTGCGAAGGCACAAAATTTACCCACAGAAAGAAAGTCAGGCAACGTCGATGCACTAGGCATTAACGCTTACCAAAGGAAAAAAAGAGGTTCTTGGGGAAGAACTCCGAAAGTCTTGATTAAGTCGGAGAATGAAAGGCTACGTAAATCTCGCCAACGGTGAAAAAGGAGAGACAGATAGTCACCCGTTAAAAGTAATTACCGGAGGGGATCACCAAAGAAAAGCATCTCGGAAGAGAAAAAAAAACCCGCCGAATACCGTAAAGAAGAAATAATCGTGATCCCAAAAGAACCCCTATCGAGGAGGTGCAGAAGGAGGGAACAAAGGCAGGATTTCCCGCACGGGGAAATAAACTAAACAAAGCACTACCAATACACCCCCGGGAAAGCTTCACCGGGGGGCAAAAACCCTTTTTAGGGACGAACTAGTGAAGGAAAAAATTGATGTCCATCCCAGTGCAGCACCAGGTCAGGCTGCAAGGGGGCTTAAAAAAGGGAGGCGCACATCAAAAAGTCGGCGCAAAAAAGGGCATCCAGGCAGTAAATCGAAAGAGACCATTCAGAGGCATTTCGAAGGAACGTCTAAAAAGGGACCTGCAAAAAGCGGGGGAGTGCAATCGAAACGTCCTGCACCCATGCATATCTGAGAAAGAAAATGTTGAGAGGGGAGGAGGAAGCTCAAAAATCAAAAAAAAAAGAGGGGGGAGGGAAAAGATAGGAAAGAATCAAACACTGTAACTCAGAATTTGGCAGGAAAGTGGCGAGGGTGAAGCGAGGGAAGGAGCCATTCTCAGGGTAAAGGACCAAAAAGAAATTTGGGAATGGGGCAGGCGGCATACAAGGCGGGAGGGAAGGAATCTTGACGGAAAGACCGAGACAACACCGATGAGAGAGTTCTCAGAGGGGACGTCATTTCCAAAAGAATCAGGACCTGTGGCGGCAAACTTTGAGTCGAGGGAAACTCGAAAGCAAGGTCGCCCAAAAGGGATCTTGTTGGGGAAAATTACTACAACGCGCTGGAAGGAAAGTTGTCCGTGGAGGCGGAAAAAAGGTATGGACTATCGCCGCTGAAGTAGTAATGAAAAGCAGCGGGGTGTGAGCTGGGAAAGGGAAGTCTTTCCAGAGAAATTTTGACATGAAAAAAATCAGGAAATCGAATAAAGAGATTCAGGAAAAGCAGTGGTGACAGAAAGAAGGGGAATGGGTCTTGCCACGGGGTCTCAGGAAAAGAAACGCAAGCAATCTAACCAGGATGCACGAGCCGAATCATAAAAATAAAAGTAATAAAACCAAGTTGACTGTGACTGGTCAAAGCGAAGGTATGCCCAAGACGATTGCTGTGGGGGGCGCTGTCGAGGGGAGAAATGCCCCATCGTACAAATTCCCTTATGGAAGAGGGGGGAAGACGGGGATGCAAGAGACTGTTTCGGGCTGTTCAAATATGGTTGGATATGGAAACGGCAGGTGGGAAAACGCTGGACGAATGAAAGACGCTGGGGGGAAATAAGATAGGAGGTTGACGTATGGTGGTGAAAACGGAACGAAGGGCATGAGCATTCGAACAAGTCACTGACGATTTGAGGAGGGACCGACCCCGAGAAAAATGCGCAAAAAAAAAAATGCTGACTTTTGACATAAAAACTTCAGAGGTGAAGGGGCAACTAGAAGACGGCGAGTAAGGGAGACAAAAAGGGGGACTTAAGGGTAAGAGGGCATCCTTCAAAAAAACGCGTATATCGAGGTGAACCTTGAAGCATCGAAATAAAAGACACTGGACAAGGGCAAAAGAGAAGGTCAGATGGTCAAAAGGCGCGTACAGGGAAAGGGGCTCGGATCCAACAATACCGACGGGATTGGTCCGTACGAGAAGACAGGGCAAGCAAAGAAACAGCAAGTGACAGAGAAATTAAAGGGTTTCAGGAGAAGGAGCTACACAACGAGGGGCGCAACTGCTCCAGCATGAAAATGGGCCTGATTACAATCCTGAGGTTAAGATGTAATGAGCAGGAAAAGGGCTCTGGAAAATCGTGAAATGGGGGAACGAAAGGGAAAAAGGGGAAATACCGGGCATCAAAAATTCACCCTCGACGAGATGGTTTTCAGATTCAGGAGTAACCGGCCATAGGCAACGCGTGAAGAGCGGAGCGAAGGCGGAAAGAGTCAAACGAAACCGAACAAAATAGAAGTCACGGTCGAAAAATTCGGAGCAGAGAGGGTGGGGGCAAACAGGGAGGGCACTCAAAGGAAGGGAGCTTAGGTGGATGAAGGGTAAAATACATCATGTAGATGTGCCAAAGAACTCTCGAGGGGTTTGAAAAGAAAAAAAAGATTTTTCAAAAAAAAAAAGGGAAGTATAAAGGGTCTTAAAGTCAAAATCAAACAGAGAGGGATCGGAAAAGGGGAATAAGAGAACGTAAAGGCTCATTCTAATTAAAAACTGTCGCGGCAGAAGAGGAAAAATTGACAGTTGGTATCAAGCATACCATCGCAGGGGGGGATGGTGGGGAGGAAAAGGGGGGTGAGGACGGGGGTTGCAAAAAAGTCAGCTCAGGCTTGAAACTATACTCCCACTCTAAGAGGGAGCAGGGTGAAAAAAGGGAAGCAGCAAAATGTTGAGGCTAAAATGAAAGGAAGAACAAAGAGAATTGGGGGAGGGGGAGAAAAAACGGTTAAACTGCTTGAGAGGTAAACAAGAGAATGATTACACTTCCAAAACTGAAGCTGGCATGGTGTGGGGGGACTCACAAATAGTTTCGACTAGGGAAATGTCTGAGGAGGAAAAGGGCACTCGCAGTAAAAAATCCTGCGAGGGAAGTCGGCTCGAGAGTTCACCGTAAGGAAAAAACAAAACCCAGAGCATTAAACTAGAAAGCACAAAGAAACACACCGGGGACTTGCACTAACAAGGGTATCCCCGTTGAAGAAAGAACTCAAGCGAGAACTGAGTCAAACCAGAAAAAGCAATGTTGGGGCACACTGCCGGTTGTTCTAACTCGGAAGGGCAACACAGCAAGCATTCCAAGGACGTACACAAGAAAAAGCCAGAGGAGATTGGGGCAGATCAAAAGCCAAACAATATCAATTTAGGTGTACGGGGGGGGGAGGAGGAGAAACCCTTGGGCATGAGGAAATTGTCAAAGCCCGGAGGGGGAATGGAGAATTGCGAAAAAACGAAACGAAAGCGAATTTGTTCGGGCGCTCTGGCTGAAAAAAAAAAGGGTGTAAGATGTGGCCATAACCTACCTTTGCCTCAAAAAACATAAAGGGAGGACGCTTGAACTAAGGGGGGAATTAATCGGGGAAAAAAGAAACTGCTGGGGGAGAGACTAGAATTGGAAAAGCGATCGCTAAGGGGAAAACGGGGGGGGAAGCCGCAGGCTATCCCTGGCACTGCGAGTGTAACTAAAATTCTTTGTTACCAAAACGTAGACTTGGTAATAAAAATGTTGAAAAGACCGAAAAGCCACGAAAAGGTGAGATCGACTGGGAGGTCGGGAAAAGGAAATCCCCGAAGCAGGGAGAGGAAGAAAAAACAGGTTGGGGAAAAAACGAAGGGACCCAGGGGAAAAGTCAAGGAAGGGGGACTTGAAGGGATCATGCAAAAAAACCAAGTTAAGGCGGGGTTCCCAGCGCGTCCGGGGACGGAGCCCCATTAAATGCTCGAAGCCGGGTAACGGTCTTCAGATTGTTGAAAAAAAAAGGGAGGGGCTTGTCGGGTGATTGCTTGGGGTCCGGCTCGAGAAAGAGGAACGGAGTTTTTGACCAAATCCATTGACCATAAAAAAGCAATCGGGGGAAAAGGATAAACCGTGGGAAGAGTCGATCCAGGGGGGGGGGGGCTGCCGCCGTTAGTGGAACTTCATGGGAAAACCGCGATGAGGAAGGGAAGGAAAATTGGTAAAGGATATCCAAATGAAAGAACTTCCAGTACCAGGAAGATCCCACTCCGTTTAGAGGAAGCAAAGAAAAAGGGGAGAAAAACGTGAACAAAGAAGCAAGCATGGATTTCGAAACTGCGCCACGCTCTGTGAAAAAAAACTATCAGTACCACCGAACTCGCGAAGATCTAAGCGTGGAGATCCTAAAAACGCTCGTGAAATAAGTCATTAGTCCGGCCGATAAGATACTCGGTGCATGGGGTGACGTGATGGGGGGGGGGGGGGAAAGTGAAGAACCGCCACAAGTAGGGGGGGGGGAGAGAGGGTTCGGACGGATCAGTCAAAGACGATTCGCAGTTGAAGAAACACCGTAGAGAACCACAAAAAAAGCCATACCGAAAAAGTGCTTGGTGAAAGGGTGGCAGCGGGAATGTTAACTCAGCGGCTGGGGGAAAGGGGTCCCGAGGGGGCAAAGGCATGTCGAAGAAGAAATTCCTGGCTGGAAATAATGGTCAAATAAAGGAACCTCCTTAGACTGTCTTTGGGAAAAAAGGCGGTTATGTACAGACTTACTTCAAAGAGGGGACGTTGACAAGGGAAAAGATTTCAAGGGTCCACTGGTCACAAAAGGAGGGAACGAAAAACCTTGCAGAACTATGCGGTGGACTAGGGCTAAGCTCTTTCAGGCTGCCTGAAGGAAGAGATCGAATAGGGGGTTAGAACCTGAACGAAAGGACTTCGCATAATAATATCGGTCCGAAGGGGGGAACTGACTCCAACAATCTTAAAAAGAGGAGTTTACAAAAGTTGGGGATTATCCACTCAAAATTAAAAGCGATGCGAAGTGCAAACAGAAAGGACGGGGAACGGAAGGGCAGATTGGGGTTTGGATCCAGTTCCAAAATGAGAGAGGTTTTCGCCAACTTGGATTTGTATGAAAAAAAAAGGCGGAAACGCTGGACTGAAAAATCGTAAGGCGCTGTTAGCAGAATGGAAAATTTAAGATTGCCGGCGGGGGGGAAGGACCGTGGAAGGGAGGGAGATCAATGACAACCTTGTTAAGGTCAATCAGGAGGCCCCGGAGGGAATGGGACAAAGGGACCCCGAGAAGCAGAAACAAAAAGTCGGGATACCACGGAACTAGCTAGCGAGGGTCGGTCTGACGGGGAAAAGAAGGGAAGGGATGAGGGGAGGGGGAGGTTGTAAAGATGAGTGCTAAAAAACGAAAGGAAACGAGCAAATGAATTTGGACCAAAGAAAAGACCGCCGAACCGGAAAGGTAAGAAGGGCAGCCTGAAAAAAAAGTTTGCAGGGAGGGCGACGGTAAGAACGAGAAGGAAACATATGCGGCAAAATTCTAACCCTTGGAACAGGCAAAGAAAAAAAGGGGGGGGAAAAAGGGACACGAACTCGGAAACCCGGCAGGGTGGAAAAAAATCTGCAAACCGCAACTGCGTGGAGACCACGATCTCTCTCAAAAGATGAGTCTAAAATTAGTGAACCAATGAAAGATAAAGGGGGAGGGGGGGGGGAGGGAAGCTGTACGAGAAGAAAAAACGGCAAGGTAAACTTAAGTTCGGGAAAGATTTGAAACAACTTGGGGGGATCCGCTACTAATGATGAAGGGGGAAAATGGGGGAAAAAAGCGGGGTCAACGATTGCTGTCGGCACGCAAAGGGAAAACTGGTGACGGCTTCCCTTTGAAGAACAAAATGATCTTAAGGAGGGGATAAAAGGGGGGAGTGATCGCTCACTTTTAGAGTGTTTAAAGACACACAAAGTAGGCAAACTACTCGTAATAATCCTCTCACGCATGGACGTCCAGTTGAGTTTGGACCGTTTCCGACCAGAGAAAAACATGTGGCAGTGATGGAGAAAAGAAAGGGGGGTTTGAGTAAGACGGGGTGGGGGAACTGCACAATTGAATGCACCCCCGCTTAATAAAGAAAGGTGGCAGGCCCAAGAAGGGCAGGCAAGAACTATTAATTCTACAGAAAAAAGGAGATCATCTCTAGGGGGACTCTAAAAGAGCTGGTTGCTGCCGCAAGACAGTGGGCATCCAAATTCAGCTTGATCACAAACCCCAGAGCGATCAGGGAAGCTGGTTTCAAACAGGACAAAAGGGGTTAGCAAGGTGAGGGGGGATGTGTTGGAATCCTATGTGAAGTGAGGCAATCCAAGAAGCAGGTGAGGGAAAGGAGGAGTTTCAAAGGGGGAACTGAACTTCAGGAAGCTAGCTGAGTCTGCGAATAATCGAGAGGAAGGGACGATACAAAAGGAGCTCCGAATCCAAAGCCTGGGACGAATAGTCAGTAAAACAAGGGGGAAGAATACAATAAAAAAGGGGTCTGAAAAAAAAAAGAAAAAAACAGTTTGAAACCGGTCGTGAAAGAAGAGGGATCAACAAAAAGGGGAAAGGAACGATGTACGAAAGTTCGAAACCACTGCTACGGAGGGTTAAACTTATTGTGACCATTCAAAGAAGGGGTCTTTGTTCAACGCTCGCGTACAGCCGATAACAAAAAAACGAGCGGCTCGGGCCAAGTTCCCACCAAAGAAAGGGAAGGGAAAATGATTCAATAAAACACCACACCAGACACTTTTTTATCGTCGGGGAGAGGGGGGGGGGGGGCAGGAAATACACAGCTTAAAGAAAGGGCTGGGGACTGCCGTGACTGGCAGCACACGAACGCCCAATAAGGGCGGCGTTGATGTTGGACTAACGAACCAGTAATGCCATAAAAAAGAAAAAGGCCCCATACCTCCAAAAGGGAATCTAGCAAGTTCACAGCGGTTGAACGAAGGCGGTTCGAGAAATTATGCCACGCGTTCTAGCAGGGAATGTCGACGTGGGCTAGAAACGGGGAGAGAGACTCAGCCGCGTAAGTTAACGAACCGAAGAGGGAGTTCAGGAGGAAAGCGCTCAAGATCAGTTCAAAACGGAAGACTTGTAAAGCGGCTCTACACCAAGTAAGTCAGACTGAAGCTGCGGGTCCTTTTACTACAGTTTATCAAAAGGTGCGAACTGGAAAAGAGGGGGAGGGGGCTGACACCCTAAGTCAGAACTGCAACAAATTTAGCAGACGTCCACTTGAGTAAAGGGACACGAGGGGGGGAGTGGTGTTTCCACAATAGGGGAAAGGAATAAATTACAGGGGTGGCTATGGAGAGAAATTAACAAAAGCAGACTACCGACAAATATCAAGCTAACTCTCCCTTCTTTGGGAGCGGGGGGCCGGGGGGGGATCCCGAAACATTCGCGAAACCCCAGATTTGGGTAACGGGGGGGGGGTATCTCCATAGCTGCCTCGTCAAGTTTCGAAAGTGAACAATTCAATTGTCCACGCTTCGTTTGTCGCAAAAGGGTTCAGGAGAAGAAAGGAGATCGGGGAAATTATGAGAGATTAACACGCGAGCAAGAGCGAAGAGAAGATGAGTGCGCTTGCGAGAAAGACTCAG
>Ga0179593_1538422_pt1 | contig 18965 bp, 12 predicted proteins | sample CZODoug2_1_08_16_FD_185931 | JGI IMG/M metagenome (GOLD analysis project Ga0179593, IMG submission 185931) | Vadose zone soil fungal communities from Angelo Coast Range Reserve, California, USA - CZODoug2_1_08_16fungal (PacBio error correction) | ecosystem: Environmental > Terrestrial > Soil >...
CCTCGAATTAAGGGGTCGAATGGTGTAAAAACACATCATGGGATTGGGAATGCAAAAAAGACAACAGAGTCTGCTTAAAAAAGTCCCCCTAAAAACCGAGGAGGAGAATACATCGGTTATTCATCGGAAAACGGAGTTTTGCCAGGACCGTTAGGGCCGTGAAGAAATAGAGGGGGGAGCACTCGCCAACGTTGCGAGTCTTGTTAACTCTAACAGCATGGGCTCGGGATCCATGTAGGAACATAAAACGGTAGTCGATACAAGGGAAAATCGACGCCGGGGGAAAGACCTTATGTCTGGGACGCAGAAAAGAATGAAGCTTCAGACACGTCGAAAGGGCCTCGCACATCGTAATTCACCACGTAGGTTCTCTACTTTCCAAAAGCGGTTATTCTGCAATCAGGGACACTTGAGTGTGCGCTTGACTCAAAAAGCGTAAACCGGATTCGCGCGGGGGGGGGGGGAGGAATCCCTAGTCCGCCACAACCGTACCGAAGGACGGGCACCCGTCGTCGGGGAAAGAAGCGTGGAGGGTGAAGAAGATTCGTTCCAGCCAGACCGTAGCTGAAAAGCGAAACGCGGGTATAGACGATTCAAAAAACTCTTCTTGACTCAGCGGAGGGAGCGTCTCGTTGGGAACCCGCACAATCAGAGAGGGTCTGGTCACAGGAAGTGCCCATAAGTCGTAGAAGAAAATCACGTCGGGGTTGGGTCTCTCACCAGCTCACGGACTAAAATTGAAATCATTCATTAAAGGAACAGGAAAATATAGAAAGAAAGACCCTTGGGGGCAAAAAAAAAAAAAAAAAAAAAAAAGAAAAAACAGAGCAAAATACCCGTCTTGGTAAACAGGAACTCTTACTTAATCAGAGTTCAAGGTTTTTTAACCCCTAAAAGAGAGGGAAAAATAAAACCAAAGAACAAAAGATCGATCGCGAACACTCACCTGTCGCAACCTTGCGAGACAAGAACTTCTTCGTAAAAGTTGGCAAGCTAACCCAATAGAAGGGGGCGGAAACGTCCTTCTCAAGAGAACGCTAATAAGAATGCAAAAAGTTAACGCGGAACGCGTCGCATGTAGAACTTAAAAAACGAAAGATCATTCGTGACAGAAAAAATTAAAAGAGGGCAAACGCATGTGAGGAAAGGAGGGGAACTCCAAATATTCGGGGCCGAGAGATGGGTAGAGCCATGGGGGAAGAAGCTAGGAGAAAAAGGGGGGAAAGAGTATAGGGGGGGAGGTCTGAGGAAGAAGGAAAGATGGCTTAAGTAATCTTATCGTTGAAAAAAAGAAAGAAACTTGTCGAAAAAGAATAAATGCAAGGAACAATAAGAAGTCCGACAGTGGTCCGAAGCGCACTCCCATGCGAAAAATAGATGATCACTTGGCAAGTGTTGCATCATCGTGAGCGTCTCGAGGAGAGCAAGCCGATGAACCAACGCTATAAAGCGTAGGTGAAACCGGGGAGACCAAAATACACAAAAAACAGGGGACTGGAGAAGCCACATTTCAGGGAAAGGAATAACAGCCATCAACCTGAAACATGTTGGAAAGTGGAAAATTGAAAGCACGCGTCATTAAAAGAGAAATTGAATGAGGGGGAAAAAAGAAAGAAGGCAGAACAGGGGTACGCGAGCCCCAGGGAAGAAAAGGATCAATACTCAAAACCAGAATTACCTGACCCCAGCAAAAACGGGATTGGGAGAAAATCATCCCACAAGAAGTACGGCGTAGGGGCAATAATCATCATCAAGGCGGAAAAACACGGCGAAAATACATCAAAAAAAAAGGAGGGGCCTCCACCGAGAAGGGAGATTATTAAGGGAAGGAAGCGAATAGTGGGTCCGGTAGTCGGCTCGGGAGAGCCTTGCTCAGCGTCTTTGGTGGAGGCGGAAGCTGCCATGGTAAAGGGAAAGGGAAAAAAAGGACGAAAAGCTTCTCTATCTGAGGAGAGGACAAAACAGACGACAGAGAAGGGGTGGGGGGGGGGAGAGCGTGTTGGTAGGGGGGGGGAACAAAGACAGGCAAGCTTTATAAGAGGGTGACATTCAAAAAGAAGGAGCAAAAGTTTTGTCGGGAAAAAAAAAAGGGATCGCGGGAGAGAGATGCACAACACAACTGGAGTAGAGGGGAAATAGAAAGCGGTCGTTTTCGAACGGAAAGAACAGAAGCGTTTCCAGAAAGAGAAATCTGATTACAGGAGGACGAACTAAAAACAAAAACGCGACCCTAAAAAAGATGGAATTGCGGGGGAATTCAAGGAGTCGGAACCGCTGCAGGCTAAAAAAATGGAAGAAGTAGCCCAAGAAGAAAACACTCAGAGCAGTAGGGGGCATGAAAGCGGGGTCCTCAACCCCGACCCAGGACTGCTTCTTGACGGGAAGAATCAGCGCGATTGTCTAGTCGAAGGAAACTTTTGGGGGGAAATGTCGGGATGTGCGTGAATAGGTCTGCTCCTTTCCATCAAACTTCGTGTTTGCGGGGGGGGACGGGGGCCTGGAAAAATCCCGGTTGGTGGATTGGATCCTGAACTGGTAATGGGAGAGAGCGGCCACGCGGACTACTGATGCTGGCTGTCTGAGAGGAAAAGAACATACTTCCAGGGAAAGGACGCTGTTGCCGATAGGAGAGGGACGGGGTCACGTATAGACCGTCCGTGGATCAAAGGTAGTTTCCGTATCCATGAAACGAAAAATGGTTTGTAACGCAAAACGGGGGTGGCTGGGGAGGTTCAAACCGAAGAAACTGGGACAGGGCGTGTTCTGTGTCTTGGACATACATCGCAGAAAAAGCAGAAAAAAAAATCACAAGCCAATGAGAAAAAATCAGAGGGGGTGGCTGCGCACAGGGCGCGGTTACCGGACATGGGCGGCCTGAGACTGAGGAAAAGGAAAGGCTATGGCGTCCGTTGCTAACCCAGGGAAGTTTCGAGAAGGAAAAAGGTAAGGTGACGAGTTGGACCGCACAGATTTGGAAAGACGGGACTGAGTGGCCCGGCCATACCGCCGTGGCACTTCTCGAGGAGCCGTCCCACGATTTTTGGCAAAGTGAAGCAAAAAAACCATTCAAATGAATGGGGGGCAGGGAGCTCGAAAACCCCTTGATCACGGGGCGGGAAAGGCTAAAGGGAAGGGGAAGCGGTCACGGGTACGTGGCAATGTGAAAAAAGAAGGATAGACATGTCAGGCAAAAAAGGAACCCGCAATCTTCGTTTTCGGGTAGCTGCAAAGAGAAAGTTCTCGGAGGGGGGCGCGAAAAGGGGGCGCAACGGTGTCTCGCTATGGTGGTGAAAAGGGTTTGGCGGCGAAGGGGGGATTCTTGTGGTTGACAAAGGCCTTGAATTACTGGAAAGATGCCTGTGGACTGTAGTACAACCAAGGTTTGAACTTGCTCGGTGGTGGGTTACGTGGTTCTTTGCCCTAATGCGGTGTTGGATGTTGAATCTTTTGTCCGGCTTGGCTTGTAATTTTCGGGCTATGAAGTGGGGGCGGTATGGCGCGGGAAAACCACCGAAGCTTGTCGGCTAAAAAGCCAACGCTTGGCTCAAACGACAGAAAGAACCGATGTACGGGGATGGATGGGAGGAGTTTAAACCCCCCGAGCATCTCCGCGAGCGGCAACCGCCCCAGGTGAGGATACCGGGCATAAGCAGCAGTAGAGCGCCAGTTAGCTTGAAGGTCAGAGGGAAGAATAGTATTCCAAAACTCGGCTTTCAGCTAGGAGATGAAAAGTCTGCCGAGGTAAAATCTCAGGTACGCTCTCGATTATCATATGTGGGAAGGACCGATCCACAAGGCACGCGTTCAAAAGCAAGGTTGAATGGACGAACTGGGGGGCCAGGGGCGGCACTTGTCTTGAGAAGTGATTGCCGAATCGACAAAAAATGAAAGGGAGGCCAAAGGGAAAGGATTGGGACGCGGTGCACCGTCTGGGCACTGGTGTAATTCCAATTCAATGTTGTGAGGGAAAAGCGCAAGTTGTCGGGGTCGGAAAAATCGAGGTCGGAAATTGAGAATACGGATAATTTGGAAAGACCATTCGAGGACGCCGAAGAGGGGCCCCCTCAGAAACTCTTCTTCCCCGGGCCGAGGATGCTGTTTTGGTTCGCACATTAAGGGCAGACCAACAAAACACCCATGGAACCTACGGAAAGTGGAGGACGAGGGTACGCATACAAAGATGAGGGAAGGAATCGAATAAATCCTTATTGTCAAGGGGGGAGCGCGCTGCAAGTTTTTCTGGGAAAAGAAAAGAACTCAGAAAGGTAAGGTGAGGAATGAGGGAAAGAAGATGAAACGTCGTCCTCGGCGGGGAACGGAATGCCACGCAACTGGTGTTCCTCATGTACGGTGGGGGAGACAATTGGCATACAAATAGAGAATGAAATTGGAAGAGGAGTTGAACCCCAGAAGCGTTATGAGGGGAGGGCATGTGATTCCAATTAAAAAAAAGTCGGCAGGGGCGAGGAAGAGCAATATCAATGAAACGTTGAGAAAGATGGGAGGGGAGCGGCAAAGAAAAGATTAAACACGCCGAAAACTAGCACAAAATGGCATAAAATAATACGCGGGGGGCCCTGTAGGCCGAAAAACTGACTGGAGTGCTTAAATCTCCTTAGTAAATGAAAGAATAAGAGAGGCCTCCACTTCCTACGATCTGAAGCCGGGAAATTCGTTGGGCGATTGCGACTCCAGAACTTAAATCTAAAGGAGGGGAGGGAGGCTGATGTATAACCGAAGATGTTCTGCTTGACGCCGAATTCAGAGGGGGGAAAAAAAGCAATCAGGATGACTGGAATGGTCTTAGAATGCAAAAAGACTCTTATAACGAAAAATCACTAAGGGTTGGGCGCACTCGCCAAACAGTCGCATAATCTCGCTTGGAATCATTTCCAGGAAGGACGGAAGAAGCCAGTAAAACTAAGGGGGGTCCACAACGACACCACAGCGTCTGGTAGCGGGGGGTTCCAAACATTCCTCTTGCAGGAAATCGGGCAGGGTTCACGCACAATCACACCCTCGATCCAAGTGAAAAACCCGCGTTCCTCCACCTCCGTCGTAGACAGTGCATACAAAGAACCGTTGGGGGGAGGCATCTATACCACATAAGGTAGTCGGAAACACGGTTGCCATACAAATAAGAAAGGGCGGAAATGGGACGTCCATGCTTGTGGAGGGGGGGTATTCTAATACTCATTTGCAAGTGTAACCGATGAAATAAGTATTGTAAGGGGACTAGAGAAAAGCTAGAATAAATTCACCCTATTGTGGGTCACAAGTTCAATTTTTCTTACAGGCTTTCCAGGCCAACTGGAGAAGTGGAAATAAAGAGCACCAAGGGAGATCCGGGGAGTAAAGAGACCGACGAGTGTAAAATAGGGGCAACTTTATAAGGTCCGCTGGCAAAATAGGAAATTCCTCGAAATAGTGCACTGGGACCAATGGTAGCAAAGCCAGAGAGAAAGGAAAAGCATTAATTAATGTAACACGAAGGGGCCGCCGACTCTCAAAGAAAGAGGATGGAAAGGGAGTTGTTTTGGAGTCGCTTGAAAGGATCTCCTAGGGCTGGAATCAGCCCGTGAACCGAAACAAGGGGAGGAAACGGGGTCTGGAGGGTGGAAGAGAAAGGAATAAACCCCCAAATGCTGGGAATAGAAAAAAAAGTCACTTGGATGTACAGGAAAACAGACAATAGGGCCTAAGGAAAGGAAAGGGGGGAATTGGAAAATTAAGATAACGGAAACGGCGGGATGGCATCGCAAAAGGGTAGGACGACACGGGGGAGGACGAAAAAGCAGGACTCAAAAACCGCGGGGAAAAAGGACCTATCCAAAAAACGAGTGAATTAAAAAACCATCAAAGATTTGTATAAAAAATTAAAAAAATAAAACAGAGAATAACGCATTTGTAAATACATCATACTAGCGCTAAAGGAGAATATAATCCAGGGCTCGGAGAAGGAGAATCAGAAAAACGAGAGAGGAATCTTCGTACTGAGAGGACTGTTCCTTGGCCGAGGATAGTCATGGCAGGCCTGTCTTCGTTGAGGCGATGAGGAAAAAGGGACATGCCTAATTGCAAAGGGAGAAAGGCAGATTATGGATAGATCATTTTTAAAACGAATCGAGCATACTGGGTCGTGGGAGGGTTTAGTGGGTCGGTCGGAGAAAAAGCTGGAAGATGGGGGCTACTTATCCTTTGGGAAACGGGGATCTTGATGGTCAAACGAGGGAGGGTCATCGAGAAGACAAAACGGAGGAGAAAAAGATATAGAGGAAAAAAGATCGGTTTACTAATTAGAAAGGGCAAGCTGAAGAAGAAATAGGAAATTAACCGAGGCGGGACTAAACAAAACCTAACCCTTATCATGCTACGATTGTTGAAAAATCATATACTAGAAAGAAGCTATTGAAAAAAAGGGAAGATAACACTGCAACCGACAAAATGCGAGACAGTGACCCGCGCCGATCCTCGCAACTTAAATTCTCTTCAGAAGGATAGCGCGATGTGTGACGGAGTAATTCTCACTAATGGGATTCTGGGGAGGAGACGGTGCGTAGCGTAGTTCCTGTGGAACAGCTACCTCTTCTGATGGCGGGGGGGGAATTCCCGGGGATGGGATGGGAGAACATTCAGTCTGGTGGATAAGGGGAATCGAAACCGGGCACGTATTTAAAAGCTCTTGCGGAAGCAGTGGAAGCACATCCATCACCTTGGTTGAAGAGGCCATGACGCTGGTTCCGTATATTGACCAATATCCAAATCGTGCTCGCAGAGGGGATGGGGCACGGGAGACTAGAATGGGGCCGGGCCGCAAGCAACTGGGGGGGAGTAACTAAAGTTTTCACCTACAAAACGGGTCGGCGCTGGTCTGAGAGGGCCGGAAACAGAGCACCGGGACTCTAAGCGCCAAAAAGATTCGCCAAGGACATAACTGGTTTTCTACAGGACTGGTGACACGGGGAGGTCACCTTTGAAGGGAGGGAGAATGCTTCCTGAGGGCGAGGCGGGCTGGCGAAACCGCGGGTCAAGGAAGACGAACTCCGTACAGAAAAAAGTTGAGGTTCATGTCGTGAATGAGGGCAGACGATATTTTATCTTGAGGGGAGGGACTCTAGATCGCCCATGGGGGGCCCACCGGACAAGACAATGCCTGGAATGTTAAGACACAATGAGAAACATGGACAGTTAAGGGGAGGGTGGATCTCACACCGTATAGGATGCTGACGCTAGTCTTAAAGGACTCGGATAAGTGTGTGCAATAGGAGGGAACGGAAAAGAACAGAACCAAGGGCACTGAAGCCAAATCTTCTATTGGTCTTGTCTCTTGACCAACAGGACGGAAGAGTGTCCGGGGTATCGCAATTGAGGATCACGTTGGGGGAGAAAGGGGGGGGCGCGAGCGATAATGGTGTGGGGAACTTTTTATTTTAAAGGGGCCGGTTCAATAAGGAAAAGAAAAATGCCCTCTGATGGGGGGGAAAGGTATAAAAGAATCTTGGGGATTTCTACTTTGGTTGGATAAGATTGGGTTCGGAAAAGGTCCAGGGGGAACATGAGTTTCCTGACCTGCAAGGTTAAGTGAGTATATCCTTTTCAGAGAAGAAAACAAAACTCTTTACTTTTCGCTAGCGAAAGGCATGCGACGACAAAAATCAGGGAAAGTGGGGGAGGGGAGTGGCCCTAGCAAGCAACTCGAGGGAGGCACGCCGAAGAAATATGTGTGGGACTCATCTAAAAAGGGGTCGGAGTAAGCCCTATTTATTGGGGGGAGTGAACTATCCACGCCAGAGAGTACTAAAGCTTTGTAAGTTTGTAAATACTTAAAGGGCTTCTGAGAAGGAGAGAGAGGGATCCTAACAATGGGGGGGGGGCGCAGTCCCACCCTGGGCCGGGTTCCCCGATCACTTTTAATTGGACGAAGGTTGTGGGCCATTCGAAAAAAGGTGTTCGATGCTTGGATTTGAAAAAAAATGGATGACGGGGGACGAAGACAACGTGAGGGGAACAGGAAGTTTGCAGCTGATCGAGGGAGACGGTGGGAAAAGGGCTCAAGGACGCGAAAGAAAGGGGTCGGAGAAATGAAAAGAAGCGAAATGGTGTAAAAAAAGATCGAACTAGTTTGAAGGGCCCTACGGGGAAAGACGGGGAGCATCTAGGAAGAAGCCGAGCTGACGGAAGGGGAATATCAATCTCCGCCGGACGATGCTTTGTGTTCCTCAATAAAGGAGGGACACAGAGCTAACCACAAAAGGTTAAGCGAGGGGGGATCAACAACGTTGAGGAGGAGAGGAAAGAAAAAGACCATAAGGGGAAAAAGGGAAAAATGGTTGATCTGACGTGATGTTGTGAAAGCACAAGGCAACACAGAAGTCCGGCGGAAAAGACGAGAGGATAACCTCTTGAGGCGAAGAAGAGAGGATCGCGCGCACCGGGGGGGCAGTCCATGGGGGGCAATCAATTCAGACCCCTAAAGTGGTCCGGGGTTATCAAGGGTAAGCATCAGGAAAGGTATCGGTCGAGATACTTGAGGACAAAAGGAAAAAACCGTAGGTTAAAGGCGAAAATCTCCTCACGTGGGGGAACAGGATTTTACTGGACAGAATAAGCAATTGGGAAAGATTCTCTAAAAGAGAAGAATGGCTTCACACAATAGTAATTAACAAATACAGTGTAACGGTTGATCTTCCTTACGAAAATTGGGGCGTTAGGCATCACGCTCTACGGGGGGGGCTGATAGAATCCCTCTCATAATCCAAACGGCCAGAGACACAGAGAGGCCTATTTTAATCCAATTTGAGTCACGCCATAAATGACGTAACGTAAAGGAAATCTATTCGTAGTATCAAACTCAAAGGATGCATATTAAGAAGAGGAGGAAGGAGCGGTTCGACCAGACAATCGTAAAAGAGACAGGGTCTTTTCGCATTCAACCGTAGAAAAATCACTACGATTATTGGAGACTCGGAGCTCACAGGAGGGAGCATACGAAAATGGAATAAGCGGCGAAAAAACGAAATGAAGGGCAAGATCCGAAAAGGCAAAGGCTTGCCAACAAGTAAATGGGAACACCGAAAGACCGGAAAGCAGACTCTCTTTGAAGAGGGTACAAAGCACGAAACCTACTCTGGACAAAAAACATGGAACACAATCGCTACAAGGGCGGAAAGTGGAGCTCAACTGCCAAAAAGGAAGGAGTAGACAGTTAAAGAGACCACCCAAAAAATAGGGTTGAAAAAGAGGGGTCATTATCATTAAATCATAAAGAAATGGACCACTGTCACTCAATTCCATAATAACGTAAAGCAGCGTCACCTTTCGAAGCACAACGGGAAATATTTGGGTAAAAATGGCGATTTGATGAATATACAAAATCGGGGGCACTGGAAAAAAAAAGGAGGAGTGAGACACCGTTCGTGATGGGATCCACGGACGGGAGGGGAAATAGGAGCGTTCCAGGAAGATTGACTAACTAAAAAATACTTAACTCGGGTGCCACGAGAAAACACATCGGGCCGCCAATAACAACTCTGCATCCAACGCAGTCACGCCGTTGAACTCGAGTGGACGGCAAGGGTCCGAACCTCCAAATGGTAAAAAACCAAGGAGGGGGAGATTGTAACTGGATTTTGTGAGGTGTCTCGGTCGAAGAGGTGACGGGAACAGACACCTAGAAGACCAAACAGCGCAAGAGGAAGGTGAAAATGCTAAATCCCCACCCCAATGGGCGGAAGCCGAAACATTCAAAGGGGAGAATGAAACAATAATCCAACGACGGGGACATGGTAGGGGAAAAAATGAAGCGCAGATACGCAAACTCTTAAAAGCCTAGAGGTTGGGAGGGGCGAAAATATTCCAGACAGAATCCGGAACGGTAAAATATTCCCGAGTGGCACGGGGGAGCCCGAGCCACATAAGGGAAGACTCAAAGCACCAAGAAACGGGATTTAATGCCCTTCATATCCAACGACAGATGAAAGGACCTATTTGAGGAATCATCTACGCGAACGAACTCTAATCAACAGAGACAAAAGAACTATTGAAGTAAAGAAAAAATCTCTGATCTTACCGTAAAGGAGAAGGATAAAAGAAGGATGATGGGCCGTATCTGAAAGGTGGTGGAGGGGGATTGGACAGTGGTCAGGAAAGGGGGGAACTGGAAAGCGGGGTCACGATCTCAAGATTAATCAACTACCGGATACTTTGGGTGGCGGGCCGTGTTGAGGGAGGACGATCAGCTGAGCAGTTGGGAAGGGCGTTTCCACCTGTAAACGAGCCAAAGCTGGGATCAGAGTGGTGAAAAAACGAGGATAAAGCGAAGATCGATGACACAAACGGAGGGAAAAATAGAGGGGGGATGAATCAATTTTCGAAACCAAGAACATGCGGAAGGCATAAGAGATTGCAGCTGCGAAGAAAAGAAAAACAGCCCCGCACTGGAAAGCAAGGTTGCAGTATCGAATCGGAAGCGAGGAAAAAGGGAATTACAGTGAAATGAAAACATGGGAAGAAGCCCAAAAGACACTTGGCAGACGGAACCACCAAAAGATACGGTGGCCAAGGACAGGAAGGTCAAAAAGAAGGCCGGAAAAGTAAAGAGCGCGAGGTGGAGGATTCACGCCGAGTGGGTGATTGTAGTGCGCCCGGTGCGTGTTCGAGAGGGGAAAGTAAGGACTTATTCAAGCGAGTACCGCTGCGCTCGGGGGATGGAACCTGGGAATCAAAGAACCGGGTTGGATATTTGGGGTCTGGCTCGGCAGGCTTGACTGGATGTCTCGGGAGGGAAGGGAAGGCCAAGAGGGAGATTTTTACCAGCGATACGCTCATCTTCTTCCAGAAAAAGGGTTCTGACCGCCAAGAAAAGTGGGGTCAGTGAGGCCGTAAGAGTTTGACAAGGATCCTTGCGCTAGGGTCGAACAAGGGAGTAAAGGGGAAAAGGAAAGGTGCTCTCGAACATCGGTACAGTGCCACACTTGAATGTTAAAAGGGAAAATCAGAAGCCCCTTTTGGGGTTACGTGAGGTTTCACCTAACGCAAAAAGGGGGGTCGGCGGGGGTGGGTAATACGGCCTTCCAGACACATCTAACTCTAAAAATCGGCGACAAAAGATAAAGGGAGCCCACCTCTATGGTGTTCATAGGAAGGGGCATGGAAGGGGGGAGGACTTCGGTCCAAGGACCCCCCCCGGAAGACTGGGCTGGAATACCTTCTCGTGACTTAGGGACAAACGCTTTTCTCAGCAGAAGATAGGTATATTTTAGTAGAACAGAGGGGGGAAAAGTCCAGTAGGGGAAAGACTATTTTCCAATAAAGTAAGTGACGTGGAAAAAAAAGGATTTCCATGGGGGGCTAAACTCTCGTTGCAAAGTAACTCAAGGGGTTGGGGTCCATGAAGATCAAAATGGAAGACACATTGTCAAAGAAATGGATATTGGCAAAGGTGGCTTAAGCACCGTGGTACGGTAGTCAAATAAGTGGATAAAAATTATGAATCTTCATCGCTAAAACCGTGGGCCCTATGTATGTAGCGTTTACTCTCCTTACGCTAGCGGGTGGTTGGGCTTTGGTTGGCGTGTTTTGGACGTTTCTTCGAGGGGTTCCGGGTACGAAAAATACTGGAGGATGGTTCTCAAGGTCGAGGTCACCCTGGGCACAGGGGGGGGGGGGGTCGGAAAAAGCGTGACTCAAATGACACGAGGAAAGGTCCTGCCGCAGGAAGGTGGACTCAAAAGGTGGCAACTTTGAAGCGACGTGGGAAAGGGGGTTTGGCGTCGACGGTTACATAATTTGGAAAAAAGAAGCCCCAAACGCGATTGAATGACCTAGGACGCTGGGATCAAAAAATCGGGTTGAAATTGCACGTTTTGGTGGAATATTGGGAAAATTGCCTTTTTGGGGGGGGACAGTTTCATCGGACGAGGGAGAGTGACTTCTAAGGGGAGCGGAAGAGGTTGCTCTGAAAAATCAGAATGGTGGTAGGCAAGCTATTGCATGACGACGGAAAAAAATCGATGACGGTGATGGAAGGAAGGTGAACAAAAGGCAGCCAAAAGGGAACGAAGCAAAGCAGGGATACCGATCGAGAGGGTTCGCGGAAGGGGGACCGGGGAAGGAAAAAAGGGTGGGATGAACAGAAGCCCCCAAACCCTAAAGCAAACTCCTCAGGGGAGGGATTATCGGATTCAGGAATCGGGTCGTAATCGGGAGGAAAGGTCGTTGTAGAACCCAGGAAGAGAAACGGGCTAGACGAAGTAGCCAACTCAATTGGGACGAAGTTCCAAAAAAACAGACTGTCGTTGCAGAAAACACGAGACCCTGCGGGAATTTCCGATCGTGGGGGGGGGACTACGGGTCTCGGCCATGGGTCAGGAATGCGTGGAGGGGGAAAGGGCTTCCGAAGAAATCCGGGACCCTGTTCTGCACACGTCCCGTTAGGATGGGTCGTCTGGTCGGCAACCCGATGGGGGTTTCCAAGGATACCCTGCTCGGGATCCGGGCTGTTCCAGGACCGGCGCATTGTGGGAGAAGAAACACAAAAAAAGAGGGTTTCTCGATGGAGCAAAGAATTAAGAGGACCCAGGAATTAAAAAATAAGTTGATAAAAAGGCCGTCCGAGGGTCCGCCCGTAAGGACTGTTAGAAGAGCTTATTTGCACTTTAAGCGATTAAGGAATTCTGTTAGGTTCCGTTGGTGCCGTGGAAAACGGGGGAAGCCGAAACGCCAGAACCCTAGGTCGGGGGAAAACTAAGGAATGTTCGTTCGGACTGGGAGGAGATCACCAAAAGCTTTATTCTTACGAAAGGTGAAATATCTCAGACTCTAGTACTGAACGTTAGGTACGTTGTTTTAAGGATTCTGGCAAGTGCAAGGAGTGACCTTCAAACTGAAATCAAAGAATTCTTCCAAATCCAAAACGCGAACCAACGCTTCTCTACGGATTCCTCGATCACTGAAGTGGGTTTCTGTGGGTTGAGATGTCTCAATGGTTTACACAAAATAGCGTGTTGTAAAAGTCTCCGAATTGAGCCTTACCTTGTCCGTAAAATCAAGGGGGGGTCTCGCAACAGGATTACAATGAAAAACCGTGAGAGCATTAAAAATAAGATCTAAATAAAGGGGGTAGACCGTATTCAGATCTACATCTTACTAAATGAAAAACCCTCCGCCGCGCAAGAAAGATCAATCAAGTGGCTCTGGTAACCTGTAAAGAATGGGAAATAAATGGACAACCCCTTGCAGGTATAGATGAAGCATGCACGGGGGAGGGTGCTAAAAGGCAAGCAAGAAACCCATCTCGCTCGCACAGAACGATAGGGAAAAAGAAGCTGTTATTAAATCCTAGTTTGGAGACTTCCAAGCCTATTCCTCTGTGACCGTCTCAAAAATCCCTATTCTATTGGGTGGTATACCCGACGTCGTGAGGTAGGCCGAGAGAGATCAAGAAGGTTTTTCCACACACATCAATACAAAGTGAAAGGGCGCTGGGGGAGGGTCATGAGACGGCCAAAGCACGAGTAGCGAAAATAAACGTCACTGGATTTTTAGAATCATAAATCGGCGGCGCAAAATTAAAATGGAAATCAAAAGGTCTACCCCAAGAAAGAAAGAAGTAATAAAAGGGAAAAAACGAGGCAAACAAAAGGCGAAAGGCACACCGCGTCGGTAATACATGACAAAAAATAAGAGAAGGGGGGGAAAGCTCTGGGTTCGCTGGTACAAAAGACAACAAGGCAAGAGACGTCCAAGAACCAGTGCAACAAAAAAGCTATCGCGGACATGGAAAAAAACCTTCTCACCTTCGAAAAAACCCATTCAGACTCGTAACAAGGGCCAGCTACCAGACAAAATATAAGCGGGTGATTTGGCCAAACCCATGAGGTCACGTCAAAGAAGGACAACGCTAAATCAAGTGCATTGCCGAAAGTTAACCTTACTCGACTTTAGCCTTCAGACGACAGGGGCGGAGAAAAAAAAACATGGACCATGCCATGTTTAAAAAAAAGGGGAGGAAAGCTCAGGCCAAAAATCTTTTTACGGGCTCGTAGAAGAAACCATTAATACGAAGATGGCCGGGACACTTAAGAAGGGAAATAGTCATCAGGGGAACGTGGGAAACGCAGGACACTATCTGTACGAGAAGAACAAGACTCGCCAAATCCCTAAAAAGGCTAAAACAGTGTTACAACGAAGAGGGGGGGGGGTATGGACATCCCATTGCAAAACATCGTTGAGACGGGTGGGTTCCGTTCTGGGGCGAAGTATCTGGAAGCAGGAAATGATAACAGCGCAAAAGGTCGTATGGGAAAAAAAGGGGGTGGGAACGCATCCCACACCAAGGGGATGCGGAATGCTAAAAGGGGAAGACGGGTCAGATAAATAAAAAAAATGCGAGGCAAAATTACTGCCAATGTTGGGAAATAATTGCAAATTCCGGAAAAATTATCGACACAGGAGTCATGAAACAAAACAAATATTGAATGGGAGGTCCCTCTGCCCAATAAAGTAAAGGAGAGAGGGAAAAGCAGAGGTTTAAATCGTGCCTGATCCGCCTGATAAACAAGGGAAGAAGAGGCCCTAGAAAGAAAAAAGGGAGAAGGCCCGCCCCAAAAAGAAACCAGAGTAAGAGGGTCTTAATAAAGACAGCAGAAAAAGAGCGAACTCAAAAGGAACAGAATCAACACTCGCGGATGCAATCAAACAAGAATCTGCGAAGCTGAGCTGAGAATGGGAAACTTACAGATAAGGAGGGAATAATGATCTTAAGGGGCACAGAAGGGCTCGCCCTGGGCGTTGGTCTTATACTAGGCAGGGTACCTTAAAAGGATACAGCTCGGAGATCAAAGGGGACGCAAGGCTGAGACTTGTGTCTGGACTTGTGAGTTCTGGGAAACAGACTGGTAATTCAAATTTCTACTACAGTGCTTCAGCCGAAAAGAAGCTCTCGTTTCATTGATGGGTTTCCAAACGGGGAAGTCAGAGAATCACAAAAACAGAGGGGGGGGGGGGGAGGAAAAGAAACATAGGGGATCAATGATCCGAGAGAGGCCGTGGTCCATGCGGGAATAAAAAGAGGAAAGGAAATCTTGAAGCGAAGAACTACAACGAACCAGCACGTACGCGATTGGCGGGATCAAAAAAGGACTGAATAAGAAAAAAGGCTTACTTCCAGAAAGTGAATGAAACTGAAAAAAAGACAAAACGAAAAAGTCAATGAAGAGAAAGAGGGGGACCCGGACACGACGGGGCGCATCCCTCCTGGATAAGAAAGCGATGTGCAAAAAAAAAACCCCCGATGGTTATTCAGGCGAACGGAAAGGTCTCGAAATGTAAAATGATTACGCATGGATGACTCTCTAAAAACTCGGAGACGGGGGAGGGTTTCAAGGAAGGCAAAATCGGTTGTGGCTTGGGGCGAGAGGGAAAGACAGGGGGTGGGCGGGGTAGGAGTCCACGAGACCTTATTTCCGCATCCTGACTTAGAGAGTCTATCACCCGGTTTGGAAAAAAACGCGGTTGAACTAAAGGCGCTTGGTTGGCCAACTGAGAAAAGGGGAGTGGCCGGGCCCGCCTATGGATGGGGCCATTCGAAAATGATGTGGCCGAAGCCGCAGCCCTTGGTGTGGGGACGGCGTCGGGTTCAAAGATAACCTGGTTAAAGAAAGGCGCGGCGGGGACATCGGCCGGCTGGAAAAAAAATACGTACGGCTCAGCGGAACAATCCAAAAGGAATCTAAAAAGGATCAAAGAGAGGTTTTCGAGGGAAAAGGAGGCGTGCAAGAAAAGGATCACACTAGGAAGGAGACAGGGACACTGCGATCGCGGCTGGCTAACAACCAAGATTGCGAAGAAGTGAACAGTATTTCGATTTGGGGGGGGGGCTAAACGGGCAAGGTGCGAGACCGCTGAAAAGAAATACTGCGCAAATCGACGACATGGATTCGGCAAAGGGGGAAAACCACCCAAAGAATTCTTACGCAAAGTTGGTGCCATGGAAGATTTCGAACCAGGCAGCAACACTGACAAATAAAGGGAAGACAAACAGGGGGGGGGGGGGGGCGAGTTCAGGAGACGGGCGATGGGGAACGGAAGCGCGATTAAGGGCAATGAGAAATCGGGTTGAGTCGAAGGCAAAGCAGGGGCGGCAATGGTAAGGGCTTCGAGTGGGGTTTTCGTCTTGCAACGTGGGGCAGTCGTTTAACTGGGGGAGATCCCGGAAAAAACGACTCCATGGTGTCCCTGTAAAGAATCGCAAACTTTTTTATGGTTGGGAGCGAGACAGTTTTCGTTGGGGGGGTGGGGGGAAACTTAAAACCGCGATTTCCCGGACCTCTTCGGGGAAAAGGGGGTCACAAAAGACGCGGTGAATGGAGTGGGTGGACAAGGAACCAACTGGGGGGGCTAGACCTGCTTTTCTGGTTCCCTGGTGAGCATTTCCGGTGAGTCCATTTTTCAGATTCAAAGACCCATGGGGGGGGCGGGAAGAAAAAATCGCCGAGGGGGGGGGGGGGGAGAGTCGTTGAGGGAAAAAAACATGAAAAGAAAAAGAGGGGGGGTTCTTATTAGTGTGGTAGGAACAAACCCAAAACTCCTAGAGGCGGACGAGTGCGGGATAACAAAACGCATCTAACCAGGTCGAGCAAAAGGGTGTTTAAGAGTGAGTGAGAGGAAAAGAGGGAAGGTCCAAAAAAAGAAGATACGCTATCTTAGGCTGGTATTTTTCTTATACAAATGTGAGGAGGTCTCACGACCTGCATGGGGGGAAGAAGAAGAAAGAAATGGTGGGGACGGGCAATGTGGAGAAGAAAAGCAACAGCTGCCCGCTGTCATCCGATCACTTTTGAATGGAAGAGTGGGTGCCGAGGAGGAGCCGGTCGGAATGCTGGCAGGGGGGGGATTATCAAGGGAACAGTACTTAACGGAGATGGGGTTGCTGGGCTTTATGCTCAACGGGCTGCGCGAACCGTTTGGGCATGGCAGAAGCGAGAGCCTGTTCAGAAGGGGTGAACAAGTCAGCTGAAAGAACAAAAAAAGATTTGTCTAAAATTAGAACAAAACAATCACGGTGAACAACTGGTGGAGGGGCGCAAACAAGAGGACCCAGCGGACGAAGGGGAAAGCCTCGTTGTCCATACCGCAACTTCGGAGGTTATGTGCCTGGGAAGGAATGACTGCACGTAAGCCCAAGCACAAAGAAGTCGCCCTACGGAATGAAGAGATGGGGAGATCGAGAAAAAACCAACTTATAGGGGAGTAGAAAGACGAAGAAAGACCGGAGGCGTACGAAAGGTTGGGGACGAAAGGGAACGGGAATGTATGGAACCCGCATACACAGAGTAGGAGCGGCAAAAAAAGGGAGATGAAAAAAAATCGCTGCGGCGGACTCCGAGGAATTGAAACCACCTTTGGGGCCTAAATGACTTAGGGGAGAATGAAAAAACAGATGTTGGCATAGACTCCAAAGGCAGCGGAGTTGAGCCTGTCGGAAAAGATCGCGCATTACAAACCGCGAGGACGCGCAAATTACGCACGGTGGAAAAACTTCTGTAAGCGGCGCACCAATGCCAGCATTCCGAAACAAAACCGCGAAAAAAATAATCTAAAAAGAAAAAAAAAAAGTGATGCGGATACGCGGGCCACTGTAAGGAAATGCACCCAAGTAAGGGAATTGCAAAATCACCGCGCCAGTACGGGGAGAAGAAGCCAACCAAAAAAAAAAGAAAGAAGAAAACGAGTCGAAGCCTTGCGTTGAATCCGGTGATCCTCAAACAGCAAGCGCAAGGAAAACTATTCTAGCTTCTCCCGAGAAGGAGGGTGAAAAAAGAAAGAGGAGGGAGGATGATCGGGGTCAACCGCCATCAATCCGTAATCAGAGGTCAAAAGGTTAATGGAGGGGGTCCGTGCAAAGCAAGGAGCAAAAACATAACTCGAGGATTTTGGAACGGAAAAAAGAGGACGAAAATCCGAAACATCAGCGGAAAAAGAAGAGTAACATACAGAGACAAGAAATGAAACCAACAAAAGGGGAAGCCCAAGCGTCGGGTAATACATTCAAGAAGAGGCTAAAGAGGAGGGTAACCAGCTCGAGCCACATCCCAGGTCAAAACAAAGTAGCTATCTCGAAAATGCGCCACCTGGGGCGGAAACTGGCTATCAACGAACTTCGCTAAAAACAATTAAAAGAGGACCCTCAAAGGGGCGGGATGTCCTCCGTCAGGATGAACGAATCAGATCAGGTCAAAGGGTCCAGGAAGAGGACATACGGTAGACGATAGAGAGAGTCGGGGAGGAAGGACCTGGAAGTGGAAATTTCAAGCATTAATCTTCAGGCAAAAAGCGTTCTTACGGGAGGATAGGGGCAAAAGGGAGGAAGCCGCATAGGGGCGACGGCCCACGAAAAGTATTGAAATCTGAAAATAAATCCTGAACACGCAAAAATCGAAACACGATAGTGGTCAGTAAGAGAACCAGGTAAAAAAGGACATCTAAATGGGCAGTCCACAGCCGACAAGTGGGAAAAAACGCGGCCCAGCAAAAAATGGCTATAAAACCGAGTCAGGGGGAGGAACGTGAAATTTTGGTTGAAGGTCGCGGAGCGGAGGGAAGGTGGCTAGCAAAAAAACCTAACAAACCGCCAAGAAACAGTTGGAAAAGTTTTTAAAAACGGAGGAAACACAACAAGGGGTGAGGAGGGAAAGGGGGGCAATTAAAAAGTCGTAAAAAAAAAGGCAGACCGGCGGACGCGTCAACGGTGGGAAATCGGGCATAACAGGGGGGCTGCAAACACAGACAGGAAAGCCAAAGGCAAACCGGGTTGGGGAGGGGGGGATAAATAGAAACAAATAACCTCGCGAATCAGCGTGGAAAACAAGTTAAAGCCCGAGAAAAAATGATCGAAAAGACATCCAAAGGGGGCCAATTCCCCACCAGCGAAGATCGGAGTTACATTAGCAACACTAGGTAACCTA
>Ga0179593_1627888_pt1 | contig 18965 bp, 15 predicted proteins | sample CZODoug2_1_08_16_FD_185931 | JGI IMG/M metagenome (GOLD analysis project Ga0179593, IMG submission 185931) | Vadose zone soil fungal communities from Angelo Coast Range Reserve, California, USA - CZODoug2_1_08_16fungal (PacBio error correction) | ecosystem: Environmental > Terrestrial > Soil >...
CGGAACGACCCTTTGCTAATGTCGAGCGGGGGAGGAAACTAAGAACCTGATAGTCTAAGAGGAATATAAGGAAACACGAGCTGGCAGACTCTCTATCTCCATAAAAGGCTAGAATCACTCACGCAAGTTTTAAAATTTTCGAGGGGAATACGGCTAAACCAAGAAAGCTTAGCACCGTGCCCGCGATTCCTTGATGGATGGGAAATGGTTACCTGAGACGAGGGTGTCACAGCTACAGAAGGGAACCAGTAGGAAGCGTTCTATCGAAAGCGAGGGTGTTGCGACCCCTCAGGGATCAAAAGGAAGTGGCCTTTCATCGTCAAAGCCTGTTCCATAGCTAAAAGACCTCAAAAAAAAGGGAAGTCCTTGACCTCAAAAAAGTACAAATGTATGTCCATCCTGAGAGACTAAGGCCGAAAAGTGCGCGAGGCACGGGTAGGAAGGGGCGCTGCACAAAAAGAAAGAAAATAGACGGGACGCCAGATAACGTGACCCTGAGGATTCCGTAGGGGGGAAGGAGAGAACAGGGACGGAGCACTTCAAATAGAAACAATCGACGTATCGGAAATAGAAAGTCAATCCTGAGATTAAAAGTCGAGACGGCTGGATTTTTGAAAGGTCCTTCTCCACAAAGGAGAAATCAGTGGAAAGCCAATTAAAGTAAACGATTTAGAACGAAGCGGGGTTCCCAGGAGGGAGGTGGGCGGGGCCGTGCGAAATGACCAGATATAGCTTTCGGCGCCGTAAGAATGACCTCCCCAGTTCGGAACCATGAAGGTAAGATGGAAAGGGTCGAGCGGAGAGGAGAATTCTCCTCTAAAAAAAAACGTTCGGTCAGATTGCGGTATAAAGGGTCGATTTTAAAAACGGGAGTGAGGATGTTCTATAACTACGAGGAGTGGTCCCGGCGCCCGTGCAAATGCACGGATTGGGGGAAACAGAAGAAAAGGAGGACCTGGTTGTGTAAATCGGAGAAAAATCGCCGTAGGACTGCGATCGGAGGACTGTCTGCGAGGAAGGGGGGTCCCAGTAGTAGAATGACGAAGTCAGGGGTCCTAAGCCAGACACAGGACCGCGCCCGTTCGCCACACAGGGGAAGCAAACGGCCGAGATGAAGAACAAAACCATCGGAAAAGGACATGATACACCAGTCTGCCGTAATAGAGGCTGCAAAAGGGGTCTGAGGTGGTCAAGGCGCGGGGGGGCGGGTTTCTGCAGCAATGTACGGAGGTGGGAGAGATCAGATGAGGTTCTCGCAGGAGGATACAGACCAGTCAGGTAAACACCAAACCAAAAAAATGACGAAAAGAATCCTCTCCATCTCAACCAAGGAAATACCGCATCAAAAACCGGAAAGGCTGAAAAAGTTGCGCAGGGGTAGGGGGCGATTCAGAATTGTAAAAGGAAAAACTGAGGTCCTTCTACTTCGGCTAGGTGAACTGCCAATCCGAACGCAGCAAAGAGGGCTTGCAGGGCAAAACGATCTACAAAAACAAGGTAGAGAGAAAGAGACGAGGACCATGGTCCGATTGTAACCGACAGAGACTAGGGCAGAGAATTGGCATGATGATTGCTAAAAGCGGGACTCAGTCAAACCGCATACTCTCTGAGAGCAAACGGTTCACGGCAAATTACTCCTGGCAGCTTAAGGACATCTATGAAGGAAGTTATAAGTACCTATAAAAAAATTGAGGGGGAAAACGTAAGCGGACATCCCATGCGTAGAATGGGGAGAGAAATCTTTGAGGGGGACACGTGCGATTCCGTTATCTTTTCAGGAGAAATCCCTACGGGAAAAACTTGTGAAATTGGGAAGAGTTGGGGGACTGCTCGCAGCGGGGCCAGCGAAACGTTTTGTAACGCGCAAGAGACATAAGATCGTAGGAACTTTCGTCTATAGAACGCAGTCAACTGACGACCACATTATATAAGACTACTACGGCGCCCAGTGGCAGGAAGGGTTCTGGATTGAAGGAAGGTAATGCAATCTCGTCCATGAACGACAGAGACAATTCGGTAAAAATTCTGTCAAGTGGTAACTTTCCCGAAGGGGAAGGAGTGAGGCAGGAAGGAACTATGTCCTCATGCAGAAAGAACGTACGGGGGGGCGTGTCGAGCAGAGGGAGGCCTTCTTGCGTAATAGAGAAACCGTGAAGGAAAAAAAAAGATGACAGCCTATGGGTTCAAAAAAAGGGAAACCAACACGCCACTATGGAAAAAGAACAGGTATCCATCTCTTCACGTTTAGAGGTGCACTCTATCAAAGAGTGAGAAATGGGGAGGTACCTATCAATACACCAATCTATAAGATCGGAGTGGCGGCTGGGCATCATCTCACATAACCGGAACTAGAATAACGAGTGCAAGGCTTTAACTCCAAACACCAAAAACCGACTACATATAGGGACAGACCACATGAATGAGGGAGAGGATGAATGCAAAATAAAATCCGGATTCAAGAAATAAGTCGCACAAAAAGGAGGGAGAACGAATAAACGGCCCCTAAAGAGCAAGAGACTGAGGTCTAGGGAGAGACAGGAGTCTCTGCCACGGAGAGATATCCGTGAGAGGACGTAAATGAACGGGGTGATCGGTAGCGTTGGGAGAGTGGTGTAAACGCTTAGGTGACTCCTGGTCAACTTCCTGAAGGTTGGGGACTGGAAAAAAATACTACGCAAACTGTAGGGAAAATCTTTCCTCTCTTTTTCGAAGGCCAATACTCTCTCAACAAAAGATGTGAAGAGAGAAAAGTTACTTCATCTCGGCCGCCCATCGGCAAAAATAGTCGGGCTTCGGCGGGGGCAAGAAGGTCACCTAGCCTGAGTAAGGGAGGGAGAAGGCGGCGTTCCAAAACGTCACTCCTCACACCATACACAGGAAACGGGCCGTCCATGAAGCGAATATAAGAGAAAGTGGGGGACTACTTAACGGCGCAACGAGCTATGAAGGGTGTCTATTTAAGCCGATGAAGGGCGTTTCGGCCCCAAGAAGCAACTGAACGTCGGAAAGTGAAGAATCTAAGGTCGGACAAGTGCACTCGAAATCATTAGCCAGTGTCTCGACTGTGGCGTGGGGGTGCAGGACAAGACTCGTACGCGACGTATACTATGAACTCGCTCAGGGTATGCGGTAAAAGAGCCCCTCGTCCAGGGTCAAAGATTTTTGAGGAGAACTTCAATGGGCCGAACAGAAAAGGTGTATACCTCAAAGGGCCCTTCTGGTTGGTTCCCCCCAACGTGACAAACCTAGGATCGACAGATGAATGGAAATAAAGAAATGTCCATGGGATAAGAGCGGTTTAAAAACCGGTTGAGCAACACCGTCATAACGGGGGGATATCCGTGCTAAGTCATCCAAGGGAGCGTGCGGGTGACAAACCACGAAACAAGAGGCAGAAGCCATGCTCCTCGGAACAAAAACTCTTCTGCAGAGACAAGGGTGCGGGACACATTTCACTGCGACGAAGGTAACCGTCAGGGGCAGGGGGGCGGCAAGGAGCAGGCGACTACCGTATAAGGGCTGGGAGGGCAGTTCCCGGATCGTGTAAGTCAGACACAGTTCAGAGGTTCCTCTTGGAAGCCATTGTAAACCCGCAGAAAATTACATTATCGGGAGAGGCAAAACTCACGAAACACAGGAAGTCTACACACTCTGACCGGAGTAGTTTCACTCTTGATGTAGACTTCCCGTCCTACGTAGCCGATTTGGCCAACCAACACAAACAGTCGGGGGTGTCCCGCACAAAACTCACTGGGGAATGGGTATATTTCCTCCCACAAAAGCTCCAACCGATACGGTTTCCTTTCTCGGACTAAAAGGAGGAATATCAAAGTACTCACATCTTCCAAGGGGTTTAGAATTAGATATGTGCTAATACGGAAAGTCCTAAAGGGGAAACGTATTCAAAGAAAAGCGTCGGGGATTTCTATCTGGCGATGGAACAGGAGAGGGTCGCAATCGGAGGGTTCTCGCAAGGGGGAGCATTCATTCTCACCCTTGGTGGGGGAATTCTATACCGATAGGCCATAGTAATGTCGTGCGGTTAGGGGCAGTTCCAAGGAAGACTCTAGCATAGTTCCTTTAACGATATTGAGTCACGAAATCTGACAGCAAATAGAGAATGAAACTTCCGGAGAAAGGGTTCAAACTCTTGAAAACCGGGCGTATTTGACGAAATACTTGCGGGCGGAAGGGGGGGGAGTTCCATCTGATTTCCTCTCGTTTTTTACCGTGGAAGATGTACTATAAACTTGATAGACAGTACCAAAAAAGACTCGTAATGGCCCGACTCGAAGTTGCAAGACGACAGACCGACCCGAAAACATATGTCAACCCCTCAAGGAAAAAGCGGCATTTAGCACCTCAGCCATAAGATGTCTAACTGCTGCTCGAACAGAAATGTAAAACGAGTGACCGGTCCAGCTGTCAAAGGCGCTTTTCTGTGTCCGTTTATTGTTGTCGGTGGGCTTGGACTTCGTAATTCGACGAAATGTGAAGACCCGAGATCCGTTCGCCTGAGTATCGGGAAGAAGCGGAAGGTTCGACGTTATATCGGGGGCACACCTTCAGGAAGGTTCTATCCTTCAGTCTCATCTTAGCGGGCAACTCAAAAAAAAGATACCGGCTTGAAGGATATGCAACCAGTTTCCACTAGGTTTGATCGAGTGTAGATCACAACCCCTACACGGCTAGTCTAAGGGCTCGTCTTCCGAAAGTTTGTACAGTCGGTCGGTAAGGATATGCTCTCGCAGCTGCCTCACCTCGGGACACCTATGCCAGGGGCGAACATGTGAGGTCACTTCGGTCCTGTGAAACGGAAGCGGGATCGGTCAGGTCGCCTGCTATAAAAATAGACACCTTTCAACTGACCCAAATCATAATCATGCAGGGGGGGGTTATTATGGAGGGCGCCTAATTGAAGCTGAGAAATACGGAGCAATAGTTCGAGGCTAAAGTAGGTAATTAGCTGCCGGTCAATTGACCGATGCAGCTATTCTGGAATCCGGTTGGCCTGCGACAGTTACGTGCGCAGACAAATCACGCGCCCCCAGTCCCTGGTGGCTCTCATCACTGCAGCGATCTTCTTTTAGTCCAGTTCTAGCGTCACCGAACCTACCAGACTCAGTCTCAACCTACTCCCGCCCGTTTTCCACTAACAGTAGGACAATTTGTGGGATTTCAAAATCCTAGTACAGTGAGCTGTGGAAGAATGCACTTCGCGGCGATTGGCCTTCCCATTACATTCCTTCATAGGCTCGGGGAAGGCCAAACGGGGGGAGGATCAAGCCCGAAAAAACGTGTACGGCCGGATGCAATTTTGTCAACACTTGAAGACAATAGACGCTGCAAACGGCACGCGAAAGGACACGGGCCTTTCTAACCGGGGCCGATTAAACAGCAGGCCATCAGACCAGCAAGCACATCGAAGCTTTTCGCCCGTTAGCAGCGACCTCGGGCCGAGGGGAAACTATCGGGGGTCGCTGCCAGCGCCGGCCTGGATAAACTTCATGCGACGCGAAAGCAAATGCCAAGCATACGCCATCACTACCGCGAGTAAATTCTCGGCCAAGCTGATAACAACAAAACGGTCTTCCTTAGACAAGGAGGTCGGCTCATCATCGAAAATATCAGCGCGTCGCAATTTAGATCGTGAAACCCAACTGCCAGACGGGGAGCTCATCAAGGATCGTCCATACGAAGGGCAGGGGCACGCTCAAGCAAGAGACTATCGCATCAAATCAACCGGGCAAAAGAGCGTCCTTTAATGTCATTTGGGAGGGGGCACAAATGACTTACCACAAAGAACTGCGTAATTCACGCGGCTGCGGAATTTCCTTGAATTCGGCAAATTTCCCTAAAACCTGATAAGCATATTGGCTTCGTTTAAATTAATCTTCACCAATAAGGTACGGGCGCCGCATGGCACAGCTTAGAGGCTCTAAAGGGAGCGTGCCGGAGATCATCTAGGGGATCAGCCGAAGGCGCACGTTTCCTTTTCCATTGGCTTCCTTTGCTCGGAGGGGGATGGCAACATTTTCTCGCAGCTCCCTACTCAAAATTCGAAGAAGAAACGTGAGGCAACCCTCAAACTCAATTGCCAGGATTAGGCACTAAGGAACTTACTAACAGGCAAGTCTCCGGCAACGGGACCCTCAGTAGCGGATCGGCAAAGGGACAAAAACAAATCTCATGAAACCAACCCGCCGATCTGTCTTCAGGAAATGGTGAACCGGCAAGCGACAGCACGAGGCTGCAAGAGGACTATCGGAAATGGTACTGGTGAATCGTGCGAGACGACAAGTCCCCTCCGCGTAAAACGGGGGACGCACCTTTCCAAATGAAAGGATCTAGCCTGAATATCAAGGGCGCTCGCGCGAGCCTAAGACCGATTGCGGGGCTCTTTAAATTTCGGTGGGGAAACAAATGGGGGGACGATTTTACCGCAGCGTCCGGGCAACTCAAGTAAAGCGGGCCGGCGGTCTGGAAAATCCTCATACGCCGCAATTTTCGAGGCGGGAAACAATCTCACGATTACGGCGGGCGAACCGGGACATACGGCTTGTGGAAGGACTTCTAATCTACTCAGAAAGTCCAGAAAGCAAACCATAAAAGTAACACCGACTCTCGCCGGGGAGTACCGAATGTACTGCAACTGCGAAAACGTACAGACTGGATCACCGCAGCGTCAACAGTTCGACATGTAATGAGTGAGAAGGTCTTGGGAACAAAAATGTGTCGGTTAATAGGGTGGGCCAGGGGGTGGCGTAGGGAGAGGCAGCTGCGCATTCTTTTCGGGGGAGCAGGAAGGAGCTGGAGTGACGTCAGATAGGCTTACCGTCAAGGGTGGACCCCAAAGGGAAAGAAAAAAGACTCGACAAACTCTCAGATCACTCTCTGATGAATTGATACTGCTCACGTACTTCAGCTGGGTTGGGTTAATTAGGGAAGCTATGTCCGTAAGGATTCAACTAGTTGCTACTTAATATAGTCCATCGCATGGAAACCCAACGCACTCAGACACACCCGGGAATAGGCATCTCCAATCAAAAAAATTTCGAACGTACTGCAGGAGCAAACTCCTATTGTAGAACTTAGATTTAAGGAAAGTCGAATCATTCCTAGGAGAAAGGGCATCTGGACTTGGGAGAACAACTTCAGGAAGGACAACTTTACCGCCTGGGCTTTCATAAGTATGAAATGGAAAAAATCCTTCCCAAGAATCTCTGGCGGCGTGGAAACCCTTCCCATGCTCAAGAGCATTGTGCAAATGGCAATCGCCTGGGGATTTGTGACCGGAGTTACTGGAATAGATTAGAAGCACTACGGGCAAGGGGGAAACGGGTTGCTTCGGCGTGAGGAAAAAAGGAATTTTTCTTATGCAAGTTCCTGCGAAGGAAGACCGTTTAGGTCTGGCTCGTGGCACTGATCATGACGATAAGACGAAATACACACATGGTCAAGAAAGGGAGGACTGGCTACCGTGCAAGCACTGAAAATTCTCTGTATCTGCCAGTCACAGTCTTCTATATGCTCTACAAGGAGGGTTAAAGAGCGGAGAATGGAACTTGAAGCCAGGCATCCGGCTCGAGGGGGAAGGTGGACGGGGGGCAGTGGTCATTTCGCTCGAAAAAGGGGGGGGCGTTCGGGGGTTGGGTCCGAAGCATAGATCGTCCCCTGAGCTACGGCGTAAAAAAGAATCCTATTAAGGGGTGGCTAGAAGGGGAGCACCATCAGGGACCCAGGGGAAAGCAATTAATGCCAGCACAGCGTCACTATAATACGGAAAAATTTTGAGTGACTTGGGAATCACCACAGGTTATTTTAAAGAAAATGGATCTATCAATCACAATATAAAGGGGAAAAGAGGGAGGCTTCTTGGGAAGGCAATAGGCCTAACCGGATCGAGTAAAAGTCGACGGCGGCCAACAAAACAACTCACCGACTAAAATGACAAGGGAAAGCACTGCTCTTAGTTAACTGATGTGAAAGACGAGGCGTACAAGAGTTAACCCGATAAATAGTCGCCAAGTGCGGAGGCGCCGTCATCCACCACGTCGGAAAACAAGCCAAAGAAAAATCGAACGAGTCCCTATCGTAGGCGTGAGATGTCACTAACTGATATAATGCGGGACTTGCTCATAGTCCTGGGGGCTGTGGGCCATGATAAGAGGTGGGGGGTTAAACCTTCTCCTGCCGGGAAGGAAGTCTGAGCGGAAATATAAAAACATCGATCAGTTATTCAAGGGACGAGAAGTCTCTGGCCAGAAAAGGATTAGTAAAATAGGGCTTCAATACGCGCCCATAGCGCCAGTGTTTTCTCTGATGTCCAGAACTCGGACATGGTTACCAAAAAGGCCGTCTGACTTTGAAGATAGTCATAAATGGGCAAAGTTTGGAAAAAAAAATATGATCACGCCCAATACCCATCAGGGCCAAGGATAATGTCCTACCTAGACAGCGAAGGGAAAGAGCTCCTCCGTTGAAAGCAAGGCTTCACGCTTGAATAAGGCGGCTATTGGGGGTCAGTGGCCGCCTCTTGTGAGGTCGAGTTAGATACACCTCCTTCCGTGGACGAAAAAAAAGCTCTTACTTTGGGGAGGCACTCGACTAAAGCGAAAGGAAAAATGGGAATGACGGGTGCTCTGGTCCGTTGAGTGGGTCTTTAAAAGAGGGGAAAAGGCGTAAACGATTTTCGGAATAGGCGGGCGCTATACTGAACAAGAACCTGAGTCTAAAAAGAGATAGCGTGATTGAAAGGAGGAAACGAAAAATCCAATAAAAAAAATCGAAATCCCTCGGTATAAGGAACACAAAGAAATCGCCACAATCACACAACTTCACGCTTGTTCGAAGGACAAAAAAGATAGACTCGATATCAGGCAGGAAGAATGAGCGGAGGGCGAGACAACTTAGTTCAAAAGTTTTGATCAAAGACACCGGAGCGGCATGGTAGGGACGGCAATGACTAGAAATCATGGCAGAAACGGGAGCAGCGCTAACATCAAAAAATCGGCCTATCAGGCCATGCGCCTCATACCGCTCAACACGCTGAAAGAAAATCTGAAGATGGCTTGCATTCTTTAAGAAATGAGAAAGCGCGGCGAAGGGTTCAGGGGGCTTGGTACAGGGTAGAATGACTAATTCCGGACCTGGAGAACCGGTCTACAACTGGTTCTCCTGGAGGCACCATACTCTCACTGGTTCACAGTCTCGTGTATGAGGCAGGGGTGACAGAGCTCCTAACAGAGTCAAAGAACCCCTTAAAAGAGGTAGAAAGGAACAGGATCCCAACTCAAAGGCTCGGTCACCAAGTCGATATTACAGATAATCAGGAAAGAGAAAAAGGGGTACAAAAAACACTAAAAGGGAAAAAAAAAAGGGCCACTCCACGGGCTCGGAAAGAGGGGTAAATCTCTCGGAGCAAACACGATAGCAGTCGGCCTGCTTCCAGCAACTCTCGATGGGAATGAAAAGCAACTCTAGACCGTCGCCTTCGGGGGAGACGAAGTGAAAAGTAATAGGGATGCGAGTCGGCAGAGGGAGAGCAGCGATGCAGGCGAATTGAATCGTCCGTCGTAGAAGGGGGCCTGTAATCTCGCATGGGTTTGAGGGAGACCCGAAAAAAAAGGAGGAAAGTGAGGGGGGACCCACCGGAAGAGAGCGGACCGCCGTCTGAAAACCGGGGGAAGGCCGCATCTATAAGATGCATGGAAAGGAAGAAAGAACTCCTGGAACACCGTGACTAGTCATCGTGAACGTAGGTTGAGGGATGCGGGCTTCTCAGATTCTGGGGGGTGAAAGACCCGGGCCGCTACTTTCTCACAGAAGACAGGGAAGGATGTAATTCGTATAGAACCGAAAAACAATGAAAATGCCACACCATTGGCCGAAAAAACGGTAATAAAAAAAAGAACCGTTCTGGCTCATGGTCGGGGTAATCGGCAAGCAAGGTGAGTCAGTTAACTGCGGTGCTCAAAATGAAAGCGTTGCCGTTCAGCTTGCTAAGATGCTAGAAGGAAAGGTAAGTGTATCCGGGTTGTCGGTAACTACAGTCTAAGGGAGAATAAACTGAAACAGCCTCAGGGTATTACAGTCGAAGGGAGAGCAACTGCCTGAGATTGGGTGCAAAGAAAAGACACCAAAAAAAACGGACAGTCGCTCAGCCGCAATTACCGCCGCCGTGCACAGGCCTGCTGATCGTGAGTGTCAATGGGGTTCATAAACTCCGCGCCACCAATCCGCGCAATAAAAGGAGAGGCTTGTCGGGACTGCGGAGAGTACGCCTCAGGCCGAAAATCGCCTTTTCAAGGTGAAATATAAGGTCGACGGACGGGACTGGGCAATGTCGCAGGAAAAAACTAGGCACAAAAGGAAGAATGAAACGCCGTGCGGAGGGAGCCAATGAGGGCAAAAGCAGTCGGTGAAAGAGGTCCGAAACAGGCATCGCAAAAGGCGGCAAATGATTAAAAGGGTCAAAAATTGCGAAAGCGAGGGAAGCCGCTGGAGAAATAACGGAACGTTACTTAAGTGCTAAAAAATAAGACCGGGAAGGGTCTGGGATCAGAGTGCAAGAGTGTATCTGTCTAAGAGGGAGACGGGCGACTATCTGAAAAATGGTATCCGAGACACAGGGAGGCTCGCGCACAGAAATCGGATCAGCATTGAGGGAAGGTCGTCTATAACGGTCAAAAGAAAAAAGTCTATGTCAAAGGGAGGTCCATTTTGAAACTCAATTTCCTGAACTACATGGGAAATCCGGATGTGAATGTCAAAGAAGGGGGTCCAGACCAAAAAAAGTGTTGGAAAAAATCTAACAAAACGACAGCTCGGCGGAAATGATATTCCCTCGTCCGAAAAAACCGCCCATGGGAAAAGAAGAGTGCAGTTCAGACTTGTTTTCCGTAAGGTCATCTCGCAGATGAAAGGCGACTCTAGGAGGTTGAAACGTCTCTTATTTGCAAGGCCGGGCTCTTTAGGCTCAGTCCCTCCTCTTCCTTTTGCATCCTTGCCGATCTCATAAAGAAGATTGAAAGAGCCATTCCGCGGATGTAAACAAATCTCGATATATCTCTAGGAAAAAAAAAAATAGGGGAAAAGATAGAGATTAGATATAAATAACCTCATGGGCGCGGCGTAGGGTCGTTCGCTCCCTGGGCGAAAGAACACTTAATGAGAGACAAGAGAAAAAAGAGACGATCAGACACGGCTAACCATCAGCGTCACGGTCGACTGGGGGGAGCAAGGGAAGTTGAAATAAGGGCTAGATCAGAGCACGGCCACAGTGCCGGGCGTTGGCCAAACGGGGGAACTCGACTCAAGGGAAAGACTGCATCCTTAGCCAAGGGGAGGGGAAGGAATCGACCCGCAGAGGGATAAAACCCATAATGAACTGCAAGTAAGAAGACGGAGCACTTCAAGTGAAAAGGAATGCACCGTTAAAAAAAGGGGGGGGTACGACCAAGGACTGACTACGAAGCAGTGAAATTGAAAGACCGAGTGAAAAGCAGGGAAAAATGTTGAAAAGGCTAAAATAGGCGAAAAGGGCCCGTGAGCTCCAGTGGCCGCAGCCATTGTCTAAGATGAAGGAGGGTGTCATTAGCACTAGGCGAGCAACGGACTGCAACCCCTCAGGACGCAGGAAAGGTATTCAAGCAATCTAGGAAGGAATTCGCCTTCCCGCAGCGAAGAAAAGACTTCTCAATCAGGCGATGCCCATCAGGAGATCGATGTGTGCAGCAAGGCTCGGGGAGATTTCCCTGAGGTTCGGACATGATAATCGGAGAAATTCCCAAAGATCGATCAGGCCCGGGCGATCAAGAAAGCAACCTTGGAGTGACGCTGCGAGGCATCTCCAGAGGGGCGACACTCGATATCTCGGGAGTTGAATCAGAGGTCAATTGATTGCAAAAAACCTTGTTTGGGAACAATGAGAAATCTAAAGAGCGCTGGAATGCCGGAAGAAAAAATGCTGGGGAAAAAAAAAACGGAAAAAAAAGAGCTAAGAAACATCACCTTCCTTTGAGGGGGAAATCGGGGGACACTCGAAGGAAATGCATTCGTATAATGTACGGACCTTTTTCAAAGAAAACAGCACTCCAAAGGAAAACCTACGCAGGAGACAGATTGAGGGGCAGGGCGACTTCATAGGGGTCTTATCAACGCTCTGACCAGAGAATGAATAACATGCTTGGTAAAGGGGGCAAAAAGACCTTCAGGACAAGTCGGTTATAAAAATTTCAAGCAAGTGGAGTGCTGAAAAGTTCGAGTGTAAGACATTGAAAAGAAAGCGGGAGAAAGTCGCTTCCCGGAGTTAAACACAAAACACAGGAATATCAGCGAACTATCCAAAAACTAACGAAAGGGGGAAAGACCAAAGAGGTATCGGCGAACTGTCAAAGGGTTCTTTGCGTAAAGAGAAAGGACCGTGCGAGGGGGCGATCGATCAGTTGTATGTAAAACCTACAAAAAAAAAAAAACAAAAAAACAACAGCACCTGAGAAGGAGCAGTCGACACCAAAGGGTAAACGCTGGTCATCCTGCGGAGAGCCCTTCAAGTTCAAGAAAAGGGGCGCTTCTCCTCGGGGGATCGCTTAAATATCGGGCACGGACTGGAAAATCGTCTGCAAACGGGTCGAGAAGAAACAGGACTTCACGCGAGACAAAGGAAGGCAGGGGGGGTGGAGTGCCTGCGGAAAAAGAGGCTGATCTAAAGAGCAGGGTCCAGTGGAGTTGAAGCAGATGGGGTGCTGGGACGTCGTCCTAAATGAGGAATCAAAGAAAAAGAGGGAATTGAACCCTTTTTATCGGGGTCGCGGGGGATCTCGGCAGCGATACAAGGGGGGCCGCGAGATCCTTCGATCTAGTCGAAGGGGACCGATAAAACTAAAAAACGAAAACTCTGAGCAAACTGGCGACCGGCAGCCAAGTAGCTTCTCAAGGGCGTCTCCGCAAAAGAAAGAGAATCGACCGGAGGCAGGAAGTTGTAAGTGCCCGACTACTAATCCGGCCTATGAAAACTTGGTATCGGAAGAATGCTCGCAGGCGGGGGGGGTTAGCATAAGTCTAAAAGTCTCGAACCAAGACGTACAGCCGTGAGGGGAGAGACCAACCTTTCAAAAAAAAAGCTTGGGACAGGAGGAACAGGCCAGGGATAAAGGCCATGCAGTAGAGCGCGGAGGAAAGGTGAAGTCGATCAAGTTATGACCAGTCGGGTAAAATGAAAAACCACCTTACGAGGGCCGATAGATGAAGGTGGCCCATGGCCAAAAAAGGGGGGCGAGGAATAAGTCTAATACAAAGAGGGACTCCAAGACCAGAAGAGGACAAACACATGACAGCCGAGTCAGCCTGATTGAAAAGGCCTAAAATGCGTACGAGAAAAGAGTGTTCTAAAGCCCGACAAACGATCTGCCATCTGCCACGCCAGGATGCGGGCCGAAGGAGTTAAAAAAATTAAGGATTCCTATGAAATCTCGAGATTCTGGAAGCTCGTAAAGAACTTTGGGAGGATGTTAAAGAGGGGGGAAACCTGCTAAAAAAAAGGTAGAAGACAGTAAGAGGCTCTGTTTAAAGGTCAAGGGAGCTACAAACCTAAAAACTCGGCCTATAGAAGAAGGAATTAATGAGACGACAAAACAAAAAGGAGGTATAAAAGAAGAGATCAAGGGAGAGGGGTCTAGGTGCCACATAGTATAGGGGGTCGTGATTCTACCCTTCAGGAACGATCCAAAGAACGGCGAGAGGCAGAGTTGTCCCAACACCGCTCGCAAAAAACATTGAATCAAAGTGTCCTTGAAGTCTAAAAGAATCATCCTGGTATCTTCAATCTGGGAACAGGCTCAAAAAGGGGGCTGTGCGTGGACGAAGGTTACGGTGTCCCCCTTGGAGAAGGAGAAAGGACCTTTAAGTGAAAAAGTAAAACAATCATGAATGCCTAAGAAGGGCCATTTTTTTCTAAAATCTTAGTAGGTGAGGGTGCGTTGACAAGAAAAGGCCAGTATAGATATATATCGACTAAAAAAGGGGCACTCCGCCATCAACAATAGTAAGTTGGTTATGGATCGACTCCGGGGGAACATAAAGGAAGAAAGAAAGAGCCCAGAAAGGGTCTACCGAGAGCATCGACGGTCATTGGGGGGCAAATAAAACGGTGGGGTGGAACGTGGGATCATGGAACACAAATGGCTGATAGTGGGCCGTCTAGAGTAAACCGTCGCTGGGGGAAAGAAAGCCCTCGAAAAGAAAGTCTCTCCGGGGGTCAAAAAGAGGGCCTGAGGAACCAGGAGATGGCGGGAACGTTCCATGGGGGCGTCTATAGTTAGAAGATCGGCCTGGGGTGGGAAAAGATGCATGAGTGCCGAACGAGAAAGCCGTGAATTAAAAAACAGGGAGACGGTCAAGTCGAGACAAAACATGGGGTCGTTGCGCTGATAATCGGAAGTTGGAAGATAATAGACTCTAAAAAAATTAATTCTCTCACCCGGATCTACAAAAACTCTTAAGAGGGAAAAAAGACGCAGAAGGTTCAAGGGCAGGTCGTGATTGAAAGACATGACCTCTCCGTCGAGCCAAGGGGGACAAAAACGAGCAAAACTGAACGAAAGGATGCGCCGTACTTTTTGGCGCTCAGAGAGAGAGGGGTCGCGACCGGTCAGGCATTCAACCCGAGGAGATCTGGCCAAGACGTCAAAGGAGGGGAATCCCGGTCCCTGAGTAACTTGATAGAAAACTTATCCAGCTGAAGAGGGATTGCAGGGAGGGGGGAACCTTCAGAGTATCGGTAAGAGGGAATACTCGTTTCCCACTGTGAAAAAAAGCGGACTCTCTAGAAGGGGGGTTATGAGTCCTGTGTGGGTTAAGACTGCTGGAACTCGAATGCCAGTTGGAAAGAGGTAGAAGAACAAACTGGGCGATCTATCGCCACGTCGCCAAGTGTGGCAGAGCTCCTCACAAAGAGAATCCCAAAAGAAAAGGAGCCAGCATGGACCCTGTCCAAAAAGCCGGGGGCGTTACGACGTTCTTGGAGCATATACGAAAGAAGCTACCTTCCTCGATGGTGGACAGGGAACGGACTCGGACGGGCGCAAGGTAGGAAAATGCTCTAAACAGAAGAAAAAAGGGGCCAAATGAACCCACCAAAGGCGTTCATAGAAACCAAAAATTGATGGGAAGGACATGTGTCATATCACAACAGGTTCTCGAAAAATGAAGGGAGCGTGTTTCTCAAACGGGGAGCCGCACAAATTCAATCAAAGGGGCGGCTCAGTTGTAGAATGGTGTGGTCCCTTTTTCCGGGGAACTTTGCACGGGGAGATAACTGGGGAAAAAAATCCAGGTCGCCTTCGCAAGAGGTCCGGGGGGGGGGGTCCAGATCGGGTAAACCCCGAAACCGTCCTGAGATAAAAAGGCATGAAAAGGAAAAAGAGACGGCTCCTTTCAAGCCAGAAAAAAGGGGAAAGGACAGGATGGGGATGACCTCTACACATCAAAGGGTCCTCGGGAATCTGGGGGCTTTGAGGAGTGCGAATTATTGATATCGAAACTCGGAACACCGATAGGGAAAAGGGGGTAAATGGTTTCGGTAATGAGAGGAAGTTCCGGGGAATCAGTGGTAACGGCAATGGAAAGATCAGCTTCACATCCGGGGCGCCACGCAGGAGCGGGCCAAGGAGAGGGATGCTGGCGAAACGGGACGAACATCGGAACCACGAATGGAGGAAGGAAAAATCTGTGTAACATGCAGAAGTTGCAAGATTAAAAGAAACGCGAGTGTACTTTACTCATACAAAACTCCGCGAACAAGAAAAGCAAGAATAGTTGAGAATGGGGCCTGCTCAGGCTTAGGAAAGTCTGTTTTAGGACAGGAATACACATTGTTGAAGCTCAAAAAACGAACATCCGGTGGCAATTTGGAAAGCATTAGAGAGGCCTTGTCCTTTTCTCACGGAAAATTAGAAGTTGCAGGCAGGTTCGACAAGGCAGACGTATTCATATCCTTGGGTCGCGGCCATGCCAACTTGCGTCTAACTACCCCAAAAAATCTCTTAGATCGATTCTGGCTGAACCAGTTTCCGGGGGCCTCGGGACATTTAGACCAAAAGCCTACCTCAGCGGGCAGTGCTAGCTTTTTGTCACATGAAAGAGGGCGCCCCGAATGCAAAACCTGCAAGTTTCGCCAAAGAGGGGCTCTGCCGCCGAAGAGAAGGCGGAGCTACTCGATTGGGGAGACCTCAGATCGTCAGAAAATGTGCTCCCTAAAAAACCCTAGGGAGGATTCTTGAATCTCTAGCGAATCGACAACCACGAGCGGGGGGGGGGGAGATATAGTCTGAGATAATCGGAACTCTGTGCTGTCTCTTTTCGGGGAATAACTCTCATAAAATGATCGCATCAGTATTCACCAGGACGGTAGATATATCCCGAATCGATAAATAACGAAAGTAGAAAAAGTGTGTTGACATTCTGAGGGGGGGGGAATGCAGTGTGGGACCAGGGAGAGGAGAACTGCCGTGCACTAAATGCTGGTTTTTAAGAAAAGAGAGAGCGTGTAGGGTGGGAGAAGAATCCGTCTCTGGCGAGCGGGTCGCGCGTTCGGATCGAAAAGGAGGTTGGAGGGTAGCCCCACACCCACCATGAAGAAGCGTATATTCAGTCATAAAAATTCTCCGGGCAGAGGAGGGCAAGGAGATATCCAGGAAATTACTTCTCACTAAGGCCGGGGGGGTGTAAAAGGGACTATGTTTCCAAGTTTCGAAGAAATTTGGTGAACAGGTGGAGAGGCAATTAGGGATCAACAGAAGGAAGGTATCGGGAAAGGAAACGCCAGCTCAACTCGTCAGGGCGGTAGGGGGGGGAGAACTAAAAAAAGGAGCATCTACAAGCTCAAAAAAATCTTCCAGGGTTCCCGAAAGCAATCCTCGTCAATTCCGAAGTCGTCTCTGCCCTGAAAGGCGGGGTTGTCAATCACGAAAAAGACACTAAGGAAGGAACACAAAGAAGGCTTCTATATAGCCAGTCTCGGGTGCCGTCGTCGGGGAAGGAAAGTGGATTATTTTACCTAATGCCCCAGATCCGTTACTGAAGGAAAAAAATAGAACAGTGCGCAAAAGGGATTAGGGACATCAAGAGGAGCTAAACCTCCTCTCCCTACAAGGAGAAACATCGAGGGGGGTGGGGGGAAGGAGGGGAATTGTAGAGGAGTCAGTTATAAGTTTCCCCTTGGGAAGAAAAGCTAATAACTTTGGGCGGGGGAACGCCATTCCTGCGGGACTACATGCTCTTAAGGTGTGCTATTATGTTCAGATAATGCCGGGGGGGGTATCTTCTACTTCAAAAGGGGGAGGGGAGTTGGTCAAGGGGTGGTAAGGGGAAACAGTTTAACCAACACTTAAATCAGAGTACAAACCTACCCTGCGAGGGACGGAACAGCCAGTGGCGTCAGGAAAGTCTTATAAAAAAAAAACTTCTTTAAGAGAAAAATACTTTAAGGAGGGGCTACCTGCGCATAGGCGGGTGTCGTGGCCCGTCAGCTGGAGTTCGCTGCAACTACGCACAGTCGATTTGCTTTCAGCGCGAGGCTCTCCAGGGGTGTGACCAACCAAGCGATGAAGAATCAGACTCACTATCCGCCGCAGCCACTAAGAAGAAAAAAAAAAAAGGGAAAGACGGGTCACTCTTTAAGGAAGGCTGGGGAGGGGGAGGGTGATTCTCTAGGAAAGGAGAAGAATCTTTGAAAAAGAAAAAGGGCTAAAATAGATCGCGCAGGGGGCTTGTCGCAAACACCCGCTAAGGGGCTTCAAAGAGGGAAGGCGCGGGGCGAAAAAGTCAGAAACGGCTTCGGAAAAAAAGGCGCCCGACGTAAGGGAGACCTTCAATCGAAGAGGTGGGGGAAAACGGTGACGAATCTAGGACATCGATCAAGTGTAAAAAAAGGAAAAAACACGTCGGTCTCTAAAAAGGAGAAAGGGGACGGTAACGTCAGAACTCTGGCCAAAAAGCATCTGGTGGTCCGAGAGGAAGCAAGCTAGTCTGCTTGACCTAGAGAAAGAAGCCAAGATCAAGGGGGGCGTGGAGGGGATAGAAGGCGGTTTTGGAAATGGGATAGGGGAATGTCTAGGGGGGGTCCCGAAGGAACTGTACCCCGGTGAGAAAGGATCTCGTTCGATCCGGGGAACTGCAGGGGGAGGAAGTCTTCGAGAGGGGGACCGATCTCAAAAAGACTTCAAAAACACTGTCCAGGAATTAATACGGGGAAAAAAGCAGCAGAAGGAAGAGGGTCCAATGCTGAATCCTCTTCCTCCAATAATCAAAAAATCCCAGAGAAACGGGAAGAGAAAGTATGACCGAAGACAAAAAGAGCAGTAAGCGGGTATCTGCGGGGAAAAAAGGTAGGCGATCATATTCGGGGCGGGTCGGCAGATAAGGCGGACTGGGGGGATAAAGAAAAAGAAAAGTCAATGCCGTTGTTCGTAGGAAAAAAGCAACCATCCTTTGTCACAGGGAGAAAAGGAGTCACCAAGGAGAGGAGAACTTAGACCAAAGGGTGACTGGCGAGATCGAAGGCAAAAGAGGGTTGAGCATGAAGGGAGGGGATCGGGAAGAAAAATATCGAGGGCAGAAGGGGGGAAGGCGGGAAGGAAAGAAAGAGAGAGTCAGAAACGGTCGGGCTCTTGTGAAACCTCAAGAAGGAAACACATGACATGGAGATCTTAAAGAAGGGAAAAAAATCTAGTCGGAAGGGAAGGACTGAAGGCATGCGAAATCCTAACAGCACTCCGGCTAAGCGACAATCATCGGGAATCGGCCGGATTACGGGGATTAAGGAGAAGGCGTAGAAGAAGAAGCGGAACTTACTGTGAATTATCGTAAAAACTGGGGGGGAACCTCCTGTCCTCTTGACCGCGACGAGGAATCTGGTGTACCGGTCAGACCAAAATTTAACCTAGATTTTGAAATCATCGAAAGTC
>Ga0179593_1341462_pt1 | contig 18964 bp, 18 predicted proteins | sample CZODoug2_1_08_16_FD_185931 | JGI IMG/M metagenome (GOLD analysis project Ga0179593, IMG submission 185931) | Vadose zone soil fungal communities from Angelo Coast Range Reserve, California, USA - CZODoug2_1_08_16fungal (PacBio error correction) | ecosystem: Environmental > Terrestrial > Soil >...
CAGGGAAACGTCCAGACCACCTGGTCTTAAACGGAAAGCACTACGTTGCGCCGGAGGGTTTGGTTAAGGAAAAAAGTCGGTTCGGGCCGAGATGCCTTTTTACGACAAATCTGGTCAACGAAGCCGAAAACGGGGGGGGAGAAGGGTCGTTACAAAGTACGTGCATTTTTTCAGAACTACCAGGAGTGAAGGGATCAGGTTAACTGGGAAATCCAAACCTCGGCCGTTGGCGGCCAACTCAGAACAAGACAAAGGGAAATGTTAACCCCCAAACTGAGAGGCAGAGCGTCTGCTGAAAAACATTTTATGGCGGATAGTTGATGAATGCAAGACCTGAACGTGACGAGAAGGGGGGGTACTGGGCCAAGGCAAGCTCTGATGGCGTGTGCGCACGGGCGCCCTTGCTGCGGAGGTACAAATGCATGGCGGGCATGGTTTTGGGCCTGAGCCGTGGCCCGTTGGACGGTGGAACTTTACCGCTTTGAAGGACAATGGCTACTCTGGGGGGGCGCCGGGTACGAAAAAAGTCTGTCTGTGGGGACCAGACTATCCTTCTCTGTCATGTGCCAGAAGAGGAATAGGTGACGGCAAAATAAACTGACCACACCTCAGGGGTTGGCAGCCCGTCCCGGCCACCTGACCTGTAATCCTCGTCCTGCTCTCAGCTGTCAGAAGGTCTTGCACCTTCACGGGGGCCCTAGCTTCTCTAGAGGTACTAACTAAACAGGAAAGGGGAAGACGGGACTGTAAACGTAGCAGATTACTACAGGAGACAGGTCTCCAGCGCCGCCGTAACCAGCAATAAAGAAAACCTGGGGGGGAGAAAAAAAGACCCTCTGTGACGGAGGAGACAGGTGCAGAGTGTGGAGGGCGGGCGAGAAGTTATATGGGAGAGACAACAAAAAAAGCCAATCTTTCCCAGAGAGATGGTCGAAAGGTCAACAAAAGAAAGAAAAAAAGAGGTTGGTTTGAATCAATCTCCTACAGTCTCTTCTAGAGCGTGACCGGAGAGATCGAAGTTTGCAATTGAGGGGGGAAGGGCTCAAAATCACTTTGAAAAGCAAAACCCGGCAGGGATAGGACGAGCGATGAGGGATGGACGGGGAGACCTCAATTGTCTTTGTTATCGGGGCTCACGGAATACCATCAACACACTGTGTACAGGGAGAACTAAGAGGGGCGCCGTTGGTGTGAAAGTACTAGGAAAAAGGGGCCTGGAGGTGGAATAGGTGCTGGGGGATGAAGTCACAAACTTCGCCTCGGACCACGTCGTTTGCCAAAATGATAGAAAAAGGAAAACGAAGGGAGTTGCCGTCTACTAAAGGAAACGGGGAAGACGCCGACCAGCGGCTGGAAGCCAAGACAAAGAAAGAGAAGAACGGCATCCAGGTGGGACTCAGGAAAGGGTCTCGAGAAATGGCCGATCTTCTACTCCAAAACTTCTGCTAGCAGGAGAGACTGAAAGAAACTCAAACCTCGAATTCAGGTCGGAGAAAAAAGGCAGCTCGATGGGCGTGGCGCAAAATTCTGTCGGAAAAAGATGTCCCGCACGAACGTGGCGCTGGTCTGACTTTAGAGAATTACGGAATGGAGGAAAAAAAAAGTCTTAAATCCGGCTGGCCACCGTGATCGAACAAGACAAAGAGAGGACTCAAACATCTCAGGACAGAAGGGAGAGGGGTGACCACCGGAGGCCGGGCGGACGAGAAAAGATCTTCGGAATCGGACTCCGTGCGGGGGGGGGGAGGGAATCGCCAGGGGCAAGCGGGGAACTTTCCAGAGTTAACGATAAAGAAGTATCTCATAAAAAAAAACAAAAAGGAGAAATATAGATATAGCTCTGAGAGAGATCAACCGGGACAGCTAAGCTGCCAAAAAAAACCCTGGCTATCACAGCAAAAAGGCGCCTAGATCGCCGCGACGGAACGACTCACCAAAATCCGGGCCAAAGAGGAGGACAAGGCTAAACAGCTAGGGAGTGGGTCTGAGAAGGGGAAGCCGTTCTGGCATGCTTAAGCCAAAGGGAAAAAATTCTCCGAACAGACCAGCTCCAGATTTTCACTTTAAGAGAGGGGGGAAGCACGCCGGTGCCACCGACGCAAGAGGAGCCTGATTGGGGGCGTCATGATTCTTTTTGAGGTGAGGGGAAGTCGAGCAGCTCGCCTTTCAGACGAATTTCTCTAGATGAGACCGAGCAGTTCGCCGGAGGAAAAAAGTCAAGGGGGAAACCAAGAGAACCTGGCCAGCCTGAGAAAAAAAGAACGGAGAGAGTTAAAGAAAAAATCTGGGTCGGATCTCAAAAAATTCAGGTGGTGGGGAGTCAAAGGCCAACGTAGGCGAGGAAAGCTGTGGGAAGTTGCTATAAAACAGTGGACCACCCGTCGTTAGGCGCCGTGAAGGAAGCCAAAAAAAAGATCCACAACAATTCGAGAGGGGCCGCTTCGATGACACCATCTATTCGGTAGAAAGTTTAACGTGGTTGCCGGGAGGAGTCTCCAAAAGGAAACCACAAGACACCCTTGTCAAAAGGGTAATTCCATAGTCAAAAGCGAAAACTCATAGTAATCTGGCCCGAGAGGGACGGTTTAGGGGGAAAAAGACGGTGATAAACCTGGAGAAGGACACCCTAGATCTCAGCAAAGGTAAAGATGTAAGCTAATAACTTTTCTTCTATGAGTGAAGAGAGAAAACACGAAGATGGTAGAGTCTTTGAAATTAGAAAGCTGAGCGGGCCAGCGGGTCAAAATGGTAATGGAGGAAAAGATCAAGGAGAGCCGCCTCAACAAACAGAGAAGGGTTACCTACACGGAAAACAGGATCCGTGTTTACACCAGTAAAGGGCGTTCTTGGTGCAAGGGTTTCCTGAGTCTCTTAACATCGCTCAGGCGTACTTTGCGAAGTTAAAGTAAAAAAAAAAGGTTCCTGTTCAGGCGGGAAAACAGCGGATCATCGCAAAAAGTGACGGCAACCTCCTGGAGAGAAGCTGCGAAAATTAAGAGGAGTGAGTTACGGGGAGGTGGAAATGGTCAGTCGGCCAACCAATGCTTTGTGGTCGGGGCGGTAACCGATGCAGCGGAGGGCACAGGAAGGAAATCGATGTCCATTCCAAGAAGCGAAATAGGAAAGGGCCTCAAAAAGAGGATGACAAAGGCGGGACGAAAATCCTACCCAGTTGCAAATAGGACACAGGTCAAAGGAGAAGTCCCAAAAAAAAAAAAGGGCAAGAAAATCTGTGAAGAAGGAGAAAAGGGCGCAAAGGAGAAACAATACTCCATCTCTGCTGGAGGGCCCGCTGACCGGCACGTCCGCGGGTCTGGTTCGAAAAAGACACCGCCTAGACGACATCCAAGGGAAGAAAGACCTCCTCAATCCAAAACAGTTTGTTTTTAAACAAAGGTAGGTGGGGACGAATTTTTTGCAACAACTGCCGGGGGGCTGAGTCCACCAAAAGTGAAAACATAGCCCAAGACGCCTTGGAAAGATATACAAAATAAAAGGCAACCGTCCAGCTCGACACTGGGCGGAAGGTCTGCAACGCACACAAGAAGGGTGAAGGAACATTCAAGCTTCTCCCGCAAGTATCGCGTTTTCCTGAAAAAAAAGGTAGGCGGCAAGTGGAATTGAGCGTTCAGAAAGGTGGAAAACCTTCATACCTCGACGATCTGATGATCGAAGGCAAGAAGGATGAACTTTGAAAGGGCACGAACTACAAGGAGGAGGCCCAGGAAGCTCCAAGAGGAGAGATCAGAGGGAGGAGACTTGTAAAGATAGAGCCATCAACCACTAGAGGGGTGTGGGAGAGGGTCCTGTAAAGCGGAGATTACCCTTGCCACGTCACACCCCTTTCGCCGGTCTGTAAAATAGAAAGGGACTTTGAGAAAGGATACATCTACCACGGGAAATACAATAGAAAAAAAAGTGAGTTTAAAGAAAGGATTGTTCTGTAAGAAATGAAAAATGATACACGGGTACCTAATTACTGATGATATGACGGAGGGGGGTTGTTAATCTGTTTATCTACCCTGATCTTTGATGAGGACCCCTGAAATCTATTAAAAGAGGGGTCTGGATGACGCGAGAGGCCAAAGGTTACAGTATTTCTCTCAGAACACCGGCGACGTTGAAGGGCTTATTGTATAACCAGGTTGCGTCGACAGGAGGTCTACTAGGGAAGCTGGACCACCTGGGGGAATGGGAAAGGGAGGCACGGTCTGCTAGCGGTCAACGTTCCCTCTCAGCGAAGAGCGCCCAGACAGCCGGAGGAAAACTCCAGCTGGAGGAGACGCAGCAAAACACAAAACTTCTCTGCCACCCTCTTTCGTAACAAAGAATTAGGGAAAAACAAGACTCCCGAGAGAGGGGTCTGTCAGCTTAAGGGAAGTAACGTATCCAAAGAAAACACCTTTGGGCAAAATGACCAGGTTTGTCAGCGAGGGGCAAGCAGGCACTCAGGGCGGGGCCGGAAAAGACGTCAAAGGATATCTCGCGCCTACCAAAAAGATTGTTCGTGAAGAGACCCGCATAGTAGAGGGGAAAGAGGAAGCCTTCCACAAATTGTCCAAAAGTTCCATGAAGGAAGGAAAGAAGAGTTTTTGTGACCTGCTAGGTTCGTAGGGAGGGGTGGTCTTGCAAACTGTAAAAAGAGGCACGCTTACGATCAGCGAGACAGAGAGCAGGAAGACGTCCTTTGGCGCAAGCACCCTGGAGAGAGGGAACAAACATGACCGGTACAAAGGAGGGAGGGGGTGAGCACTCGGCCTGCAAGAAAGGGAAGGAAACCCAGAAAGGGGGAGAAAGGGCCATAAGAAGGGTTTCTAAATAGTTCCGCCGTCAAGGCAACTAGAGAAAGCAACAAACCAAACGGAGGAGGAGGAAGATCGTAGATCGTTAAGGCGAAGAGGGAGCAAAACCTTACTGAAAAGTTAAACTATAACCTTGCCCAAGGGTGCCAGGAAGTAGATCAACAAACTCCTGGCAGACAGGAAAAAACAAGAATGTCCGATCAGAAATGGGGGAGAGGGGGCCGCATCACCCGCTTATTCTTATGAAGAAGTGAGATCGCTCTGATCTGTCAGCTTCCTACGTCCAGCGGAAAGACCACACCAAAAAGAGCGACGTCCCGGGGAAACCTCTGAGCAATCCGGTTAATGAGGACGTGTTGGAAGGGGTAGCGACACCGAAATGATAAGGTATGCCGGTACCGATATTGGACGAGGCGCGAGCTCAAAAGGGGGTACTTAAAGTTCTTCCCTTATTTCCTCGTGAAAAAGGGGACGATTAACAAAGAGGAGGGGGGGAAAAAGGGGGGGGGCTGGTGTCTACTGGGGAAACTATCATGAAAAGAAAACCAGAAAAGATGGGTCGAGCGTGTGGCGAAATTGAGGACTAATCTTGGGGGAAAAAACCGAGGTTGGTGTGGCTGCGGATTCAAGACCTATGAAATGTTCCGACGGAGGGGGAGGGGCCATCTTGGGGCGAGGGAGCCGCCAAGAGATCCGAAAGGCAGGCCTTGACTGGAAAGAAACCAAGGTCCCGACGGCATAAGACACACGAACGGTCTAAAAAAAAGAACCCTGGAAATCCGGGTCGGATTAAAAAAGGGGTTCAGGAGGGAGAAAGAGACTGTGGACAAAGAGAGAAGGAGAATCGAAAATTCCTACAAACCACTGTTACAAGAGAGGAAAAATTTCCTGAAAAGAACTATTTGAGATAACGAGTAACACCCATCTCAGAAAGCTAGCTCACAAGGGGGGAGGTAACCGTGATCAGAGGGGGGACAAACCTGTGAATGTGCAAACGACCCTATCGGGGGGGGGTATCAAGGGGGGGCAACCGGGTGTCAGGGGGGCTGCGGGAGAAAAAGGGTCGGGAACGTCAGGGAGGAAAAGGGGGAACGTGGGGGCAAAGGGTAATGAAGCTTTTAAAAAAAACCTTCCTCAAGAGAGGGGGGCGGTCCAGACCGAGGGCGATTGGGTGAGCTAAGAGAGAGTAGAAATGCTGGCATAGGAAGGCTCCACCGTTGTCAAGGAACTCTCCCTAATTGTGCGATCAAATCAGGAACGAAAGCAGGGCGGAAAACAAAGATTGAACTAGAAAGGAAAACAGTTGAACGGAAGGACTGTGGGGGAGTACTACCTCGAGCGTTCGTGGACATACACTTGAAGGTAAGAAACTATGGGGGCTACGACCTGCCCAGAAGGGGGAGCAATGGCTATTATGTGGAGAAGACTGGAAAATGGCTCCGGGCAGCTATTCCCTTGTGGCCGCCCGCCCAGAGGAGAAAAAAGGCAAACCATTATCAGCCCGCAAAAAACCGACGCGGGGCAAAAAAAAAAAACTTGAGGAAGGAAGTGGCTCGGATCAAATGGATTGTTCTCGAGGTGAGGCAATTACGAGACTTAAGAGACTTTGACGTAGCTGGACGGACAGGAAGAGCTTGTATAGAAAATCACGGTTCGTCCCGGTGTGCAACGTCGGAACCGGAATACGGGCAGGGGGTTTTAAGGTCCAGGCCTTTGCGGTGAGAACTTTGTTATCCAGCTGGGACGTTACAGAAGGGGTGATCTGTGTGCTAAGGGGAGAGGGGCACGAAAACTGTGGACTGGTCACCATCGAAAAAAACTTCATAAGGAATGGACTGACGAGGGATCTTTTACAAATCCGACCACTCAAGCAATTTGTTGAAAAGCAAAAAATGGCCACCTCGACCGGAAGAAGGGAAGGCCATGAGAACGCTTCGCGCCGTGGTTTTACCCTGAAAGGGGAAGGGCTGCTCGAGCTGGTATACTAAAGAAATTGTAGCCTTTCCTGTGACGAGCGCAAGGTACGACAGGCTATTTAGCAAAAGCAGAACGAAAGGAAAAAAAACCAAAAAAAACAGAACAGAAGGGTGGCTCAGGACCTCTTTTTTCCGGGAACAAGCGAGGGTATTCTGATATCCTGTATCAACTGGACTATAAAGGAATGAAAGGAAAAAAGAGCTTCAGGGAAATGGGACAGACAGGAAAAAGAGGGAGGTTTGGGGGAGCAGACACTCACCTTTAGGAGGAGAGCGTTACAAGGCGAAGATGAAATTTTGTTAACTTCGCCAGGGCTCAAAGTAACTTGTTACTGCATCATTCCTAGAGGGGGGGGACTATTCGTTGAGAGGGAACGGAAGTCCTTATCATTGGGTTCCTTGGGGTTTATACGTGTCTCCGGCCGACCCGAAAAAAGGGACCGGGCTACTCATCGAAAATTGGGGTTTTCATCTGACCGAGAAAGAGAGACACTGTGATTGGGGAAGCTGGGGGGAGTTGGATTATTCAAAACGGAGAAAGGGTAAAAAGCGGTGGCCACCTGAACAACTTCAAAACCAAGGAGCAGCCATACTGGGGGGAATACCTGAAAAAAAGAACGACCATATTCTTTCCTCTACGATCGGAGGGAGAGGCGGCCGGAAGAAAGGGTGGCTGGAACTGGGAAACTTGTCTCGGAGAAGGCGAGGGAATTCTACAACACGGGGAAAGGCGAGATGAGACGGACCTCAAAGAAAACTCCAAAAAACGCGATATTCATCGAGGGGACACCCTCAAGCAAGAGCTTGGGCCCAATTAAATGAAAAAGTAAAGAAAAGACTGGGCGATGTCTGCTGAAAGCGAAGTCCTTCCTGTGAAGGGGGGAAAAAATGAGACGGCGGTCACCTTGATCACACTCCCCCTATAGGATAGGCCAGATAGAAGGAGAAGCGGATGTCCACAGGGGAGCCGGGCGTGACGACTGGAGACGGCTGGGAGAGGGGGAAAGGGAGAGGGTCAATGACAGAGGGGGGGATGAAAGGAGGGGCGCTCTGCTATCCCGAAAAGATTCAAACTACAACTTATTATGGATGGGAAAAGAGAGAGATAGCTCGCGCGCTGAGAAACCTTTAACATATAAAAGATGCACTGGCTAAATCAGAAGAAAAAGGAGGGGGGGAATCTATCCGAAAAGGCTCTGGACGCCAAGTCAACCTTTTAAAAAAAGCAGGAGGAAGGGGTCGGGGACCTAGGGGAAGGGGGGTAGATAATTTACCTCCTTCTTCCGGACTGGCAGCCATCAAGGAAGTCAGGCCAGAAGACAAACAGAGAAAGGGGACGTGCGGGACAGAGAGTGAGAGGGAAGGTCCACAGCCCATCTAGATGCGGGGGGGGTTTCGAGCTGGAAGAAGCGTGGTTTTGAGTGTGTCGGCCGTCGGCAGAGAGAGGTCAAGATCATCTTTCGTGAGAAGATCTCCGAGTCAGGTAGAAGAGAAACCCAGGGAAATGGATGACTTCCGCACGAACTCAGCTAATAAGGCAAAAGGGAGGTCAGGCAGGAAACCAGGGTTCAGGTATCCGCCAAACGTCTTTTTTCACGTGGGGACGATGAAGGGGGAAAAAAATCATGAGGGAACGGTGTAGTCATCAAAAAAGAAAAGAGAAAGAAAAAGATCGTGCGCAGTCGATGACACCAAACTAAATGCAGAACAGGTAACCGGGGGGGAGGGGAGGGACAGGAAAACTAGCACCCCGGCCACCTGGGAGCCTATCATTAAGTCCATCAGCAACGAAAGCGAGAGAGAGAAGGAGGGCCTTTGGGTAAAAGTGACGGGGACGGGTCTCTGTCCCAGAGCACGCACGTCGTGTGTAACGAAGAAACCTGAGTACGGGCAGGGGCAGAAGTATGTCGAAGTGCTTCTCAGGCCCAGGTGTCGAAAGGAGGAGATGGAGTCGTTCTCGACAAACCGAAGGGGGGATCGGAGTGCACAGGGCGAACCAGCGGGGGGGAAGGAAGGGTAGAACAAAAATCAGGGGAAAAGGGAATAAACAAAAACCTCCCCCCTGAAGCCAACGGCCACCCGAGGTCCAAGCCTTGAAAGAAAACTGCTGCGGTCTTGGGATGGAGAGGCAGGAGGGAAAGAGATAGAGGACGGGGGGACGCGAGTTCCACCCGACAAACCATTCCAGGGGAAAAAGATTAACAAACTAGAAGAAAGAAAGCCACAAGTAAGGGGTACAACCAAGCAGTCTGCAAGAATCAGAACTAGGGGAGGGGGTGAGAGGTGCCCGTTCAGGCCGTCAACAACACGGAGGGGTGGTCCAGGAGGCGTAACATAGTGCAGAGGAAAAGACGAGTCATATGAAGGGCCAGGAAACATAAAACGGTCCCCGAGAAAAACTGGCGGAGGAAAGGAGACAAGGGGAAAATGGGAAATACACCAGTGAAAATAGAAACCGTGACTTCGAATTAAAACAGCCCGTCTTTTACGCCTCAGGGGACAAGGGGGTGACCAAGGGAACGGAACAGATAAAGAAGCTGATTTTCCGTCCCAGATCAGTAACTGAAGCGTAGATGGAATCAGAAACTCTGCCTGGAAAAAGAACCCTTTTTAGCGAAAGGAAGAGGGGGGAGAAGAACAGGTTTGTGGGTGAAAAGGGGGTTGGATCTCCTTGGTTCCGCCACAGTGAAAGTGTGGAGGGATGAACAAGCAGCTCCCCGCCTCCAGTAACAGCTACTACCAACGTCCCTTAAATCCGACTGCGCGAAAAGGGACTTAAGCTGCAGGCACACAAATGGAGGAAACATGAACACTAGCTCAAAAACAGGGAAATAGGTGAAGGCCGACCAAAACCTGTACCCTCCTTCTTCAAGTATGACCTTCCGCTTTTCAGCACGGGGTTCCGGAAGGGGAATGCTAATCGATCATGAAAAGCACTGCCAGCATATAACAGTGAGGGGAGGGAAAAACGAACAAAGGGGGAAGACGGCCTAGTGCAAAGGCTCGCGCCGTCGCGACCGTCCCGGCATCGGAGACCAGAAAAACGATCAGGGCTGCAGGGGGTGCAGACAATTAACCAGGGGGAACGGGAAACACCCTTGACCGCCGCGGTCAAGCTATCACCGGGGGACTTGTAGCCAAGCATCAAAGAAAAAAAGGGAAAAAGCCTACTAAATGCTGGTGAGGCAACAAAACAAGAAAGGGGGGGAGTCGTCTAATTAACTTTTAACCTCATTACGGGAAAGATAAAGAAGATCAGGGGGGGGATAGTTATCGAAAAAAATGACTCATTATTTAGAGGGCAAATCGTGGGTAGAAAGGGTCCGCGGATCGCGAATGGGGGTGGAAAAAGGGGGGCAGCGCAGACACCGGAATTTGGAAATAGGCGTATGTCCCATGGGGTATGTCGGAAAGGTGATGGGCTAGGGGAGTCCTGAACCACCAGGGGGAGGCAAAGGAATTAAGGGTGTCCTGAGATAAGTGGGGATAATTCACCGCTCCGGATGAACGAGAACGAAGGAAAGGAGTAACAAAGAATCTGTCCATCAACATCCACAAAAACTCTTCTCAACACCCAAGGAGTAAAAAATCAGTACACACAATCGATCCCGACGTCGAAGGGGTAAAAAACAAAAAGTTCTTGGAAACTTGGAACCAAGCACCACAGGGGGTGAAAGTCCAGAGGGTCAAACTCTTCGGGCCAGAAGGAACTCGTAAAGGGAATGCAAACGGTGAAAAACAGACCCACAACTCGCGCGGAGGGAAGAAAGAAAGGGTCGGTACCAGAGAGACAGGCGATCAGGAGGAGGTAGCGGTCAAGGCCACAAAACTGACGTAAAGAAGGAAGGATCACGAGTTTAAGGGAGATTGCGGCGGCCGAGGTGGGGGGTCTTGCAATCGGGAAGGAGGCAACGAGGGGCAGAAAGCAGAGAAGGAGCTAGAAAGACCGAAGAATGGGAGTGCAGTCCTTATCCACTCTCGAGGTAGATCGAAAAAAGATGAAAATGGGCGCCGGCGGGCCTTGTGTGGAAGGGAATTAAACCATCCTCTGTATAATCAAAGACAGTAAGGGTGCTCTCTATCTTCGTAATTCAAAGAAAAGGAAGGGACCACAAAAAAACACCGTTGGGGGGGATAAGAGGGTCTGGGAAGGTCGCTAGGAGAAAACATTACGGAGGCGGCGATGACACCTGGGCAAGGGGGTTCCTGCAGGGAGAAAAGAATAACGGAAAAGGAACGTTAGGTCGGTTCAATAAGATAAAGAGGGGGTAGAATTGAAGCATAAACCTTCTGAGTCGGGATTGCGAGGGAGACTCATCGGAGAGGAATAGGGCAGAACGGCCAGACTTAAAAAAAAACCATCAGGGAAGGGCGGACAGTCCGGCCGCCCCTACTTCCCGGTCAGCTGGAAATGGGTCGTGTTTGGAAAAAAAGGGGCGATTCAAAAATCCACTATGGCCGTTCAGGAGCAGTAAAGAAGCAGGGGGACGAAAGAAGATGATAGGCCCGTCAGGGCGTCCACGCTAGGGAAACTTCTGTCAAAATCATAGGACAAGCGAGGCAAACCTGGGGGAAATGTATCAGGGGGAAAAAAGCAGGAGAGACCGACCCCGCACTAGTGCTCTCTTTTGGGTAGACGGCTGGTTCGAAGAGGGGGTTGTCAGTATCTAATTGGGTGGGGGGGAGGGCGGAGAATACGGAGATGGGGAAAAGGCTGCTAACGGAAGGGGAGAGGTAGAGGACGTCGCAAAGATCGAACGAAATCCAAGGAAAAAATTAACGACACCCGTTGTTCCGAACGTAGGAACAGAACCGAAGGGAACTCGAAAAGACTCGCAGGAAGGGGAGATGAAGGGGGGAGGAGGGAGAAGCTCTTGACAACCATGGGATCCTTCCTCTAACCTGACGACAAAGGATGGGGGACATCAGGTATAACGAAGTGTCAACGCTCAGGAAAAGAAAAAAGTTAAAACAAATCCTCAAATCTGAGACTCAAGGGAAAAGTGTCTAGAGGCGAACAGACACACTTGGAACCTGGACCGAACCGAGCAAGGGTTAAGTCAGGCAGTTAGAAAAGGGGCGTGCTTGCGGGAGAAGTCTGGAAGGTGGAAAATCAGAGGGAAGGGGTGGAAGTGGCCCGGGTATAACGGCGTGATAAAAACCAACGCCATCGGAGTGCTGGGATCCTACGTTAAAGGGACGCTGGAGACTAGAGGAGGGAAGAGGGCGCCACCGGTTCTTCTGGAAAGAGACAAGGGCTCGCTTCGGCAGACCATCATTATCGGGGGGATGAAGCAGGTGGTACTACGAAAAAAAAAGGGACTTCACGAAAATCCCTGCAAGAAAAGTTTTGAGACGTAAGGGGGGTCTTACTACCGCGAGGCGTGAGGAATCAGCTGCCTGGGCAGCAACTGCTGGTGGGGAATCTCCATCTCAACTCAAAATGTGCGCCGCTGTGAAGGGGGGTGTGAGGGGGGGCGAGATGGACAGGGGGGCAGGAAAAGGCTAGTGGCCTGGGGGGGAGAATCAAACCTCGTCCGGGTTTCGTTCAAAAAAAAGGGCTCCCACCCCGACCTGGACCAAACAAAAGGGGATGAGGAATCTGAAGACTCGAGAGTCCAGGGGGAGGAAGGGGGGGGGGAAACAAAAGGAGAAAGCGACGCGGTACGTCTTAAAGGGGACGCATGCCGCGAGGGATCTTGTCCAAGGGGCTCCAGGGGGAAGGCGCAAACCTCCGTCTGGCATGTTGGGGGGGCCGTCGAGCCAGGGGGGTTAGAAGGTCACTGGGTAAGAAAGGTTCCTGGGAGAAGGGTTAAGCGCGTGTGAGACTGGTCAGAGTGAGTCTTGGAAGGGCTCAATCGAACTGCTCGTCATCCTACGGACTTGAGGGGGGGGGGGGGGGGGTGAAGACCTCCCGACAAGACTCAGTTTTGTTCCGCCATGCAAAGAGCCAACTCTACCGGGGCTCGTGCTCTTCTATAACTGAGACGGGAAGGTGAAGGACTGTGGAAAGGGGCTCAGAGGGGGTAAGAGAACGCAGCACATGAGCCGGAAATGGGGACGTAGCTCAATTGGAAGATAGGTCAAGCAACGCCGCCGTAAAAAAAAATACCTGAAAAGGGTGGGAAAGAGACAATCTGGTGGAAGGGAAAGGCGCGGTGGAAGAACTGAGATGGAACGACTTACCAGGAACGCTGCAAGAGATGGGACTTCCCGACGACCATCGGGGGGGTCTACTCCAAAAAATCCTGAACTTGAGGCTAGAGGAGGGACCGGAGAAAAGGTCCTTTCAGGGGGCGAAAAGGGACGGGTGGCCAAACAGGCACGAGAGTTCCATAGGAGAACTGTGGCCTTGCTGGACGGAAGGCCTTCTCATGTGACTGTTTGATCGTGGCGAATTCCGAAAGGAAAGGGGACCCGGGGGCTCCGCAGCACTGAACGTTTTTCATCTCAAACAGGGGCACCAGGCGACTGGATGTGGAAGGATTGTTGGATGAAAGGACACTTCTCCCTCACCTAGGTTGGGCACCTGATCGCCCACGGAAAACATCAGTTATCTCCTAAATTGAGAGATACCAGGAAATGATACAGCCAAAAACGGCTGCCGCGCCGCGCGAGTTCTACGGGGCCGGGAATCCCTGGTGGGAAAGAAGTGGAGCGGCGAACTGGCGATATCTTCAACAAGAAACAGATAGCTGGAAGGGGGTAGAGATTTAGAACTGAACCTAAACAACAAAAAGAGATCCTTCAAACGAAAGAAAAGGCGAGGTCTTGCCACGAAAGGTCAAGAACTGGAAAAAAGGAAAGTTCTCTTTTCATGAAACTGACGACGTCCTGATTGTCGGCCAGCTTTTGCGAAGGAAGGGGGAGGTCACCGGGGAATAGAAAAAAACTTATCGACACAGCTCGCCGGGCAGCAAATTCAGGGGGGTAAAAAAGAAGGGGAAAGGACGAGCCGTACGCGGAAAGAGAGGGACCATTGGAGTCTTATCTCCAGGCATCGGGGGAGCTGTCCCGTTGATCTCGCAAGAGAATCTCTCAGCCAAAATAGGAGTAAAAGAGAAAAGAGATAGAGAGAAGAAAGACACAGGGGAAAGCTACCAGCTTGACCCTTGGAGGATAGCCTCAGGCAACTCGAGAAGACGCAGGAAAGAAGGGCAAACCGCGGCCATCCGGTGAACAGCCGAGTCAAGCTAACCGGGGAAGCTCGGGGAGTGGTCGATCACGGTGGTGAAAACGCTGCCAGGAGCATCAAGGAAAGTCGACGGGGGGGAAAAAAGAAAAGTTGGAGAGCGTGACATCTCCGCAAAAAATCAAAGACGGTCGGGGGGGGGAATCTAGGAGAAGGATGGTGGGGGGGGGCGGGTCGGGAAGTAGTGAAACAACGATCGCTGTCTTCGAAAGAGGACTAGAGTTCGAAAAAAAAAAATTCAGGTAAAAAGGAGGAAACGGCCGAAACGAAAAAAAAAAAGGTCTTCCGAAGGACTGTCGTGCTGAAAGAACATTGGGTCAGGGGGGGGAAGCAAAAAGGCGAATTCCCGCGGGTCAATTTGAGGAAAAGAAATGGGGGGGGCAAACCTCTGGGTCACGGAAATGGGACTGTCATCCCCATACCAGCCCCGCTTCCACAATCCAGTTCGAAAATGAAAAGAGTATGAGGAAAAAAAAAAACGGCGCGATGCGAAGCAAAATTAACATTTTGCTGTTATTCCGGGGTCGCCACGAATCACGAAAAAAAATTTCTCCAGGAAAGGCAGAACAAGAAGACCCCGAGGAAGAAAAACGGGGAAGAAATGATGGCAAAAGGGATTTAGAAAACTGGAGAATGCCACCTCCTCAATAATCTCCTTTCCCAAAAAAAACGCTATACCGGGGAGGGGGAGATGGAAAGTTCGAAAAAAACACTCGATGTAGAGAGGGAGGGTGTGGCGACGTGATCGGGAAGCTTGTCAAAAGAAGAATAACAGAAGAAGGTCGCCGCCTCCACCTACTCCCTTGGTCTCCCCGGCAAAAACGATGTCAGACTTGATAAAAACCGGCTGCGTTCTTTGGGCAGGGGGAAGAGGGGGAGCTGCGGAATGAAACGCGCGTTGGGAAAAAAAAGGGGGCTCCCTAAGGGAAAAGAAAAAAGAAGAACGACGCCACCCCGGGAAGGGAAAAAATCAAAGGACAATGCGCATGACGCGGCGTCAGGAGAGTGTTGCCCTGTTCATGAGCAAAAAACCACAAGGGGGGGGGTCGGAGGCGAACCGAGTCCGTCGTCGGCCAGGTCCGAAAGCGAGGGGCAAAAAACACCGACGAACGGAGTCCCAGGGAGACCCACAAGAAAGTACAACGTACGACCGGAACCGCGGACTGAACATTCAACAGAGAAAACAGGGGGCCCGGAGAGGAAAAAAACCCTGCCCTCAAAGAGGGGTGACGGCAAGCGAAAAAGGTGAGAACCGTCGCACAGATTCAAACTCTGCTTTACGGGCCCTCTCAGAACAAGTCAGAGTCGCTGGCAGACAAAGAACCTCAGCAGCAGCCAGTGAGGGCGCATAGAAAAAGCCAACATTGTTGGGGGTGGAAGGGGATGGGGGGGAGACAGGTTCCAACCAACGGCCGAGGGGTCTGGAAAAAATCCCCCACTTGAAAAGAACCGGCCGACAGGGGCAAATCTATAAAAGAACCGGAACCAAGGTCAATTCGCAAACGGGCGGAAGGGTCCGAGGGCAAACCCGCATTGCAGTACCGGAAAAGAAAAAAAGCACCCCTAAACGCGGTAGTCCGACCACACCAAGAGGGAAAATATGGGGAGGACTCTTTCAGCAAGTTTGACAGGAAGAATGCTCCCTAGAATCATATGAATCGCCGAGAGGAAGAGCAGGCAGGGCAAGCCTACCCGGGTTCGTCCTTCCTCGGCCATTAACTGAGGAAGGGAGAGACGTCCCGCGCGGGGCCTAACCCTCCAAAGTAAGATCGTCTTGCCGGGTGGGACTAAAACGAGAAGGAAAAGAATGCAAGTTCAAACCAAGGAAAGGGTCACCTAACTACCGACTGGAGGAAAACCGCAGAAAGAAAAAAGGGTAGATACCGCTAAAGACTCTTGGAAGACCAGGCCAGTTGGGAGTCGTCCGAAAAGGGAAAAATAGGGTCCCTCATGAAGGTGGCGGCGGTAATTGTGGGTAATCGGGTGATCGAAGGAATGGGGGGATCAGGAAAGTAATCGAATTGAAGAGGGGGGTCAGGATTTTCGCAAAAAAAAGCAAACATGGGAAAGGGGTGAAGGACTAAAGGCCAGTTGCTCATGATATTTCCGGGGGCGTCCGAAACGTTAGGGGGACTCGAAGAAAAAAGGAGGACAACGGGTTGGGGCGGGCAAAAGAGGAAAGGTCGTCTAGCTTGTACCCCCGCTCCAAAAGCGCGCACAGAAAGAAGACCAGCTCCTCGGAGGAATCCATCATCAAAAAAACCAAGAGGCACCAGAAAAACAGTAAAGGAAAAGTGAAGGGCTCACACTCGAGGAAAAGAGGGCGCGGGGGGGGGAGGGACGCGACGTTCTGAAGGATCCCCAACACCAAAGGTTTGCCGAGAAAGCAGGTTGTCGAAACAGCTGTGAAAAAGAAAAGAGGTAAGAGGGTAAGGAACTGACGTCACAATCACTATCGCACTCGAGGAAAAGATGCTGGCCGAGCCGCCAAGGCTGAGGTACTCTGGGGAGGGAAAAGGCCACCACGTCAAAGGGGAAGAAGGAAACTCAGGAGTGTCAAGAAGAGGGATGACCGATGGGTCTGAAAAATGACGGAATGCCCAAAAAGCTTACGAGAACGACGGGCGGCAGACGAATTCCTAAGAAGCCGGGGGGATGGAGGGAAGGAGCCACCCGAGTAAGAACAACGAAATGACCTTAAGGGGCCCGAGATTGTGGAGCTCGGAAGGGAACATCACGTTGAAAGAGAAGTCCAGGAAAATAAATGTTGGCTCAGAGAGACCAAATACACGAGGACTGGTGAAAAGGAAGGAAGAAGAACACAACAACCAGGGGAATATGCCCATATGTAAATGTAGTTACTTCTACGAGGGAGAAAAGCAGAATTTCGGGGAGAAAAATAACCGGGAGGGGGAACGTCCTCTCTCAAAAAAAAAACAAAGAAGGGGGTTCCTGCCGTGCCTGTCAAATGGGACTCTGAGACTAACTCGGGTGGCTACCTAAAAAACAGGAAGAGGGACGTATTCGATTGAGCCGCCGATGAGAGAGTCCACTTTCAATAAGGGGAATACAACCCCCTCTGCCTAGACCGAACGAAGGAAACGCTTATGAAAGGAGGGCGGAAACTTTTGCGTTGGAAGATGGAAACGAGAAGATAATCCTTCGAGCGACGTGAAAAAGGGGCTTTACTCTCTCTATCAGTAATCACGTGGGGGGACGTCCTGGCGGAACGATACTTGGGAAGTTCATTGCTTGCCAACGCAGGGGAACTTCGATCCACAAAGGGGGGAGGGTGGCCTAAGGGCACTTGGGGAAAGTAAGAGCAGGACTCTGGGAGGAAGAGGTGTGGGGTCTACAGGTATTTTCTAATCTTGGTTTTAGGCCTATTTTTTTTTGGAGGGACCGTGGAACAAAAAATATGGCGAAAGCAATGCGGGAGAAGGGGAACTTCAAAAGGGCGGGAGCGGGCGCAATGCTGACTCCCAACTCAATTCTTGAAAGAAACAGGTTTACAAAGAAGAAACACATAGAAAATCAGGAGAGAAACCCCCGTTACGATCGGGGAATTACGGGGTTTCTGCGCGCAATCTATGGAACAACGGCTCCGGTACGATAACCTTCCGAAAAAAATATGTGTTAGACATCTAGGGACTTCCTGAAAGAAGCGAATTGAAAAAACGACCCAGATCCTCAACGCATGGCTCAAAAGGGAAGGAGGACCCGTTGCTCTCGAGGACTCCAACCTGGCCTGGAAAATGGAAAAAAGGAAGAAGGGTATAGGAGGCTTCCCCTTTTCTTCTGGGCGAAGACTGGGACTGGGGTGAAAGCAGAACAAGGGGTTAACGGGAAAGGTGAATTCGAGAGGTGCTTCCACCTGAAGCCTATCTTATTTGGGTCATAAAAAGAAGGGGGAGGCGCACGCGTCGCGATCTCAAGGTTCAACGTTAATGCGAACCCCGGGAGGGGACGGGTGACCGCGCCCGGCTAGAGGCTTCAGGAGTCTCATTCTAGCTAGAAGCTGCCGGACAAGAAAGGAAGCTCCGCCCAAGTACTTGTGAAGCACGGAGGGTGGTTCTTACTACAGGGAGAGGGCGGTGAGGCTATTCAAATGGGTCAGACAAGGATGTTTGTAACCGTAAGACTGCCGCAATTTTCTAAATGGGGCTTTACAAAGGTTTAAATGGGAAGGGGGCAAGATGGCCAGGGAGGCCGGGGCGAGGGAGGGTGGGTTGACTAATACAACGCTCTTTTCGTCCAAAATTCTCAAAACCACCACTGGTAAAACCAAAATTTAAGTTGAACCCAAAACAAAGAGAACCTGTATTGGATCTAGTGGATGGAAAAAAAAGAAAAGAGGAAGGAAGGCAAGCAAGACGCTGGAGAGTTGAGAATTTCTCCCTTGACATAAAGTTCAAAACCGCATCTTAAGGGGGGTGCCTTCTAGGGAAAAAAGGGCGAGAGGGGGCAACTTTATCCTCTGGTGGAAGTAGAAGTGTACAAGGGTAGAACGGGAACGTTCAGTTTGAACTTGACGAAGACTCAGCGGCTGGCCGACGCGACTCGGAAGCCCGAAAACCCAATTGGGGTTGGGAGGTCACGGACCGGGGCCAAAAAAAGGAAGCACTCTTCCTTCTAACTCGCGAAAGGTGTGGACCCGTGCACTGTTTCCGAAATAGGGATCGGGGACGAAAAAATCCAACAGGTCAGGGTGAACGCGCGAAAAAGGGAAGAGGCGATGTCGAAATCTCCTCCTAAAAAAAAAAAAAGAAAAACGCAAAAAGCCTTGTTAATACAACGGAACCACTCGTAAAGACATGCGATTTGAGTCAGAGCCTTGAGTAGGAAAGAAAGGCAAGCAGCTGCCCACTCGCTTCTAAGTAAAAAGGAGAAAAGGGTTGTCGAACACAACGCCGACCCTTGCTTCCGGACGTGACCGGAGAGATCGATAAGTATTCTTCAAGGGGGCTCACCGTCACGTGCCAGACAACGGCGCT
>Ga0179593_1380103_pt1 | contig 18962 bp, 24 predicted proteins | sample CZODoug2_1_08_16_FD_185931 | JGI IMG/M metagenome (GOLD analysis project Ga0179593, IMG submission 185931) | Vadose zone soil fungal communities from Angelo Coast Range Reserve, California, USA - CZODoug2_1_08_16fungal (PacBio error correction) | ecosystem: Environmental > Terrestrial > Soil >...
CAGGTCGATAAATAAATGTGTGGCACTTCAGGGAAATTGCGAAGTCGCAGTAATTCAGAAAACGACAGACTAGAGGGCAACTTTAAAGGGACGCGCACGACCTCAAAGAAAGGCGCAAAGAAGAGAAAACCAAATCTGACGGCTGAGAGAATCAAAGGTAGAGGGGGTCGGCGCCAAGGGAGACGGTCTCAGAAATCAACCACGGGAGTGGGAAGGGGGAATGGTCTCGAGTATAGGGGAGGAACCCAGGTTACGAGGATTGTGAAATGGAAAAAAGGAGAAAGGGTTGGGGTCCGTATTTAAACCTATGAGGGGAACGGCCACCGGAGGGCTCAAAAAATTCTAAAAAGGACGGATGCGCGAAAGGAGAAGGAAAAAGAAAAAAAAGTGGGGGAGAAAGGGGGATCAGAAACGGTAAAAATTCAATGAAAGGAGGAAAAAGCAAGGGAGAGGGAGACACACACAACTGCCTCTTCTGCATGAAGTTTCCGGAGGGGGAGAAGGCAAGTAAATCAAGGGTCGACACAGCAGGTCAGAAGAGAACATAGACTATAAAAAGGACCCTATCCGCCCGATTCTCGGCGTTAGTCGAAAATGGGAAAAGAAAAATACTCAGAATCAGTGAAAGAGCTTCGAGATAGAGCAGAAATAATGCAGAGAAAAAAAAAGCTCTAGACCGTAAAACCGGGAAAAAAGAGAAGAGAAGAACCAGAGAAGAGGTAAGCACGCGATCGTACGCAGGAAAAGGAATAGAGCTAAAAAGCCACACAGATTTGAGAACATGCAAGGAGCCGGACTGGCGAGGGGAACTGCATAGAAAAGAGGGGGACGAGACTCGAGAAACAGAAAAGATGAAAAGATATAGAAGAAAGAAAGGTCATGTCTTCTCGCGGGAGACATAATTAAGGAAGAGAGAAAGTCAGGAAAAGGATGCAAAGAAAAGATAGCTGTTGAGAAAGAGAGAATCAGGCCCGATGAAACTCTGAGGATAAGGAAAACCTGAAACCCTGTCATCTCGCTCAGGGTTGAGAGAGAAGAAAATGCTCGAGGGTGAAAAAGAGGAAAGAGTAAACGAAACAAATGGAAAGGCAGGGGAGTGGAGGGAAAATTATGACAAGAGGGAGAGATGGTGTTTTCCGCCTGACAAGTGGGGTAAAAACCGTCCTCGAAAAATCTTTATCGTTCACAGACCGATGCCCATGAAGAGCCGGGAGGGATAGGGGGGCAGATTAGGACCGTAAAAGGGGGGGGTTTTTACCTAAATATGGAAGGACGAAAGAGGGGTAGGGATGGTACCAGGAGACAACTATAAAGTAAGGAATCATCCGTCGATGGTCGAGGAACCTGTCATCTAACGCAAATGGAAGAGCTTGCAAACCTTACACAGAAAAAGCTCAACAGGAAAAAGGGGGAGAGGGGAGGGATATAATAAAGACTCGATGATAAACGCAGAATCGAGAAAAAGCGTGAACAAAAATATAACGTCTGTAGGAACGCAAGAAAACGAGGCCTGAAAAAGGAATGGATTAGATTAAGGTTGGAAGTTCAGGGTGCGTATGAGGACTGCAAGGGGGAAAAAAAAAGAAGTCTCTGTTTGGTGAAACCTGATGAAAACAACATTATAGAGGAAATAGAAAAGGCGGGGGCCGAGGAGAAGGGTCACTGCAAAGCAAAGAGGGGAGTGACACCAATATCTTCAAAGTTCGTCGTACCTCACGAGAGAAGCTCTACCTTACAAAACCTAAGGGTCAGCGGCAGAGAAATAGAGGGAGGAAAAAGAAGCACGGGAATTAATAAAGTCGGATACCGGAGAAGTGCTGCCTGCTACTAAAACAGAGATCATTGATTGAAAAAACGGCGAAAAACGGGAGGAAGAAGGAAAAAAGCAAAAAAGAGCGGCACTCGGACAAAAAGGGGGAGGGTAAAGACATAGTATGAACGTTAACCAGGGAGGGAAATTGTAAGGACCTTGTGAGACAGAAACCTTGTGAGTCAGGTACCAAGAGCGACATGAGACGGCCACCCAAAACAAAAAGTTCAGAAAAAAGAGAGGGGCAGCGTATAGAAAAAAAGCGGCGGAGAATAAGCCATTATCCGTCGAAAACGAAGCATTCTTACGGCGAGCGGCAAAAAATCCAAGGGGGGACGAGACTCTGGATGTGTCAGGGGAGAAGAATAGTCTCCGAAAAGTCGACGCGAAAGAAAGAACAAGATTTTACGGGAAAAACCACCGAGAACCTGAAACGGCGCGCGAGACAACCATCGCGACTTGGGGGAAAAAAAGTAAAGGGAAGAGAGGCCGGAGAAAAGAGGGGGGTCGCGGTCAATCGACAGCGAAAAAGGAAGTAGGGCGCAAAAAAGAAAACCATACAAGGAGGCGGCCAGAAGTTTGCGAACAAAAGGCAAGCCCGAGAAGGTCCTGGCCGTGAAAGTCAAAAAAAGTAGGAGGGCGACGGAATGACAGGGAAAGGAGGAGCAGCGTGGAAATTCACTACTTAATGTTCTTAAAAAGGAGACAACAACGAGACGCCTCGAAACCGCGTGCAAAGAAAATACAAAAGGTGGAAAGAGGAGTAACTTCGAGGAAAGGAGACCTTCTGCAAAACGTGAACACGAGGAAAAAGCAAAGACTTCAATAACCGTAATGACTGATTCGAAAACTAACGCCTAAAAGAAAGGAAGCCGACACTCTATCGGAGGAAGTGAGAGAGGCAGGGGAACGCGGAAGGGGGAACAAGCAGACACAAGACCTCTCCCACGAAGGAGAACACAAGGATTCATTGAAAAAAACGACGGCGCTCGGGAAATCCTTCAACCGAAGGGAGAAAGGGAAAAAACGGAGGGGGGGAGAGAAGTAAACAAATCACAAAACAAAATGGGGAGACGGAAATTTTCCGGATTCGTGGAAAGCTGAGAGTCGTAGGGGGGGGAAAAGGAACAGCCCGAGGAAGGAAGGCCAGAGAGGCATAAGGGAAAGAAAAGAAGAATCCATGAGAAAATATGATGGGAAGCCACAGATAGATGCATTAGTATAGTAATTTTACGAGTAAAAGGCTAGGAAAAGGGGCAGAAAAATAGTGATCTCCTATGAAAAAGGGACGCGTCGCCGAACAATGAGGGACTTGATTACTGAACAGGGGGGATGTGAGAAGAGGCGCTGCGCCCAGCAACACGGCAGGACAGGTTTCTGATGGGAGGACGAGAAAAGGAGCGGAGGCGCAAAAAAGTTCGGCCTGCGTGAAAACGAGAAATGGGGTGGAAATAATAGAAGAAAGGAGAAACGGTAGTGATCCTGTAGGGGTGCGGAGGGGAGGTTACCCACGATCAACGACCTTCCTTGACGGGTGTGGGGGAGGAATTCAGCACCAGACACCAACCCCTGGAGAAGGAGGGGAGAACCCCGGGGGGCCGATTTGGTGAGAAAAGAAGGTAAACGCCGAATGGGAGGAATCCCGGCCCTCTGTTCCCTCGAAGTCGAGAGAACTAGCCAAAGGAGGGAAAAAGTAGGATCTTAACAAAACGGAAAACAGCAGCCGAAAGTAGCCGAAAGAGTAAGCGAACTCGGAAAAGAAGGACGGAATCGGAAGCAAAGGGAATAGAACTGAGGGGGGCCGCCTACAAACTGAACACTCAGGAAAGAACAAGAGAAATGGAGTTATGCGAGGCCTAGGAAAAGAGAGAACTCGCACAAAGGGGAAAAAATATACGGGTAGGAAAAAACATGGGAAGAAACCCACCTTTAAAAGATAACATCGAGGAGGAAAGAAGAAGGGGAGCTCTCAAAAAAAAGTGCTGAACAGGGAAAACGAGAGCGATAGGAGGGAGAGATGTAGCTCGAAAAAAGTTAGGGAGAAGAGAAAAGGGGCAAAGTAGCTCGTTCGATCAGGGGATCAAGAAGGCGAACTCTAAGGGGGGAGACTATGTAAACCGATGAAGGAAGAAGAAAAAGGCAGAAGTGAAAGAGAATGGTTTTAGACAACATAAAAGCAAAGAAAAGGCAGGCTATGAGCAAGGGTTATATCACCGCTCATGTGAGAAAAAGTCCGGCATTCGCGAGATGATAAAGGGTCAGGATGAAAAAAGGGACGTCAGTGACGGAAAGGGGAAAATCGAATTAATTGCGGTTAGAAGAGTGAGTGGTAGGGGAGTAGGTTTTCCATTGGGGGAACGTAAAAACGGTTAGAAGAAGGAGTGCCAGGAAGACGGGTTGAAAGAAGCAGCTTTGTTGAAGGAAGGGGGGGGGGGCCTCAGGAAAACTGAGCTGGCAAAAAAAAACCAAGATGTCTCTTCCTCCGGAAGGGAAGACCGTAAGAGAAAACAAAAGACGGAAAGGCCTACCTGAAAAAACAGGTTGGGGGGAGACTGGCCGGGTCTTAATTTAACAAAGAACTAACGCACGAAGAACTACATGCGTAGTTTTACCGAAAAAAATTCACTCGACCACGGCGGAGAACGTCGAGTAGGGACACCGGAGAAAGGGGCGAAAACAGAAGACGAACGGAAAAAAAGGCTGCTCCAGCCTATATAGAAAAGAAGAATACCACAGACGGGAGGGGGGGAAGTTGGGGCAAAAAAAGGAAGGACTCACTAAACCCGGGTTGAGAAAAAAAAAAAGGCCGAAAGAGGGCGGGCGGACATGGGGTAATTAGGGTGAAAAGGGGCAGTCAGGTTGGATCTAATCGCTGAAACATAGAGGAGCCCTACGAGCGGAAGCGGGGGAGGGCCGGTCGAAACAAAAAGGTCAAGAGTAAAACGGGTCCAGGAGGGAAAAAAGAATCAATCCTCGTGCCCGGGAGCCAAACTCGGGAAAAGGGGATTCAAAGCCCGAAGAAACAGGTCGATCACCAATCGGAGTAGGGAAGAAAAAGAGAAGGGGGGGCACCAGAAGGTTGCAAAAGAAGAGCTGCACCTCAGGGGCATTGAAGGAAACTATCAATAAGTAGGGGGAATGCAGACAAGGGTGGGTTGCGAGTACGGAGTATAAAGGGTCATCCGTTGGGGAGGCGTTGGCGAGGCATTACTAAGCTCTAGAATAGAAAAAGGATCTTTGGGGGAAATTAAGGTAACAAGGAATACTACGGAAGACGTCGGGGGGGTTGAATCTGGATGAATTACTGCCGCAAGTTCTGGAGAGAAAAAAGGCATCAGATGCTCTTCACTGTCGGGCGGAAAGTACGATGTTAGCGATAGAGAGCGGGTAAAGGAGGGGGTAGAGCTGGCCTCGACACAGCCACAACCACGTACCAGAATGTCATTAGAAACATTTCCAAGAGACGAAGGGGGAGCAAGGCATGAAAAACCCAAAAAAAAAACCTTGACGTTGGAAAGGGAACGGGAGATCGGGGAAGAAGAGAGAGATCCCGGAACACCTCCAAGCAAGCTGGGCTGAATGTATTCTCGGGGTTGGTATAGCGGCGGAGACCCGTACGAAAGCTGTAAAGATGTCGAAGAGACGGGATAAGGAGAATGCCCCAGGTCGAAGGGGCGGGTATTTGCACCGAGGATGCATCCTGGAGGGGGGGCCGAACAAGAGAAGGGTCCGAAAAGGTGGGGATGAGAAACGGCCCGAAGGAAGAGGCGTGGCCGTATTTTCCGATCTGGGTGGTAAAAGGACAGAGATTTGGGGTCCTCGCGAGAAGAAATATGCAGGATCTTTCTCCGGTCAGGGCGAAAGTCGGCGTTCGCTTATGGGTAGTGGTGAAAACCTTGAGGGGGGGGGGGAGAGGGTGGTGTGGGAGGAGGGAGAGGGAGGGTGATGGGTTGGGAGAATAGGAAGCGAGAAAGGGTCTTGGGGACCGTCTTGTCTTTGGGGCAGGATCCGGGGGAACTTAAAACCAAGGTTCAAAAGAAACAAGGCGCAAAAAAAGGGACAACATTTGAGGAATCATGTAGCAATCAGGTGGCTCGAACCACGATCCATGGTGTTCTCGGTGTTGATGGTGGGGAAGAAGAAGGGAGACCTGGGGAGGGGAAAGGGGAGAAAAGAGGAAGGTAGACTGTCTAGGAGGCAAGGAACTCCTTTAAGGCGAAGGACAGTCGAAATAGAAAGGGAATGACGAAATTCTAGTGCCCCTCCTATAGCCTTCTCGAGGTAGAGGAGGATTTTCTAAGCAGACGAAGTGGGGAAGCGCGGGAGAGAAGGAGCAAGGGGAGAAAATAGGTGAACGCCACGACCGCAGCAGGGGACTTAAAAGTATAGGGGGCCTTAACGGTAGGAAAGACAATCCTGAGGGCGGGCAAAGGAACAACAAAACAAACCAACGTTCAGCGAGTGAACGGGCGAGTCATGGAGTTAAGGCTCTCCAAGAGAAGAGCGAAAATCGTGAAGGTCTCAGGAGGACGACCGGAGGACAGGGGTAACCCGAAAGAATCGTTAGGATGTGAGCGCAGGCCACCATGCGGGGTGTATCTGAAAAGGAGGTAAAAAAAAGCAAGAAGGAACGTGGAGAAGCACGTGGAGTAAGTTCTCAAGATAAGAAAGGTAGTATACGATCGGTACGAGGGACGTTTAAGGTTTCTTTGGAGAAGGGAAAACAAAAACCTCGAAGGAGGGACCGAAAGATGAAGGGGGTAAACAAAAAAACAAAGGGAAGGAAGGAAGGACAACCAGAAAGAGGAGCTCTGGAACGAGTTGGTAGAAAACAGATTCTCGCTAGGGAATGAAAGGACAAAAAAAACAAAACCGGGGAGTCTGAGATAAGACAAAGCCGCTATGAGAAGAAGTCTAGCAAGAAAAGGAAGCCATCAGAAAAGGGTCGAAGCTGGAATCGGCTCAAACCCTCGCGAGCGTTCGCTCAGAATCCCGCCAAAAAAAAGGAACGCAGGCGATTCGAAAGTTCCTCCAGGCAAAGTCGGGTGAGGAAGAAAATGCGGAGAAAAACACGACGAATAGAGGGGGAGTAGGAGGGGAAGTCTGAGAGGCGGTCGGAGAGAGGGAATTGCAGAACTTCAGGATCAAAGAAAAAAACTGGGAGGGAGAAAAAGAAAGAGTACCGCAAATCGAGCTGCTCAGCCCTTGGCGAGAAGAGAACACGATGGAACTAGCAGTGCATGAAACATTCAAGCAGAGCAAGGGGCTAAAAAGAGGGAGAACTGCTGTCGGAAAATAGATGCCAAGGGGGGGTTATTTAAAAGTATAGGGGATGTTTCCGACTGACAGTTAAGAGAAGGGGATTCTTAGAGAGAGGGAAAGGGTAAACGGTCGAACGCGCTGTGGGTGGGGGCTAACCCAGGAGCGAGCGAAACGCAGGGAAAGATGCCCATTTTTTTTCGTTCAAGAACACTGAAAGGCCCAGCGCAGGAATGAGGGGAGATGAAACAAAGGATCGGGAAGCAGTCGCAATACAGAGTGGGCGAAGGTGAGCGTAGGACGTTCCCGATCAAGAAAATGCCTTCACCCAAATAAAGAGAGAGAGGAAAGATAAGGGGACGGAGACATGGAGGGTTGTGGGGAGGAAAGACCCTCCAAACGGAGAATAGGACTGGCAAGAAATGTAACCCTTAGGGAGAACTCACAGACCCAAAAGGGGGGTGGGAATGCAGAAGGGGAGGTTGACGCTCAGCCTGCGCGTAAAAGAAGATCTTACAGGTCCTACCTCTTGAGTGAGGAGACAATCTGTGGAGAAAACATTCGGGTAAGACTAACCAATGGCGAGGTGCATAGAAAAAGGGAGGATAATAGGACAAGGGGGGCACGAACAGGATAAGATATCTCCTTCAAAGACCTTGGGAGAAAATGCAGGAATCTGGAAAAGAAATCTGCGCGAAACAAGACCGTTTAGCAAAAAGAAGGGAGTCGGAACCGATCGAGTGAGGTCGGGATTCTCATGGAGTGTCGAAGAAAATGGGAATTCGAAAAGGGGGCGTAGCAGGGGATGGAAAGAGAGGAAGAAGAAGAAAGATGAAGGAAAAAGAAATCGGGAAAAGCTCAACTAGAAGAGATCGATAATGAGAAGAAACAAACAACAACGGAAGGAGGAAAAGAGATATAAGTATATAGTTACGGGGAGGCGATCGTTTGCAATCTGTTTCCATTTGAGCTTGCAGTCTTAAATCAAAAGGTCAGCCTGAAAAGATCCCTACGAAGACGAGCACGCGAACAGACGGAAAGGAGGAAAGTAATCAACGACGGTGCTTCGTGCAAAAGCAGACGTTCCGGACAGCTTGCTATGGGAAAGGGGTGCTCAAAAGGTTCGACCACGGGAGTTAAGAAAGTTGCAATTGAGTATTCTAGGTAGGAAAAAGGGGTACTAGAGGTAAACTTGGGGAAAAATGCACTCTCACCAAGGGGATAAGACAAAAAGATCAGGGGGAAAAAGAGGAGTTGGAAGGGGCACCGCCCGGGGGAGGAGAAAAAAACATTCTAGAGGAACGCAGAACAGTATGCAGGAGAACAAAATAAACCCAAGTGGGGTCGCGTGAGCTAAAAGACCATTTGGGTGAATGTCATCAGGAGGAGAGTTAAAAAAAGCACAAACAAAAACGAAAAAGAAACTTAAGAAAGGGATCGTACCGCAAAGCATTAGACGGGGGGGGGGACGGGCAGGGAGGACAGTATCTCAATATACAAAAGGGTCGACGAAGGAAAAAAACGTACTAACGGAGAGGAAAAACTATCCGCCTATGGGAGCGAAGTGGAAGACTAAAAAGGTAGTGCACGAGGGAATCTCTGCAACAAGGAAAGAGGGGGGATCAAAAGGTCGTGAGAAATAAAAAAAACGAGCTCTACCGTCGGCAAAAAAAGAGAGGAAAAGAAGAAAGAAAGACTTGAAGAGATGAGAGATTAAAAAAAGGAAAGAGGTTATTCAAAACCACCTTTAAGAACAGGCGAGGGATTCCTGGGAAGGCTGCGGCACGAACGAGAAAAAGGATCAGGAGAGAAGGAGAGACAGAGCTAGAGGGCGTTAAGAGACCACAAGGTGCAAAGGGTCATACCCAAGCATCCCCATGAAAGAAGAGATGAAAGATAACGTGAAAAAGAAAAAGAAAAAAATAGTCGTTGGAGACCGCATGCGCAGAAAACTATGGAGGGGCTCAGGAAGGGAAAAATCCATTAGTCGAAGATGACTCAGCGACGGAAAATGAGAATACTGAATCGTTTAGAGATAAAAGCGAAAAACTTCAAGGAAGGGAAGGAAGGTAGATTGGCAAGAGCCGACAAGTCGAAAGGTTGTTGTCACATAAGGAAAGAGGCAATGGGTTCCACAATAGAGACACGCTTTGGCTGGAATCCGAAGGAGGGAAGGGAAAGAATTCGTGGATCGGTGGAAAGGAATGAGTCGAGAAATGAATCGGTTTTAAAAGGAGGAGGACGTCAGCTGGGTTTCGATCTTAGTAAAACGGAGAACCGCAGAAGAGCTAAGCTAAAAAAAAACGGCTCCAAAGAAAAAACCTGTACGGAGGAAGGGGGGGGAGAAAGGACTCCACTGTCAGCGGGGGCGCGGAGGTGATCGAATCATACTAATGGAGAAGGAGAAATAACTAATATAGAGAAAGACTGGGGAGCCGGAGAGGATCAGGGGTGCAGAACCTGCAAAATTATACTCGAGACCGGCAAGGTTAAGAGGAATAAGACTCTTTACCGATATGCCTTAAGGGGAAAGGAAACAAAAAGGAGCGCTGTTTCGTGTTCGTACCCGTTCTACACTCCTACTACAATCTAAGGGGACTTACTGAATTTAGAACAAGAAAAGGCTGGGGAGCTGGGGGGGGGGGTGGTCGGAAAAGAGAAAAAGGCGGAGGGGAGTCGCAAGGGGAGTCAAACCTCGGCCTGCGAAAATGAGATCTATCATCTGAACGAAAAGAGGCTTACTTGAAAAGAGGGGGGAACGGCAGGAAAAAACCACACGCCTTGCGAGCCATGTAGGCTCCGAGTTACCGGACCAACTGACATGTACTACCTAGAAGCGAAGATCGGGAGAAAAACAGCGAGAACAGATGTCAAACTTTCACCCCTAAAACACGGGAGCTAACCTAGGCAACACGGTGAGAGGGGGGACTTCACTAGAGGAGGAATCAGAAAAAATGTCGTGGACAAGGGGGCACGGCGCAGTGTTGACCTTAAAAAGTTGCAAGCAGAATCAGAGAAGAAAACACCAAAAGAACAGGCCAAGTCGCGGGACAATCACGGAATGAACGCGTGAGTCAATCAAAAGTAGGCTCAAAAAAAAAAGATAAGAAGCTTCAGGAGACGCGGCAAAAAGGGCAGGTGAAAAAAACGATCAACTGCATGTGACAGATTCAAATTAGAAGCCTTCCTGTGCGAAAAGCTCAGTAGGTGAGAAACGCTGTTGCGGACACAACGACGCGCAGGAAACGAGCGAGATCCGCGCAAGATTAATCTTCCTGCAAAATATGATGTCTCAAGAAGAGAAAAAAGTCTCGGAAACGCACGAAAGAGAAAACAGGCTAAATAAAAAAGTTGCATTTGTGCGAAGACCTGCGCAGGGTGTGGAATGCAGGGGACTCTAATAGCCCTCGGAGAAAGGCCGGGAGAGAAGAGTCAAGTGCTTGAAAGAAAATGCCTTGCCAGTGAGATGGAGGGAAGCCGGTGGAAGGAAATTAAAGAAGGAACAGTGTACGGGGGGCCGGTAAGGGCGGCAAGCCAACTACAAATCTGAAATAAATCTTCAAGAACCCAGAGTCTAGAGAGGAAAGTAGAGAGCCGAAAGATTCATAACGTGGCCGGGGCAGGGAGACCGGGGGAAATCGGCAGACAGAGACACCGACTAGGAAGTTATTAAGAATGACAGGAACATCTCGGGGGGGCTGTTAACTCTTGGAAAACGCTAAGCAGCGAAAAGCTGGAGCCAAAAAAAAAAAACGCTACATCCTGGACGAGAAAACAACCGGTCGTGCATTTAACTTAATCTGAGGCACGCCTGTCACCGAGCTAGTACACAAAAGCTTCTTGGGCTAAACAGAGGGGAATCGAACGAAGAGGGTGATCGACCGGGGGAAGGATGGAGGGTACTGGCTAGCTTGCAAGAAAGACGGGCAGTGTTCATGGGGACCTTAAACTCGAGGGGAGAAGAAGAAAAAGAAAGGGGGGAGACGTAGTGCCTGAATTATCAGTGAGAGGAGACGATGGTGGAAGGGGAACAAATGACTAACAGGTAAAAACCCATGAAAAAAAGCCGCAAATGGTACGAAAAAATTGTTTCGGTACTCCGAGTTAAAACAAGGACACAAAAATCACTAGGGGGAGAGACGATCGATGAGCGGAGGCCCGGAGTCGCGTAGACAGAGAAGAGATTTTGTCACTTCGACAGGTGAAAGGCACACAAGGTCACGGAATAAAAAACTTCTTTAATCAGGATCTGACGGAAAAGGAAAGAGAACGGCTGAAGGGCGAGAGCGTGTGGGGAAAGAAAATGACAATCCTGAACCTGGACTAAAAAAAGTGTGTCAAAAAATTAAAATCGGGGAACGAGGTCGAGATCTCAGCCGACTGGCCATATGGAAAAGGACTCAAGCGATGGACAGCGGAGGTGAGTCCGAAAGAAAGGAGAGAAAGCGTCGGAAAAAAACTGGACGCCAAACAACTCTGAAACGTCGGACAAAAAAATTGGCAAAGAAAGCGTCACGGTCGAAAACGCACGATATCACTGATCTCCAGGGAAACGAGCAAATTCTACTAAAAAGAATAGATACCTGAGAAAGAGAGGGGAGGCAATAGGGGGAATCGCTTCGTGCTCAACGGGAAACGGCGCGCCAAAAGGCTGGTCTGAGGGTCGACGAAAACAGTCTCAATTCTCTTTTTCTTGAAGACTTAAAGAAGAAGTGAGGAAGTCATCTTCGAAATAAAGGAGACTGGCGCCCTCGAAGAGGGGGGAGAGGCATCGACCTCGAGCGACTCGAGCGGGACTCAGGGGTGGTGATAGCTAGAAAACAAAAAACAACGGGAAAGAGATCAACACCAAGAGTAGTCAGCTCGGTCGGAGACCGTAAACACTCTGCAGAGGAGAAAGAGGAGAAAGTTTAAGAGTCCGCCCCGAGGGCGCAGAAAAAAAAGGAACAGGGTAGGCGAAAGGTGGGGGTTCGCTGAGGAAGCAGACCAGCATTCGGGCAGCGTGCTCGCTGAGGACTTTTATGCCCAGCTGGGTCCAGGCAAAGAAACTCAGGAAGAGATGTAGGGATCCGGAAAATAGGGAACTACGCGAAGATAAAAGAAGGGGCGCAGTGAAAGGAAAGGGGAATGACCGTTGAGGGGGTGATAGTTGGAAATGGTGTAGGGTCTGGGAAGAGGGGGTGCGGAGGAATGTTTTTAGGGATCAAAGGTTGGGGGTGAGTTTGTATTGAGGGAGGGATTTCCCAAGGGAGTTTCTACGGGAGATGCTAAAGAAAGTGAAAGCGCGGGAAGTTGGGGGGGACGCCAAGGAGAAAGAGACAGCGGGGGCAAGCGGAGTGCGGTTAGCACTTGATCAAACCCTCTTCCGAAAAGGTTCGAAGGGGGGGGGAGGACGGGTGCCTAGAGGATTGTCTATAACACTAAAATCTCTGCGCCTTCAACCTAGGGAAACAGGGGCTGCGATGGAAAAGACGCAACAAGGAAGATCACTCAAAAGGAAAATCGGGAGGTATATTGACCAACCTATCAAGAAAAGAGAGATTCTCCGAAGACTCCTACGGAAACTACAGCAGAAAAAAAAGCTGATCGGGGGGGGCGGGGGCAGCGCCGGGCCGGATCGAGAAAAGAAACAAAAGTTCTAATCAAGAAAATCAGGTGCGGCAAACTTTCGTGGGTGAGTACTTATTGGGGGAGAAAAAAAGGGGGGGAGGAATGGGAAAGAGGCATTACATCGGGAGAGACCATGGAATAGTAAATCAGAAAGGGGGGAATGGCGGTAAGAGACAGCACTTATAGGGTTGGCGCGGTAAAAAAAAAACTAGATTTGCAGGAAAAGGGTAAGAGGTGCGGGAAGACGAAAAAACGGGAGGGTCCGGCTCTCACAGGACCTCCAATCGTCAACACCGCGTCTGGTTCGTGATAAGTTGGGCGAGGGAGAAAAAAGGAACTTTTTGGGGGAAAAGTCGCAAGAGGGGCGGAGGGCAGCAGCGAGAAAAATAGGTGTGAAAAGCAGCAGGGGTGTCCGCCAGGGGATTGAAAAGCATATGACGGCGGAAGGTGGAGGAATCTAAGGGAACATGCACGAAACTCCCTAAAAAGAAAGGCCACTTCCGAAGGTACGGTAAAAAGGCCACTGGAGGGGGAGATCCAGCTTCCGGGGGCCGTCGGAAAACGTCACGTGCGGAGAAGCGCCTGGAGGAATCATCAGAGACGCAAAGGGGTCCTCTTTAGCGAAAAGTAGTCGCTGGAGCGCGTGAAGGACGCAAAAAACACGGCCGAAAAGTCAAAACGAATTGTGCATAAAGCTAAGGACGTCTACGCAAGCGAAAACTTGACGAGGACTGAAACAAAGGAATCGTAGCCGCGAGCGCGCCTATGACTCCGGGAGAAAAAAAACAGAGGGCAGAGGAAGGGGGGAAAAACCAGTGTAGGGGAGGGGGTTGGGGGAGGAGCGCGGGGACTCAAATTGACTCTTCGGATGACAAAAAAATCTCCCGACTAGAAGGGTCGATATCAAAGGGGAACTTGAGACCGCGCGGAAGTGGAGAAGTCAGGAGGGGGGGAAGAAAGCAGGAGGGGGTCTCGAGAAAAACTTCTGAATGCGTCCACTAAAGGGGGACTCAGGTGACAGGCCCATACAGGGGAGCTTAGGGGGTCACCGTACTAGGTTGTTGTTTGACATCGAAAAGGTCAGAAGAGGATCCGGCAAGAAGGGTCTTATTAAAACAATGGGTGATAGGAGAGTGGGTGAGGGGGGTGAGGGTGGGGGGGGTAAAGCGGGGAAGGAGGGGGGTATGGGAATGGAAGCGGAGGGAGATGGGGGAGGGAGTGGGGGTGGGGCGTATGGGGGGCCAGGGGTGGTGATGGTGGAGAGGTGTGGAGGGAACAGAGTGGGAGTGGAAGGGGGGATGGGGGGGGCGGAAGGGGGGAAGAGGGGGGAATGTGAGGGGGAAGGAGTCGGGGGGAGGGGGGGAGGAAGAGAAGGAGGAGGGGATAGCTTCACTAGATACTGCGGGGTTAAACCCGTATTGGGAAAGTGGGGGAAGGGGAGGAGGGGTTGGGCGGAGATGTCGCTCAGGGAAGGAAAACACAAGGTTCCAACGCCAGTTCAAAAACACAGCGACTCATCACAAACGGAACGTCCTCATGTAGAAGAAGAGAGTTGCTAAAGGGAGAACCGGGACGGGGGTAGCAGAAGGGGTTGAGTGGAGGGGGAGGTGGGTGGGGATGGGAAGGGAGGGGGACGGCAGGGAGGGCAGGGGAGGGTAGGGGTGGGGGGGAAAAAGTGGGGCGGAACATAGGTGAGTGGGAAGGGGGTGGGATAGCTAGGTTGGGAAGAAGGAGGAGGGAGGAGGGAGGGGGGAGTGCAGGGTCATGGAATGGGAAAGGCGGAAAGTGGGGGGAGGGGGAGGGAAGGGAGAGGGGGAGGCGGGAATGGGAGGGTGGGGGGAGGCTCGCGGGAAAACGTTGAGAGGGATGAGTAAGGGGAGGTGGGTTTGGAGGAGGGGGAGGAGGGGGGGGGGGGGGTGGAAGGAATGGAGGAAGGGTGGGGGGGGAGGGTGGTGGTAGGGAGGGGGAGAAGTGGGGTGGGGGCGGGGGGAGGGAGGGGGAGGTGGATGATGGGGGGCAAGAGTGGAGTGTGGGTGCTGTTGGTAGGACGGTGTGTTGGGGGGAGAGGCAGGAGAGAGAGGGGAAGAGGTGGAGGGGGAGATAGAAGGGTGGGGGGGTGGGGGGGGGGGGGTGAAGTGGCGACGTGGGGAGAGGATGGGTGGGCTGGGAAAGGAGAGTGGGAATGGGAGTGGAGAGGGAGGGTGAGGTCGAGAAAGAAGAGCAACATTAGAAGGGGTGGGGAGAGGAAAGAGGGCAGGCAGCGAGTTGAGGGGGTAGGGGAGGGGTAGGGGGTTAGACGGGGGGGATGGAAAAGTCTGGGGGGCGGTGGAGGGGTGGGAAGGGGGGGGGGTTTGCAAGTATTAGGGATGAAAAGGGTGAGGCGAGGGGGGGTAGGAGTGGTGGGCGACAAGGAGGGAAGGTGGGGGGTGGGAAGGAAAAGAATGGTAGGAAATGGGGGTGCGATAGAGGAGCCGAGGGGCGCGGGAAGGGGTGGGGATAGGAAAGGGGGGGGAGAAGGGGGGGAGTGGGTGGGTGGGTGGGGGAGGGGGGAAGAGGGGAAGAGAGGGTGGCGAAGTAGGTGGGGTGGGGAGGGGAGGAGTGGGAGAGAAGGAGAGGAGCGGGGTAGAGGAAGAGGGTGGAGGGGAGGGGGATGTGATGGGGGGCGGGGAGAGGCGGGGTTAGGTAGGGGAGGAGGGTGCACTGGGGGGAGAAAGGGGATTGGGGGAGAGGTGGGAAGAGGGGGGAGAAAGGGTGGCGGAGGCGGGGGAGAGGAATCGAAGGGAAGAGGAAGGGAGGAAGTGGGAGGGGGGAGGAGATGGGGGGGGGGTGAGAGAGGGGTGGGGTGAGTGGGGAGTAGGGGAGAATGGCTGAAGGGGAGGGGTGGGGGGTGGGGGGGGGGGGGGCGTAACGGAAGAGTGAAGGGGAGGGGTGAAAGGAGTTGGTTCATATCCGAAGCGGGGCAGACATAGGAGTTGCAAAAAAAAAAAAATAGGAAGATGAAGGCGAGGAAAGGGGCAGACCGAAGGGACTCATCACGGCTATGAGAAACCGAGAAGCGTCCTCAAACTGGCAAAAAGGGGTCAGAAGGGGGGGGAAGCCTAGGTGGAGGGACACATGCCGAAAGGAAAGAAACTGGGGAAATCTTGGAACACTGAGAGGGACACCCGGGAGAGGGGAAAGCTGACACATGAAGAATCAAAAAACCCCAAACTTAAAAGCGCATCCGGCAGGAAAGACAAGAAAAAAGAAACTCGCCGAAAAGGATGCGCGTGAAGGAAGGAAGGGCATGGAAACCAAGCAAAACCATCAGATCAGGTTACTCGGGGAGAGCGATAATCCTCGTCTTTCAAACCTATAATCGAGGGAAAGGGAATCGTACGTCCATCCTTCCGGGTAGAATGAGATAAAGCGCGAAAAAGTTCTCATAAGGGAGGAGGCTCCCCCTCTGAATCGGGACCTAGTGCGCGGAGGAAAGGACAGGGATGAGGGTGAGGTAAGAGAGAGACTTGGACACAACGAAAAGAGCAAACCCGTTGAAACCCTGATTTTGGGAAAAAAAAAAGACGTAAGAAGATTCGAAAGCAAAAGGGGAACCGAGCAAAAAGAGGCAGATCTGGAATAACAGCGCGGGGGGTTGTAAAAAAGGGGACTGATGCGGCGGCACGCGGGGTGCCAAAAACGCGGGCATAGACGGCTGGAAAAAAAGAGAAGAGCTCAGGAAGGGAGAAGAAGAGTCAAAGAAAAGAACAAAAAAATTTGACCAGTAGTTTACGAGGAGCAACCGGCTTGAGCTCTAAAAACAAAAACTCTCAGGAGAAAAAAAACAGGAAGAGGCGGTCATACAAAAAGGAGGAAGAACGTGGCAGAGGGAGGCGCGAGTGCCTGAAGGGCAGGAACATAATGTCCACAAAAAAGACTTTTGTCATTCCGATAGCTGCTGAAAGCGCGGCCATTGTCAAGGATTTCGCACAAGGGAGATGCGAAAGCTAAAAAAAAAAGGGGAGGCGAGATGGCCATTCATCCGATAAAGGCAAATCGCACCTAAAAATCTCCCCATATTCATCAGTAAGCCAGCCGACCAAAAGATCAAACCTGGAAACTGCCACGGGCCTGGGAGGAGAGAAAGCTGGGGGGAAGGGGGTCGGGACGCGAGGGGGGAGGAAAGGCGCTAGACATGAAAGAAATGAAAGAGGGACCCCACTTGCAGGGGGAAGGGTCTAGCGAGGGGGGGTTGGGGGGGGGGGGAGCCCGCAAGGTCAAGCTCGATAAGCTCTAGATTCTAGTTGATGTAGGAGTGCGGGGGCACGTTGTAAGCAAGCTCATAGGCGAGAGGGCGAGGAAAGAAGGCGGGCTGGGAAGGAAAGTCGGTAGCGGGTCTGATTTGATCCAGGGCCCGTGAGAAAAAGACATTCAAGAAAAAGCAGCAGAAGGAGTCGTGAGAAGACGAGGCGACAGGTTCTGGAGGTGGTGTCGACAGAAAACTATAAGGAACTATCAGGGAACAACTTCTGGCAAAGGGCGCGGAAACAGAAAACCCAAAACTTGGGGAAAGACTTGTGTGGAACGTCACTCTATGCTTAAGGCCGGTCCGAAAGGCGCCCGAAACCAAAAGGCGGTTGTGAAAAAGAACAGCGGGGAAGGAGCAAAGGGCGCTGGATTCATTCTCATAGGGCAACCTGGGGGGCAACGCACGAAGACCGACCATGCCACCCGGAAAAGAGAAAAGGTGCGGGCGAACAAGTCGCATCGCGAAAAAAAGGCAAAAGGGGAAGGTATCCCAGACTGAGATACGCAAAGAAGTGGAAAAGGGCCGGCGTGGATTCGGGTCGCCTGGGAGCCTGTCTGGTAGGAGGTCTCGCAGCGGGGTGAGAAGGGTAAGGCCTAAAGCGCCAATGGCAGACCAAAAAATCGATCGTATCTAAGAAGACGAACAGAGAACGATCTCTCTAACGAACCCTGAAAAAAAAGATCGGGATAGGAGAGTAAAGATATTTGCCCAGGGGAGGGGGAATGCACCTGGGGGGACAACGTGCGTCATAGTCTGCCTATCCTACAGGGGTACTCTGAATGCTGAACTCTCGAAAAGTCGCCATGATACGAAGAAGGGGGGCCATTCGGTGGCGCTCCGGAGGATCATTGCTGGAGGGGTCGGCGCCAGCTTTCAAAAGTCTGGCGGAAATGAGAATGGTGAAAAAAGGGGACAGGAAGGGTTCATGGGGTGCGGATAGAGAATCGGGCAAAAATCCATGCTTGGTGATGAAACACTGGCATTTGGCCGTAAAAAAAGGAGCGTGAGAAAAAAGGGGCGTGACGGCGTCCCCGCGGAAGGCGCGACTTCTAGGACGCGCACAAGGCTGAGAGGAACAAAATCGGGAAACAAATAACCCAAGTTGTAGGGAGAGCAGGGACAAAAGTGGGAAGGGGAAAGGAGTCAGTCGGCTTTGTCGCATTCTAGTCCAGCAAAAAAAAAAAACTCGAACCTGAGCCTCAGGCAGAAGCTGCGAGCAGGAAAGGGAAAAAGGAGTGTTTGGTTCCTTGAGCTCTTTAAATTTCATAAAAAAACCTTTAGGCACGCGGGGAAACGAAGGCACAGACGCTACTGTCTAGTCAAACCGGATCCTCGAGTGATGTACTTGCCTGAACTCGGCAAAAGAGAACAAGGAAAGAGAGGCCCGACCTGCAGAGATCTGGGAAGCGGAAAAGAAGGAGGGCTCACAAAAACCCAGGGGCGTCAAAAAAAGTTACGAGAGCTACTAAAAAACCTTCTGCCTTGGAAACCGAAACCTCGCTTGTCACCACAACGAATCGATTCTCGGGGGGACTGGGACCCTCAATTAAGACATAGGTGAAAAAAAAGGTGACTTCGACGAGAGGACAACCGTAGAAAGGACTCTCCAATGATGCTAGCGCGGGCCCGATAAGATAGGGGAAAGGAGGGAAGGAAAGATCGCCGGCACAAAGTCGGGCTCGGAAAAGGCGGGGTTAGAAAAGGGAGGATTGAAGCTCAATAAGCTGAACTCAAGCAGATCAACATAAGTTGGATACCGCAATGCGAAGCATGGAAAGAGGCTGAGTCAGCTCCTGGATATTCGAAACCGTAAACCGAATCGCCAGGGACATTGACTAGAGAGGAATAGAAAGGAGCTAGTAGAAAGCCTGGCCAAGGAGGGGGCTCAAAGGCCGTTGAGGGAAGGGGAGGAAGATTAAAAAAAAAAGGAGAATGGGGTTCCAAATCACGCCCGACACGGTGTTTGCTACCGGACATCAGAGCCGAAAAGGGTAA
>Ga0179593_1490498_pt1 | contig 18962 bp, 27 predicted proteins | sample CZODoug2_1_08_16_FD_185931 | JGI IMG/M metagenome (GOLD analysis project Ga0179593, IMG submission 185931) | Vadose zone soil fungal communities from Angelo Coast Range Reserve, California, USA - CZODoug2_1_08_16fungal (PacBio error correction) | ecosystem: Environmental > Terrestrial > Soil >...
CAAAAACCGGAGCTACCAAGAAAAAGCAACCAAAAGTCACGCAGGAACCATCCCACCCCTACAAAAATCAGAAGGGAATTAAAACGAAAAGGCACACTCGAAAACACACAAAAACACAACACGCAAGCAAGCACCGGCCAAAACCCCCTCCGTCTGACAGCCCAGCACTGCAAACCCTCGCCAGACCGCAATGAAAAAACTCAAGTAGAGCCAGTCAAAACTGAAGCCCCCTAAAAAGAAGTGCGCCTGCCGTGGGATGAAGAGCGAAAGCACGAGGATCATTTTTTTTATTAGACTATGGGCTACAACGTTGGGTAAAAATAATACAACATTAGTTTTCAGGGAAAAACAGTAAGATGAAAGGGAAGGGGAAAGGGAAAAATAGCCAAAAATGTAGTAGGAGATCACGGGGAAGAGGAAAAAAAGAAACAAACCTATATTGCATTTCCGATAAAAATAGAGCAGATTTCCAGGGCAAAAAAAGGTGTGATGTTCATAACAAGTCATATCAAACGAAAGAGACAGGGGTCTTGAAAAGGGGGTACAGGTTTGACGTCATTTTATGTACCTTACAATTGGAATGAGTTTTATCAAAACTCTCCTTGTAGTGTCAGGGAGAATCTGGGTAGGGAACCGGTGAAAAAAAAGGGAAAGATACGACAGGGGTAAATTGGACATAAAATTAAGGCTCATGGCAAAGAGGTCAAATAAGAAATAGGGAAAGGGAAGTGCAAAGTACAACTCAGAGACAAAGAATTTCGGGTTGTATTTACGATAGGACACCAAAAGGGGAAGGGGTGGATATGATGTAGACCTATTACTTATGTGTTGCCAAGGGTGAAGGCCCAATTTGTAGGTGTACAGTTTTCAAAAAATGGGGGTGGGGGAAAAAGGTCGGGGTAACATGTGCCATAGTGAGGGAGAGATGGAAAAAGAGAGATAAAAGATAAAGAGGGACAATTGGGACAAGGCACAAAAGAAGTTGATAATATGGGGTGAGTGAGGTGGGGGGGTTGTGTGATTGTTCAAATAAAAGGATGAGGTGGATTGGGGTTTACGCTAATGGGGAGTGGGGGTAAGGTCAAGAAGAGGGGGGAGAACGGAGGATGCAAGGAGGGGGGGACCAATTTGAATAAAAGTTAAAAAAAGGCAAGATATTTAGGGCCCAGAAAGGGGGAAAGTGATTGGGGAAAGGGGCAAGGGGGGGAGGAATGAGGGGAGAGTGAAGAATACGGGAGTGTGTATGTTTGTGGGTTCATTGTTTTTTTGTTGGGTAAGGGGAACGTCTGGCACCGGATATAAGGGGACAGGGGAGAAAAGCGGGGAGAGGGGGATACTTGGAAAGAGGGGGGAAAAAAAATGTGAAACTGCTCACAACGAACACATTACACTAGGGGGGTAAAAAACAGTGTTACCCATGGGGTCTTTTTGTCCCGATGGCCAAACAAAACAACAACAGCAAGAGGAAGGGGAGATACAAACAGGTTCAGACAAAGGTCCCACAAGGGGAAAAAGGAAGTGTGCATCATGGTACTGCAATCTTACACCTTCCGTGGGGAAAAGTCTCTAATCTCCCAAAGGGTTATCGACCTGCAAGGAGGGAGAACAAACTGAAATACTCCTGCCTGAAGGAGAATGCATATCTTGAACGACGGGGATAAATCTCCTACACACTTACCACCCCTCTGCAAACACAAAAAAAGGGCCTGCCTCATTGAAACAAGAGGAATAAAAAACAATCACCTGCCTCCTATCAGCCCCATGCCAGAGCGAAAAAGGAAACATCCGGGAAAGAAAGGTGCTAGAGGGAAGCCCAAACCATCTCAAACCCCCACAATCTAACAACAGACACCTCCCGGACAAGCCAGACCATCTCAATCCCGCCAAGCAAAAAGCAGAACCAAACGGGGGCAAGCCCTGCAAGATTGAGCCAACAAAATTAGACAATGAAAGAGGGACAGGCACCATCTCACCCATGGATATTGCAAAAGGGGCAAACCAAAATCCATAAAAAAAGGGGCCAGCCAAAAATGGTCAAACACACAAAGTCCCGTCAAACCTTTCCAACCACAGGAGGAAGGGATATGGTTGAGAGTTAGGTGTGATAGTGTGGGGGTAAAATAGAGAAAAATCACCATATAAAACACCAAGAAAGAAAAAAAAGTATGATTCAAAACAAATAAACCGTAAAGACCTGGACACCGAAAGGACCGTGGGGAGAAAATGCCAGAGGCCAGACGGCATAAAGGCTCCAAGAAAGGTCGAGCAGTTGGTTTCATTCGACAAAGGAAAAGCTATCGTCCGAAAAGTAGGCAACGGAGGTAGAGAAAAAAAAAAACAAGAAGTGAGCTCAACCTTTGGTCTTGTGAAAGGGATTCTTGACGAAGGAGAGAACGTTTGTCAATATCCCCTGAGATGGGCGTCCGAAGGTGCAGGGGAACAACCAGAAGAAACGCTGGAGGACTGCCTAATAAGGTACATGAGACAGAGATATTCCTACAACGACCCTGAAAAAAACGCTAAATGTGGGTAATCGATGTCGCAGATCCCAAAAGCCAAGAATCAAAAAAAAGGGACAACCCCGACCTCAGGTAAGGAAAAGGAAGATGTACTAAATAGAGTAAGAGGGGCACGTACTATATCAATCGCGGACTGTCAAAAAAAAACTACGCTACATTCGGCCAGAAAAGGGGTCTCAAAAACAACCAAAAACAGGAGGGAAAGAAAGATATGGTAAACTGCTTGGATAAACAGAAGGGGGGAAGCATAGAAGGTCAAAAAGTGCCCCTTAGAATAATGTACTCCACTATATGGTAAGAACCGATTCAAAAATAACATGGGGGCGGGGAGAGAAAAAAGGGGGGGACGATGTCTTTGCGTGCAGTCATAGGGAGGAGGGAGAAAAAACCTTTAGGTGTTCAGAGGGAATGGAGGTTTATTATAAATGATAAGCAGCTACTGATAGCGCAACTTGTCAAAGAGGAAAAAGGGCCTACAGGAAAAAGAAGAAGAAAAAAAGAGAAATGGGAGGGAAAAAAAACTCCGGTACGACTTCGGAGAGAGGATCCGAAGGCTTATTCGTCCACCGAAAAAAATTATCACTACGTGTTGGGGGCTATCGAAGGAAAGGGGGGAAGAAGACACACCAGGTTGTTAGGAGAGAGAAAAGGCCGGGCAAACCGAGCTTAAAAAAATCCAACCAACGAAGGAGGGCCCTAATGCGGGAGTAGATGCAGGGGACAGTACGTCTGCTAAGGCATGAGGAGCGTGTACGGGGGCGGAAAAAGTACGGGACAGGGGGGTTGGGTGCGCTGGGGGTTGGAAAGGGGGAAGGGATTGGGGGTCATGGGTTTTTGCTTTCAGGTTTGGTTTCTGTGGTGTCTATGTGATGAAAAACACCCTTTGCGACAGAAATCCAGAAGAAAAGAGATACTTAAAAAGAGGTGGCAAGGGGCAAAGGCAGGTGTGGCAAAGTTGGGTGGACCTTTGAGGAGACAAAGGTTGCAAGGGCAAGGTTGGTTAGATGGGGGAGTAAAATAGTGGCATGGGGAAAAGATGGTGCAGCATGGTGGAATGGGTGAAGAGATACTTTCTTCAATGGTTCGAGAGGAGAGGGGTAGATGGTTGGGTTAGAGGGGGGGGGGTGTGGGAAAAAGGACAAAAAGTGCAGGGCAGAGTCTTGTCCCTTTGAACAGAAAGAGTGGATTATAAGTTAAGGAAATGAAATTTCATGGGTGCTTGAATGGGTGGGGGAGGACTTGGTAGGAGAGGGATCACAGAGAGGAGGAGGCAGGCAAAAAAGTGCAGAGCAAGTTACCAGGGGAAAATAAAAGTGAGATGAAAGGTGTAGATTTATGAAAAACCATTAAGTGTGGGAGTCACCAGGACCACCAACTGCAGGAAGTGGTAGTGGACTGACTGTGGTATGAAGATATTATTTGTGCTGGCAAACGACCCCATCCCCAACAAGTGCAAAACCTGGGGGGGTAAAACATAATGGTAATGGGAAGAACCGGGGGGGGGGGGGGAGGCAGTGGCAAATTGGGGGGTGACCACAGAAGTTATATCAATAGTTGGAACCAATAACATAAAAAAATCCCCTCTGAACTTGGGAATACCCGAGACTAGTACATGCTCTCCTGTGCCATACAGGAAAAAAAAAGTCAAAAAAAAAAACAAAAAAACCAAGTAGAAAGAGGTCCCCTGTGTACTAGGTGCCCCTCAAGAAAACCCCCTCAAAGCAAAACATCGCAAGGCCCCCTGAGGCAGGGGAGGGAGAGGGGTGCCAAAAACTGTCTATAAACCAGGCGAAAAAGGGGTCCCCCCCTCACGGAAATTCAAAAGCCGGGCTCAGCAAACTCAGAATAGACCCAAAAAAGGGTACAGAACAAGACCCCGAAAGAAGAGGAGGGTGGGAAGCAAAGGCCCCAGCGCGTCACCATTATGGCAGAAAGGAAAGGGGGCGTGGGAACAATCATGTAAGGAGGGGAAATGTGTTAAGGGATATATCTTTGGACTATCCAAATCACTAAACCATGGCAGGTGAAGACCTATTGGGCCACAGGGGGGCCGAAAGATAACAAGGGGGTAAACAGACAAAATGTGGGTAACACGTGACATCCCACTTGGAAATACACAATAGGAAGGCAGAGGCAGTGTTCGGACCAATAGACATGGAACGGTCCATTGTGGAATGAACACAATCAATTGTATTAGGAGGTCTGTTAACGTGGAAAAAAAACAAGAGACTGAGAAGAAGATGGAAAAAAGGGCAAGCGTAAGTTCATGGAAGGGAGTGAGGATAATCAGTGTGTAAAATTGTGAAAGAAGGAAAATATTCAAATACCAGCTTAGCAAAGAACTAAACCGTCCTTCAAATTTGCAAGGTAGGGAAATGGAAACCGAACGCAAGTTCGGTGAGGAGGCTGGGTTGCATAAAAGGGGGGGACATTGGGCATGATGGTAATAGTAGATGAACCTGCACTACAACCTTTTCCGAAAGACTTTACTACGTGGGGGAATTTCTTTGGCCAAGGTAAAGTAATGAATATACTGCCGGGCTTGTGGCCGGCAACACAAAACATAAAAGTATTTTGGTCGTACTTGTAAAATTGGACATATAGGAAGAAGAAAGGAGAAGACAGGAAGGAAAAGGGCAGCACAGACGGCAACTACGGGGTGGCATGAGGGGGAAACGGAAAGTGTGTTCTGGCGAACTTCGTTAACTGACGATGATCTTTCGAGGGGGAAAAAGGCAGGCTAAAGACGGAGGTTGGGGTCAGGTTGCGGGGATGGCGTGGGTCGGGGGTGGGTTGGGGTGCATGCGAGAATAGATAGGAAAAGGTCACGTTAAGTTTAAAATTGGGGGGGATGAACGGGAGGGAAGGGTGGTTGTGCGGGGGTATAGCCGGGGGAGGCGAGAGCAACAACAAAAACGGAGAGGATGGAAAGAAAGAGTCCCCCAACGGAAGAAAACCATCCCAAAAACTCACGCAGTCATCCAAAACAGAGCCATCAAAAAGGATTCTAGCAATAGAAGAGATGCACATAAACCACCAAAAGACACCGAAAAAACATCAAGAAAAGGAAAACAAACAGCCGGCTTGAGCCTGCAATCCAAAAAGAAACCCCGATCGGGGGAGCCCACCAGTCGACGTCAAAAAGCTCAGCCCCCTCGAAAACAATCAAACATGAGCCGGAATTTAGCCGGGAGAGCGGAACGAGGATCATTGTTTTTAGGATCTATGTAGCAAAGTGGGAAGGGAGTACGAACAATACTAGGGGAGGGGAAGAGTAAACACGGAGTAAAACTAGTCCAGTACTTTAAAAGGTAAAACAACAAGATTTTTTATATCAAAGTTATAATTCTAAAAGGAGGAGTAGGGGAGGGAAGTGCAGATCAGAGGGAAAAGGAAAAAAAGGGTTGTGAAGGGGCAAACAAATGAAGGATCTCAAACTCATACGTTCGTAGTTTAATTTCAAAAGGGGGTACCGGGTTTGAAAGGAAGGGGGGAGGATGCTGCAATCATGTAAGTTGAGGAGGGAATACTGGAGGAAACAATGGGGCAAAAAACTGAGATCCGAAAAGACATTTTACATTAAACTTAATCTAAGGGCCTCAAATCATAGTCAGAAGGGGGTTGAGATGGGGGGTAACAGGAAAGTAAAACGATGTGACTACCTCAGAGGAAGAGGGGAGTGGGAGGCACAAAACTCAAATGTGAAAAAAGCTCCGGACCGGGGGGGAAAAGAGACAATGGAGAAAAGGAAAGGCTTAGGTGTTGGATGTTTCCCAAGGCGAATACCAGTGGTAGTTAACCCAGGTGGTATGATTAAAACCCAGGGGGGAAGGAAAAGGGAAGGGGGAGAGGGAAAGGGGGATATCAATATCGTTAATACCCAGAGAAAATAGGAATGAATGGTGACAATCACACTCAGGAGAGAAGGGTGAGGGCGAAAACAAACAAGGATAAGGTGGGACGAAGAAAGGGGTGAAAAGGGGGGGGGTTGGGGAAGAGGGTGGAAGTGAGAAAGGGGGAACAAGGCCAGTGAAGGTGACAAGGAGAGGGGGGATCAGGGCACAGAGAGAGCACAGAACAGGGAGAAAGGGGTTCGATGGAACGCGGGTGAGTGGATAAGGGGAGGGCAGAAGAAGGGGAAGGGTCTAGGGTTTCTGTTTGGTTTGCAAGTGAGGTTTTGCCTTGCAAAGGGGTCACAAATCGAACCTTATGGTCCGGGCAAGGTTAGGACGAGGCAAAGGAGGGGAAAGTGGGCACAAAAAGTGCCTGCAAAGAGGAAAAATGAAAAAAATAGGGTCAAACCACAGTTGTGAACCACAGGGGGGTTTGGTCTGTTGCCAAAACACCCACCACATCAGATGATTCTAAAATGTGAAAAAAAAGGTAAAAACGAAAAAAGGAAGGGGGGTAGGTCATGTGCGGGCCTAGGAAAAAAGGAAAGGGGGAATGCGATCCACTCTAAAAAGGTGTGTCCCTCAAACCTGCCCTGTACCCACTGGAATACAACTCTCACATCTCTGCCTTCTGGGGCCGGAAAGACCGAGATGAGACAGCAAAACCATGCGGGAAAAACACCAGAGCGGAAAAACACAAGCTGGGGAAAAAGCAAAGGGGGACACTGCTGTCTGAAAACACTGGCACCTCTCTCCCCATGCCATCGCGCCGACACCTCGGAGCCTGTGCCAGATTGGATAAAAAAAAAAATAGAAAAAAACAATCTCAGAAAACACAAGCCTCCTAGCCTGCCCTGCAGGAGAAACAAGAAACAGCTCCCGCTCGGAAAACACTTCAATCCCATGCAATAGGATAAAAACTCAGCTGGGAGAAACAAGGCAGCTCGAGAAGGAAAAGAGAAAAACCTGGAAATAGGGAGCCCCTTGGTGGCTCCCAAGACGGAAAAAAATCCAGACCACTGGACACACACACAGGCAAGCGGGCCCCAATTCCACCCTCAATGATTGGGGGAATATCTTAGTTGGGTTTTAACAGGTAGTTTAGTATTGTACAACAGTAAATCACACAGACAACAAAACAAACGCGAAAAAAGAAAATTAAAAAAAAGAGAAAACAAGAAGACATGGAAAAGAACAGTGACAATACAAAACTTGCCTCATGGATAGCCGTAGGCAGACCTTCTCAACATAGAGGGGACAAAGGAGGGGGGGGGGGGGGCATGCGAAAGCACAGAATGCAAGAGGGATTGAATAAACGTGGGATCTAGGGAAAACGGTAAACTGATAACACCCCATACACTTAAGTGGCTACCTTGGAATAGGGGAAAAAGAGTAAAGAAGGAAGGAAAAGAAAAAGGGGGGATGCAAGAATCAAAAAATGAGATGGTCTGAGGAGAGCGCTGTTTCATAAGGAAGCAAAAACGAAACGCTATATTACAAGGTCTTAGAGCTTAAGGTATTAAAAGAATCTAAACATGGCAAGGGGTGGTGCGAAAGAAGAAAAAGTAGCCTTAAAAAAAAAGAATAGCCCCAATTGGAAGACAAGAAATGGGGTATGAGAAGAAAAAGTCCATAATGGGGCTAAAAGAAAGGGAGGGGGGATACTATAGCGGGAGGACAGGGGTTCGTCTAGAAGGAAATTAGATTCACCAAGAAGGGAAGAGTAGCACGAGAGAAAAAAAAACAAGAGGGAAAAAGGAGGATATTTAAATCAGGAACAAAGCAGGGAAAAAGAGAGACATAACAGGGCCGCCCTCGAGAATATTCCTGGAAAACATCTGGGACTAGTTAGACGTCTGGACGTTAAACTAAAACATGAGTCAGGGGGAGCTCCAATTGGGAAATTCTGGCTGGAGGAGAGGAGGGAAAGGAGGGAAAACTGGGCCGGGGTACAGGGGACATGGGAGGGGGAGATAGTAGCGCTCATGTGACCTTAGATCGGACATACTTTTCAATAGCTAAGGTCATCCAGTCAAAAAGAAACATCTCAAAAGGGGAAAAACCCGTAGAGAGAGATCCAGCATCAGTGCCTTAGTCGGCCAAAGAGGAAAGGGGGGTATAGCAAGTACGTGTTAGGGGGCAAAGCCATGTTCCTTTGGCCAGGATTACCGGATGAAAGACCTTCTTAAAGGTAGCATGCCAAACAAAGAAAAGAGGAACGAAAAGGCTGCAGAGAAGCGGGATGATTACGGGGGCGATGCATGGGAAGGTACGGTGTGGCAAGGACGGTGAAGAAGTGTATTTGTGGGGTTTTCTCTTTTTTTTTAAGGGGGGTCATATATTGTCACGTGTTTTTTTGAAAGGGGGGGGGGGGATGGGGGGAGGGTGGTGAGGGGGGTCTACTATGTACAATAATATAAAGAGATAAATAAAGGCCCCCTGCAGGTTATGAAAGGGGGGGTCCATCATTGGTGGGAAAATTGCTACAGCAGGTTAAGAACCAAAGGGGAGAAAGAAAAGAGTCACGTTTTGGAAAAGGGAAGGCTCTAAGGATTGTGATCAATATGTGGGGATCCTAGTGGGGTTATGGACTGTGGGGGCATTAGAGAGCGGCAGGGGAGGGAGATTTAGTGAGAGAGGGGCTTTGGGGGTTTGTGGTTTGTGGGAGAGGTGGGGGCTACAGATAGCACGCTCAAGTGAAATCACGTGAGGGATTGAAAGGGTAGAAATCAGGAAAGAGGGGAAGGGGAGGGGGGGTGGGTTGAGTGAGAATGGGTGGTGGGCGGGAAAGAATGGTTTGGGGAAGGGCGAAAGAGAGGTAGAGGAAAGGCAGCAATACTGCAAAGGGGGCTCAAGACCAGTCAGAGAGGGGCACAAGGGGGGGGGGGGAAGGTTAGGAAACCTTTAACATTGTAGGGTTGTAAGAGGAGAAAAAGGAGCAAAAACTTCGGTTTGCAGTGTGCCAGGTAAACCCATGTGGGTATAATCTAGAAAGGGGGGTTGGCTGGCAAAGCGCACCCAAAAAACAATGTGGAAAAACCGGGTGGGAAAACATGGAAGGGGGATACCGTAAAGTGGTTACTTGTCATGCAAATTTTTTGGGGGGCCAAAAAAATTCAACCAGACACCGCAGGAAAAGAAAAGCTTCACGTGGCCCTCACAAACTGGCAGTCTCTAAAGTGGGAAACGTCAGGAAAAAAAAAAACAAACAAAAAAAAAAAAAGAGGAAAACTGTGTAGCAGGCGCCCAATCAAAATTCACGAAAAGCTGAAAAATCCATCACCATCTCTCACTGTCATAAAAAAAGCGGTGCTATATCTCTGTGCAAAAAAGTCGAGACCATGAAAAGGGCAAACTCAACCCTGATCTGGGAACGTCGAAAGAAAAGCAGGAAAAAACTAAACCAACCACGGTAAAAAATAGGTACAGAAAAAAGAAAAAGACAGAAGATGGCTGGTGAAAGGAAAGAAACTCTCAAGGACACCATTATCTTTCTGCCCTCCGGGTGAGGCACAAGCATGTCCTTGGATGAAAGTATTACGTATATAAGACTTTCGTCTAAGAGAACCAACATGGCGGGCATAAGAAAAGGGAAAAAATGGAACCGAATAAGACACCAAGGGGTAAACTAAAATAGGAAGCACTGGGACTCACAATAAGGCGGATAGAACCATTGGGTATCAAAAAACTCCGCAATGGCTACAGTGGCTTGCATAAAATCAATAATTGGAGCAGGGGGGAAGAATGGGGGAGAAAAAGGTGACACGATACTACTGAAAAAAGATGGAGAATGGAAAAGAAAGCGGAAGTTCATGAAATGTACATGAGGATAATCATGGTGAAAGGTGTCAATACAAACACAATATTCAAAAAAGTACCAGAAAGACAATCAACCTCCTGGCAGGGCAAGAATAAAGGTCATGGAAAAAGTAAAATAAGGGCTGATGAACGGATGCCTCAAACTGGGGGTGACATTTGGGGGTTGCCAAAAGGATTTATTTTCCTATATGAATGAAGGACTATGCCTTTAAAGATAAATACCTTTATCTACAGAATTTTTTGAGGTGGGGAAAAAATTTAAAAGACAGGGAAGCGGGTAAGGCGAGGGAGACGGCCACCCAAGAAATATTGTTGAAAGATTGTACCCCCAGAGAGTAATAAAAACAAAACGCGTTGAGCGAGGAACAAGGAAGGCGCAATGTGATAGGGGAACCAGGGGGGGGGGAGGCTCGCCGTGGGCTCGGCCGGCGGTGGCAGGCTCGGCCGGCTCGAGACTGCGGGTGAGGGGCTTGGGGGGCGTGGAGGGAGGGGGGTGGTGGGGAGAGGGGTGAGAAACAGGCTTGGAAAAAAGAAATGGAACACGTTGATGCGCGTGGTGGGGTAAGGAGGGGGTGAGGGGGATGGGAAGGAAGGGGGGCGCTAAAGACTCAAACAACAAAAAGGAGGGAAAAGAGAATAACCACAAAGAAGGAAGCCAACATCCCCCACCCTCACGCAGCCAGTCAAACCCGCTCCAAAAGCAACTGTCAATCTACGCTGAACTTCCCATAGCCCCCAAAAAACACACCAAGAAGCAGACAATGACACCAAAAACCCAAGGAGGAAACCGACCGAGCCTGGCAAACAATCTCCCACCACAAGCGTCACACTCAGTCTCATCATGGACGGCAAAACGAATTCCGAAAATGGGCGCCGTCATTGCGCCGATCAGAAAAGGGGGATCAATTTGGTGGAGGAAGACTATTTCAAACACAAGGGGAAAAGTACACAACAATACTAGGTATGAAAAATGCAAAGATTCATTGCTTTAAAGATCCAAACAACAATGTGAAAGGTTAGCGGGAGAGATGAAGGGATTAGGTGAATTGCCTGAGACATGAAGCTAAAGTCCCACCAAAGGGGGTGGAGTGGCATAATCAAGTAATCTCCAAAGACACAGTTTACATTTTCCTTTTTGGGAAATAAAGGGGGGGGAAGTAGGAGTCTGCGCATAAAGGGAAGGGCAGGGGGTCTGTGCGTGTCTTGGAAAAAAAAGTGGAAACAAAAAAGGCCTCATGCATGAAATGAAATTAAAAACAAGCGTCTAAAATCATGGCTCACGCATGTAAATTGCGACAAAACAGACAGACCTATTTCCTCAAAAGGATGAGGAGGGGTTTCCCCAAGGAAGAGAAGGGAGAGGGGGGGGGAGACAGGGTCGACCTGAGAAGGGGGGGTGAACAAGCTGAATAGTGGACAAGGGAGGGTTTAAACAAAAAGTGTTATGAGATGCCCAAAAAACCAGAACACGGTAACGGAGTTGTAAAAAAGTAAAGGGTCAATAGGGCAAAATAGAGCAGGAGAAGAGAACCAGAAAGGAATGAAATTGGGGAAAAACCAGTGAGGAAAAAGGGGGGAAGTGGGATAGGCTGTAAAAACACCAAAATGCTGAGGGATGGCTGTTACTCTAAGTGTGTTCCTTGGGTAAAAAAGAGGGGGGAGACCGGGCGACGGGAGGGGGGTACAGTGAGATGAGAGCCATGTTGAACAGGAATACACAGACCTTAAGGCTGGGGAGAAGGCAAGCAGTGTGAGTGAAGGTGCAGGGAAAGAGTAAAAGGGAAGGGAAAGTGCGAGATGTTTGGTGTACAAATGTTTTGTTTTGGGGGGGGGGTGTGCACTGTCTGCACAAGAGATCTGCATTGAGTCGGTTGCAAGAGGGACAGGAAAAAAAAAGTAGGAAGGGGGGGGGGGGGGGGGCAACAAAGTGCACGGCCATCAACAAGAAAGAAACATGACACAATGGGGAAAACAAAGGTTGCAAAAATGGGTTGGGGAAGGTTGGAAAAAAAAGCCCCCATCATATGATTCAATACAAAGTTCAAATTCCCACAAGGACAAATGAGGGGGGGGGGAAAAGGAACTGAAGAAGTAACACTTCAGGTAGGCAGAAAAGAACCAGGTGCAGACTAAAAAGGAAAACGGGTCTTGGATCCCCACTTCTAAAAACAATCTAAGCAAAAAGGTGGGGGGGTGTATGGGGACGACATAATATTGACCTCAACTAAGCTCCTACCACCCAGCTGGACAGCAACAACAGGAAAACCCACCCAGATTGACCTGCCATAGGGAACCCTAGGAAAACAATCAAACTGGCCTCCGCTCCGGCCCCGAAAAGAGCGAGTAAGGAAACAAGTCGGGTCCTGGGCTTCTCACAAAAAACCAGAATCCTATAAAACCACCACAACCTAGCAAAAACAAACACCGCCATCCCCACAATGCAATACTAAGAAAATGAAACACCCAAAAATGCCCAATGCTTCGCAGGACTATCGCAGTTCGCCGGTCGAGGCGGCGACCGTAGAGCAGGAGTCGAGCAAAGCATCAATTCAAGCGCACAAACTTATCCGACTCACGGTCCCTCGTTTGGAATCCACAGATAAATACAGTCTTTAGATGCGCCAGGGGAAAAGTGCTAGGTCGTGCACTGGCGCCTGAAACCAGATGTGCAGCAGCCAGCATAGGTATGCCCCCTATTGGCGCGCCCCGTAGAAAATTGACTACCGCCCAGTGTTCATCCTCAGAGAAAAACACTGGGGGAACGAAAGCCTTCGAGGGCATTCCACAATAGTGCCCAGAGTCGACGCTACACACCCTGCACGGGGGGGAGGACAGGTTCGGCGGGGGATTCTGTAATTTCTCGTCTTTCCCAGAAGCCCGCAACTCAGAACCAAAATCACCCCCCCCCCATAAGCAACCCAAAACCTTTCACCAACCCCCTCTAACAAAAAACCCCCAGAGACCTGAGATAGTGCCCTGTGCCCCTCTCCAATGCCCGTTACAGAGTGCCGAAAAGTCACACTCGTCATCCCTTCCCTCCTGAACACCAACATCAATGGGGGGGACCGGGCATTCAGGTGATGGTGGCGACGTCCAACTAGGGCGGACGAAAAATGCCAGACGCTCCTGCCCTGACCAGAAACGGTGTGATATAACAAGGGAAAATTATATTGGAACAAGAAATTTCAATTTATAAGAAAAATGGGGGAGAAGGGGGGGACGAATAGGATGCGGCGAGCGAAAGATAAGGGAAAAGGTTTGGGGAGGAAAGGATCAAAGTGGTGTTAAAAATGGAAAGAGAGGGGGCAAAGGAAGCCCAAGAAAAAAGGAGTTCCTGATTGCCGATCAGGACCGGTTAGTCACTACGAATAGAGAAAACCAGAAAGGGTCCCGGAAAAGCGATGGGGGGGGGGGGTACTACTTATACGCATAGCCCTTACACAGGCCAAAACAGTCCCAAGGGGAGCAGAAACCCCTAATTGTAGTGGGGCAGAATAGAAAAAAGGTCTAAAATATAGTAAAGGCTTTAAAGAATATATAGAGAGGCCGTGTAATTCTATCAAAGTAAAGGGTTGGGGCCGTCCACGAAGATAGAGCAGCCATCAAAAAAAAAAAAGGAGGAGGGAGAAAGAATAGATGTTACTGAGGGGGAAGGAGATTGGGTACGATAGAAGAAAACTGAAGAATATCGATATATTATTTACCGAAAAAGGATATGTAGGACCATTCTGGACTTCGAGAACAGACAGGAGGCGGGAAGAAATGGGGGCTATTCTGGCTGGGAGGGGGAGGAGACGGGATACTTATAGGAAGCACCAAAACCAGGGATCGTTTCAGGGTCCAGAATTTAAGTAGGGATATAGTAGAATCGGGACAAGAAATTAGAGAGAAAACAGTTCCAATCAAAGGTTGAGGGGAGTCTTCATTGTGCTGGCCTTCTAAGGAAGAAGGGGACAAATCACAGGGAAGAGGGAGCCAAAACTATGTACTATTCCTAGCATCGAGCTATTAAGGAGGTAAGTCACAAAGAGTTCCCAAGGGGGATGAATTACGTGTAGGAAAAGCAACCTTCCAGGTTGGTTTAAAAAGAGAGAAAAAAAGGGGAGACGAGAAGGTGCAGGTTAACGGAAGAGATATCTGCAAAAACAACAACAGGCGGTCCAATCATGCATCGGTGCAAAATTAGGTCACATGGGGTCGCCGTTAATAACGAGAACAGGATTTCCAAATTTGGTAATTTCGTTGGCACCTTGCGGTGAGGGTACAGGTGGGTGGATGTGGTGGGTGGGTTCAGCTTGGTTGGGTGAATGAGTACGAAGGTTAGTGGGGTTGGGGGAAAGTCTGGGGGTGGGTGGGGGTGTTATGTTGTGGTGATTGTCTCCTGATTGTACAGAGCTAGTAAAGGGGGTGACAGTTAAAGAAAATGCAAAGTGGAAGAAGGCAGCGAAAAGGTGTGTGACAGTGGGGGATGGGAAAGCGGGGAAAAGGGGGGAGAAAAAAGGGCGAAAGCTGGAAATGAGAGGGTGCAGAGAAAAAAAAATTGTCCAAGTTTTAGAAGAGGCATGATTGAAAAGTGGTGGGAGAGGAGCGGAAGGGAGGGAGAAGGGGCAGGGAAGAGGCTGGGGGGGGGGGTGTGGTGGTTGTATAGGGGGGGGGGGGGGCTCATATAAGGAGACAAGGAGGCCGAGATACTGGGCAAATGAGAAAAAAAGGGGGAGAAACAGGGAAAAGAGGAAGGGGGGAAAAAAGTTGGGGGGGCCTGAGGGGGGGCTTGCAGAAAAGGGGGAAGGCCAGGAGATGCCCGTGCAAACAGGATAGGTAGACATGGGGCAAAAAAACATTACAAGGTGAGTATGCACAGGAGACTTCCATAAGGTGTAAGGGAATCACAGAAACTTCATGGAAGTGGGGGGAAAGGGGCGAAAAAGGTGTAGAAATTTGTTGGTGGGGAAAGTCGGAAACCAACAAAAAAGTAAAAAAAAACCTGTGGTTACCACAGTGGTAAGGGGAGACCGTAGTAACGGCAAATTTTTTGTTTGCCAAACTGAAAGAGCCAGAAGGAAAGAAAAGTCAATCACAGTATGCAAGTGCCCTAATAAAAACAACTGCATGCATCAGCCGAAAAGTAAAGGTTTACAAAAAAAAAAAAACAAACAACCATAGACAAATAAGTCACCCTTGTACTCGAAAACCTCAAAAAACAAGAGTGGAAAGAGTAGAAATCAACGGTTGCCAAAAAGGGAGGCTGAGAATTAGCGGTGGGGAAAAAAAGGGAGATAACAAAAACTTGTCCCCCCCAAGCCCCAACTGGCTGAAGATCTGGGAAAAGCCCAACAAAGGAAACACTTAGAGTACAAAAGAAACCCGGCAGACTCTGGCTGGGGTTGGCAGCCAGGAAACTCAGGCACCAGGTCTCTTTGAAAAGAAATGGGAATGTCACAATCTACTTAGTAAGTGTATGACGGTATCGTGTCCTATCCCCTCACTAATGCACAAGGAAAATGAAAAAATTGCCACAAAAAGGGGGGGGGGAGAAGCATCACTTGGTAAACAAACACTTGGTGCACTGTTAAGAAAATGAAAAGGAATAGATTAGAAGGGAAAAGTGTAAAGAGAAAAATATAGAAAGGGAATAAAAGCACTCATCATATTGAGAAAGGGAAAGAGGCTGGACGTTTGGAAAGAAAAAGGAGAAAAAGGAAGCGACGGAAGGTGTGAAAGGCCAGGAAAGGAAGGGAGGGAAAAGATAGGATATCGAAAGGGTTGGGGGGTGGTGGGTGTTGGGGTGAAACAAGAAGAGAGGACGTCAGAAACTACAATAGAAAGCTCACAAGAAAGGAAAAAGGTGAGCAAGAAATTAAGGAAATTAACAGGAAAAGGTCTAAGGGATAAGGAATGGGGGGGGACCACAAACTTGGGGGGAAGGGGGAACAAGTGTAGATAAGGAATTCAATCCATATTTCCGAGTAAAAGTAACGGGTAGCACTACATATACTTTGGGGGAGGGGGACCATGAAAAAAGGGGAGAAGGGGAGCTTCTTAAGTGCTTTGCAGAGGAACAGAAAAGAGGGGGGTAGGGAATATTGACACGGGGGATAAAAGAGATTAATAAAAAAAGATCCTCTTGACATGCTAGGCAGAAAGCACATGTTGAGAATGAAAGGGGGGAAGCCAGGGGGGGGAAAAAAAAAAAAAGCCGAGGGGAGAAAAGGGAAACGGGGCCCGGAAGGCGAGTGCAAAAAAAAAGGGTGGAAGGGGGAGCGGGGACTGGGAGAGGTGTTGGGGAATTTTCCTAAACCATCTCGAAAAGAACGGAGGATTGCGGTCAGTTGGGTGGAACAGGAAAGGGGGGGGGTGGGGAGGGGTGGGATTGAGGAAGGGTTGAATCATCTCAACACCAAAGATGAGGAAAACTAACCAAACCCCAAAACTCAAAAGAAACCGCCCCCACCCTAAGAAACAGCCCACAAAAAAAATAAAGACAATTGCCATTTCTATACACGTCATAACAAACTCTCCAACCAAAAAATAAACGCCCACGAAAGAAGCAACTGGACAAACCCAACCGTCGGGAACCGCCCGAGCCTGCAACCCTCTAAAAACCCTGCACGAGCCGCCGTCGACCAACTCCCACCAAAGTAACCACCCCTCAGGCTCAACATGGAAAGGGAAGGGCTGCAGCTCGAAAGAATCATTTTTTTATAAATCTGTAGCTAAACAACGGTGGGTTACAATAGTAATACAACAATATAGGGGAAGGTGGGGGGCCGAGGCAAAGCAGGACATATCCTGACGTTAAATGGCAATAATCCAACAATTTATTATTAAAAAGGGTAAATAAAAGTCGAGGTAGGGAGGACATATACAGAGAAGCAGACAAGCTCACAAGGGGGGTGATTGGGGCAACGGGATCTCGCAAAGACAAGTTCTTGGTTTACATTTTCCGTGGGATAACAAAAAAAAAAACTTTAACTGGGTTAAGTGAAAAAGCCTGGGGAAGGTTCGGGGGAAAGAAGGGGCGGGACTTGACCAAGTTTAACACACACGCATGAGAAAGGGACAGGGTGACAAAGTGACTTAGCCTCATGGCCGACGTCAAAGAAAGGGCAGTAAAAGAAGAGCAGCCTTGAGGCAAAAGTCCAAACAGACCTAGTGAACAAATAGTTAGGGGAGAAAGCGAACTGTCCACTCAAAGGTCAGAGGGCTGGGGATATCAATGGTCGACCGGAGCCTTATTTTGAGTGGAAAAAAGGGCTGAGTGTAAACCCAAGGTATTGACCCAGTGGGTGATTTAGAAACAACCCAAAAAAAAAAGGGGTGAAGGTATGATTGACCAGGACCAGGGCATAGGGGAGAGGGAAAGGGAGATAGAAAAGAAAGAATAAAGAGACAGATTGGGACCACTGAAACAGGAGAGAAGATAAGGGTGAATGAAGAGGGGCATGGCTGGAAAAACATCCAGAAGAAAGGGGGGGAGGGGGTACTCTATTTTAACTTTTGGAAGAGAGGTGAGGGAATGGAAGAGCAAATGAGGGGGGACAAGTGAGGGGAGAAGGGGGCACATAAAGGATATAGCACAGAAGTGGGGGGAGAAATTTGAAAAGGGTTCAAGAGTGCATGGAGTTTCAGAGAATTCTTACTTTGTAGATTGGGTGGTTGGTGTATTGGTTTTTGGGGTTTTTTGTAAGAAAAAAGTCGGTGAACATGAAAAAAAAGCATGCAGTGAGTGGTAGGGGCAAGTGCATTGATGTACTGATCATACCTTCTTCGCTAGTTTGGCAAACCCAATTTCAAAAGAAAAACAGACGTCAACTAAATTACACTATGGGTAAAAAAGGGGGGGGGACACATGGGTGGGGGGGGGTGGAAAAGTTGAAAAAAGACCACACCAAAAGAAAGAGAAATTAAACATACACAATGTTACCCAACTGGTTTTCACCAAATTGGGACACCGAGGTTGTCCTCATGGGCTGCAATCTGACAAAAAGGAAAGGGACGTCCGAACTATCCCACGTTTCCATCAACAAGGCCGTGAGCCACACGGGAGACCGAAAAAAGGCGAGGAAAGGACTTGAAATCATCTGGACCGCTCTGCTCCTCTACAAACATTCTGTACCAAACAACTCAAAGCACACACAAGAGGGAAAAATGCAAGCTGAACCCTGCGGCTCAAAGGAAAGGAGCAAGACAACGGACAAGGGAAAGAGCGCCGGACACCACTCTTGGAAGGTGATCGCCCCCACCAGCACAAACCACCAGAATCAAAAAAAGCCCTAAAAGAAGAAACCAGGTGCCAGAAAAGACAAAAGAAAGAAAGGCCCCAAAACTGACAATAAAGAAAAAATGATCCAAAAAGAAGGGAACCATGAAGAAAAGTCAGGGCAAAAAGAGAAACAGGCCAGCATCCCCTTTGGCTCCCCCATTACAGCCCCGCTGTCCCAACATGCAGGAGGGGAAAAGGGACAACCGATAAACATGAATGGGGAAATGGGGAGGGATTGATTAGTGTAGTAGGCAAGGGGTAATCACACTAGAACCTAAACCCAATCATCAAAAACCAGACCAATAGAGGGAAAGAAAAGAAGAGAAACAAAAAAAGGTCCGTAAACCTGTAACTGACAGTACCAGGCTCAAAATGCAGAGCAAATATGGGCATCCTTGCAAAACCGATAAGAGGACGCAAGATGGTGTTTACATTAAGGCGGCAAGGCCAGTCATAAGGAAGAAAAAA
>Ga0179593_1302495_pt1 | contig 18961 bp, 22 predicted proteins | sample CZODoug2_1_08_16_FD_185931 | JGI IMG/M metagenome (GOLD analysis project Ga0179593, IMG submission 185931) | Vadose zone soil fungal communities from Angelo Coast Range Reserve, California, USA - CZODoug2_1_08_16fungal (PacBio error correction) | ecosystem: Environmental > Terrestrial > Soil >...
CCAACTGCTTTCCTTAATTTACAACTGGGTGAGGTGTGAACCCAAACTGCACACTGAATGGGACCATGGGTTTCTCGCGCTTGGGAAAACGTGAAGTGGGGGAGGGCCAAAATATCCGACGTTTACAAAGGAAGACGAATAAAAGGAAGTAATCACCGAGGAAACAGCCGCAACTGGGGGAGACACTGCCTGAGTACAGGAAAGATTCGGAGATATCTGACCATCAAAATATGCAAAGGCGGACAGATAGGTTCGTTTAGTCGTAATAGTTAGAAAAAAAAAAATCGGAACAAAGAGGAACATTTCATCATTACATTCAGCTAAATAGGGAAGGAGTGGGTGGAAAAAAAGACGTCTGCCCCTTCACAACGTGCAACAAGACGCTAATTAAAGGCAAATTCCTGAAGGGTGACGCCGCCAACAAACCAAGGCTTTAAAACTTCCGGGTACGGGAAAGTGAGGGAAGGAACAGTACGGTAAATACTCCGGACGCAGTTTAAAGGGGAAGCCAGGGCGCTGTGTATGGTATAAGTAAGCGCGAGGGAGAAAGCGGGGAGCAGGGCTCGTCCATAATATTCCCGATGAATAAAAAGATGCCAGCCAGTCTCTCAATACATCAACGCGTAAGAGGGTAGAAGTTTGCCACTCCAGGTCGTGACTTCTTTGGGACGAAAGTAAATACTTAGTCAGGGAGAAAAAAAAAATGAGAAGGGGCAAAAATCCACTATAATCATGATTAAGAACGCGAACGGTTCGACCGGAAGCGAATTTCGGGGCGGTGCAGGGGCTTGGGAGGAAGAAGGTAAGTGGCATAAGAATGAAGAATCTCCAAGTGTGACGGTGGAGAAGGCGAAAATTCTTGATTTGGTGGTATCTGGAAGCACCTATAACGACAAACTAAAAACATACGTCCTGCCGGGGAGGACACGAAGATCGTAAGGTTAGCCAAAAATACATTTCGGCCCACTTCTCTAGACGGTGCAAAGAAAATGGAAAAAATTCCGCATTCGGCAAGGGGGGTAAATACGGCAGGAATGCGACTGAAGGGCGACCGTTACGAGCACAGGGAAGTCGTAGATGGACCTCATTCTTCTACGAAACAAACCTCCCGAGAAAGGCTTCGACTGAAGCTGGATCGGCGAGCTATCATAACCTGGAGTAAAGCTTAAAAGAAACCAAACGAAAACAGGGGGCTCGCAAACGGCCGAAAGAGCAAGGAAGTTACGAGGGTAAACGTGGTAGAAGACCAACGAGGCCAGAGAGAATACTCTCCCCGCGTCCGCTGAAACCTAGGAGGGCCTCCGCAAAACCTTTATATTACTTGGTGTATCTCTAGTTCAATACAGCTTCGAGACGAAAGATAACACGGGGACAAGGGACTCTTAGGGGGAAAGGGGACTCAACTTTTCTGGAAGAAACAATGGGTATTGCCGCGCAGTTCACCTGCTACCAGGCACGAGAAGAGAGTGGCGGAAATGTAGTCTGGGGGCAACGGTCAAATGAGGAGTTTAATTCTAAAAAAATGGATGTATCTAAGCTTCGCATTGCGGGGGAACATCGTGGAAAAGACTCCGAGAGGGGCTTGGGGGTCCTATACCTACGACCTAAAAAATCCCGAAAAGTCTTTGAGTACTGCGTATTACTGGGAGGGAAGAGATCGTTTCGCCCTGGGGAGCCCAGGCATTCGTGCCGCAAAGATTAAAGGGAATGAAAGAAGAAAGAGACGGGGGGGGAAAGAGAATAGCAGCAAGGTTCAAAGTTTCGTCAAAGATCATTTGAACACTCCTGAATGCGCGCAGGAGAATAAACAAGCATCTGTGAAAGGGCCGACAATCGCATAACAACCACTTCTTAAAGGTATGGCCCTTGACAGAGATGCCTTGCGCGACATGCTCAATGAAAATTCAAGCGCTGAAAGTGCAAAAATAAAAAGAAAAAACAATCGTAGGGCTATGAATCCCACTGCGGAGACTCTCTTCATGCTAAGAAAAGAATGAAAAGGTTGCAAACAGGACGAGCCGGAGCAAGAACGTCATCCAGACATTCGACGCGTCGGAGAGAATAAAAAGAGCAGAAAAAACGCGAAGGCTCAGCATACACCTTCAAGGGAAGAATATGGAAAAGATCACAAGGCGTTACTTCCCGAAATCACGGACCGTGAAGAGGTTCGGACGGACAATGCTGAGAAAGGGAAAAAGATAAAATGCGGGAAGAAAAACTTGGGAGTAAAAGAAAAGGTAAGAGGCCCAGGCACGAGTCCTCGTACTGAGCCAGCGCCGCGAGCAGAAGGCCCTCAGGAGGATACGTCAACTTCTACCAAAGAACCCTCGACGGAGCTGGGCGCGACAGGGAGGGAAGAGGGGGGCATGATGGACGCAAGGGTGCAGGATGGGAAGAAATCCGTTTTGGCCCATTGCCAATCAAGTAAGGAAATGAGGATAATCAAGGAGGGAGACGCGGAAAATATTTACAGACAATCTCTTGGAGTGAACAATCATGGGGTTGTTGCTCGGGGCGAGGAAAAGATGGGGATCAAATGAACAAAGAAAAACACGATGAAGTAATAATCCGGCAAGTTACCAGGAAAGGGTCGTTGAAAGTAAAAACATTGAGAAAGCTGTCGGGAAGGCGGCAGACAAGTCCAGAGTTGAATACAGGGATTCTGCGTAACCCATGGCTATGACCACCTGTGGTTCGCCTCCACAAGGTGGGGGCTGGGCGGGGGAGGGAGAGGGGAACGTTCCCTTTCGGCAAAACTCCAAGAACTGTGAAAACGGAAGCCCAAAAAAGCACAGTGGGAGGGAGGAATTAGGGAAAGAGACTGGGTAAACTCAGGCGAAAAAATCCTAACCAAGTCACCTAAAGAAGGAATCTATCGAAGGGAAACCTGGCGAAGGGAGATCAACGCGTGCGGATAAAAGAATAAGGGGGCCGGTGTATAAAATGTAATAACGCATTCACTCCGACCGGGTACAGGTAAAACTGGTATGGTTGAGGGCAGGGGCAAAAAAAAGAAAAAAGCAAAAGATCGATGTAGATTGGCTAATACGGAACTATCAACAGAGCAATAAGTCTGGGAAAGGAAACGCGACCCATCTGGTATAAAAGGACGCGCGAAACTTTCTCAAAAAAAAAACCACAGGCCCGAATGGGAGCATTTATAGACGATATTAAAAGAAAACGGAAGAGACAAAGATACTCGACGAAGGACATTCTAAAATTTGGGGAGGGGGTAAGGGGTCAGCGCGGAATATGCAACCTAATTACGCTAAGTTTCACCCAAGATGTAGTTCAAACAAATCCAGACAACTTAAGAAGCAAAACACTTCAGGTGACTTTCGGAACGCTGGTAAAAGCTGAAAATGTGTATCCCGCGTTGCCGCATCAAAATCAAGAGAGGGGCAATCAACAAAGAAGTGGACTGTCCCTCGGGAAATCCGAAGCGTTTCAGTAGCATGGAAATCGAGGGGAATGTAAATCGGAGCTGTTTCACAGAAGAGAGATGCAGGGGGAACTCCTGGGGCGTGAACGCGGAGAGCACGGAAGATATTTGAGAACACCGCGTTAAAGGTGCCAGGACAGAGCGCGAAAAGCAGGGACAATTAGGGTGTCAAAAAAAAAGCGAACAGAAAAACAAAGGAGGGCAAGAGAAAAGGCGCCTGTGGAGGAAGGAAAAAAAACAAAGAGGAAAGAGAGTAAACACGGCCTGCTCCGTACGGTCCGAAAGGGTTGGGTTATTGGACGCTTTCTGCCCAACCCGAGGGTTATGGGAGCGGACTAAGGGAAGGTAAGAAAAGTACAAAAATGACGTTTCAGATACAAAAAGGAGGGTACCGCATCTCAAACTAGCTGACTGTTCTACCCTTCCGCATTACATTGGCTCGAGGGTAAGACCATAAGCTTCGATGAAAGCAAAAAATTTCTTGGATGTTGGAACGAGAGTTTATCAAGAACTAAATTTAGTAAGCGGGTAAAAAATGCGTAGACAACCTAGGAAGATACAGAAATTGGGTCCGAGGTAATTTGTGGGAGGTGGAGAAAACGGTTCATACCCCCCCCACCAATGAGGCTGAACTAGGCAGATCCTTCCTCTAGAACACTTGAAAACAACTTATCCTTTCAGGGGTTAGAGTAAAGGGGGGACTCAGGTCTCTGCCCCAGGGGAACTCAAGCAGAATCGCCCTACGAAAAAATGAAGGAAACATTAAGGTGGGAGGGGGCCAACGCGATCTTGAAAAAATAGGGTGGCTCAGCATCACAGTCGACTGCAATAGGGCAACAGGGACGACTAGGATCGCACGTGTTGAAAAAAGCGGTCTCGTAAAGTTGCCGCCAAACTCACAAAAACCCCGGGGCGTACTCTGTACATAGGGAAGAAATGGGGTTCAAGAGGGAAGGAAAGCAAGTAATCAGGGTCAGCTCTATCGCATAGTATCATAACGTTCTCAATTAATCGCATCGTCGAGATTGGCAAGTGCTTGGAAGAGGGCGGGATGCCGTGCTCATTAGGGTAGAAAAACATCGAAGACAAATGAAGCAACCGCAAAGTAAGGGATCTAGGAAGGAAGATGAAAAGTGATTTTTTGGGGTAGCAGACTTCGCGCCCCTGAAACCTCCACGCCAAACGGTCGGGCCAGATAACCCATGGACTAGCGGGGGGGGGAAGGTTTTAACGTAAAAAATCCCGGAAAGAAAAACAAGTCTCAAGAGAGGGGAAGGGGGGGGTACTCAAGTCAACGACATCGTCTCAGAGAAAATGGCGAAAAAGTCTGAGAACAAAGGGGTCTGAAAGGGGGGGGCAATCGACCGTAGAGTTAATCTTCATCGGAGGGAGATGGTTTCAAATAACTACATTATGCGCTAAATCCGCTCAGGGAACCAGGTTTAGGCCTTATGAAAAAGAAGGTCGCTAATCAGGGAAGGAGCTGCAATGGACGGAAGCCCCCCACATTGAAAACGCGCGCAATAAAATGAATTACCGAGCCTGATCAAAAGAAAGAATTTAAACAACCTGGGGAACTTCAGAACCTACCTAAAGTGACCTGAGAAAACCCGACTCGGGACGAAGGACCAAGGCGCCTGTTGGTTTCTGGTCCGCAGGACTGCATTTAGAGGAAAATGACTTTCAAATCTGGTACGTCGTATGCTGATTGCGAAGAACTGACTGAGAACAATCGTACTTGCCGAATGGGGATCTTATCTAAGGTCGGTCTCGCATGTTAAAAGAGAGAAGAAACTAGAAGCATTGGGGATCCGAACGCGGAACATGGAAAATTGGAAGAAAACAGGGTGAGGGAGGGAAGTCCACTAGCAAGTCATAGAAGTAATAGAAGTGAGGGCTTTGGTTATGCAAGAGACTCAGCGCGTTCTTGTGAAGAGAAAGAAAATACCCTCCGGTAGGTCAACCGACTAACGGGGGGGAGGGGGCGAACTGGATGGAGGGAAGAGTCTGAGCGTAGATTCACACTTTGGCTGGGTGCCACAAGGGAAGCAGACCACAGAATAAGGGGCTCTCCCAAAAAGGATTTCAATGAACCAGGACGGGGAATTGGCGCAGTTTCAGCAAAAGGTCATGTCAGAACTGAAAAGGGGTAGTGGCAGAGTGCAAGGCAAAGTTCATCTCGGGAAAAATAAGCACTCTCAACAACACAAGGGAGGAGAGAATTCAAAAAATGAAGGGAAAAAATCCCTTGCAGCTTGCATCTAAGCTCAAAAAAGCGACTGAAAGTGAGAGGAACTTCTAAGGACACAGACTCAGATGTAGAGCTTGAATAACCGTTGCAGAAATAACGTCATGGGCTTGCTAGGCCTGGGGGGGATAGACAAAATCAAAGAGTAAAGAAGGCACAGAAAGGGGAATAAGAAAAAGGTCGTCTGACGGGAGAGAGAAGGCGAGTCGTAGGGGGAGTGGCCCACAGAACACGCGAAGAAGAGGGAAACAAGTGCGCTGAAATATTCGATCAAAGTGGAGAGGAGAAGTTAACTAAAGAAATAGACGAAAATCAAGGGGGAAGCAGGGGCGACGTAAAACGGAGGTGAATAAACGGAGGCAAAGTGGAAGCCAAATAAGGGAGATTAAGAGAACCGTGACCGGCCCCTAGGGCAAAAGGAAGCCTTAGCACCAGAGACGAGGATGAAGAAAAGACTGGATTTGAAGGAGGAGAAGAAAAACAAAATCTCAGAAGAGGTCGAAAAAATTCGGGGCGGGGGCATTCTTAATAGATGGGAGGTAGGGGAAGGCAACGCCGTGGGTGGAAAAGAGTCCATAGGCCAATCGCGTAGTCAAATGGATGAAGGACGCGAGCAAGAAAGGTGGAAGGGGAACTCTTTTCCAGTAGCGCCAATACGCTCCATCATGGAGACAAGTAAACCAGGGACGTCGGATTTGCAGAATGTAGGAAACCAAGAAGGGCAGGGGAGTGAAAAGATCTGTAAAAAAAAGCGCCAAAGATCAGCCATTAGATAGTGACTTACGTCCAGTACAGGAGAAACAGAAAGAGACGTGTTCTAAAAGGAGGAGGGAGTAACCATACATTCCGAAGGTGTAGCCAAAGAAGACGTATGGGCGGGGACTTTTTATTTCTCGGCTCGAAAGGGGCTGAAACCAAAAAGCCAATAACGTACAGCGGCCTTCAAAGTAACATCACGTGGCGATTAAGGCGGGATTCAACGGAAGTGAACAAATGCGACGCATACAACCGCGGAACCTAGACCTGCAAATCGAGACGATAAGCGGGGAATTGGCGATCAGAATAGCGAAAGTGGCTGCCAAGAGATCGTTACCGTGAGAGAAGGGACTCGTCGGGGCATTAAGGCGAACCGATACAAAAAAAAGTGAAAAAAGAAGGATGTTAAGGGACGCAACGGCGCGACGCGCGATTGAAAACAAGTGCGACAAAGCGGCGTGAATCTGCGCCATACTCACGGAAAATCAGTGACGAAGAGGACAGAAGAGACAAAGAGGGGTAATCACGTACAAGGCTCAACAGGTAAAAAGGGAGACATATTGGCGCGCTGAAAGGGAGAGTACGATGAAGGGGGGAGGGAAAGGGGAAGAAAACACGTCGAAAGAGATTACTACCTAACAGAAAAGGGAAAAACTGGGGGAGATAAGGGGTAAGAGGAAGGACTGCCTAAGTATAACGCTCATAACATGCCCCTTTTGTTTATGGGAAGGGGAAAAAACCGAAAAACTTCAAATCTACGTCGCGGGTCCCCCCGAGGTCCCTTCACTTTGTATCAACGCGGGAAGAATCGGAATCTGAAAGATAAAAAAAAGAACGATGCTGTCCGGGGGCAGAGAGGGAAGGCAAAGACTTAAGGTTTCATCAAGAAAAATGCAGCGGTATGACGGTTGAAGATGGACTATGACGACGGAGGAAACAAGCGGAGATGACAGAGGAAATACGTCACGTAGAGCGAGAAAATCCGGCACTAAGAATTGGCAGAAGAGCAAAGACCAGGTCGGCATCGGAGGCAGGGGAGCTTCAAAAAATAAACACAACAAAGTAGAAAGAAGAGAACACGGGAACGGGACGATGAACCTGAGTTCAGCAAAAACAGCCATGGCGGGACGGAGTGTTTCGAAAAGCTGACGTACTGGAGCGGTCGCCAAGTATAGAAAGTTTTAAGCCTACGCATGCGGTTTCAGCAAGCAGGAGAAGAGAAAATGCTGGAAAGACCTTAAAAGAATAGCGGGGAAAGAGCTTCGGAACATCACAGGGTAAGAAACGAGGAACAGATCTCAGGGGGTGGATAATGAAAACTGAGGAAAGGATGAGGTAAGGTGCACATTCTTGCATTCAAAGAGTGATGTCCACCTTAGGGCTGGAGCGTGTTCGCCCGTCGAAAAGGGCAGGAGAAATAGCAACTGAATGAAGAGTGAAAAACCTTATCCTGCAAACACACCAAGATTCGCCTGTCAGAGAATCGCACTTTCTATGCGAAACCTCCGAAGGGCTCATCATCGCCTTCATACTCTTAGGAGAACAATCGGCCGCCGGTGGGGAGGAGGATACGTGAAGAAAACGTAGAAAAAACTGGGACGAGCGAAGTCAACAAGATGCTTGACCGGCTGAGAGGGGGAAATGCCCGCTGCTCGAATTCAATACAGGATGCTCGATCCTTTGGGGGCCGCAAACTAAAAAAAGCCCAGAAGCTGAAAATAAGGAGAAAGCGTCCAAACTGGAGCAATGTACTGATCTAGGGGGGGGAAGAAAGAATGAGGAATGTCTCCAGTAAGAACTGGACTCCCGGAATAACCGAAGGGGAAAAGGAAGGGGGCGGGGACGAGGTTGAAGGATTTACTGAGAATGAAAGAAAGTTAGAGAGGGGGGGGGGGGCGAACTGGAAAACAAATTGGAGCTTAACCTCAGTCACAAATTGGAGGGAGGTGGGTTAACGAATTCGGCAAGAAAGAAACAACAATGGACGTAGGAAGGGGAGAACAAAAACATGCCGTCTCGGACATGGGTAAAAGAAAGGACATGTCAAAGAAACAAGTCTCGCGGGTTAAACTCAGATTCGTCCCTCGAGAATGGTCGTCATGCTGCACGAAATGGCACCGCCGAAAAGTCTGGGGGAACGGAGAGGGGCGGAATGGTGTAAAACAAACGCTCCAGGGAAAATGCGAAAAAAAAGAAAAAGAAAGGACGTCGTGAACGATCTACACATTATCTTAACGCAACATCCTGGCTCGCCTGGAAGGAAACGCGCCACGCCTACACGAGAGATGGTAGACAATGAGGTTACGCGATCTGCTACGAAGACTTTAGAACCAAAAAAAGGGAGGATGAACATCCTCCGACCGAGAGGTCAATTCCACGGAACGACTAAAGGCTAAGGCACACCAAAGGTATGGGGTAGCAAGAAGAAGTGTACAATCAATCTTCTGATGATCTCTGCTCTCGGCGAAACTTAGAGAAAGAGGGGGGGGAAGTGAGGGAACGGTTATATTATCCCTCAAGGGGGATAAGCGCAGTCAAAAAAAGCCGCGAGCAGAAGCAGCAAAGAGGCCAATGGTAGTTTGCTCGCGACATAAAAAAAGGAGGGGGAAAGTCTACTCCCGTAGGTAAGATTCAGCAGTTATCCAGGAAACGGGGGAAAAACGCTCCGGCGCGTGAATTGTGGCAAGGAGGAAAACTTGCGACTGTCGTCCCGACTACCCGTAAACGACTATGAAAAAAGAAATCTTGTCCAACGGTGCCATAAAAACAAAGATCTGAGAACATACGGAGCTAAAAAGAAGGAGGGGTCAATTAATCTACAAGCGAGCGAGAATGCGAACACTTTTAGCGAACGAAGGAGCATATCCATAAAGCTGCAGGGGCGAAGGGGACTTGATTCCTGATAGTCAAGAACAACAACAAGAAAGTTAGGAAATATAAGAAATGAAAGATGAAGCCATTTCCCAAGCTGCCCGGAAAAGGCTGAATGCTAAGCGCATTAGGCGATTAAATTTAACACGGTAAAAAAGGCTAAGAAAGAGAGAACGGTCCTACGTTTAGAGAAGGGGAAGAAGACCTTCTTCACCTCAAGGAGGAGGGCGAAGAAATGCATTGGGTATCTTCACGGAAACGACGAGGAACGACGTCATACGCAGCGTTCAGCGGATTCTTCTTACGAAAAGGAGAAAAGTGTATTGACACGGAAGTAACAGAGACTACCCATCCACAGAATGTCACCTCAAGGAAGAATCTGCGATCACTACGAGAACTTCAATCCAGCAAGGACGCCGTGCCAAAAATCCTCTTTTTGCTTAAGTCAAAGTTGGAGAAGAAGTAAGCAAGCTTTTAACTGGCTACGCCAATACCCAGGTGGATTATAGAAAATTTAACAGGCCATTACCGAGGCACCAGTCATCAAAAAAAAAAACAGAAAACAAGTGCGCCCAGAGCGCGGATCAGGGCAAACCAATTTGAACGCAGGAAGCGAAAAAAATCTCACGACTCTGCGCCCGTCGGGCTGGGCAATTAACTCTAGAAGGGGGGCCGACTCCTTTGTGGGCGGGCCAGTGCGAGACATAAGATGGATGAAATCGAGAGACCGGAAAGAGAAGGGAGCTTGTCTGGAAAAAACGAGTCCAATCTGGTGGCAGACAGTACTGAAAAGTGGACGAGCGGAGGGATGGTGAAACTCAGAAACCCGAGCACCGCTAGAAAAGTCTACGGTCGTTCCTAAATCGACCAGTTAGAGGAAGAAGGACCGGGAAATGATTCTGTACGACAGTAAGCAACCGCACGAAACTTGTGTCATGTATGAGGAGAAACGAACAATCCGGCCGGGGTTCCCCGGCAAACGGGTCTTGCGGGGGTGGAGGTCCAAATAGCAAGATTTCCAGCAAAAAATCCAATTGGAAACGTCACAGCACCATCACATGACGGGGGCGTTCAGAGGGACGTGGAAAACGATACCTTTCTCAGTGCGCCGCAAACCAAAACTAGCCACCAAACACGAAAAAACGACTATGCCCAACACGGAAAAAGGAGGAAAAAGATGCATCTAGTTTGGGAAATCAGAAAAACCGTCCAATGGCTCAAGTTGTAAGCCTTCTAAGGAACTCGAACCGAGTACAAGGTAGAACTAGGGTGGGGGTGGAGGGCGAAAAGGAACATATTCCTCTATGGGAAAAAGGGAAACAGGGAGGCTTTGCTCCTCTCAGACTGGAAATCTGAAGGGAGAACCGCGAACCCAGAACCAGGGGGGAGAAGTCCGGTAAGGCGGTCACTACCACATGCAAGAATGTAGGGAAGTGAAGTTAGTAACGGAGAGGAGAGACGGAAGTCCATGTCAATCGAAAAGAAAGAGCAGAAATACAGAAAGGAATCCTTGGCAGGATAGTGGTAACAAGGAATTATGACGTGATTTTGATCAAGAAGTACAAATGCCAACAGAGGGGAAGGGGGCAGAAAAAAAGGAAAATAACCAGACAACAACGGCCAATAGACGACTGTCAACGAAATGTGAAAGCACCTTTATCAACTCCCAGGACGGGCTAACCTCGCAATCAAGACACCAAGATAAACGCCGGTGCTCAAAGATAGGATGATGGTCACTAAATAGGGCCGCGCGTGGGAAGGAGAGGAAGAAACAGTATGAGGGTTGGAAGGCCTTCCTTCACGTAAACTATAGTAATGGGGGGCACGCGCGGATCAACAGGCCCGTCCCAAAAAAAAGAAATGTGGTTGTGAATAAACGGGACAAACACCAGGCTTCATGTCCAGAAGCCGTGGGGGACTAAGAACACAACCACAGGAGTAGGACAGATATATATCAACATAGTTCCAAGATGCCACTGGTTTATGGGGAGGAGGGCTGAACCAGCATCTGCAGAGTATCGGAACTCTTAGGTAGAGGGACGCAAAATATATCAGATTCTGTTTCCGCAAAAGCAGATGGAAGAGAGGCATACCGGAAAGGTTCTAAAAGAGGCAGCTCATTACGTCGGAGGAATATAGACAATAAAGATGAGATTCACGGCGGAAGGGGAAGAGGATATTGCCAGAGATGTTATCATCTACTGACGAAAAGAGGAGAAAGGTGGACATCGGCATAAAAATAGATTGCCTTTTAGGGAGCGGGGGATGTCGGCCCGTACAAGCACGGGATGGAACCGGAAGCGAACTCAGCAGAATGCTGCAAGGGGAACACTTATCCTGCCCACAAGAAGAAAGGAAGAGGGGGAGTATAATCTGTCACAAGGGCGGGCCCTGGCTCCTTCATCGCAGAGCCGGGTCTAAGAAATGCAGCGCCAAAATCGGGGACGAAGGGGTATGAGAAGGGGGAACGCTCTAACTTCAAAGCTGTGGGGGGGGGAAAGGGCGTCTCGAACAAGGTCTCCCGAGGATAGGATCAATAATAAGAACAGGCTCGAAAGTCAAAGTCGCGACGAGCTAAAGGTTACCGCCCTCAAAAAATCAGGATGGGTAAAAAACTAGGGAGCTGAGGGGGATGGGAGGCGTCAAAATTTAAAGACACTTTGCACTATCGTTGAGGCCACTCGAGAGATAAAAAAAAAGCTCCCTCGAGCGCATAGGAGGAGATTGAAATAATTAAAGGGAGAATGCGGCACATTCTAAATTTATAGTAGCGAGAATCTTAAGCCCGCAAAAGGGGTTACGATGAATCAGTCAAAGGGGAGGTTTGGGGTTTAGCTGGGAAAGGTCTATCCCAACCGAAAAAGAAACAGCAGGGCAGGCAGACACAGAACATCTGGTTACCTTTGGTGAACACCCTAATCCAGAACAAGTATCCTTTACTTGCTCGGCTTAGTAAACAGGGGAACGGGCGGTACAAGGCTGAAAGGAGACGGGCCTGCCCCTTTCATTTCAGGAGAGGGGGGAAAGTTCCTCCATTCGAGATCAGCCCGAAGTACGAGGGAGACTGCTGCAATGAGAGGAAGGAATCATCGGAGGACGACAAGGAAAAAAAAACCGGTCATCCATACTTCCAGCTGAATTCAAAAAATTAATAAGGCGAGGGATGGAGAGACAAAAAAAACCAAACGAGTATGCGAAATACTAGGGACAAAGCGACGTTCCAAAAAAATAAAAGGCGTGACGAACGCGACAGGAGATTGTTGGGAGCTAACAGGACTGGAACAACTTTAATGAAGCTCAATATTCACATAGGAGACTACGGAGGCTGGGCGATGACTTAATAAAGACGGACTGGGACCAAGTGGTATCTTAATCCACGGTTGGGGAGACAAGTTAAAAACTTCACAAGAAAAGACTGAAACAAATGGCCAATGATTGGGGAACTAAGTGAGGGAGGGAAAGTTAGACGACCAATGACGAAAATCGGACAAACAGATTGTGGATCGGCCAGTCCTTAAAGGGGGACCGAAAAAAAAAAAAAAAATCATAGAAGTTTCTCGCCGCAAGTTCTACGGCTGGAGAAGTAGGGGCAAGGATTGTCTTCAAGGAAAAACCGGGGGCATTCGCCGAAAGCATTACGAGGTTACGCAAAGGGATTTCAAACGAGAGAAGACAGGTAATCGAAAAGGAGCGTGTCCACTTGAAAGGGGAAGGAGGCATGAAGCACAATTTCATCTCGGGAGGGGCCTTCATCGACAGCACAAACAAAAAAACGGGATGAGGAGAGAATGGGGACGGCAAGTTCAAGCGGCCCTTTCCGCTGAAGCAATCAAAGGACAGGGAGATTCTCTAAAAAAAAACCGAATCACCGCATCAGGATTAGAGCATTGAAAGCCAGGTGGGGAGGGAAAGGGCCCTCGATTGATACAAGGCCTGGGTAGCAAACGTTGGAAAAGTAAAAAGAAAAAAGACAGCAGTTCTAACGACGGCTCCTGTGACGGAAAGGAAGTAAAACGGATAGGAAAAATGCCGACAAAAAAAAAAAAAAAAGGAGATAAAGCACAAGATGTTCCCAAAGACGAGACTTCTTCCGAGTCTTATAATTCAAAGCAAAGAAAAGTAAGCGGAGCAGCACAAAACCTCGGGAGGAGTCAAAGGCTTAGCTTTCTTAGAAAAGCAGCGGGAAAAGAAAACGCAGTAAAGGATTAACGTTACACCCTTACGTTTTCAAGAAGGAAGGACTTAGCCCAGCGAACAAGTCGAAAAATTGAAAAGACCGAGTAAGGTGAAACGCTGTACGGCGACCAAAACCCTATAAAAGTAAGGCGGGTAGGAGAAACTGAAGCCGAAAGGGCTAATTGATCAAATACCGGTTGGGGGAAAGTCTCGGACAGAGTCATGTGAAAAGGGATGAATCGAGCGCAGGCTGTAAAAATAAGGAGCGGGAAGGGGGCCAGTAACGCGGCGCAATATATGTTGCATGTCAAAAAGGAAAAAGCCTTGTACGGCAGGGCAATAGTTAAAAGGAAATTGAAACCAGCTCCGAAGTTCAGTGCCGACGACCTGAACGGGACCTTCAAAGGCGTGAAAAACAAATAAGATTCGTAGAAGCGATATCGAAAGTCCACTTTGGATGGAGAAATGCGAAGTAGAGTCGATTAAGGACGTGTCAGGAACTGTCCTAGGGGTTGGCTTCAAGTGTGGCTCTTTGTTGAGAGGGGCCAAGAATCGGAGCTAAAAAAGAAAAAATTAAAACTTTTGCGCGGATTCAATACGTACCGAACATTGGGCGTGCGAAGCGAAGGTGGAGTATACGGTTATAGAATCTGCCCAAAAACACACTAGGCCAACAGCAACGGACAAAAACTATATCGAAGGGGATACATGTGCAGCGGAGATCAAGTGACGAGCGGATGGGGATGCACCTCAGAATGGATTATAAACTACCGGATCATTCAGAAGCCACATAGGAAAAAACAAGGGGGTATGGTTGAGGAGGTAAAAAAAAGGAGCGAGGGAAATGAGAGAAGGGAGGCTAGGTTCCATGCAGAGGATTGGAGAGGAGACCAAGCGTGTGGTATCCTTCTCGCGGAAACATGAAAATAAACCGGGCGAAGGGAAGGGCGACCTGATTCAGAGAAAAAAAGATTAAAAGGACAGGCATAACGGACGAACGAAAAAAATCTACCCTCATTACAAAAAAAACCTTGGGATTAGAGGTTCAAAGGAATTCCTTACTTTACGGCATTCCCAGCGGGGGAAGGCAGAACACGTATAAACAAAACCTTAAGTCGGACTGTTCCAATGGGAAAACTCACTGGGGGAATAAACGCGGTCCGAAATTCCACCTTTCAGAAGATTCAAAAAGAAAAGGGGAACGAGGAGCCCCTGTTGGCTCCGAGAGGGTATATCTCTGACAAGGTTAGAGTGGGGAGGGGTGTGTGAGAGGAGAGGCTAGAGGGTGGGGGGGGAGGGGGGGGGAGAGAGGCCTGCAAGGGGTGAGGGGGAGATAGACGAGGGGAATGGGGGAAGAGGGGGGGTATAGGGAGGGGGTGGGGATGGGTGTAGGTGGGGTTGATAGGAAGGTGGGGAGAGGGGAGGGAGGGTGGGTAGAGGGGGGGGGGGGATGAGGTGGGTGGGGGGGTAAGGGAGGGGGGAGGGGGGGGTAGGAGGGATGGGGGTGGAGGTGTGTGTGGGGAGGGGCGCGGGGCTGGGGTTTCAGAGGTAATGACTCCAGGTATACCAGTGTCGTAGGCGTGGATGAAAGCCTTGACGAGGGTGAAAAGAGCCGGATCTATGTGGAAAAAAGAGGAAAGCAAGGTCAAGGAGAAAGGGCGCGAAAACGAGCATTATTTTGGGGGGACAAAATCGCACATAGAGAGGATGAGGGAAGGGACAAGGAAGTGGTTATTCTCAACCAAAAACGGATAGAGGGAAATAAAACAAAGCTTCTGGAAGGCCGAATTCAGGAGGTTTTGATTAAGAACGGGATAACAAAATTTCACAAGAGTGGGGGGTGAGACAGCGCTTGACGGAAGGGATCCGATGCAACACCGAAAAGATTAGAACGCGAACAGGAGTTCAAGGTTCATCAAAACGTCTGAAACCGATTTGACTACTATAGAAGAGGCTCGAGGAAAAATCTATCTTCCCATCAAAAACTCTATGCACTCACAAAGCGTCAGGGGATGATTGCCGAAGAGGTTAGAAGCTTGAGGAAAAGGGCAAGTGAAGTTGCCATCGGGAAGTCAACGAGTGGTCCTTCTTAAGTGTGAAGGAGCGGTTTCTTAAAGCACCAGCGGGGCAGTTGCCCCTAGTAACTGATGAAGACATTCCTCTACGATGAGAAAAAGGATACTCACAGACAAGTGAGCATGGAAGATGTTGAGTAAAAAAAAGCGTAAGTTCAGGAAAAGGATCACGCCTATATCGCTACTAATCAGACATCAGAAAGGGGGATAGAGAAAGTGGGACAAGACGACGGATAAAATCTTTGGTAGGAGGAGGAGCAATGAAGAATCCCGGATAGCGCACTTAGGAAGACAATAAATGTCCATAGTCTAGGCAAGCGCCGGGAAAGACTCAAAAAGCCATACCGGAAAATAAGGAGAGGAAGGAGGAAGGGGAGAACTGTGGACATTTAACTGAATCGGGGGCAAAAAAAGAGCAGAATCACTTCAGAACGTCGACAGATCTTCTTGCCGTGGCGGGGGGGCAAGGAGGGAGGAGGCGCAGGGGGGGATCGGGAAACTCAGGCGACATTAGAGAGACAATTGATGGGGATCTTAAGGGCAGAGAAAATTTCTGTGTGGGGGGGTGGTGTAGCGAAGATAGGAGCAAATATCATCAACACGCAAAAAGGACTCTCCCTTATCGAATGCAGGATCTTTCATGTACGGGCCAGACCTACATGGAGACAAAAAAATCAGGGGGAGAGCTGTTAAGGACCGAAATCTTTACGAACTGGGCGATGATGAGAAGATTTCTAGGAAGGAGAGAAGGTCGGTAGGCAAATATAGGGGGCTTAGATGGTTTCCCTAAAGTCGGCGCGAAAAATAAGCAGTCAGACAGGACGGTCTTCCTAAAGCCACCGTCTGGTAAAGCACATCCTGAGAGGGCCGGAAAAGGACCCGCGCCAGAAAGAAAGACTGCCGCCGGAGAGGGAAAGACAAGGCACGAGTCTGTAAAAAGGGCAGAAAAAAAAAAGGCTGGATCCGGCCCTCCCTCTTCAACCAGAACCGGCAAGAAAGCGACGTGTGAGTGGGGGGAAATGAGCAAGTCCTGCCTGAAAATAAGCGTCTGTAACCTTAGAGAGACGGAGGCTAATTACGGACTGATGACATCTAGGGTACTTTCAGGTCGATGTAATATAAAAGTTTAAAGAGAGAAGTTAAAAGATGATCAGAGAAGGCACAAAGAACAAGTTCCGCAAGGAGGGAAAAAGGATGGGCATCGCGTACGGTGAAATTTAGTTAGATAAAAGTTGGAAAGAGAAGATTAATAATAACCAAAATGTGGATGAGGAAAAGCATCACGGCTCTAGGTTGGGGGCAGGAGACTACTACACGTAGCAGGAGAGGTCAAGAGTTAGAAAAGTGAGGGGACTGAAGTCACTCGATCGGGAAAAAAGGGTCGAAGAATCAATGAGACGGGGACACCCGGCATCTTATAAGGCTCCGCCCGTGGAATTCAAATGAGCTAAGCCCTATATTAGGTGAGTTTGAGCAGTGGGCAGGAGAGAGAACGAAGGAGATGAAAGAGTCCTTATATCAGCGGGCAAGGGCACTTACTTTTCCAGTAAAATCTCTATCAAAAAAGAAAAGGAGATCAATAGAAAGTACGGACATGGAAAGAGATTAACCCTTTCACTCTCTGAGTCATGGAGGAAGAGGCTCTGTCGGAACTGGAGAATAAAAGCTGGAGGCGAGAAGTGGGAACTAACGTTGGAGAGAGAAAGCAAAAAGTAGGTGACGGAAGAGGCAACTGGTTTAATCAGGGGACCAAAGAAAAAGAAGACGGCAAAACGTCCGTCATAAAGAAGGCGTCGGAAGAAAGGCGCGGTGTCGGGTAGAGAACACAGGGACCAGGCGAAGTACGCCAGTTTTACGAATTAGAAGCTTAGTCCCTAATGAGGAGAAGTTCCTAACAGAAAAGGAGAGAAAAGCGACATTCTAAATTTGAGGACGTCCGATGCTTCGCGGCGTACTCATCGGGGGAAACAGAGGTAACTAGGCCATGAAACGGCGCCTCAATTCCAAGATCAGAATGATCCCAGAGACGCAGAGACAAATTCCCTTCAGTGGTGTAACAGGTACTTCTCCCCCACCTCGCGTCCAGGCTTCTGCAAAACTAGTACGAGGGGTCTGGAAAAGCGAGGGTACGAGGATGGAGAGAAAAAGAAGTGGTTGCTAAGGGAAAAAAAAACATATAGAGTAGGCTTGAGAAAATCAGCAAAGTCTGCCTTGGGCGTCAACGGGGGAAGGCAACGAAGGGATTGCGCAATCAGGTGGGAATCACGACCAAGGTATCGACGGAAGGGGACAGAAGAAGGTAATCACCGATGAGAAGAGGAAGGTCCTGCCTTCTCAGGTTCGGTTGAATCAAACTCAACAAATCATTGAGTTGCGAAGGACGAGTCACCAATCCCAAAATTTTTCTGGGGACGACATGTGGGGAGGGGCTTACCCGGACGATGGAAGGAAGGTTGGGGGCAGCTCCTACTTCGGTGTAACGTCGTTTATTGGTCTGAGGTGGGAGAGGCGCTTTACAGATAAAAACAAAATGGAAGAAATAGCGGAATTCAGACAGCCCAGCATTTTCTGCTCAGCAAAAAGTCAAAGGAATACCGGTCCAGGTCACCGCAAAAAAAGCGAACGAGAAAAGGAAAAAAAGAAGACGAAAGAGGACGGAGAAAAGGTCGCGAGATAATGCGATCGGTGGGCTGTCCCCATATGAGAAGGAAAGGGTGAGAAAGGAACATGTACTAAACGATTTATAGTCAGACCATTGGGGGGGAGGGGTAGGGCGCAAGGCGGCAAAAGATTGGACATGGAGAAGACGGGGGGAGGAATATGCAAATCGAAAAGAAAGGAAGAGGACCTGAAAAAATAGGAAAACAAAGCGGCCGCTAGTTTACACGCTCTACCCCGGCAGGCAAAGCTCCTTCAGTTCGGACGCGAAGGGCGATAACCGAGGGACCATGGGCAATGACTCAAAGAAACACTAGAACTAGGACAGCGAAGCCTTGTGGGGCAGGTTGGTTTCACGGAAGGAATGATGCCAGAGAGAAACCATACTGGACGGAAAAACCGTCGCCATAAAAAAAAAGAAGGAATATAAGGAGGAATTTAAATAGAACGAACTTTGTAGTAACGCTGTCCTGAAGCATTAGCGGAGCAGATTCTGGACATAACCGAAGAGCATTTCTCCTGTTCATACGAATCTTAAATTGGAAGAATGAGATTTAACGAGAGGAATAATGCGGAACCACATGGTACCAAGTTAATGCGGGGGTGAAAATAAGGGCTCCTGAACAAACTATCTTAAGGTGGCGAAACTCAAAGATCCTTCCCAAGTAAAGAGCCTTCACTATGAGGGTTGGGAAGAAGAGAAAAAATAGAAAGTGTCTTCAAAATAAGGTTAGA
>Ga0179593_1425412_pt1 | contig 18960 bp, 17 predicted proteins | sample CZODoug2_1_08_16_FD_185931 | JGI IMG/M metagenome (GOLD analysis project Ga0179593, IMG submission 185931) | Vadose zone soil fungal communities from Angelo Coast Range Reserve, California, USA - CZODoug2_1_08_16fungal (PacBio error correction) | ecosystem: Environmental > Terrestrial > Soil >...
GGGGGGTTCGAGGAGGGAGCAACAAGGTACCGGCTATCCGGCAAGTCCAACCGCTCTGAACAGGTCTCTAGATTTCACTTTTAGGCTTCAAAAAGGCTCAACCCCAACCCACCCCCACCCCAACAAACACACCCCATAAAACCCCACCCCTCTGAAGTAGGAGGTCTCAGGGGCACCGAAAACCCGAGGTTCAAGTACTAAGGTTCTCTAGGTGAGCTTCGTAAGGAAAGGGGACAAAAATTTAATAAGGTTAAGTGGTGTGGATAAAAAAAGAAAAGACCAAGGAAGATTACAGCTGTTAGATCTTGTTAAAACGGGAGTGGAGCAGAACCTGAACTTAAAACTTAAACCGGGGGGAGCAAGACGCGATGAGTTATGGTACGACGGACGCAGAGGGGGAGCTACAAGGGAACAGCGTCAAAAAAAAACGCTAAAAAGAAAAGGGGGACTCCATGGCATGACGGGCCCATCACAGGAAATGTTCTTGCTCTGAAACAAACTTAAAAGCTGCCGCTCAACCCCACAGAGAGAGAATCTTCAAATGCAAAGTCCAAATAGGAAAAAGAAACCCTGAGGCGGACCGGAAAAAAGAAACAGAAGGACCCTGTCCTAAAAGCTCCATCCGCGGCAGCCCTGGGGCGAAGGGGGAGGATGCGCGGTCACCTCCCTTCCGGAGCGTGGTGGGAAGAAGCAGCATTGCTGGAAGGGATTGTTGCGCGCGCTCACGGCGGGGGAGGGCCAGTCTGTAAGGGCAAGACCCGTTCTTTGGGGGTATGGGAAGAACTAAAAAAAAACGAAAGATGGGTGGCTGCAGCCAAGAAAGGGGGTATCTCCAGAAGAGGGGGGACTTTAATGGGGAAAAGAACCAGGCACCAACTACCGCGATTGTGGGCTGGAAAAAAGGCGGGGGTCGCGTCGCATCGGAAAAATGATAGAAGAGTTGCTTTAAAAAAGTCGTCTTGGGGACGCTCTCGGAAAGGTGTCTCTTTCCCAGCGGCGGGGAATGGTCTGGAAAGTATCTATCCGCCATAATGAGAAGGCCGGCATCCAGGGAATCCCCTCGCGGAGGTATATCCAGGTCTACAAAAACAGTTGAAAAAAGGGAAAGGTACACAAAAAATTAAAAAAAAATAACTGAGAACTGTTCACGGAGGATAAAGAACATCCCCAATTGTATTTTTGCCCCTGTGGAAACATCCATCAGGAAGAAAGAATTCCTAAGCATCCTGTCACTCCAGCGCAGGGCTGGGGCTCCTTATGTTAAATGAGAAGGGCCTAACTTTAACGAGTAACTACTCGAGTAGTCTCTAGGCCGGAAGAGGGAAGTTGGGGACTCTCGGGTAAAGACCGAGCGGACAGACTCTTTTTGGGTACCGGGGAAAGCCTCCTCATCAGCAATTAAAGGGGACATCTTCTAAGAGAGAAGTTCACGGGAATGAGTTAGGCATTCTGGAGCGCTCGGCTGGAGTTCTGGAAGGAGAAAGAAGGGAAAAAGGCCGCGAGTATATCTTGCGCATCAGTCTCCCCCAACCGAAATTGGCCTTTCAAATGGCAGATCAAGCTCATGCCGCGATCTCGTCATGAAAGACCCGATCCGGACGGCGTCAAAGGAAGAAAAAAAAAAAAGGCAAACATGTCGAAGTCCAAGCAGGAAACAAGAGACGCTCAGGGAAGGCGTGAACGAGCCTCCTGGTCGCCGTTCAAGTCCGAGGAGGTCAAAAAAAAGCCTGAGAGGAAAACTAAAAAGGTAACCGAAAAGCGGTGCAGGGGAAAGAGCAGTGAAAAATGGGGGGGGGAATCAATGGACAAGAAAAGGACAGGCACCGGAGCACCCTTGACTTGTGGGAGCAACCGCATCAGGACACCCTGGAGCGGCACTTTGAACGAGACTAGGTAGCTCATCTGCACCGCGCCCCCGAGGGAGATGGTCCGTCACCAGGGCAAACGGAAGGGTCAGAGGCTGAAGAGAGAGAATCGCGCCTCGCAAAGGAGGAAGAGGCAAAGGGTGGTTATATCAGGCGTCGAACCGGGTCAGCCATCTTCCCCGAGGAGGGGAATTCAAAGCTAACCGTACCGGGCAGACGCGTTCAACGTTCCGCTCAAGGTTAAACGAACTGGGAAAGGGGGGGGGGGGACTAAAATTGAAAAAAGGGACCCCGGCGGGGCCAGGGGGCGCCACCATCAAGGGAGGGGAAAAACCAGAAAACAGACAGACACCGCTGGAGGCATCACTGGATGCGAGGCAGGGGGCTGTGGAGGAAGAGAGGCAAGGAGAGGGAGACCTCGGCTGAGGCAGAGGAACGGGGAAAAAACAGGGGCTTAGCGTGAGTGACGGAGTTTTTGTAAAGAAGGAGACTTCTTCGAGGAAAGAGCGAAGAGGGGTACTCTGAAGGAGGGGTCGCGGGAGTTCAAAGAGAAGAAATCCCCAGGGAGGAGAAAACGGCTTAGGAAAAGCTCTGCCAATACGACGGAAGGGAAGAGTCGTTCCGGACTAATTACCTCCTTAGGGTGAAGACGCTCCTACATTCATGACAATGTAACGAAGAAGAATTATACGAGGGGAAAAAGGGCAGGGGGAAGGACGCTAAAAGCATCAATGTCCCCAGGGGGGCGCGCACCCTCTAGGGAATAGGAAAACGCACCCGGGTGTTCGACCACCACCTGAAAAGAATCAGCTTATATGACTCGGGAGTGGCGCAGAGATTAAGGAAAAAAAGAAAGTGAATTATGAGTGATGCTCAGGCCGGCATGGGTGGGACCAGGCGAATCCTCCACAGAATGGGGGGGGGAAAGAAAAGAGGTATATAGAAAGGGAACAGGATGGAAGGGAGGAATGGGAAAGACAAGCAACGAGTGGTCTACCAGCAGGCTGAACCGAGAAGGAAAGATGGCCACTTTGATCATATGGAGAGATTAAAAGTCTACCTCCCTCCCAAAAGAGAGCCTCGTGGAACAGCGAACGCCGCGAGAAGCTAACACTCAGAGGAGATGGGAAAGGAAGAACGAATGTGCAGACAGCGAGGGGGAAGTTGGATGTTAGCTTAACTCAGGAGGCGGGGAGATGGTAGTTGAGGAGCAAGGAAGGAGGGGAGTCTGACTCAGGGAAAACCTGTTTTGATGAGGGGAGTAAAAAGAAATAAAAAAGATCATGAAGAAAACCGGGGGACCAACTGCATCCATAGGTATCAGGGGGGGGGGGGGAAACCATCAATCAACGCTCAGATGAGGAGCTCTAACCAGGCAATGCCAGAGTGTAAGACTTGAAGCCAAGCTGAGACTCCAAGAAAAAGGGCTCCTCCTGGATTGAGAGGGGGGGGGACAGGGGAGAAAAGGGTGAGTTGTGTCACGACCAGGGTGGTAAAAAGAAGTGAAGTCGGTCAAGGTGGAAGAAGGTCAGGATGGGGGGGGGGTTAAGATACGACCGAAAGATCTGAAAAGAAGTCATAAGGGGGCCTCTTTCTAATTAGATCTACCGGCCGGAAGCGACCCGTAATAAGGATGCCTCGAAAAAACTTCACGGCTGGCCAGGCTTCTCGCGGATCAGATGTCCCCAGAGGAATGTTCAGGTATGCAAGAAGCAGAAAAAGATTCACCCGACAAGGATATCGGAACAGGGAGGGGGGGGAGAGGTGGGGTATCCACCACCATGTAAAAAGTCTAGGAAAGACGGGTTTAGACTTACTGGAGAGACATAAACTATCTCAAACCGGTTATCAACTTTGAAAAGCGGGGGCATCAGAGCCAGAATCAGTATTGTCTATCTTGGTCACCGTGAGTAGAGCAGGGTGTTCGATGGAGGAATACACGAGTACCGTAGTTCTACATCAAATGACTAGCTAAACAACACAACGGTTCAGGAAAATATAAAATGTTAGTATACTAAGGGTGACCTGCTCACTGCAAGGGATGGACGCATCACCGGAGCGGCGAAAAAACGATGTTCACGTTAGATGGGCATCTGCCTTAGAAGGAGGAGAAGCAAAAAAGGGGTAACCGTCTCAAGGGTGGGAGGCTCTGGGGAGATGGTCCTTAAACGGGGGAACCAAAGTGCTCGCCGTGGAAGGTTTGTGAATAGAAACCTCAATTTCAGGCAGAACGGATGTGGGGAGGCTGCTTCAGCCTAAAGGCATCGGGGGGGATCCTTTCGTCTGGAAATCTCAGTTAGTGGGAAACTTCTTGCGGGAGGAGGACTGTGGGAGGACAAATAAGCGATGAAAGGAAACGGGGCAATCTGCCGCTCTGGGGACGTGCTCCAGAAAAACGCTAACGGCGAAAGGAAACCCAAACCCTTTGGAGCGAAAATAGCCGCGCACCAACAGAAAAGCTGACTAACGGATATAAACTTCACGCAAGAGTGGGACCGATCACCCTTTTGAGGGACCGGGGGGGAGAAAACGAGGAGTGAACTGTCCTAAGGCGGCGAGAAAAAAGTTTGCGTAATGGGGAGGGGGCGGAGCTTGGCTTTCGCTACTGGGGCTCCTCCTTTGAGTCTCAGATTGGAGGAGGCAGGATGAGTGCCGTCGGAGAACCAAATCGCGGTCTGAATTCAGCCGAGGAAAAGGGAAATTGGGGAAAAAACCGCCACAAAAAGAACTGGGTAACGGTCAAAGCGCCATCCCTTTGGGTACAAATCGTAGCACGTGGGGAAAGTGGCACACCAACTACCCGCTCTTGGGGGGGACTAGGTCGCTCGGGACTGGAGGGTGTCGTCCGTGGAGCAATGAAAACGGAGACTCTCCCGGACGCCAGTTCTCTTGGGGGGGGAAAGGGTCAGTCTACGAAGAGCCGGAAAACCTTCACCGGCCGCGGGGGATCAAACTCTGCTGTGTCGAACCGCGGGGGCCGTCTTTTACACTTCCAGGGGTCCCCCTCTGCAAGGACTCAAACGAAAGAGATCCAAAAACGCAGAAGGAAATATGGCGACGCCAGCCGCAGCTAACGTCCAGATCATAGCCGAGAAAAGGAAAGGGATGGGGAGAGGGCCTGCATCTTCAGCTTCAAGACAAAGTACCTCGAAATGTCTGCAAACCCGCGAGTCAAAAAACGGGGGCTCGCGACGGCTGGGGGGCGGGAAGACGACAATGGGGACCTTGAGGGAAGAGCACGCAGACTGAAACCGTGCCATCTACTACTAAGAAAACGTCATTTTCTTGGCGAAAAGGGGAGGGAACACCAATATCTGTTACTGTTCCAGGAACATCATCCTAGCCGAGGCGGGAGTGTCCAGAAATCCGCCCAGGACATCGGGAGAAGGGTGCATGATCTCTCCTCTGTCATGACAGAGATCATATTCGCGAGACCCTATCCCGTCGGCTACAATATGACAAGGGGAGTGACAACATTTCGAGTCGCCTTCCTCCTTTAAGGGGGCGGTCCGACCAAAAGTGGGCCCTCTCTTCTCACCGGAAAGGAAAGGACCCGCCAGATGTCCGGACTCATCGTGTTGCTTAAGTGGAGACGAACACGGCCTGTCGGCAACAGACGAGGGAAGGCGGGGATCCTCACCCGGATCGGCAATAAATCAGAAGAGATGGGAAACGCTCTCCGACATCGTGGATGGTCGGGAGAGGGAAAAAGGGGCATAAAAGGCATCTCCCAAAAACGGGGGGAAAAAGAGGGGGAAAGAAGAGGATTAAAGGCAGTTTCTCGCTGACCGTTGAGCAGGGGGACCCATAGGCGGAAAAGGCATATTCGGCAGAACAGGGGCAGCAAGTTTGGGGTTCGGCCGAAGAGGGGGAGGGAAAGTTTTTCCTACCTAAGGTCCTCGACTGGGAAAAGAAGAAGGGACGCCATTGACCAATAGAATACTTGGAAAACCTTTCTTTCAGCAAACTGGGGGGAGAAGAAGGGGCTGTGCGAGCCACGCAACCCTCTTCGGCTCAAAATAGGGAAAAACAAATGGCGTATCTGGAGGAGCGACGTTGGGGTCCTCCTCTCTGTCTTACGAGAAGAAAGATCTTTTCTCAGACGAACGAAGCTCTATATCTGGGGGGGAAGGACGAGGTCATGCACCCCATGTGTCTTCGGGGTGAACGAGGGACAGACTCGCTTCTTAGATGAGAAGATAACCTACTGGACTTGGGGGGGAAGAAAACTTGAGCGCTCCCGGGAAATGGGCTCCAAGTACGTTACTAAGAAGAGGAAAAAAAACAGCAAGTTCTCCTAGGAAAAAAAAAATGAAAAGGGGGGTAGATTTCCAGAAAAAAAAAAAAGCGATCGCTACCCCAAGTCAAATTCTTGTCACGGAGACAGGGAGGTACTCGTTCAGAGAGCGGGGGGCGCCCAGCCCGTTCCACTTAGGCAGGGAGGATCTGTTAAAGGCATGAGGGCTCAAACAAGAGGGAACCGGAGAATCCTTTCTGGTGATGTCTTGAAAAGACCCCAATGTGAAGGATACATGGGAGTAGAAGGTCAACAACAAAAAATTTTGAAGACCAGCGCTTGAACATAAACGGGGGCCGCGAGCTGGTAATAAAATGAGGAAAGAAGCGGTATGCTATATATTTCCCAATGGCACCACACAAAAAAAAAAAAAGCGACGCGAAAAAAAAAAGCGAAAAAAAAAAGAAGAAGCGTCGCTGCCGGAAGCAAGGTCCGAACCATCGCTAGTTGGGGGAAAAGGGGATTCCACGTCGGCGAGAAAAAAGACGGGGGGGGGGGGTTGGCTCTGACGGGGACCACGCGTGATGGATGTTAGGATCCAAATAAGAAAGGAGGGGAGAAAAGGCCAGAAGGGCAGCCAGATGGGCACCGCACTATGCCTCGCAATAACCAGACAGTAGCGCCAGAGGTTGAAAGAGAAGGAAACTAGATGACGCCCCGGCGCCTCATATGATGGCGAGGTAGCAAAAAAGGGACCCGAGGTCTTTCTGGGGGGAAAATGGAAAAACGGGTGTCTTGTAAAGATGAGGCAGGGGTGAAATATCGGGGGAAGTTGGTGGCGTAAAAAACCAGTGGGGAATCGTCCATAGATCTGCAGAATGGAAAACCAGATCGGCTGCCGTTCAGAAGATGAGGGGGAGAGACTGCAGGCTAGAAGTAGCCTAAGGTGAAAAGGATCACTCGATACACGAGACGCGCTCGAAAGGGACAGGAACAGGCAGCCCCAGCTACAACCAAAGGGAAAAAGGTAAAAAAAGGGGGGCGAGGTATACCACAATGAGAGAATGGACCACAAGAAATAATAGAGTCCATAACGTAGCGGTTGAAAATCCATCAGTGCAGAGGGGAATACACCCGTTTACCCAGAGCCAGGGGTTAGAGGGATGGAAATCAGAGAAGGGTCTGCCCGTGAACTATCGACCTCTCAAAAAAAAAAAAGGGTAAGGGGAGAAATAGGGCCATCTTGGAGGGATAACTCCACTCACGAACTCTTCGCCAGCAAAAAAGAAAAACAAGCTCTACACTCGGGAATGAAGATCGCCCTTGAAGGAGAGGAAGGATCAGCAACAAGTGTCACCGGAGCACGGGACTCTTTCCGTACGGGGGAAAAAATTTCTCTCCGCCTAAAAGGGGGGGGTCCTGGACCCAAGGGGGGAAAAAAAAAATCAGAGAGGGGGATCTTGGGGGGGGGCGGGCAGATGAACGAACTCAGGTTATCCGGATAGCGCGCTCCTAGATGGTCGAAAGGCGGGAATCCCCTTCTTCCGGGAGGAAAAAAATCAGAAAGAAGAGATCCCTAAGGATCAGGCAGAGCACGGACCCATCAATGGGAAGAGGGAAGAAGAATTGGCGCTCCTGCTGCCGAACCAAAGAATGAACTTCGTAATCCGCTGCCAATTCAAACCGACTTCCTCAGACTGCCGGGCGAGAAACGGAAAAAAACAGAAAACTTCGTGACCCACCTACCAGGAAAAGGCGGAAAATGGGCGAAGGGGTCGGAGAAGAAGCGGGAAGTGGCCCTTCCTGGCGCTCTGGGAGCCATTGGGCGGAGCAGAAAAGAATCACCCTCTGCCTGCATCGAAAAATCGGGAAAACTGACTCTTCCCGTCTAAGGGGGAGGGGGCAAAGAAAGAAAACCTAAAGAGATTGACAACAAACCTTCTGTGTCACGGAAGAAAACGCTCTAAGCACGGCACGGAAACAAAAAGCAGGGGGTATTTACAAAGCGGTAGCAGAATAAAGGAGAAACGTGGAGCTTTCTAAAAAGAAAAACGCACAGTCCTGCGCTCCGAGGAGGAAGTGCAGTTTAGAGTCTCTGCCACAAGAGGGAACGAAAGAACTCAATCTCTCTGATTTCCACAGGATCAGACTCGGAGTGGGGGCGAAACAAAAAGATTTTACTTGGGGTAACGCCCTACAATTCACGAACCTTGCTGGCACCATCGGGATCTCAGAATACCAAACGGAAGGGGAGAGGCCAATGGGACCCCCCTGCGCATCCTCGCAGATAATCCTGGCAGCTCAAGGGCTGGGAGGCATCACTCAAAAAATTAAACCGATACCGAGGTCATTCATTACTCCTCTGATCCACACTTTCCGGGTAGCTCTGGGACGATATGGGCGCATCAAAAGGTGTACCGGGGATGGAAAGCTAAACTCCCAGAAAAAAGGAAGGGGCAGAAAAGGTAGTCTTCTAAAAGAATGGCAGGGCATGAAAGAAGCAAAGACACACGTAGTCTATTCGGACCAAGGACTAAGCCGGAGTCTAGAAGACAGAGAATCCAACAAGACCGCCTCCCGGTTGTGGGATGGGGCTCTGGAAGGCAGTCGCGAGAAACCAATGATGGATAGGGAAAGGAAAACTCCAAAGGACAGGTAGAGGACAAAAAAAGGGGAGATTCCACTAAAATCGTCCGCCTCCTTTGAAGGGACAAGAGGAGACGGGGGAAGGGGGGGAGTCTCCTTGAAGAGGGGGGGAAAGAAGCTGCACAGGGTAACGTTATCTGAAGAAACATTTATAAAAACCAGAGTTGAAGACAGCGGGAGGGGCGTCATAATGTCTAGGAGAAGGAGTGCAAAAGGGTCTTCACCGGAACTTTGGGAAAGAGAAGAGAAAGGCTTTAATCGCTCAGAGGACAGAGAATCTCTCTCCGCCACGGGGGAGAGGGGGTCCGGGATACCTTCATCTGTGAAAATTTTTAAGCAATCCTCTTCAACAAACGAAAAAGAAAAGAAGGCCATACTTAAAAGATTTTCATCTCTTCGGTTTAGGAAAATCTGCACGGCCGATCGATGACCAGCTGAAGGGCAGGTCCCCGCGTTCATGCGGAATCGGGAGGGGGCAGAGTCTTCGCCGCAACAGTTCCGACAGGCGGTCAGAGGAAAGGTATTAAGATCCATTCAGGGAAAATTGAAAGATGCGCAGACATGGAGGGTCGGGTCGTTCCTGCGCGCAAAAGGAGCTGCAGCGGGAACTGCGACCGCGGGCGGCTCGAGGACGCGAGCAACTTAAGGGGGATCGAATGAGACGGTAGAAAGTTTTTCTCAAGAAGGCAACGAGGGACAGAACGGTCGGGTCTCAAGAACGAGGGGGGGTCGTAGGGACTATATGAGCCAAAACCATTTGGCGACAATAGGGGAAAAGGGAGACAATACTACTAAGGTAGGGAGATACTTATTTGTTACGGGGGGGGGAGATTTTTTCAGCCATTGACGAGAGAAAATCATGAAAATGGGGGAAGAAGGACGGAAAAGAAATTAACAGAGGAAAACAAATCTGCCGAGACGCTGAAAACCAAAAAGAAATACCCATGGGTTAATCCTCTCACCACTAGGTCCTGACAAATCGTCACCGTTGCTCCGGGAGGAAAAGACCCAAAACTGGGGGAAGGGACGTTCCATTAGAACTGGAAAACAGAAGTAAATTCCGGGACAATACGCTTTCAAGCTGAGCTCTTTAGGGAGGAGGCAGGCTGCTTGCTCAGGTAGACCAGCTATAAATCCTCTCTTGGGAGAGAGGAAGTCCTACTCATTGGCAAAAGGGTCAGATGTCAGGATTAAAGGAAATGAAAATCTCCAGATTTGGGAAATCGAGCTTGATCATGACAGACCGGTTTTGATGGAATAGGTATTCCTTAGTCAGTAGGCGAGAGGTCAAAAACCCAGTCAAAAGAACACGAACGTCGTAATCTCAGGACCGGGTGGGGAGAGAGCAGAGAAGGGTCTAGAAGATCACCGGTAAAGAGCAAGGGCTTGCCGAGAGGGAAAACGGGGTTGGTTCCTAACCATCGAGTTGGAAAGCATTTTCACTTTCTCTAGCGTCGGGTAAAAACATAATTGTGTTTCGACTGAGGACCAAGAGAGCGTTTCGGTTTTAAGGGATGTTAAAGAAAATAGGAAAAAGAGCAGGAAGACAGGGCGAATAAAGAATCGGGGTAACTATTTAGCGAGATCAGGCTAAGTGACTAAGCAAAAAAATAGGCGACCCAGGCCAGGAAGCATTAAGTTAGGCTTACCGAGCAACCCCTGAGCCCAGTCAGGAACCGGGATGGCGCGGGTAGTGGCGAAGGGAGGGCTTTTGCCGGACAAAAAGCCAGAAGGGACAGGAAGTCGGGAATGTGAAGATGGGGGGTTCAGATTTTGGGGTGGCGCCGAAAAAAGGGCCCGGAAGAGACTAGGGGGGGATAGCTTAATACGGCGAGCGTGCAGGAAAACTACTTCAGAAGAATATGGGGGGGGACCAAAGGTGAAGAAAGGGTTGAGTAAAAAGACGTTAAGCATCGGGGGGAGGGCGCAAGGAGACATGCCTTTAACGAGTAATGAGGGGGGTTCGACGGCAGCATCCCAGCGGCAGGGCAACAGCTTAGAAAATCTGAAAAAGGGGAAGGAGAAACAAGCAAGGGCGGTACACAAGAAAAGAGGGATAGCAGTCAACGAGCGAAAAAAAAAACGTTACCTTTGAACCTCTGGGGGGGAATCGGTCATCGCCAGCATAGGAACGAAAAACGGAGAGAAAAACGGTGGGAACTAAGGGGTAAACGCCGTGGTAGAAGGTCGGGGTTGGGCGGCCGACCTCGGGAGTGAAGGGACCGTATTCTCATCCAGCCCATCAGGCTGGTCTCGAATCAAACCACTGGGGAAAGAGGTTAAAAAACGAGGGGAAGAAGGTACCTGCTTCACCGTAAGGGAGAAAGAGAAACGCGCTCACGGCGGAGAACAGGCAGGTGAAGGAGACTCTACCATCGGGCCGGAGCTGGAGTGATCAGGCAAAAAGAAGTTGGGCACCGTCTACCCGGTGAGGGGCTCGGGCTGCTCTTGACTTAAGTCCGAGGTGCAACAGAATGATGGTGGTGAGTCCTCTACTCCAGGGAAAAAGGGAACATAGGGGGGGCGCGGTGAAGGCCGCAGGCTCATAACCTTAAGGGACTAACTTTGGCTCTCTGCAAACAAAGTAGGGGTCGCAAGAGGGCGCGTCATCAAAGGTATTCACGAAGAAAAAAAAGACTGCCTGCCAGTGATCCCAGGGGATACCTCAGAGCGTCAACCGAAAATATTCTGGCGCTCAAAAGGGCGCAAAAAAAGAAACAGCTAAAAACACATCCTACTCTGCTCCGCTTCACAGAAACTCAAGAAGCTTGGGAATCACCAGGACGCAACCGAGGGACCCTTGAAGACCAGCAGGGAACATCCAAAGCGGGCCTGCGAAGGGACGGCGGCGTAAGAGTAAGGCCATTCTCGAAAGAATGGTGCGGGGCTCGACGCATGTCAAAAAGGAGGAAAAAGGGATTGAAGCTCACCACTGACTGAAAGGGAATGGGTCTTCCTGCTCGACCCTTAGTGGGAGGGGGGGAACTAAAGTCCCTCAAAGAAAATAGCGGCATCAGCGCAAAGAAAGGTCTTGGGACTGCGCCCCAAAAGAGCACGTGAAAAGATCACAGAACCCTCGCTGGTTTGGACAAAGCGTCCGCCAAAATCTACTCTTAGGAAGATGCGCTTTATCTTTCAGGCGTTCGACGGCTCAAGGGAGAGCTTCCTCTTTCGGGGGTAAGGGGCAAGGGTTATCCTAACCTTGCCGAACGGCCCCACTGAAAGAAAACGGCTGAGTCATAAAACAATCTCGGGGGAACACCAGGAAGGGGGGGTGCCCGTGTACTAAATTCCTTATCCATTAGGCACAGGGGGGGGGGGGGGGGGTGTGGGGGAGATGGTCGGCATAAGCAAATAACCAAGAGATGAAGTCGGGCCCGATGGTCTAAGTGCAAGGAAAAAAAGACAAATCAGAAATCCTAAGAGAAAGGGCAGGGGAGTTGTAAGTCCTCACTGCTTCAACTCTACAGGAACATAAATCTACGCATGGTCTTAAGTCTCCGGGAGGAGCAAAAGGGACCGGTGGGTCTGATACTACTAGGAGGGGGACCGTTTCCCTCTAAGCAAGGGGGAGGGGGGGGAGGCCTGAGCGCTCCGTATTCGCATGGAAGGGATCGTGACTTCTGAGGGAGAAAAAGTTTAGGGGCAAGGTATCGTCAGGGCTGACACAGTCAGAGGAATGGAGGACGTCCCAACGCATCAAGGGGACGCGATCTATGCTAGAGAGACTACCAGAAGAAGCCGGCGTGAGGCCACTTGGTGATCTCTGGGCGGGGTGGTCATTAAAAACTCTGGAAGGATCCCACTTCTCGCGAAAAAAACCGATCCGAGAAAGGCGGAAATTGGTAAGTCAAGCTGAGGAGGCAAACATGGAAGGAGGAAAAACATAATCCGCCGAACTTTGCCACGCGGTACCTAACCCTCTGGACCGAGCGACGGTCAAAGGAAGACAGACGCTTCCGAACGGAAATGCCAAAGAAAAGAAGTCCTAACATCGGGTGAAGTCAATGATAACATCCCGTACGAACCGCCGAGAAAGGGGAGTGGGGCAAGAGCATCGGACCGCCAACTGGGGAGGAGGCTCATTTGGCATCATCGAAAAAAAAGCCTCAGAGGGGTCCGATCGGTCAAAAAAGATAACTGCCTGTTAAGAAATGAGGGATCGAGAAACAACAACAATAAATAGAGAGAAGACGGGGAAAGGCAGGATCTCTAAAGGGGGGGGGGGAGGGAAAAACATCTTCCCCGAGAGATCAGCGGTGGCATGACAAAGTCCCAAGGGTCAAGTTAACTCTCCCTTTTGATTACAACACGACTGCGGATGCGAAAAAGGAGGGACCTGGCACGGGGCCGGGAGGGAAAGGCCTTCATTGACTAGTCACCACGATGACCGAAAAGCACCGCGGGACCATCACTGGAGGGAAGAAGCAGAAAAGGAGGGGGGGGGGCGGAGAGGGTCCGCGTGTAAGGAAAGGAATCAGCTGTCAGGATCTAGGAAGTAAACTTATTAGTATACGGTGGAAAAGGGGCTATAAGTTTTGTCCTCACAACGGGAGAGGGGAAAGACGGGGATCGGACGAATTGGGATAGAATAGAGAGAAGGCCAGATCATCATGCACAATGTAGCGCCCCTGGGAGGAGTCGGAAGGGGGAGACATCTCAGAGTTGACTAGGGCGTGACAAATTAAAGGGACGTGGTTCCTAAATGAGCGCTCAAAAAGGAAAGGAACGTATAAGCGAACGAAAAAAAAAGACTAGACGATGGCCAAAGGGGAAGGCTGCAAGGGGCGCTCCGGACATCCAGATAAGGGGGGAAGGAAGCGCTCGGTCTAGAAAAAAAAGAAAAAAAAAAAGGCAAAAGAGGTGTTGCTCCTGCTATGGGACATGAAGGAACGAGGAGGAGGTACTCAAGGAAATTATATCATGAAGTCAATAAGATCCATGATACGATGAAAAAAAACGGCATTATTATCACGACTAGGAGGAAGCTGGAAAAAAAAAAAGAATCTCTACCTCCTCCATCTCTCCGGGGGGAAACTCTTGAGGGAATGGAAGGTGCAAGTTAAGAAAAGTACTAGTACACAGTTCACCACGTCCACGAAAAGTTATCATGACCACGCGAAGAAGAAGGGGCGCGTAGAATCAGTAGAACGAATCAAAACGGCCCCGGAACGCGAGGGACAGCCGGGCGAATAGAAAAAAGGCCGAGAGAGCTCACCGAGAAAGAGAAGAGGGCGCTGCAGAAGAAAAGTGCCAGGGGGAAAAAGCGGGGGCCGGTGAGGCAGAACTAAAAGAAAACCGAGTAGCAGGGAGACCAAGAAAGGGGTGGATCTGGAGGAAAAAAATCTTCGGAGTTTGATGGATGTGAACATCCAGAAAAGGGGAAGGAAAGACCGCGAAGGCCAAGCGTAGGGAAGGGCTCTGGCGCCTCAACTTGCACCGAAAGCGTAAAAGGAAACCGTCCCTGCTCAAATAAGGGGACGTGAAAAGCCTAAGAGGGCTCAACGCCCGTTCTTCCGAGTTAGGGGGGGGGAAAGGAGGCTGTAGTACCTTGTCACTAAGAGTGGCTGTGGGGCGGTTCGTCCGCAAAGGGGGAATGGGGGCCAGGAGCTGGAAGTATTGATTGGAAAAGGAGGAAGATGTTCATGGGTGTTGGGGAAAGGGGGGGAAAATTCACCCGGTTAAACTCCAGAAGAAGATCCATGGGGGGATAGAAGGGAAAGGAGCTGGGATCGTAAATCAGCGGAAGAAATAACAAAAGGCTGAGGTACCGACGTAGAAAGGGGGGTGCCAAACGCCAGAATGAGGGCAGACAAATCATCGATTGAGCGCGAAGGCGTTAAATATTGTGAGGGAAAAAAAGGCCAGCCCCAGCTCACAAGCGCCCGAGGATTAACTGAGGATTTCGAGGGATAAAACCCAAATGCGGATGAAAGGTGGAAAGGAAAGGCAAAACCGAGCCGCAAAACCGGATCAGGGAAACCTCAGGTGAAGGAACAGTCGCCAGCAGGAGGGGAGTTCGAGGGGAAAGATGAACACCCGGAGTGGAGACTCGATTTGGAAGGAGTAAGCGATCGTGAAAGGGAAGGGGGGGGGTTAGCACCCGATGAAAAAAAAAAGCTAAAGAAAAAAAAAAAAGTATTAAGGGGGAAAAACAGAATAGTCAGCGGAGGAACAAAGGGGAATTCGAAAAGCCGGGTCTTCCCACCGGCTGAAGAAAAGGCGCGAGAAAACTGGGGGCCAGGGGAAAAAGACAAGCTCTAACCCTAGAAGTGGATGGCTGTAACATCCCATAGGGAAAATGGACGTGGAATCGGCTGGAGAAGGTCCGGAGGCCAAGTGGGCGATCACTTTTCCTGTTGGGGTTTGGTCCTTCTCCTCCTCAGTGAAAGGGACAGCTTTTCGCTGTAGAGGGGGGGGCTCGAAGACCTGCTAAGTGAATCTCTGGAATCGAAGCAGCCTCGCTGATGCGCGAACGGTAGCAGACAGCTGGTCCTTTAATTCTCAAGAGACACATCTGCAAGAAGATAAACGCACGAGGCACCGCATCAGTCGAAAAACTGTCATAAGATATGAAAAGGGGCGCTCATGGGGCCGCTCACCACCATAAGAAACAACTCAGAGCATCGTCCAAAATTCCGCGAAGGAAAGGGCTCAGAAAACTCGGAAAGGGAGACGCGAGGAAAGGCCAAAACGCGGGCCTCGTTCGTGAAAAGGGCCTAAGAGGAGAAAAAAAGAGCCTGGGCTAAGTGGGCGGGGCGTGGAAACGGGGGGGGCAAGCTAGCGCTTCCAGGGGTGGGGTAGGAAGGGTGGGAATGGGGGGTTGTGAGAAATGGAGGATGAAAGTGGGCACTTGCGCGTCTAAAAAAAGAGGGCTTGACTTCTTGCTTCGGGTCTGTGAGCGGACTTCCCTGGGGTTGATGTCATAAACCTCCAAACCCAAAAGAAAGGGGAGAGGGGTGGCAGGTAGCGCAAATACCCTTGGGGGGAGACCGAAGAAATATCAAGTGAAGGTCCGGAGCCCACCAACGCTGGTTGAAGGGAACCACAAATGGCGGTCGCTTTTCGGGGGCGACGCTGCTGATAGGGAACTTACTTTGAAGGGGAGTAGGAGTCGGGGGAGTCCACAAAAAAGGAAGAGGCGGGTGGGGCGGCAGGGGATCTAGGATCCTAATTATGGCCGGGGCCATCCTCTTCTCCCTCTCAGCTTAGGGGTGGGGGGGGGGGTCATGCAGGGGTGCAAGGGGTACAGGGGGGAAGGGGGGGGGGGGGGGGGGGGGGGGGGGGGGGGGGGGGGGGGGGGGGGGGGCCGGAACTCAGGGGAGGAGGTGACCCAATCGACCTGAAGAAAAGCTTCTTCAAAGAAATGTGAGGGGATTCTCGAAGTCCCCCTGGAGGGGGGGGGCAAGCTATGGAAAAAACAATCCAGAATCCTTACAGATACAGATAATCCATCGAGCAGCGTGCCCGGGCTTGTCGGTAAGGAAATTCGAAAAGAAAGCTCAGGGAAAAACGAGGGGGAAATCTAAACAAAGAGGTTGTCGGGAGGGGGGAGGAGTGTGCGAGGGGGTGGAGTTGAACAGAAGTGGCAGGGTTGGGGCTAGGGCGAGGAGGGGGGGGGGGGGCGGCGGGGAAATCTACCAATGGACCTTGGGAGGGAAGGAGAGACAATCACCAAGAAATCCAGAGGGTCAGACTTATAGGTTCAAATAGGGAGGGCTCAATGAAGTCAGGAGGGGGGGGGGAGGGACAAAGGAAGGGGAAATGAGTCACTAATCCTGATTCGAGTCGTCTCGCGGGAAAACCAGAAGAAAGAGGAACGGGGGTGCGGTTGCATGAGATCATTTCAAACGAGAGGGTCTAGACGAAAATGAAAGGGAACGAGACCCTAGAGGTCAAAGGCTCAAATAGCAGTGGGAGCATCAGGGAGGAAAAAATGGGTCGGGAACGAAGAGGTCCGGGGAGTCAATGGGGCGGAGGGAGTTCAATAGCTCCCCGCGTCTCGTTCAATCTAAAGAGGAACCCAACAGCCTTAAGCCTTAACGTTTGGAAAGGAAAAAAGGGAGGGTTGGGGGAACTGTCGCATAGTGTTTGGCGGCCAAAAGAAAAGGGCTCAGTCGACCGTACGCGGAGCCAAAAGGGAATCACACCTTCTTGGGGGAGCAACCGACTAATAGGCAGGCACAAAGGCCGTTGAACGAGACGATTCTTCATAGGGGCATGAAATAAAGGGGGGCCGGAAGGGGAGAGGTCCTGCACAAGGAATCTAGAAAACTTACGGTTCATCAAAGGGTAGTTCTAGAGAAACAACAAAGGAGAAGAGATAGATAAACGGTAAAGGCCGGTGGATAGGGGGAAAGTGATCGACCCAGAGTAGAGGTGAAGGTCGGGGAGGTGTGCTGAAAACGAACCTGTCATCTAGGTTCAATTAGTGCGGTATAGGTGCTTCTCCCCTGAGTTTGCCGAGCGGGGGTGTGGAAGAACTGGATAAGGGGGCCATTAATTTAGCAAGGACCAAGAGATCAGAAAGCATGGCTGTCATCACTGTCGTTCCTGAGAAACGTGGAAAACTCTGCCGCTCAGGGGAGAGTTCGCAAGAGCGAGGAAGAAGGGGGGTGATGGGTGCTGTCGATAGGGGGGGGACTCCTACATGGTGGAAGATCGAGAAGGCAACTAGGTGAAACCGAGCGGATAGGGTCAAAAAGTTTGGTATCTGAGACGGAGGGAAAGGACCATATAGATCAATGCACTGGAGTGGGAGAAAATGTGCTGCCTTTTAGCTCTGGGGGGGAAAAGAAAAATGGGGAATATCTTCTTACTGAGGTCGTTCGAGGAAGAAAATTACAGAGCGGGCATCCAAGGGAAATACATGAGAAGTCTACTAAAAGGGGACGGGCCAACCAGTTCCTATTATCTATAAGGCCATAAAAAGAAAGGGGGGGGCAACGAGACCAATCGGGAGATACCCAAAGAAACCTCGTTTTCAAAGGGGGGGGGACAGGAAAGACAAGAGCGATCTACTGGGAGTAGCTTTAATAAAAAGATGAGAAGGAAAAAAAGCCAGGGAAAGATTGCAGGAAGCGGTGTAAGATACTCAGGACTGGGGCCAGAGAATCCTTGCCACTCCAGAGGGGGTTAGAGGGTGACCGACAGGAGCCAGGTGCAGGGAAATGAAGATAAGGGAACACCATAGAAAAGGGTCGTACAAAAAAGAAACTGTGGAAGATAATCCTCAAGGGATGAAGATGGGGAAGGGAAATCAGGGGCGATAGAAGACCCATTCAAGCCTAACGCTGACCGCGGCGCAAGGCTAGCGGCCTCCAGAGAGAAAGAGCAAAATCCTAAAAACAGCGGTCGCAGGCCTAAGCGCATGTTTTGAAGAACCATCGGAGGTTGCTTTGGGGATTTGAAGGAACTAAGGAAGCTCGGGTTAGGACCCAGAAGGATTGGTCAGGGGGGGACGAAGCTCTTACTTCAGTGTGGATGTGATTACCATACCCCTAAAGGAAAAGGCCTTAGAAGAGCGCACAATGGTAGACTAGCCTCAATCCCTAAAAACAAGCGACGCGTCACATTACATGAAGAGAATAAAAGGGGGATGGTTAATCCCTCGGAGAATGACCCAAAGTTAAAACGGGGGAGAGATGGGGGTCCCGTTGCACTAAGTTTCGTGGGGGAATTTAAAAAAAGGAACATTTTTTATTTTCACAAAAGATAGCGGGAAGGGGAGTTTGAAAGGAAGATTGAGTATAAGATTCAAGTATGGGAGGAAAAGCAGAAGGTAACGTGACAGCAAGAAGAAGAAAAAGGCAGAAAAGGTGCTGGCTCCTCCATACGGAGGCTCGGGGTGGGAAAAGGATATCGACTGGAAAAAAAAAAAGGGAGTACCGACCGTGCCGAAGGGGATTCAGGAGAGAAGAACTTTGAAATCAGCTGAGGTCTCGGTTCCAGTCTGTGAACCGAGAAATAGTGGCTACAGCCAAAATACACCATGCCATTATTAAAAATGAAAAGGATTTGGGGATCCACGCACAGTCACATGAGGGCAAAGGGGGGACCACTTATCAATCTCAGACCTGGAAGAACGTTTACAGGACTCTTGTTTAGGATAGGAACGCCATCATAATAAGTCTAATTGAAGATACCATCTTTAAAGGGGGGTGTAAGGAGGTGATTCTTAGAGATAGACAGTTCGTGTTTCACCAGGGAAAA
>Ga0179593_1782672_pt1 | contig 18960 bp, 16 predicted proteins | sample CZODoug2_1_08_16_FD_185931 | JGI IMG/M metagenome (GOLD analysis project Ga0179593, IMG submission 185931) | Vadose zone soil fungal communities from Angelo Coast Range Reserve, California, USA - CZODoug2_1_08_16fungal (PacBio error correction) | ecosystem: Environmental > Terrestrial > Soil >...
AAACCTGCATCGCGGTTTCAGGGAGGGGGGGCCAATCGCGATCGGGGGAAAGGAGCCGAAGTCGCTTGCAAAAAGAGGATTCCGGTAAAATGAAAAGAGGGGCCGAGAATCATCAGGGGTACGGGTTATATTTTGAAAGTCCGCAGGGGGAAACAAACATGGTCTCGTCAAAAAAAAAATCGGCCAGAAAGGAAGAGACCTCAGAAGGGTAATTACACGCAGAAGGGGGGGCCTCGATAACTAACCCGAAAAACTGGGTGCGCACGTGCGATGAAAAAGGGCCGATGACTACGTCTCTCCTCAAGGGGAGGAAAAAAATAAAAGAGGAGCGCGTCTTTGTACGAAGGGGGGAACTGCTCCTCTGGAGCGGGAGATGCTGAAGGCCAGTAGATACCGGATGAAAAAAGGGGGGGGGCCTTCTCTTGGGAAGGAAGAGGTTGAAGGAGTGGATAAGACAGAGTAGGGGGGGCTTCGAGGGGGGGGACTGCGTTGGTGCAGGGGGGCTGGCGCGGTCGAAACGCCTTGCGTCTCAAAGACAGAGTCGCTGCTAAAAAAAGGTTTCACGTCTCCACACAGAAGGGTGGGCAAAAATCGCCCCGCAATCCCGCGCTGCCAGGGGAAAACATTTGGCACGGCGATTAAAGAGGGCACGTCATGGTCGTAAAGAACTCCGGGCTAAACAGAGTCACGGGGGAGAAATAAACCCTTGACAAAAAGCGAATCTTTTCCCGTTAGGGTAGAGCCTCAACCGAAGCGCCGCCAAAAATGGAAAAGTTCCCTAAACGACTGTGGTGACGCCCGAGTGAGGGGGGGGAAGACGGAAAGCCGCTGATTACTGGGAGGGGAGCTCGTCGCTTAAACCACACTCGCGCAAAGAGCGCCATACAGGCAAGGAAAAGTCGAAGGGGAAATTCGCAGCAAAACCTCTTTCGTGAAGAAAAGGAAAAAAAAGAATCCTCCTTAGGAGAAGAGAACAAAACACAGGGAAAATGAAGATATCCTCCAAAAGGATGCTTGTGACGGTTAATTTAACGGAAAGAGTGTGAAGTGGTAGAAAAAACAGGAAACTGAAAAGGCCTCGGGGCGCTAGTTCGGTCAAGGAGAAGGGCGACAAGGTGGGAATCATAGTCTTGCCGCGTGGAAACGCCAGTAGATACGGGCGTCCACACATGAAGAAAAAGGGGGGATCGAAGAAGGGCGGTGATCAAAAATCGTAGGGGGAGTCTGTTTGCAAGCGGAAACACCATCGTCAGGAAAGCTTCCTGGAGGACGATAAATGAACAGGGCACCATCAGGAAGGGAGGCTGGAACACAGGGGGGGGGATGACGAGCGCTTGCGAGCTTGTCTGAACGGGACGCCGGGTTCAGAGGTGGAGAGAGGAGAGCCGAAGGGGAGGAAAGGGGGAAAGTCTCGTTTTCATTGGTAGAAAGGTCTCTGATCTCAAACTCCCAAAAGCAGTAGGAAAAAAGGCAAGAAAAACGTCACTGAAAGACCCTTGGCTGAGCAAAACGTCGGTAGATTCTTAGAAAAGCGTGCGCGACTTTTCATGACCCGCGATCTCGAAGGGGCAATCATTCCCAACCAGCGCTATGCAGAAGGAAGAGAAGACAGGGAAAGAGAGGGGGGATGAGGCTGAGGTGAGAAAAAAAAGCTGGAACGTAGTCCTAGGAGCATGACCCGGAGAAAACAACGTTTTCCAGTTTTCTGGGAGGCTCGCGGACACCAAAGGTGAAGCGGAAGATACACCAGCAAGCGGAAGGGGACAGACCGTCTTAGAAAATATACGTCTACCCTGTTTTTCTGTGCTGTGGGGAGCGAAAGGGCAAACACCGGGGAAGAGGGAAAAATGGCGGAGTGCCATAAACCGCTCCTGGGAGGGGGAGAAAGTATATTCCTAGAATTCTTCTTCCCTGGCGCTAGCATGGGCAACGCTATGCATTGGAAAAAAAGGAAGGGAAAAAAGAAAGAGGTCTCAGGGGGGTGGGAAAAAGACATCGCGAGCGCAAAGAAGACATCGCCTTGTCTGCCTGTCAAAAAGGGAAGCGGAGCCTGTTCTAAAGCAAATGAGGGAGGGAAGATTTATGCTCCGACGTCCGCACCGAACAGGTGTGCGCTACAAGAAAGCGCACAACACACAGTCGGAAAGGCTGAGGGTCAAAGTGAATCCTGCAATTTAGGTACAAAAGGACAAAAGAGGGGAGTCCCGGCTGACCGAAGGACAACTTTTTTACGGCAATGCTGGAAAAGACGTCCAGGGAAAATCGAAAGGCAAAAGCGGGAACAGGAGGAGGGGGAGAATGTCACGGGGGGGCTGGGCGAGAGCGGGACGCCTCGATGTCACGAACGGTAGATCTGAAAGAGCAGGGCTCGATGAAAGTGAAGGAAGAGCTTTCACGAAAAAGAGAGGAGAAATGACAAACACTTTTCTTGCTTAGAAGGATCGATGAAGGCGTTGCACTGAAAAGGGTCCAATGCGCGGTCATAGAACGAGCCTGCGAAAAAGGAGGGCAAGGGTTCTCGTGACTCCACCACTGCGGAGCTCGCTTCGTAGTTTGGGCCCAGCACAAAAAAAAAGGAAAAAAAGAATCGAAGCCTTGGTACGCAAGGGAAAGGGGGGGGTTAGAAGAACCCCGCTGAATATGGGCGGACAAAGGCCGCCGTTCTAGGGCCTGTTTTCCAGGGGAAGGTTGTCAACTACTCCTGCAGAGGGAAGAAAGGGAAAGAAGTAGGGAAGGATCATGAAAGGGGCACCCGTCCGACTTCCTACTTTTTACGCCCGAGGCTCGAAAAAGAAGAAGGAAAGGTCTTTCCAAGAAGGAAAGGAAGAGAAGCAGAGAAGGCGTGGATGAAAACACTTCTCCCACGTCGTTCGAAAAAAACCTCTAAGTCGGCGCCTTCAGGGAGCGACACCTTCCGGCAGGGAGTAATGTGCCAAAGGCACCAGTCATGCCGCAAACGGAACAGAGGAGATCTCTCAAAAAGAGGTGAGGGAGAAAGACAGGGTCTGTATGCTTTTGACGGGAAAGAATTTCACGAAGATTGTTAAGGAAGCAGACGGAAGGCGAAAAAGTAGGGGCGGGAACGGGCAAAGTGGGGGAGAAGAGGGCCGAAGAAAAAAGGTTGATCATAGCGTAGCGCCCATTAAAGAGGCCACAGGAGGCCTGAGAAGAAGGCGAGATGGGAGGGGCATGAGGGATGGGAGGAATGCAAAAGGGGGATGGAGAGGGGAAAGGAGAATGCCGGAACACTAAACAAAGGCGGCCTTCTTCGCCCATTACTTGTCAAAGAGAATCGGTGACCTAACGCAAACCGTCGCGGATCTAGCAGGGCTGATAAGAAGGAGAAGGAGGAAGGAGCTCTGGCAACCGGGAAGGAAGTTGCCACGCGACGATGCTCCGTTCGCATTTCGGGGTCGGGACCTGCGCCCCAACCTCAGTGACAGCGAAAGAAAAAAACTCACAAAAGGGTCGATGGGGGCAAGCGGGGAAAGAGAATTTGCTAAAGCCTTTTAATCCGGGGAGGAAGGGGGAGGGTCAGCGCTAAAAAAGAGCTTCTTTTACCCAGATCAGAAGCAACTTGCAAAGGAGATTGGGAAAGGAGGGGGGGGGGGGGGGGGGGGGGGGGGGGGGACGTTGCTGTGGTTGGGTTTCTTCCATCGTTGAGGGCGTTGCGCCTTTTAGAAAAAATCAGGGAGGGTCCTCGAAAAAAAAGAAAAGAACACGTGTAAACACATTGGATGGGGAGAAGCTTACCCTATAGGGGGACCTGAAATTCTCCAAAAGGGACAGGTGACCTAAAGTGTCGTGGCGATTGGGGAGACCGACCCTGTTTGGAGGGGGGAACTAATCAACCGACGACTGCCCACCCTGAAAAAAGCATACCCACGCGGAAGAGGAGAACCGAAGGAAGGCAGGAGGGAGCTCCAAGGAGAGAGGATTGCATGGTGGATAAAAGGAGCAGAGCTCAACACCACACTAGGGAAGAGGGAGAATCCTCCTTAAAGGAGGGTTTTCGCAAAGCGCCACGGAGGGAAACGGGGGAGAAACATCTCGGGGTCAAATCGACGGTCAAATGAACGGGGGAGAAAAGACTTGACTGGGGTACAAAAGGATCGTTCGTAACGAGGAGGGGCTACTCCCTCACCGAAGTGTCGCGACAGGGAAAGAACAAAATCAGGCCACAGATGAAATCTCACCTAAGAACGGACAGAGTTCAACCGAAAAGGGGGGGGGAACGCGAAAATAAAACCTAGAAGGGACGTAAATGCTTCCGTACTCGCTTTCGAAACGGCGAACGCGCCCAAAGTAGTCCTCTTCTGGAAGAAAATGATTCGAAAAGGGGAAAGGGAAAAAGGCGCCGTCTGAGCGTGGCAAAGATGACAGTATGAAAATCCTGCAGAACTCTTACTCATCGGTGTGCAGGAAAAAGGAAAAAAAAGGGGCGACATGAGAAGAGCGGTTGGGTTGTTGCGTCATCAAAAGACACGGGCAGGGGGTAGAAAGCGGCTTTAAAGGGACACATCCTGCACCACAGGGAGAGTTGGGGGAAACCCACCCCAAAAAAACACTAAGAATAAACGTGTATCTCAACGCTCTATCCGATGCGCTTGGGGAAAAGGGGGGTCAAAAAAGAAAAAACCCGGACGCTTGTGCAACGTCATGGGAAAAAAAGAAGCCGGGCCTAGACCCGACTGGGGGGAGGTGGACAAAGACTACAGTGAAGGAGGAAGACCTATCTGCCTCACCGGCCACAAAAAATCTCGCCGCTTGAGGCCCTCATGGACGAACCTAAAGTGGGAGGTCTCGAGAGGGAAAAGGATTCACTCAACGCTGATTGAGAATTACTGCTTCGCATCCCTCCACAGGAGGGAACGACCCTGAAAAGTCTTTCTCTCGGAAACCTTCACCTCTGACAGAATGTCCCCGTCACCAGCATCCAGAGGAGCGAAAAAACACAACGGGGAAAAGAGAGAGATCCCCAAAGGGAAGCTGGGGGGAAGGGGGAAAATTCAATGAGAGGTTAATGTTCCGAAGCGAACGTCAAGGTGCGCTAAAAACTGGGGTGGCGCGGGGACGAAAGCAGTCTGACGAAGCGCCAAGCGTGGGAAATAAAGAGAGGAAAATGAGTAGGGGCTTCACAGGGAGCAGAACCTGGCGAGAAAGGGGGGCCTCGGCGGTGGGGGGAAAAGTCGGAGGTATTCGCACCTGTAGTCCGAAGGAAAAGAAAACGCGCGGATCCTGCGCTCAGCAACTTAATAGCGATTACAGAACTTGTGGGACAACCGCTCGGATAGAATCTAGGAGGGCATAAGCGGCAAAAAAAGACACAGAGTGGAAGGGGGGGGGGGGAGAGTACACGGGGCAACGAACACATCCCTTGGGTGCTCTCTTTCTAGACCTCGCCGCCAACAAAGGGCCAACGCGCATAATTGAGAGAAAACCCCTTGGAAGGTCGTAAAAAGATTCGGAATCGGAAGAGGAAGACGCGGCTTTCCTCATCTCCCTCTGACCGTGTGTCCCAACGGGAGAAAAAGTGCGAGCAAGCGGCCATATAAGGGCGAAGTCGCCGTTGAGGACGAAAAAGAACGAGCGAACAGGGGTCGTATCGAAATAAAGAGTGAAATTCGCCAAGAACCGGATTGCGGTTATGAGGCCAGTGCCGTGGCCGATTGGGAAGGAGGGAAAAGGTTTAAGACGTCGCAAACGGGGAAGAAAAGAAATCCGCGAAGAGAAAAAGAAACGCGAACGGCATTTTAAAAGACTAAGCGATTGTCTTCGGAAATGGCGCGTCTAGGGCTTGGCGCCCCGGCAAGGAGATCTCTAAAAAAACAGAAGGAGGATGGAGATAGACAACGGAACTGCAGTAAAGGGGAACTCCGTCGGGTAAAATGCCTTGCGCCGAGCCGGTCATGTAACGGTGCTGACGATCAAAAGCCAACAGCTTTTCTCTTGTTATCACGCACCGAAACCGAAGAGGAAAGGAAAAAGGGTCAAGGAAAAAGCACCGGCACCGGCTTCAAGACACAAACCTGGGGGGGGCCGCGAGAACGCACACGGAAACTTTTTCTAAGGGAAAAGACTTCCGAAGGCGACACAGAGGGGGAAAAGCACAAAGAAAAGCGAGCCGATGCTTGAAGGGGAGTCTCGAAAGAAAAAGCTCTAATTGAAAGATCGATCGCTGCCTGACAGTTCTCTTGTAACCGACGTTTGCGAAGTAACAAGGTGAGAGGGGGGTAGGACGAAGGGACTGCTGGAAGACGGAGAAAAATGGAAAAAAAAAAAAGGGGGTGGGGGGTTGGGGTGAGGGCCAATCGTCCTCAGGACGGTAAGAGACAACCAGAAAGAAAGAGGAGGTTGGGGGGCAAAACCGGAGAGAGACCCGGATAAGGGCGAAAGCGATTCCGACGCGGAAAGGGCGTAACAGCAGGCCGCCGTGCTCTCAAAACTGGGGTTCGTGCTATACCTTGGAAAAAAAAAAGGCATCTCGAAGGGAAAGACCGGAAGGTCCTCCAAAAGGGACGAGCAGACGGGGACCCCTCAGGCGGGAGCACTCCTCATCCTTTAAAAGAAAAAAAAAACGCTCGTGGCAGAGAAAGGGTCGGCCTTAATTCTGAAAATAGTCAAAAAGCTTTGGGAAAGGAAGCTCGAAGCGTTAGGGAGAGAGAGCACCCTCTTGAGGAGGGGGAAAAAAGTCCCCGAAAAACGCAAATGAGAGAAAAAAAACCACGTAATTAGGTATAACCTAGAAGCCGCACTCCGATGCGGAAGGTGACGGGGACATTAAGGTGGGGGTTCAGACTGAAGGCGACCATTCGGGGGCCAGAACGAACGGGGGATGGTAAGACGGAATAAACGGGAATATTGCGTCGTTCGAAAAACCCCCAAACCCACACACCACCCTGCCAAAAAAACAAACAACACCCAAAAAAAAAAAAAACCCCAACAAAAACCACACAAGACATTAAATCCCCACCCGGGGGGGCAATCTTTTTGCGGACGTAGGGGAAGGCGATCTTATTCTTTCGGGAGTCTTTTGCAGGGGAGAAAAAGCGCAGAGGGGAGGAAAAATGACAGGAGGCGCGGGTGAAAAGGAAGAGCGGATGAAGGGAGATACGGAAAAAACGACGCGGGGCAGAGGGGGCTCTGAAAGAAGAAATTACCAGCGGGGGCCGGTCAGTTTTTATGAGAATCCAGCCACAACCGCATGGGAAAACCAGTAGAAGAGGCCCCTTAGAGAAGTCCGCAAAAAGGATCGTAGTCTCTCAGGAGGAGAGAGGAGGGGGGGACAGCAGAGAGAAGCAGGGTCCTCCACGCAAAAGGAAGGCATATCGATCGTCTTTGGCCTGCAGACAGGGTAAGGGGAAAGAAATGCCGTCCCCGGGGAAAAAAAAACAAGAAGGGGGGAGGTTGGGTTATCAACAGTAGGGAAGGTGAAATTCCGCCAAGTGCAAGGGGGGCGGTGTGAGGGCCATGGAAAAAGACCTGTTCTTGTCCGTGGGGTAATGAAAGCAAAAAAAAGTTGGGGGGCGACGGACTCAACAACAAGGAAAAAAACGCGACCAAAAACTCGCCGTGGGGGACCGGAGAAAGCCGACGAAGGCGCGGCTCCCTAGGTTTTCAGGAGGAGAAACATCGGGAAAAATACAAAACAACAACACGTAGGAAAAGGGGGAAAGATGAGACTAAATCTAAGGAAGGGTGTCGCTCAACCGGAAGAAGAGAGGCAGTCCTGTCTTCTCCGGTCAAGGAGGTGGAGCGCTGGGAAAGACGGAAGGGACAGCGGGAGATCCCGCTTTGGTGGCGGAACGTGAAAGAGGAAACTGTAGTCAGCACTGAAAAAGTTCAATCTCACCTCTCAGGAAAAGGGCGATTTTCACTCTTACAAACGAGGGGTCCGCCTAGAACGAACCAAGAGGGGGAAAAGAATTCTTAAAAAAAACCGCTTTCCGCGAAAAACGGGGGAGAGGTCCGAGAGGAAGAAGGCTTGGTGGAGCTCCAGGACCCGGGCAAACCGCCATATCTATTAAAGAGCCCTTCTCTTTACTACTGAGAAGGTGCTGGCGGAAAGGACCTTCCAGGCTGAGAATAGGGTCTGCGAAACATCTGCGGGGGGGGGAGGGCGAGGCCAAGAAACGTGCCAGTGGGAAGTGACGAAAGACTTTCGAACATCGGCACCTCCTCGAGGGGGGGGCCGCCACCGATCGCAGGATCGAGAATAGGAAGGGGGGGGGCACCCTTGAAAAAAAAAAAAAAGGAGGGAATCAAGGGAAACTTACGGAAGGGAAGGATCTCCCTTGCGAGGGGTCGCGATAGCTCTTTCAGACGAAAAAGGGCACCACGCGAATCCCTGACGAGACCCCTAGCAGCAGAACACTCTGAAACTGGGGACTCCGGTGGGGGTAATGGCGTCTGAAATGAAAAGGCCAACGCTCTTGGAGGGGAACCTACTTCTTCTCCACGGGAGAACAACGTCTTTCTCGCCAGAGAAAAGAGGAGTAAGCCTGGAAGGAGAAAAAACTTCAAACCCGAGGGGGGGGGGAAAAGGGAAAATAGCTGGCGAATCTCGACGATTATTAAAATAGAGGAAGGTATTCGGATGCTGTGGGAGAATTTCACGAAAGAGGGGGGGAGGGGGCAGAGACTGAAATTCTAAAAGTGCGCGAACGACGTGGGCAAATTGAGGAGGAGGAAGGCACTGACGTGGAAAGGAAATAAGGTCTCAAATCAAAAGGGATAGGCGTCCACAGGAGAAAGGGATACACGGGCGATATTTGGCGGCCGTCGAGGGATTCTAACTTTAGGGGGAAGGGGGAAACGGTGCAAATTAGCGAAACCATCTCAGGACCGTCTTCCCTGCGTTTCCCCTGACGTGCCGGAAAGGGGGAGACTTTGAAAACGCCGCTCGGAGGATGGAGGGGAATACGGGTGAGGAGAAAAAGAAAAACGTGAGGCCATGGTGTGACAGGCCCCTCAAAAATGTCCCATGAGAAAGAAGGCGGCTTGATAGCCCGCGCAAAGCCACGAGAGAAAAACTTCTCAAAATTGAGGAAGGCACACGTCATGTAAGCTTAAAGAGAAGGCAGCGACTGTGAGAGCATCGGGAGGGCCAGGCAGCCTCGACAAAAGGGCGGGACCACAAACAAAAGCAGAAGGAGGGGGGCCGAAAGGGGAGGCAGGGGACGGATAAAAAGGACCGAAAAAACACGTTTCCAGTTTGAGAGGGGGGCCGCGGACCCCAGTAGTGTTTTTAAAGAAGGAAAAGCAGGGGGAGGTGGGGACGTGGCCGATTTAAAAAGAGAAAAAGGGTGTTCAGGGGGGAAAGCCAAAGCTGACGGCTGCCCGTCCATCATAACCGCCGTGCATTGACCGAGAGCAGGGATGTATTCGCTCCATTGGGAGGCAAGGGAGTGGGGCGAAAAAACAAAAGAGAAAAATCTCAAAGGGGAAGGAAAAGAGAGATATAGAACAAAGCAGAAAGATACCGGGAATTGGGCTCTAGGAGGGCTTCATCCGTTCAATTCACTTCAGAGCGCATGGCAGCTGGAGGGGTACGCTTTGACATGGAAACAAAAGGGAACCAAAAAATGTCCGCCTAATCGGAGACGGCAACGAAAGGGAGAATGAGGTGGCGAATTTCACGCTTACCAACTACTGTGGGGGGAAAGAACGAACCCGAAAACTGGAAACGTAACGCGTCATGCTGCCTAAAGGAAGGTGGACGCAACCGGAAAGAAAAAAAGGGGAAGATAAGCGAAGGGGAGGATCGAGGAAGGGATAGAAAATAGAAAGGCCGCTGCCTTCTCTTCGCGAAGAAAAACTTTTGCGAAAGGCTGGAAAACAAAAGGGGCGTAAGGGGGGGTAGGAGAGGTGGCAAAAGAGTGGTTGTGGCTCAAGGAGATCAAGCCGACGGAAACGGACACGGGCACAGCGCAATAGCACACCGGCTTCGTTTTTTGCAAGGTCGCCCGCGCTCGCTCACCGGTGGACAGTTCTGTCCCGCAAAAACTGGCAACCGGGCTGTAACGCAAAAGATCTCCCGTCGCGCGGAGAGCAGGGGAAAAGTCAGACGGGCCACAACAGGAATCAGGGGGGGCCGCCAAATCTTCGCCCGGGGGGGCCCTGGGACGCCCTATGAGGAAAGAAAGACGCATCTTGAGAAAAAGAGAAGGAGCCTTAACACGCTCGAAAAAGGAGGGCGCGAAGAAAAGCGATGGCGAAACGGAACCCTCTGGATGGGGGAAAGTCACATCATCCGACTCGGCGTCGGATCGCTACAGGAAAAAACACGTATGAAGGAGGAAAAAGGGCCGATTCTGATGCGACAGGGAAAGGGAAACGAAGGGGGGGGGACTGTCCAGGGGGGGAAGAACCGACTGGTCGCCAGGAGGAAAGAGAGCCACGATCTTTTGAAAGCGGCGCTCGGAAGCGTCCACAGAGGCCGGAAAAAAGGGGGGGGAGGCCCAAAAAGGGGGAGGAAGAGAAGAGGCACCCGGAAGGGGGGAGAAGCAACAGCGCATTTGACTGAAGGAAGTTACAAAAGCCAAATCCGTTCCCGCCCTTTGCCCGAAACCGCTGAGAAGCGGGGCGAACTTTGGGGAAAAAAAAGAACGCCGAGGTAATGGCGCTGACCTTTCAGCAGAGAAAAGATGGCCAGCAAAATTGCCCAGGAGACCTCACAGAAAAACCCCTCATTGCCCACAAGAAACGTCTTCAGCAGCCCCAATTCCGCAAAACGGAATCGTAGGGGACAGCGACTTTTTCAAGGGAGGAGACCTCGAACAGGGGTAACACGTCGAGATCAACGTGCCGAAGTCCATAATCGGTGTTCAGAGAAGGTGAGGCGAAAAAAGGAGGAAAAGCGACAAAGTCAACAACCCTTTTAAGGGTCGGGTTCGTTCTAACGGGACCCCAGTAGTTGGGAGAGCGGAGCAGGACTGAGGGTGAGTGGTAAGGTAGGTAAGAGGAACAAATTGGCGGGACGAAACATATCCACGGAACGAACGACGCAAGGCTGCTCCGAAAGGCAAAATCATTTGAAGGGGGAAAAAGAAGAAAGAGGGGGAGTGGGAAAAACTCGAAAAATTGGGATTGGATGAAGATCTCTCAACACAACAACTGAGGGAGATCTCCTGCATCAGAGGAACAAAGCCATCTGCGAAAAGGGGGAGCCAAGATCAAAAAAGGGCTTCTCCGGTCAAAGGGAAGGAGGGAGGAGTGAAAGGAAAGTGGATCGGCGTCATAGGTCGACTTCTCGCTGCCGGGCCAAAAACAGTTTCGAGAGGACCGCCAAAATCGCCACACAAGTCAGCTAACATGCAGGAGAATTTCACCTTACAGGGGGGGAAGAGAAGACGAACCGGAAGGGACTTGGCGGAGAAGAAGACGTACTTCCGGCTTAAAAGCCGCGAACTCGCCACCTGGGGGAGAAAGCTTCCGCTACGTGAGAGGGACTTGGACATAGCCGAAAAGAGACTGCAAGCCCGCCGAGAAAAAAAGGAACTGCCACGAAGGGAAAAAATCACACAAGATAAAACCAAAAAAAAAAAAGCACTTTTCTTCTCTACGGGCTTCTCGTGGCACGGGGGGGAGGGCGCTTTGCGATCAAGCCAGAAACATAAGGCATGGGAAAGCTGGATCACTGAAAAACCAAGACAGGAAGTGGAGAACGATCTCAAAATCTATCCTCTCTCAGGGAACACTTTCTTTCGAGAGATGAAACCCAGGAAAGCTTAAGGAACGCAGGCCGCCGGCTCAAAGGGTGTGAGGACTATATAAAAAAAGAAAGAGGGGCCCGCTGACGGATACGATACGAAGACAACAAAAAGAAAAAAAAAAAAAAAAAAGAAAGAAAAGAAAAGAACAAAAAAAAAAAAAAAAAAAAAAAACAAAGAGGGGGGGGGAGAAGGGACGTATTGAATTTGGGACGAGATTAAAAACGCTCGTTTCGCTCTCGTCAAGGCGCACACTCGCGCCCACTGAGCCATCCTCGAAGGGCGTCTCAAAAGAACGAAAAATGCAAAAAGCATGTCCCCTGTCACCATCAGAAGGAGGGAGAGAAGAAAAACAACCAAACGGAGGGGGGAAAGAAAGGGAACGCCGAAGGGCTTCGATGGAAAAATCAACAATTTCAACGAAGAGAAGGGGTGTCGCGCAGACTGAATTCAAAGAAAAAGGATGGCGCGAACTAAAAGTGGGGAAAAGACAGTAAGGCCGAAAAAAGCGTTGGAATCAAGATGAGAAGGGAAAGGAAAAGCGGAACTTAAAGGCTGATGAGCCAGGGGGGAGTCGATCTGTAGAAGGGAAAAGCTTGAGTCCTTGGGGAGTATACGCTAACCACGAGGGCACGGCAGGCCTTGGGAAACCCATAAAGAGGGAGGGGGATCAGTCGGGAAAAGGGGAACCGGCCCAAAACGTTTCGATCGGTGTCTCAAAAAAGCGTGAGGTGCGGAGGGGACGACCGGTCCCGGGCGAGAAGGAATGGCTCCGTCTGGAGAACAGAGAAATCCAAAGGGGAATCCATATTCTCAGAACCAAGGACTGGAATCCTTTCCGCAGAGTTAGATGGATCAGAAGGAGCAAGCGAGCTGGGGAGAGAGGCGGCTTGGCAGCATCAGGAGCCAGCGGCGAGGTCCGAGAAGAAAGAAAAGTGCAGGAAGAGAGGGGGGCGCGGGCGCCTGCTATAGAGTCCGTCTTAAGCCTAAGGCAACACGTTCCATTTTCGGTTCGGGGAACACAGTAGTTTTGTAGCGGGAAATTAAAGGAATGTGAGCTGATCAGGGAGATTTAGGCAAAGACAAGGTTTGGAGGGGGAAAAAGATCAAAGAGTATAACCTAGGAAGCACCGCTCCCTTCATTGGGGGGAGCCGACCGCAATCGAGAGAGGGGGCTTAAAGGTTGGCGCTCAGAGAGGGGAAAGACAGGAAAAAAGAAAAAACGGGAAAGATCGCCTGCAGAGGGGGAAGAAAGAATCCTAGAGGCCAAAAACCTAGGAGGGCCGTCTGCTTCTCAGGAAAGCGGTTATGCTGTACTGAACGTCCGTTCGTCCCGCGTTTCTCGACTCAGTCCGCACCGAAAAACGGGATAGAAAAAAGGAAAAAAGAACGAGGAAAAGATCCAGGGACTTGGAAGAAGGTGTTTGTCCGCGTAACGAAAACTGGAAACGGGTCTAGGAAAAGGCGTCCGAAGGTACTACGGGGGACCGCCCTGCACCGGGAACCGCCACAGAGGCCGATAAAGCAAGGGGATTCAGAATGGGGGAGAGGGGGAGCGGAAAGGGTCTAGAAAGTCCTCCTTTCTCTTTAAAAGAGACTTTTGCGGAAATTCTAAAAAACAGGGGGCTGCGGAGAAGGAGGGGGGGAAGGCGGAGACGAAGATCAATAAACGAAAAGGGCATGGGGAACGGGAAGAAAAAGGGGAGAACACGAGGCAATCCGGCTTCCTTTTTGGAAAAACCGATCGCCCCGCGCTCAGACGCGGCCTGGGTGCACCCGAAATTCCCCGTACTGAAACAACGGGGAGACGTACAGGAAGACTACTCCTTACTGGTAGGAAATGGGGGAAACAGAAGAAAAGGTTTATAAGTACTCACCTCCTCGGAAAGCCGCCTGTCCGACGGTCCAGAAGGAAAAACTATTGTAAAAAAAGGGAAGAAGGCACGAAGGCATCTGGGGGAAGGGAATAAAGTCGGCCTTACTGCTTCAAAAAAAAGGAAGACGAAAAAGGAAGAGGGGAGGAGAAAAAAGTCAAAAAGCCTTTCAATTAAAAAAAGAAGCCGCTCTGTCTGCTGAGAAAAGAGAAACACCACAAACGACGGAGTAGGGAAGAGATCCCCCCGAGGCGGATTCTAGGAAGAATGGGTCCACGAAGAGGTGTCGAAAAGGCGAAAAGGATGAGAGAAAAGGAGGGGGGGGCAACCTACTATAAAATCTGGGATAAAAAAAAAAAGCCCCTCTCAAATAGGGAGACAGGAGGCCGTCGGAACCGGAGCGATTGGCGGCCTCGAGAGGCGACGTAAAAACACCGCAGGATCAAGGAAAAAAGGTATCGGAGAAACCCCGAGGGAAAAGGGCCTGCGTATGAACCCATTCCGTTCCAGCGTCCGAGAATGGAGGACAAACGGAAAACGCGCGGATCGCGCGTAGCAAAAGAGGGGGGGGAGAAAAAGAAAGGGAGAGGATTTTCACGTCAAGGGGGAAGGGACATTCCCGCTTTCGAGATCGCCCGCTAAGTAAGATTGCCAACCCGCATAAAAAACCGGAAGCAAGCAACCCCTGGCTAGGTGACAACGCAACGGGAGGAGAAGCGTAAGAGAAGAGGGGAAGGGAAGTGATATATGGTCTTCCAGAAACTGGTCTCTGTCCCACTGACAACGTGCCGTGAATCATAGAGGTGGCGCGGTTCAGGCCAGGGGAAAAGAAAAGAGTAGTGAAAAAACGGAACGTTGTACAAATTGGGAAAGGACTCACAAGTATTGAGCGTGAAATTCGAAAGGATTCAGTGAGCGAAGGGGTAAGTGCCCCGCGAAAGACGCGACAAAGGACGTTTCCGGTGGCGGGGGCAAGGAGGCGAACTCCTCTTCCAGGCAAGCAATAACATCAAAGGGCAGTTACCGGAGGAAGAAGCGATGGAAGACCAAGGGGTTTTCGAAAACTTAAGAAAAATCTATGCGGAGAAGCTCTCTCAACACACGGATATGGGGGGAGATCTCACTGCAAGCAAGCCATCGCGCGAAAAAGGGGGAAGAAAGGACAGGGGGAAGGACTCCCAAATGTCAATAAGGAGGAGCAGGGCCGCGTCTTGGGAAAAAGTTGTGATCTGTGGCTAAGAAACGGGGGAAAAACAGTGTCGCGAAGAAGACAAAAAAGAACGGAGAAAAAATGCAAAAAGAAAAGTTGGAAAAGAGAGAAAAAAACTCCCGTGGGGTACAAAAAGGGAAAAAAAGGAAAAAGTTAACAAAGCCTCAGGACTACGTCCTCGGGACTCTACGGCGGCCAAAGGAGGCGTCAGGCACGTTCCAGGAAAATCCAGCTTGGGGGGAGCAAAAAATAGAGAAGGAGCTGCTCGATGGGAGAAAGGAAAGAAAGTCACAAACAATTGAGGGAAAAAAGTGTTCACTTCTTTTTTGAGCGGGCCTGATCAAGCCTCGACCACGGGTCATGTGTCATCGTCGCGGAGGAGCCAAATAGGACTCAAACGGTTTTTTGCCGCCACCGGGAAAAGCGAGACGATCCGAGAGGTGACAAATTACGCTCAACTCAGAGAACGGCAGGCCCGCCGGGAGAGGCGCTTGTTCTGGCTCTACCTTGAGAACGGGGCCCGAGAGCCTACTATAAAGAAGACCGGGGAAGAGCGACCAAACGGACCAAACTAAATGTAATGGGAGAGGTCAAGCAAAAAGAAAAAAGAGAGTGAAGCTCTTCAGCGCAAAAACGTCGTTCGCGCCATCCTGAGACCTTCATTCTTCTCGCCAAAATGTAGTTAAATGAAGTACCCTTCCAAAGAGCAGAGGCGCGAGCATCTCTCAAAAGAGAGGAAAGAGAAGATCAAAAAAGGGATGGAGGAAGTGTACATTAAAGGTAAAGGGGGGTGAGTGGTCATCGCATGAAGAAGGGAATTGCTCTAACTCCCGGGGGGAGAAGTGTTCGAAGTCAGTATGAAGAAAACGAGCGTTGGAATCAAAAATGGAGGGACGCTCAGACAATTAAAGGAAAAAGGAAAACGGAACGGGGTGGGGGCGGCATCTGGGCGCGGCGGGGGCTTGAAAGAATGAGTCACCATCGCAAGTTAGAAAAGCGGCCTGCCTTTGAACCATGACGTTCCAGCTTTCAAAGCGAGTGAACGAACGGGACCGCGCGGTCTGAAAGGGGGCGATCGGGAAAAAGCTCCGAGTGCGGGGTGGGGCCGATTTGGAGGACCGTTCCATGCCTCTAAAACATCCGTTGCGCGGAGAAAAAACGTCCAAGAAAGACCAGTCCGTTAACCAGAAGCAACTTCTTTAAGCCTGAAGACGTGTATATTCGTCAGAAAGCGACGTGTCATAGATAATGGGGAATCACTCAACCCCCAAAAAAAGTGCAGGGAAAATCGGGGGAGGATGTAAGGGTCCGGAAAGGGGTAGTCCTGAAAGCATGACGCGCGAACACGTGGGTAGGCACAGGGGGGGGACAGGGTCAGAAAAACATAGTTTTTGTCAGCAAAGGAATAGCTGAAACGGGAGGTCAGGAGGAGTCTTTTTTGGAGGGCTGACGTCAGAATCAAGCTTTACGAACGACAGCAGCGTAAATACATAAGACCGCGCCGTGCGCTTAACGGAAAAAGGCTTGCGGAGAAAAGGGAGAGGGGAGGTCTTGGCTAACCAGGAGAAAAAACACCACAAACGGATGAGAAGAGAATCTCCTGCTCGGAGGGGAAAACATCCGCGAGCGCCACAAGAAAAGAAAGGAGTGAGTCGAGGTCTCCTGGAACAAGGGGAAGGCAGTGAAAAGGGAAAGGGGGGGGGCTTTCGGAAGAAAAGCCTAAAAACAACATTGTATCTTACCGCCCAAAATCGCAAAGTTCACTCACGTGCAAGAAGAGGGAGGATGTCAGCGTCCAAAACTACGTTGGGGGAGAAAAAAAAGGGAATCGGGGAGACGAAAAGTCCGGGGGGGGATAAGATAAGAGGAGGACTCACACGGAGAAAAAGGGGAAGAAAGAATTGAGTCCGTTTAGGAGAGCTGTCGCGGAGATCTGCAAAAAAGGATGAAAAGTCGCTTGAAGGATGTGTAAACAGATCTACCTCGAAGGTAAAACAATGAAAGGAGGTCTGCGCTCGGAAAAAGGGGGGTGCATAAGGGCGATCAAGCAACGCACAGACCCGCAGCGAGGAGAAAGCGCCACCATCGGCACCTCAAAGGGTTTTGTCCGCACCGGGGGTCCCCGCGCGCGTCTCGAGGAAGGGTGGCACAATCTGGAAAAAAAAACAAATCAGAAAAGCAGGGCCGCCTGGCAAGGAAGGTTCGCGTACACTGACTAGGGACGCGCGATCCTAAGGGACCTACCTGCCGAGGACCGAGGCGGAGAAGAGCCGCGATTCCCTAAGGACAACTATTTAATGTGAGAAAGATCGGGTGAAAAGGACGCTTGGCGCTAAGAAAGCACACAACCATCCTCATGCGTTCAGTCTGCTCTACACCGTCTGAAATGAATGTCCCCGAAAACAAGAAAACAGACGCGGCGGACGCGAAAAAAAAAAAGGAGTGAGGGGAAGCAAAAACCGAGGCGAGGGCGGGGGAAGTCATTGAAAAAAAGGACTTGTGCGGGAACAAGGTCGAGGCGCAGGGGGAGGGCTATTTTCTAATCAGTCAGCCCCCCCCCCGAACGAGAAGGGGGGGAAGCACTAAGGAGGTGAGCCCCATGTGAATAGAACCACAGGGGGGAGAAAACAGGGGCTGAGATGGGGCGGAAGTGCTTAAGAGGGGAAGGTCTATAGGAGAGCAAGAAGGGTCTGGATGTGCAAAGTATCTGAAAGAATTAGAGGAAAAGAGGGTTGAACAAAAAATCATTCCTTTAATCCTCGTGGAGGCACCGGCCTCTCTTAAAGGAAAGTGGCGTGTTTCTTCACAAAAAAGGGGTGAAAAGTTGTTCCAAAGAAGAGAAGAAAAGACCATGGGGAAGTGACGCCGAGGTCGGGGTAAGACAGCCACAACCTCATTTGGGGGCGGCATACCCTGTATCCCCCTTGGCTGGAAATCATTAGGGTGGGGGAGGGGGGTTTAAAAGAGAAGGCATAAAAAGAAAGAACAGGGGAAGGGAGTCCTTAAAGAGAAAAGAGAAGAGGGCTTATACTAAAACAAACTCCTTCATCATCTTCTAGAAGGCGCTGTTCGCCGGTGATCGTAAAAAAAAGCTTCAGTGGGAAATCATTACCGCACAAACGGAAAGTGAGTCTCGCGGAACAACAGCGGGGTGGGGGTGGGGTCCAAGACGGATGCATTTGGGGCATGCCCTTTCGTTAAAGGGGGGTGTGGCGGTAAGAAATCGAAAAAAGTGAGTCGTAAGGAAAAAAGGAGAGCTGGGAAAATGCCAGTACCCGGGGCCGGTGCATTTTTACCGCAAAAGGAGTAACCAAGCGGGGGCGAAAGGGTGGCAGAGGGCTTTGGGACGAACAAGGGATACAGAATGGCACAGGTCCTGATATATATCTCCTGCACGCGTTCGGCAAAGCCAAGAACGCCAACCGTGAGCCGCCAAAGGAAGTCGACACATTCGCGGCACTGGCCTGAGGGATGTACAGGAAAACCATAGGGCCACCCTCTTTATCTTGTGGAGGCTCACCGACCCCATGTCGAGAGAAAGCAAACGGCCCGCACGTAAGGGAGAGAACCTGCAACAGGGGGGGGGAGGAAAGCAAGGCTACAAAAAAAGTTCCTCTATAACGAAAAGAAAATTGCAACGTTACGCGCTGGAACATAAAAGGAAAAAGTACGAGGAACTCTTCCAAGTACGGAGACCTACCAGAGGATCCTTCACTTGGGTTCTAACTCGACGTGGGTCCAGGAAAGTTCGCTGGGATATGCGAAAGGACGAGACGCTGAAACGGGAAAAAAACTGGGAAAAGGCGAAACGTGAAAAGCCACTTTTTCTAAAAAGACGTTCTGCGCGCTGTGAACTAAGGGTTGGAGGCGCGGCTAGAAAAGTCCGCCCAAGGAATAGTTCGCGAGGTTCAGCTCCACCAGATCCGTCTTTAAGGGGAAGACACCTCTCTCCAAAAAAAAAGAGAGGAGAAGATCGCAGCGTTCGTCACTCGATTAAAGCGAGGGGGGGAAAAATGATTCCCATGTCGATAGTTTGTTGCTCGATACCTTTGTCCAGCGGGTCAAGAGCCAGACGATCGCCGGAGGAAGACAAACGAAAGGGAAGAAGGCGAAGGGAGTCAACTAGGCACGCCGCAATCTTTATTCAATGGCGCTCTAGAACGGC
>Ga0179593_1499355_pt1 | contig 18958 bp, 26 predicted proteins | sample CZODoug2_1_08_16_FD_185931 | JGI IMG/M metagenome (GOLD analysis project Ga0179593, IMG submission 185931) | Vadose zone soil fungal communities from Angelo Coast Range Reserve, California, USA - CZODoug2_1_08_16fungal (PacBio error correction) | ecosystem: Environmental > Terrestrial > Soil >...
GGGGAGGGCAGTATTAGTGAGGTCAAACGGAAAACGATTGGGGAGGGCTACCAACGGCGCGCGAATCCACCAAAGAGCTAAGGGGGGACGAGAGATGTATAATAATGCACAACGGGGTATGAAGCACATCCAGCTCGAAAGACGTAAAAGGGGAAAAAAAACCGATATTAGGCGCTTGAGGAAAGTCATCTTTCAACGAAGCAGAAGTAAACGGGGAAACGAGTGGGAAGATGGTTTTTGGGGTTGGGAAGGAGGGGAGATTAATGTTGGAAGAGGAACTTTTCAGGAAAGGAGCGAAAGGTAGCTAAAGAGGTCAATGAAAAAACAAGCGGATTGATGAAGCCTCGCGGCCGCTCAATGGCGGGGCCCGTGAGAAAAAAAGAAAACGCTCCTGAAAGGGGGGAAATCTCTAGGGGAGTTTCGGAGGAATAATTTATCAAAAAGGAAAAAGAAAACAAAGAAAGAAGAAGTGGATGAAAAGAAGTTATGTGCCGGGGTCGACTCCCGAAGAACTCTATGCGATGAAGCAATTGCAAAGGAAAAAAGCAAAATGGGCTTCAAAAGAGTTCCTAGAGTAGCACAGGGAAGGATTCGCATTGGGCGAACCAAACTTGACAAAGCGGGGGGGTAGGAGGGGGAAAGAGAAAAGGAAATGCGAAATTTCCGGACGCAGAAAGGCAAACTGTCGTAAAAAAAGGGCCGACTCCGACTCGGCACGGCAGGGGGGGGGGGGGACAAAGGGAGCGCGCTAATAAAGCAGGGGAGGTAAAAGGGATCAGACGTCATCCTGGGAAGTGAACGGATGTGATTCCAAGAGAGGCTCGGGGTGTAAATGGAGCAATGAGAATAGAAATTTGCGAAAAAAAAAAAAACCACAGCCCCTTGAAAAAAGAGGACTGGAATTCAAGGGAAGGGAGATGGGAGGTAAAGAGGTATCGACTTCCACACCATACACCCTCCCGGGGAGGACCCAGAAGTGAACCTGCGAAGGCGTATGAAAGAAGGGTTCCCAAAAACCTGGGACGAGAGGGACCAAAGAAAACAAAACGTACACTCCTTGGAAGAGAAGAAACAGCACACTGTGGAAATCCACCAGTCATATATCCGGCTCGGGGGAAGACCTGGGGACGGACGAAAAGGAACGGCAGACGCAAACCAACCGCGAACGAAAAAGACAAAAAAAAAAAGGGCCGGTCTGGTTCGCTCCGAAGTCAAACGACGAGTGGGGTGGTCTCACTAATACAAATGCCACCTATTTACAATCTCAGAAAGGGTGGAGGAAAAAGGTAAGAAGGTTGTGGTGATTCCCAAAGCAGCAAATTGGGCCTGAAGGGAAAAAGGGGAAAGGGGGGGGGGGGAAAATGACACAAGTCTTAAAAATACAAACAGTGGAAAGAAAGACCATTAAAAGAGAATGAAAATGACTGGGGGGAAGAAAAAAAGGGAAGGATTTTGCGAAGCAAAAGTAAGCGAAATACTCGGCCAGAGCGAAGGAAAAGAGAAAGTTGTCATAGAAAAGAGAATCGAGCCGCACTAGAAAAGACCCAAAGCTCAAAACCCAAAGAGAGAGATGACTTGTCCGCAGGTTACGGCAAGGTAAAGTCCTCGGGAACCGCTTCGTTCCAAAAGAAGCGGGAAAAAGGAAATCAAAATGAAACCGCCGTTTGACATGCCCCTTTATCTTAATACACTATGGGAGAAATAGAGCAACCTTTAATAGGGAGAGGTCAATGCCTTCGGTAGGATGTCGGAGTACTCAAAACCACGCGAACAAAGAAAAGAACAAAATCGAATTGAGTTTCCTATCTCCCTCCCACGAGTAGGAGGAAAATATAGGAAAGAATAGAATCCTAAAGTAGGGGGGGGGGTATGAAGGAGTCTAAAGGGGTTGGGGGAAATGACAGAAAATCAAGAGACAAGGGAGAAACGGAACTGGCAAAAGAGGGATCAGGAAATAGAAGCGTTCAAGTCTCACTCTGCATGCAAAAACTGGGTGAAAGACACAGTTTATACGACTGGGAAAAGAAAAGGCTTTACTAATCTTCACTGACAGGGGGAGAATGCACGGAAAACCGAAAAGGAGGAGGGGGTCTCCAAACTGGGGCTTTCGAGGGAGGGAAATAACGTGCGGCAAGAGACATTACAACTCCTTTTACTACTCCAGAGTCATCCGCGGCTAAGGGGGAGCTCATGGGATAGGAAAAAAAAAGATGAAAAAATCTTAAATCATCAATTGTATGGGTGATGTTGCTGAGTTTTCAAGGGACACCTGGTCTGGAAGGGGGGGGCGGGTCGGTTTCCAAAGATCCCTTTGAAGTCGCGCTGTGGGGGCTGAAGAGGTGAGTCCCCCACTACAGGAAGGAATCCAAGAGCAACCTTAGAGAGGGTTAACGGGGGGGGGAGGGAGGGGGGGATGGTTCGAAAACCAAGGTGAAGGGGGACTTCGGCCCAGTGGGGGAAAATTGAGGAAGCCGTTTCTCAAAGTGGTCAATGGCGGTGAACTGGGGCTCTGTTTGGGGCGTCTTCTGCGTCTGCAAAAAAAAGGGGGGGACAATGTAAAATTCAGGCGGGGAGGCTAAGGGGAAGGTGGTAGGACACACGGCTTTAGTTTTGAAAGGTCGAACCGAGTGGTGAGGGGCGGGCGCTTGTAATGGCTGAAAACGAAAAACGCATAAAGATTAAAAAGTGAAATACATACGAGGCCAAAAGTCGGGGGGGACAGAACGTTAGTATGGTGTGGGACATCGATCAGAGGGTCACCAAAGGGGGGGAAAAAAACCAGGAGGGAAGGCAGGAAGAAAGGAGGGTGGGGTCCCGGAGCAACAGAAAACCGACCAAGCCCGTCTTAAGGTCAATACCTCCAAGGGGAATGCACATAATTGGAATTGGCAATGTAAAGTTCAGAGAGACGAGAAAGCGGGTGTGGGCTGCTAAACCTTGTGATGCAGAAGGGAGGGGGAGTAGAATGTTAAAAAACGAGACCTCGGGGGGGGCAAGGTAAATTATAACTAGAGGCAAGTTGTGAGGAAGGGATTGGCGCGAAGGAATAAAAAAAATCAAGTCAGGCTAAAATTGCCATAACTACCGTGAAACATATAGCGTGAAGACTTCTTCGAGGGTTACTGCAATTTCCTTAATACAGAGGCGGAGGGGAAGTCTTCAAAAGGGTTAGAATATAAAAAAACCGGATGGGGGAATGACGGGAGAGGGTGGTTTGATACTCCCCTTATTGACTCAACGCCCAAAATCGGGGAAAGGTGGGGGTCTGGTGAGCGTATGGGGGGGGGGGGAAAAATCACTGGAGCAAGGGTTTTCGAAAAGCGGCAGGAAGGAAAGAAAGAAGAGTGGCGGAAGGAAAATACTTCCCCGGAAACTAACCAAGAGGACATAGAAACTTTCAAAGGGTCAAGCCAAAAACCAAAAAAAAAGGCCAAAATCTCAGAATTGGTACAGAAGCAAGCGTCGTGCAGATGATCCTCGGGAAAGCGACTTGCCGAAGAATCCGGGGTTGGGAAAGGAGAAACGTTGAAGAAGGAGGGAGGGAAAAGGTGACATAGCGGGGTGATAGGGAAACGAACGGGGGGTAGGGGGCTCAGCGAGGGTGTCGCAGTGGGCTATTTCAGAGAGGAAAGAGGGGGCCGGGGGACACTACCCCACACTAGATAGAAAAAAAAACCACTGATTAATAATATAAGGTGGAACAGGGTAGTTTGAGTAAAAAACGGACTGAAACGATGAAACAAATTCACTGATACAAAAAAAAAGGCGTCGACCCCAAAAGAGCGCCGTAAAGAAGAATAAAGAAAAAAAAAAGAAACATTGAGATAGGAGACATCCAGCGGAAAAAAAATTTGAACAAACCTAGTGGACGGCAAGCAGGAGAGACGAAATTAATCATCAAACGACACACAGCTGGATAAGAATAAAGGCCGCCAAGAGAGGGGGGGAAGCAGGTTTGGGACTCTGCAAGAGGGAAATGACTTCGAGAATCAGGTTCAAAGGTTCATGATCAGGAGTCTTAGGGGGACGGAGGGGGTCTTCTTCGCCAAGCGTAGAGAGGAAAAGAGAGGCCGTCCGTCATTGAGCCCGTGAGCAAAAAAAACACCTCACAACGAAGAAGGACCGTAACAGGAAAATGGGGGGGGGAATAGAAGGACTGGAGAGAAATGAACTTGGGGAAAGAAAGGAATCGTCCAGGTCGTAAATCAGGGGTATTCCAATTGATATTTCTTTGCCCTTAGACGACAACCGTCCAGAAAAGCTGAAAGAGATAAATTACCAAAAACGAAAGCGCAGACTGAAACCGCTCCCGAATCTATTAGCAAAAAGGAAGGGGTCAGGGGGAAAATGAAAAAACGCAGGTCAGAGGGATTAGGGAATCTAACAGGAAACGGTCTAAGGCCCAAAACTGGAACAGGTGAAGTTCAAATGGCAAGAGGGGGCGCCACATTCACTACTCCTAACGAATTGTGTTAGACAAGTAGGTAGCGTCGGGACTAATCAACCAGATGGGGTGAATGTAGAGGAATTGCACTAATAATTGAGGGAAAAAGGGCCATTATTTGGATTGAGAGAGCCGGGAGGGTGTTTTTAAATGGGACAGCTTTAATGCGGAAAGAGGGGGCTTTTCAAAAACGACCCACCGAAACAATCGGCGGGGAAAGCCGGGAATTGGGAAAAAGACATGGTCTTCAAAGCTATTAGGCGGCCAAAAACATAAGCATAAAGGGCAAAGAACCCATCATATTGTCCCGAGTAACCGCTGGGAAAGGGACCCCGAAATCCGCCGAGGAGAAAAAAACAGCGAAAAACAAAAAAAGAACCACAAGAACCGGGTTAAACCTCACGAAGGAGTCCACGCAGTCCATCAGCTCCATCGAGGGGTCAGGGCCTTTTTCAGGGGGAAAGGTGCAGCTGTACGCACGCGCCAAAAAAACAGGAAAAAAAACGGAAAGAGAACATCCGGATCTCCACACAGGTTCGCGCTCCAACTAAAGAAGGGGTGTTTACAGACAACGCGAGGAGGGGGGGGGGAAAAACACCGCGCGACTTGGGGGGTGAAAATTGAAGAAGAAGAGGGGGTTTGTTAGTCCAAGGGAAAGCAGCACAGCAAAAAGGGTAAAAAAAGGAACGAAGTTAAAGGGAAGCAGTGGAAATTCACCCCTGAATTCACCCAGATGTTACCCTGGGAACACAAAAAATAGCCAAATGGCAAGGGAGTGATTTAAGAAGGAATTTGGGTGGTTGGTTAAAAAGAAAGAAGCGCAGGGGGGAGCGGGACCGCGAGGCCGAAAAAAAAGGGCACCAGAGCGGATGCTCCTCTCCTCCTCATTCGAAAGCCAAAAAGGGGGGGAGAAAGCATCTTGCCGGATGCAGTTTTCCGGCAGTCACCGGGGACGATCAGCTATCCCAGAAGGGGAAGGGAATTGAGGAAAAAGCCAGGCCGCCGTTTGTCATGCGGGAGAGGACCAGCGAACACTGACAGGTGAATTTCCTCATAGTTAGGGGGGAGGCAAGGCCTTCCTCAGGGTGGATGGGGGGAGTCGTATCTTGTCAACCACAAGGGCATAACAAGAATAGAATTGAGGGCTACAAGATAGATCGAACACCTTATTAGGAAATAGAGAGATATGGATAAATAAAAGGAGGAGCATTGGACGGAGTAGCGTGGGGGGGGAAGAATTACGACACAAGTCAACACAGGGGAAAGGAAGGAAAAGACAAAAGTTAGAAATGTTGCGAAAATAACGGGTCAGAAAAGGAAAAAAGCTCACCGGGGAAAAAGGAAACCGGGGGACTGCGTTTCTCTACGTAAAGGCACGACTTCAGGGAACCGAAGATTCTCTTTCCCGGGAAGAAATAACTCCAAAGAAAAAAGACTCTACTGGTGAACTCCCAGGGGGGATTGACTAGTGGGAGGGGAGAGGAAACGTAGTAAAAGCAAAATCTGTAAGACAATCGAGGGCACATCAAACTTCCGGGCAAGGGACTCTAAAACAATCTTCAGGATGATCCAGTCCAGTAAATGGCGATTTTTAATGGGGCTGGGGAAAGGAAATAACTCAAAGGGGGGCGAGGGACAAATTTTCCCAAAGGGGGGGCCCTATTAACATTTTTCAGTTCAAGCCTGTGCAGGGAGAGGGGTGATGGGGAATAACAAACACAGAAAGGTAAAAAATCAGACAACCCATTCTCGCGTTTTAATCGTGGAGGTACAGGGGGGATAAACAAGAAATCGGGAGGGGTTAATGATAAGAACAGTTGGATACTCTTATGTGAATCGTGGAGCAATTTTGGGGGTCCATGTCTTGGACATGCTGGGTGGGAGCGGCGCGGCAAGGAAAGGGGAACCAAGGAACACGAGCTTGAGCTAGGGATCTGTTTTCTTACACTGATTGGGTGTACTTATGAAAACAATGTTTTGGGGTTGCGATAAAAAGTCTGGGTTTCTTACATACGCAAGAGGCCCAGGCTTTCTGCGGGGAAAAAAAAGTGAGGGAAAGGCTGGGGGGGGAAAAAAAAAGGTGGCGCGGCGGGGGGTTTTCCTTCAAGCCTTCGATGCAAAATGTCAATTGGGAAGGACTCACGGGTTACAAGAGTCGCGTTTTTTTCTGGTAGCAACAATAAAAAGTCACCGAGGAAAAGCTTAATTTCAAAAACCAGAGGGGAACATAAGGGCAAGTCAATTCAATTTCAATGAAGTAAGAGAAGCAACCAATTTGAGTATCTCTTCAAGACGTGGGGAAAAAGAAAAGGGAGGAAAGGCAGGAAGGGGGGAGGACGAGAAAACGTGGCGGGTAAAACCAAAGCGATGAAATGGGTAGGGGATCCTTCCTTGCGGCATGGTGGAAGTCGAGATAGATCATAATGTGACCATAACGCTAAGGGACTAAAACGAGTCAGGGACGTGGGAGAAAAAAAGACCGGGCGTCGTGGGTTTGGGGACCTGCAAGGGGAAAATCGCATACGATGAGAAGACTTTTCATCGTGGACTATATCACGTAATGACAGGGAAGGGGAGCCACGGGCTATTGCATTGGAAGACTCAAAGGATTCTCTCACGCTCCCAATTACCCATTTCGGGGGAAACTCAGTTGTGGGGGGATAAGGAAAGTGGTGGGGGAACGCGGAAGGAAAATCCGCTTGGCCGGTAGAGGGAAGAATATTCAAAATCTAAGTACGAAAAAAGGCAGCGGACAATAGACAGGAAATCCGAGCACAAGAAAAAACCACCAACTTCTTAATAAGCTAGGGAGAGGAAAAGGCTCAAGGCAAGCTGCGGTAATATATAAATTAGAAGGAAGAGAATCATCGTTTTTTCAAAGTAAGGTGCAGGCGCTGGCTCCTTTGGCAATAGTCACCGATTGTTTGATCAGGAGGCCACGCACAAAAAGGGGGGAGGACGAGAGGAAAGGGGTCCACTCGGGCACTAAGTGAAAGGTTGAAGTGGGCCTGGAGCGCAACACAAGCATAGATAAAAAAAAAAATAGATGGGAGGAGGTTTTGCGGAGAGGATATTGGACAAGGACACAGAAAAGCTGGAAGCGGTTCACTGTACCGCGACTGGGCCCTCAAACACTTGTAGACCTGGGGAAGAGAAAATAAAATAAAAGGGAGATGGGGAAACTATTATCAAGCGTGAAGAGTAAAAACCGGATATTTTCGCAATCTTCTGCGACAAGGGAAAGAGGAATCAGCGGTAGGCCGTAAAATGCGCGAAGGGAAAAATTGGGGAAAAAGAGGGGGTTTTGGGTTGGGGTCAGGATGCTCGATGTAATTAGGTGCTATGGAAAGGGGAACGGGTCGACCTGCGGCTGAGAAGGTGGCACGTCCCTTCGACTCAAAAATCGGAATGGGGAAGAGAAGCCGGGAGAGTCGCAAAAATGGGAAAAGTGATCAAAAAAAAAAAACAAAAAAGGAGAAATGGGTAATCAGAAAAGGCTCGTTCGGAACGGTTGTATTCCGTTCACAATCAAAGAGGACAACACAATTGAGGAAGGGATAATTAATGTGCCCGATGCCCCCGAAAGAAACCAGCTGGATGCGATCAGGCAATTGCAAAAAGGCACCAACGACCAGAAGATTCAAACGTCCAGGGAAGTAAAGGAGAAGGGTCTTCTTCCAAAGGGTCTCCCACTCTGATGCGTGGGGAAGAGAAAAAACAGTTAGAAAACGGCAGCTAGTGAGATGAATGGTGCAAAAGCAGAACATTAACACACTATAGAGAAAGGTGACAGGGTGTTACCATGGTTGGGGGGGAGAGAGGAGACCCAATTATAAGGTCAATGTTATTCGTCGACCAATTGGATTTCCTGACCAGGATGGGCGGAAAACAAGAGCGGGGGGAGGGCTTGGTGGTTAAGGGGGGAAAGGTAGACGGAAGGAACGGCGTAATCTTCGGTGGATCTCAAAACCAGTCCAAATAGGAGCCTATGTGAGAATGGCCATTGAAATCTAAGGGACGCCACCAAAGAGACGAAGAAAAAAAACTGAAGCAAGAAAAAGGAAAAGGCGGGTGGGTAATCCAACAAGAATCATGGGATCAGTCTGTCATCACCAAGAAATAGACCAAACAGTAAAGATCATGTCGCCGCGACAACCTTAAAGACCGTTTGGGGCAAAGAAACATAGGCAGCTCAGGGAAAGGTTAAAGGAAAAAGGGGCGGGCCTGACCAACAAAAAAGAATACCCCACAACCGGAAAAGAAACCAACTACATTAACCAAAAACTATTTTAAGAGAAACAACTTGGCTCCTCGGGGGGAGTCACAAACGAGAGGGGTTTTAAAGAAGAACGAAAAAAGATTTGAAAAAACGGCGAGGAAAGGTGGAAAGAGAAGGATGGGGGGAACCGGTTTCCAAAGAGATCCACCTGGGGAACGAGAAATGGAGCTGTGGATTACCTTCCAAACAAGGAAGAGGGTACACTTGTAACTCAAACAGGAAAATCAGGAAACATTTCGGAAGAGGGGTGGGAAGAGGAAGAACTGAGGCTCTCTGCACAGGCAAATAGAAGTACGAGTGGAAAAGAGAGGAAAATGAGAGCAAGAACTTATCCCAATCCAACAAAACCAGGGGAGAGGTGGAAGGCTAGTTCTCCGGAGATCACCGGGAGAGGATCAGTCTTACCCACCGCGGGGATCTTTCGGGAAGAAAAGACAACCGTGCGCCGCCTTTGGACATGAACAGAGGAAAGGGGGAACCAACCACGTTGCAAAAGACAGACCCGTATAGAACTTTAGCAGAAGGTAGGTTGGAAAAGGTAGAACGTGAGGGTATTTTGGGGGAAAGGCGTAATCTTGGGACAACCCCGATAAGAAGGAAAATAAAAAAAGAAAATCTATTGGATTCCCAGATCCTCATCAAAACAACACAACTAGGTAGTGAGGTAGATTGGGGGGGGGGCCAGCATTGGTAAGGGAGAAGCAGACGTCGCGGGGTTGGGGGAAAAAAGGAAAAGATCCCCAGAGAGGCAACTTGAACTCTCAATATCATCTGAAGTCCGAAATACTTTTCAGAAAATAGTGTTAGTAAGATAAGAGTAGGACAAAGCGGGACTCACAAGGGAGGAGCGAAAAAAAGCCAGAGGAGGGGAAGCACTGGTTCCCAGGATCCTTCAAGACCGGACAAGAAAGCTTTGGAGGAAAAACTGTTGGGCGGGGGCTCATTTGAGTGGATTTCTCAAGAATGACAAGCTATGGGCTGAAAGACTCCTGCATCTGGAGGGGAAGGTTAGAGTTAAGAGAAGTCTCAACAATCTTCCGGGTGAAATCCAGTCCGTACAAAATTCATTTGCAGAGGTCCAGGGGTCAAAATTCTGCGGTTTGGGGGGGAGTAAAAAGGGGGCATTTGCCCACAGATTACACTAACTTCTTTCATGAAATCGCGGTGGGAGGCCGCTGTTGCCTCCGGAGAAACAACAGGTAAGCAATCTGCAAACCCCTTCGCTCGTTTGGGGGGAAAAGAGTTGACGTTCTTGTAGTGGAATCGGCGGGGTGAAAGGTCAAAAAGTGTAAAAAGGAGGAGCCTTTCTCGGTGTCCTTTCTGTTAATCAAGTTTTGGTGGGGAGATTATCTTTGAGGAAGGGCCGGACAACGATCTGTAGCTGAGGGTGGAGGCAAAAGGGAGGAGGGGTGAGGAGTACAAGGGAATGTGGATGGGAGGAGATAGGATGGGTTCTGCCCGGCTAGACAAGGCAGTGATTCGGGAATTTGAGAAAAGCAGGTTGAACAGATTAGGTGTTGGGAAGAAGTAATCGTATTGGGGGGGGCCGTAAAGAAACCTTCGCGTGCAGGAAGGTATGCGCACGGCAGTACTGGAAGGAACCTTTTGACGGTGGGGGGTGTGGAACAGACATCTTTCCTCCTGGTAAATGAACCTAGTACAGGGGGAAAAAAAAAAAAAGAACTCGAAGGGGAAATTACTGGGAGTCCTGGGGGGAGCCTGAAGTCCAGAATTACACTCGTCTTTTATTAAAAGGCCCTAAATCCGGGGATTAAAACACCAATTTGACTTAAGGTAGACCTCGTGGCAAGGGAAAAATAGAACTCCGGGGCAATGTTAGTCGCAAGGATTGTAGAGAGGGGAAATTAAAGATCCAAGGAACAGGACAGAAGGACCAAATGAGATATATTCCTGTTGAGCTGCAGCGGGAGGGGTGGAGGTCCACTGCGGAATCAGAGCGGGTCTCGGAGGGCGGGTCAAAATAATAGACAAAGGAACCGATTAAAAAAATGGGGACGATTGGAGGGTGGAGAAAGTAAAAAAAGGAAGGAGAAGTCACGAGAAAAGAGAGAGACCCATTTCGTTCGGAAAATAGTGCTCTGGAGTGGGGGGGATAAGGGGTGTTGGCTAACCGAGCCTATCTATTATGATAAGGGGAAGAAGACTTCCTATCCTAACCGTCTCAAGGATACTGTAAGGGGGAGGACCTAACCTCAGGGGCAAGAGCAAACAAAAAGCGGGAAGAAGAGAGGGGAGGAGAAGTTTTAAGGCCTTTCATCAAAGTGAGGGGGGAAGGATCTTTCTGAGAGCTTGCCGAAAAATCCAGTTTTTCTACAGCAGGGGGAGGGACTATACGGTGCCATATAGGGTATTGGGGGTCTCTAGTCTCAAAGGGGGCGCAAAAGGGGGTGGGAGGGAGAACCGGAAGGGTCGAAGAGAGGAGCTGGAAAAAAAGGCCGGTGGGACGCCAAAAAGTTCCTCTCCTCCACAATCTTCACAAAAAACAAAAGAGGAAGAGTATATGCGTTCAGGATCCAACGAATGCTGAAAGAGGGAGTAAAGATTTCACGCGACCAACAAAACGCGCGAACCTCCAGTAGCCGGGAGAAAACAGAATAACTTCAGAGGGGGGGGGAAGAGCCATCATAAATAAGAAAAGGAACTTTAAAAAAAGTTTTAGGACAAAGAGAGAAGGGAAAGAAGGAACATCACACAGCAGCTTATAAGCCGAAACAGTCAAAACAACGAGGGGGGGGGGGGGCGCTTTGTCCCAGGCGAGAAGGGGATTGAGGAAGCGGCCTTTTCGGACATCGAAGCGGTGGATAGAGAAAGTTTAGGTCGCGCCGAGCCCAGCGAGTATTACATAACGCCAGCGTGGGTGAAAAAAGAAGGACCCTTATCCCAAAAAAATGAAAGGAACTCGAAGGGGATCTCGATGGTCGCAGGAGAGAATCCGATGCCAACAACTAAGATTAAAGGGCTTAAATCAGGGAATGCACGGGGATAGTTCCAGGAGACACCCCGCCAGGAAACCTGAGTCTATCCTTCAATTGCGGGGGAAAGAAAAAAAGAAAGAGGACGAAATTCAACGCTAAATATAGTAGCACATGTCCTTATTCTGGAAAAAACATGTAGAAAAAGGGGAGGCATTTGATTCTGAATAGGAATGCCGGCAAAGGCACCGCGCAGAAATTAGTCTAGGGGGCAAAGGCGCGTAACGGGGAAAACGCCGGGAAAAAAAAAGGGGGAATGTTGAACCAGAGAAGCAGGACCCGAATTTGAAAAGGTAAGAAGGCCGCGAAACCATAATGGCTGACCCATGCGGACATTCATATCGGCGGGAGGGGGTGTGAAATTTTACGCGGAAGTTTGACCAGGGGGGGAGGGAAAAAAAACTTGTCGGGGCAAGACATAAGACAAAAAGAAAAATCGGAGGGAGCAAAAAAGCGTGCTTTTAAATTCCATAAGGTTGGAGAGGGAAACACATACACACCGGGGAAAAAAACAACAATGTGGGGCACCGGGGAAGAAGGCGTTAAAGAATTGTGGAACAAAAGCAAGCACTGGGTCCTATCAGTTACGCAAAAACTAACAGTCCAACCACGACCGGTGTGGGTAAACTAGGGGAAAAAAGGACGTAGGGGTCCGAAAAAATCCATATCGGAGACTCTTCCTCCTTTTGGTAACCCGTTTGAGCTTGATTCAGATCCAGAAACCAGCACCGTCAACCAACGACAGGACACAAGGCTTAAATCAATCCGGAGACCACACCTGGGGAAAAAGAAGGACAAAAAGAAGAGTTTGGGGGTTCTAACTACAGGCGAGTTGAAAAAAAAGGGGGAGCTAATTTTGCTATTGGGGGATATAAAAAGGGGAGTTGTGGTGGTCCCGGAGTGAAAAGGGGGCAGAGAAAATAACCATGAACGAAGGGAGGGGTTTAAGGAAAAATGATGAAAAACCAAAAGTACAAGGAAACATCACCATGAAAGCCAAAGGATGGAAAGTTAAGAAGGATTTGTGTGTGGAAAAAGGAAGCGAAATCATGTGCAAAAGGAAGAGAATAGTGAACGCATCCCAGAGCGAAGGCGCGGCAAGAAACGAAATCCAGGGAAAAAGCCAAAAAGGGGAGAAAAACAGTAGTGACGGTCCTGCCTAGAAAGCCCCCGGGAAAGAGCAAACTCCCCTTACGGCCCCCTCATAAAAGAGCCCTGAGCCGCCGTTTGGGTGTACCCGGGCGGAAACGAGAAAATCACATTCTGAAAATAATAGAAACAGGTCCAAAGGCTGATAGGCAGGTCTCGATTCTGGGGGGGTCAGTCGTAATCTGGCCAAAAACACGAACCAGAAAGAAAAATCGAATTTAAAGGGAGGAAATCGAGGAAAAACAACAACAAAGGGATTATTAAATATGAGTAAAATTAAGCCCTCCATCGATTCGTTGTAGTCCGTAGTGGTGAAAAAAGATTACGACGAAAGGGACCCTGCAGGAGGGAAGGGACCTGAGTCTCCCAGGGATAAAAGGGGGCGAAGAAGCAGTCGGTGGAGCGGGTAAATCGAAACGCAGGGAATCACCCTGCCTTAAACGTTTCCGTTTCAGAAAAAAGGGAGAAGTCTCCAGGAGGAAGAAAGAGCGACCAAGTTATACATGCAAGGAATCCTACAAAAGAAAGATCTGCTTTGGGGAAAATCAAAACCCTTTTGGAGGAAATGGGGGAGAGGAGTGTCGAAGGACCGACTGGTGACGAAGAAACTAGATAAGGCATTCTTGTTGGGTTCAGGAATTGGAGAGAAAAACATTCCTTCTGAAAAGACAAAGTGGCAAGGGGCTATTTCATTGGAGTTCCAGTTCAAAGGAGCAAAGTTTTTGGGGCGAATCATTGGTTCATTTTCCAAGAAAACCGGAAAAAGGTTTGGAAAAGGGTGGCTGCCTGTTGCTCCTCCGGATCAACTCATTATTCCGAAACCCATGAGACGCTTTTTGACAAAATCGTTTATAGAAAAAAAATATTGTACTTCGATCGCCCAGTGAGCCGGAAAAGGGGGGGAAGAAAAAAGTTTCTCGGGTCAAGTACGTTGGGACTGTGGTTGGAAAAAAGAGTTTTGGGAGGAAAACATTCCAGAAAGGGACCATAAAAGGCGACACGAGCTGGATAGGTCGGGTGTCTACAAGTCTTGGGTTTCTCGTCGGGACAAACGGATAAGTTTGCGACGCTATGTGTGCTGACAGCCCTGCGAATCCCAGGAGTTCTTCGAAAAAATACCCGTGCGAAGTGAAAAAGGGGGGGGAAAGAAAAGGGGGCGATGTTCTTTGGTTCTATAAATCGCTTGTACAAATTGGATGTGGCAGGAGCCGGCCGTTCAGTTGTACACGGCCACAGGATTAAGGGTGGGCCAGGGGGGGGTGAAGCAACAGACAGATAACCGGCTCCCGCGTAAGAACAAAAACTGGAGCAAGCCTGGCAGGAAGAAAGGGGAGCGAAACGATCAGAAAAGTCAATTCGGAGTAAGCGGGCTCGACTGTTAAACAATGACAATTACGCAATAACGGCGTCGAATTGGGACGCTCAAGAGGGGGGGGGAAGGGGAGGGAACCGAGAAAATGGGAGTTTGCCAAAGGAAACTTAAGAGAAGGAAAAGGCAGCATATACACCGCGGCAATTGCGCACAGTGCCATATCTGAGAAGAGGGTTCAAAACGGCTCGTTTGCTACCTCAGTTCGTTGGTGATTGGGTTCCGGAATTGCAGGTAAGAAAAGCAGGGCGGCGAAAAAAGGAGGGAGAACACATAATAGAAACAGGGGAGCACCTGATTGCCCGGGAGGAGAGGAGGGGGGAAAAGGAAAGAGTCGCGCACGCTCCAGCGTACCAGGGGGATAGGCAGCTTGGTGTTGCTCAAGGAAGCAGTTGGTTTTGAAAGAAGGAGAATAATCAGATAAAGTGGACGAGGGAGAAAAAAAATACTTCAGAGAAGAACCGAGCAAGTCAACGGAAGAGGCACAAGACTCATTTCAATAGCTCGGCAGGCCAAAACAACCCAAGAGGACAGGGGGGCGCGGGGAAAACCCAGTTTACGGCCTAGAAAGCGCTGAGATGGGAAAGGAGTAAAAGTGAACGAATCAATTCTGGGGGGGGGGTTCGGGGAAAAGCTTCACGAGGAGCTTGGGGGGTGGCATACTACAATAGGAAAGGATGGGAAGGGAAGAAAAGAACAATTGTTGGGGGTCGCCGCGGTGGAAAACGCTCTGGGAGCTTTCCAGCTTTAAAAAGTGGGAAAGAAAAGACCCGCCAAAAAGAGAGAGAAAAACAAAAGGAGGAGGGGAGCTATATATTTTGGCAGGGGCGAAGAGTATTTGGAAATCAACAATCAGAGAGGGGCCATGGGCTACCCACATCGAGGAGCAAAGACACCAAAAGTCGCGCCGGGGCGACAAATGAAGAAAATAAGAAGGGGAAAGGGAATCAAGGATGAGCATAAAAAAAAAAAAGACTCTACTATTACTCTTGAAAAAACCGGAGGAATTGCAGGAAGATGAGTCATATAAAGCTTAAAGAAGACTGATGAAGGGGCCGTAAACTGTGCGCGAGATGTGGGACGAGGTGTTGGAAGGAAACTGAACGGGGAAAGGAGGAGAGTGAAGTGGAAAGTCGCTCGTGAATCTAATTCTTCAGCCGCCAAGCTGGGGAAGTCTGGGTTCATATCGAAGCAAATGAAAAAAAAAAAAGGCTCAAAAAAGAAACGGATAACCCGAAGGGCATGGGGTAAATCTCGATGGGATCGGGGTGCGCGGCGAAGGTGGATGTCTCAAAAACAAAACGCCAGCGGAAAGACAAGTGATCAATTGTGGTGACGAAGAAAGAAACGCCCGAAGCCCTGTGGATGATATTTCCATTTGACAAAAAAAAAAGAAAGGCGGGGGTCAAAAAAAGCGCAAAAAAGGGTATCCGTAGCACAGGTCCGTCTGAAACTGTAGCGCCCAGGGGGAAGTCGACGGTAGATAAGGAACTACATTGCCGGGAAATAAAAGGCCAAAAAAGAAAAGAGAAGTTTCTCATTATTGCCAAACGAAGGGAGGCGGTAACCTTCCTACGAACGACGAGAAAGTGCTGTGAAATCCAAGGGGGGGATCGCTCTAACAAGGGGGAGGGGGGGCATACTTGTTCAGCTCTCAGTGAATTGGAAGGAACAAGGGGAAGTAAAGAGAGAAATGTGGTTGAATGAATGTCCTGATTAAGCCTGTAGTTTCTAACAGACAACACAGTCAAGGAGGCGTTAGAAAGACAAACCGTTCGCATTAAAAGTTCAAATGGAAAAAAAGGCTATGGAGAGAAGGCAACACAAATAACGCAGCGAAAGGGAGTGAAAAACCAAGAATTTGGGCACAGGGGGAGTCCAAGTTATGGATTGGGGGTCCAATACAAATCCTTGGGGACTAGCAGGGTATTCAGCAAAACCAACAAGAGGAAAGCCACGGCCTCACTCCGTTTCAAAAGACAAACCCATGAAAACACGGGTAGCCAAAGATAGCTCCAGCTCGTGGAAAAAAGTGGTCAAACGGGACCAGGGGGTGAAAAGGTACGGGTCAGAATCCGAAACAACAAGCTAAAAGAAAAAAAACGAAGGAAATATCAACTTCTATCCTTATCTCAACACAGTTAAATAGAAGTGAAACAAAGGGAGTTGGGGGGGACGATACAGAACTAACACCGGGGGGGGGGAGGGAACGCGAATGGTGCGGTGGGGAAAAGAGATGGGTGGTAAGGAACGAGGGGGGAAAGAAAATCCTCCCAACGATCTCCCTTCACGTTTAAAAAACTGTGTTTAAAATTCACACTATGACGAGAAAAGGGTTGACAAAGGGGGAACTAGCAACATGAAAAACCATTTAAAACACTACTGGGGGTCAGACTTGGATGGGGGGGCAAAATGAAGCGAACTCAATTCAAAGATTCCGGAAGGAAGACGAGTCGAGGGAACCAGGACGGAAATTCTCCTCGCAAGTAAAAGTAGCAACCATCAATTAGTCCCTCAAAATGGGGAAAAAGCTAGTGACGTCCGGCGACTGGTGAAACGGAAGAGAAAAAGACTGGCAAATCTTCGTCCAAGAAGTGTCCTGGAAGCCCCGTCGGGCACACCTTTTACCTCCTTTGTGACTCAGAGTGATCTGGGGGACACAATAAAACTATTTCCTGACCCATAGAAAGTGCTGAAGAGGATATTTTAAGGAAGGCCTGTACTTGAGTGGAGGGGGGAGTAATCTTGTAAAGAAAGAAGGGGAAGCCACGGAGAGAGGGAGGTGGAAATCTGGCGATCAAACAACAAAAGTAGTTAAAATGAGAGAATATGGAAGACCATCGGCGATTCGGGTTTGGGGAACCGGCGGTCGCGTGGACAAGATTAAATGTCCAAACGAGAGCCTTAAATAGAGATCAGGAGAAAGGTGGGAGAATACTAAGGAAAGAGGGGAGCGGGTACGCCTAGGGTGCATTCATTCGCGCAGTTTCGCCGACGGGAAAAGCACTCAAGAGAAGATGAGTGAAACGGGTAAACTGAAGAGGAACTTACAAGAAAAGAAAGAAAAAAACTAAAGCGTAGAACGTTGGAGGGGGGAAAAATTTTTGGGGAGTAAGGGAGGCGCAGAGAATTCCGAGGGGTAAGATCGAGGCTAACTGCTGCCTAATTGATTTAGCTGCCTTGCAAAAATCGTCCGATGGAAAGGGCCAGTCCATTGAAGGGGGATTGGGTCATTGGAGGGAAGGGGAAAGTGGTAACGACTGTTTTTGGAGGAAATCATGGGCAGGAACAGCCGGGACTGAGGTCAGGGAGCGCAGGGGTTGATGCGCAGGGTGCTTCGACCGGGAAGACAAACAACTCAGGTTATCCAATAGAAAAATGAGAGAGTTGGACAATGGGCGTTCTTGTAGACCACCAAAAGAGGAGTGAGAAAACAGTGTGATAGACCGATGGGAACAAAGTGGGGGGAAGGTCGTTGTACTTGTTCGAGGTTAGGATCCGTAAGGAGAAAACGTCAGAAAAAAAAAAGGCGACACTATCGAGTGGGGGACTGTGCAAAGAAAAGGTCTCGTCGAAAAGTGTGGGGACGGTGGCGACTCGGCTTTGTCTAAAAAAAGGAGAGGAAACGCTTTGAAGAAGGTTGAAAATTAGAAGAACGCAGGGGGGGGGGGAATTAAATATGGGGGTGTTTTAACAAGTTGCTAGGGTCTTTGGTTTAGTCGAATAAATGAAGTCAATTAGGGTCAAATTCGCACGACCATTGGGAAGTACTCGATGTGGACGGGGGGGGAGATTTTAGGGAAAACAGACAGATGAAAAAAAGGGCCGTTATTCCTCGGGTCACACACATCGAAGCGAGGGTATGCACATCCTGGCAGGATTCAGTTAGCAAAAAAGCGAAAAAAAATGACACCCACTTCGTGGTATTAGCTCCCGGGATGAACAAAAGGGCAAGAGGAGGAAGGTTTAAGCGCAAAACTCGTGAAATTGGACTACGACGGGAAAAAGGTTAGGTTTGAAAGCCTGGTTAGACCGGCAATGAGAGGAGCATATACCAGCCTGCGCTCTCCTTGGAAAAATAGGAACGGGGCTACTAGACCGATATTCGTCTCACTTTGATCTGATGAGGGAGGTTGTGTTGGGTCCTGAGGGAGGACTAAAAAAACAGTTAGGGAAAAGGGCGGAAGAAAAGGGGTCACATAAATATCCCGGAGCACCTGTTGAAGAAATTTCCTATGAGAGGGGGGGGGAACAGACACGGGATGTCGACACTCTCACAAATCTGACCCATTTCGGTTCTGGGGAGCTGGGTGTTGTGGAACGGGCTCCATTGGGGGCGAAAAATCGCCCCAGGAAAGTATCATCTAAGATGGGCCGCGGAAAGGGACAAATACTTAGCCTAACTCGCGACGGAGGGAGAACTGAGGAAGACAGGTCATAGCGAAAAAACCACAAAATCAAAAAGGGAGGGGGAAGGAGCCCATGTAACGGCTTATCAGCTGCGGGGAAGAAATGAGGAGTCGGTCATTAGAACTGGCCGAAGCCTTTTTGTCAGCGTCACTGCTTCTTCCACAATACGGGAAAAAATCTCAATTTATTTGGTCAACTCAGTCCTAGTCAACGGAGGAGAAACTTTGGGTTGGGGGGCGGGCATGGGGGAGGCAGTGGAAAATAGAGTGACAAGCGGGGGGAAGTGGATAAAAAGACTCCTTCACCTCCAGCAA
>Ga0179593_1630571_pt1 | contig 18957 bp, 19 predicted proteins | sample CZODoug2_1_08_16_FD_185931 | JGI IMG/M metagenome (GOLD analysis project Ga0179593, IMG submission 185931) | Vadose zone soil fungal communities from Angelo Coast Range Reserve, California, USA - CZODoug2_1_08_16fungal (PacBio error correction) | ecosystem: Environmental > Terrestrial > Soil >...
GGGGCGTCATAGTTCGCTGACTCAACCTCATGTAGAAAGACTGCGGAGGCAAAGGCTTCCGCTCCCTCGCGGTCTCTAAGGACCTTCGATCCTTAACGAGAGTTATATGCTCTGCGCATTAATAAAGAGGGGCGGCTACAAATTGGCGAAGAACATCACATCCGACTGCGAGTCCTTAGGTGAGTCCGAGGGGCTACAGGCGGACGGTCAGAAGATCTCGTCGGACAAAACGCCACTAGAAGGAAGCAAGTCGCTGGGAGAGAGCCCGTGGTCCTAGCAGAACTCCTGGGAGCAAAGGTAACAGATTCCGTCCATCCAAACTACGAGGGGGTGGAGGAGGCACCGCCCAGATCGTAGCGAAGGGAGGAAAAAAAAACCGCTAGCGGCGGCGGGGGGAAGAATACGAAGTTAATCTCAAACGTGGGAGCGGGCTGAAGAATCTGGCGGTGGACGTCTCTAGGAAGGTTTAAAGGGAAATCCGTTGCCGGGAACGAACGTGGGGGAGCGCCTAGGGAGAGTCGGCAGACCCCGGAAGGTGCTGAAATCCCTCGGAAACCGGTCCAAAAAAGTCGGGCCGATGGAGCGGGAAAGTAGGGGTCGCGGATCTAAAGGGTTTAAAGGGGGGATGCGGCGTGCGGCGTACGAAGAATTCAAATGTGTTGGTGTACGTAAAATGAGAAAGAGAGACTAAAAGTGAAGTTGCCCTCGGTGCCATGGGGGAGGGGCAAGGGGGCGGCCACAAAAACTTCAAAAGCTAACCTAAACCGACGCGCTTACAGGGGAGACGAATGGTCAAGGGGGGGATATAGAGCGGCTCGCGTTGGGGACCCGACACCAAAGCGATCGTGAGTTAAACTGGAGGTAAAAAAAAGTCCACCAAAACTCAACCGCAATGAGAAAAAATCACACCCAAAAATTGCCTACTGGGGGGCTAGAAACTGAAGTTGGGGGAATTGGCCGGGTCTGTCAATGGAGAAGGGATCTCTGTGACCGTGCATCCCGAAAGGGGGGGGGGATGGACAGTGCGCGGGCCACACCTTGGAGTCGGAAACGTGCACGGAAAGTGGTTCAATAAGGAAGGAAGGGGAACTAGGCCACCAATTACGGCAAGTAGGGAGAAAAAAAATAAAATAAGTGTTTGGATGGGAGAGCGGCCTGATAGCCACAGTCAAAAAGGGAAGGGCCGAACGGTTTTTATTCCACTAGGACGCATGGGAGGGGTCACTTTGCAAGAGGCCGCCCGGACCGGCAGGGAGACTCGGGTGGGAGAGAAGGAAGCGTCCGAAAACAGGAGGACATTTGATTAGAAAAAAAAAAAAAACATCTTAAGAGGTGGGGTGACAGCACGAACTCGGATGCAATGGGGAGAGAGAGGTCAGTCTACGCGGATATTAAGGGGGAAGAGGACAAAAGTTCCCATCGAGGTGTCACGGCATTGTCAGAGGTCAAAGGCCCGCGTCAACCCAAGGGACCTGCACAGACTTGATAAAGGGACGGGTAAAACGGATCACAGAGAAGTGAAAAAAACAGCCTTTTAGAATATATTTTGTACGGCCAAGGATTCCAACAGAGAAGGAACAAAACCTTATTGGGAATTGGTTTCTGGGTTCGCAAAAAAAAAGTGCCGCCGGGAAACCGGATACCGGCGAGTCCCAGGCGGCCAAAAACCAGGAAAAAATGAAAAAAGCGGACAACAAGGCCCGGGTGAAGAAGCTGTCCAAAGAAAAGATTCTGTGGGCGACTGGGTGCTAAAGTATCGAAGTGTAAATCGCAAGACGTTGGGGGTGAGGAAAAAAGGGAGAGGGGCTCTATCGGGTGAAAAGGGTGGAAACGGCACCCTACTTCAAGGAATGGGATGCCGTCAAAGAAGAAAGGGGACTGAAACAATTCGACTTCCCCCGAATGGGGGAATTACGGCGGTCCGCTTTCCGACCAGGCAGCCAAAGGGACGGAGAGAAGAGAAAAAGTGGATAGACTACGGGGGGACGCTGTGCTTGAGGGAAGAGAGAGCCCCAAAAGTAGTCTGAAGAAAAAGAAAAGAGGATGACAAGCAGCTTTCGCGGACGGATCTGCTCTCAAGGTCTAAACGCGATAAAGGGGCGGAAGGCTTCCCAGGTGAAGCCGAAGCCTGTGCCGTACAACTTAAAACGCTAAACGAACCCAGTCTGGGAGCTCGCGGTGCCGGGCCAGAACTTGGCCACAAGGGGACAAAGCTCAGGTGGACTAAAACAAAGGAGGGGCGGGAGTCGACCTTTCGCCAGCGCGGAGGAAATCACCCGAGCGGAACGACACCTTTGAGAATGCGGAAGGAAAAGTGGGGGGGGTCAATGAGGTTTGTGGCCAAAGTGAGGTCCAGCGTCAGGAAAAGTACCTGCTGGAGAAGGAAAATGCGCTTCCGGAAGAACGGGCCTCCACCTAAAGAACAAGAGGTTATGGGGGGAAAGTGGCTCCGTTTGGGGAAGGGAAAAACTGCATCCTGGGGGATTGGGAGGAAACGGGGAGGTCAACGGGAAGCTGGCACTAACCGGGGAAGTTGCAGTGTCAAAGGGGGGGGTTGCGAGGGGGCGCGGAAGCAGAAACAAAACCGGCGTGTAGACTGGCTAGTCAGGTGGGAAAGGAGGGGGAATCACCTATGTGCGCCCGTGAACACAGAATCGAATAAGGGGGTTGTTAGAAGGGGGGGAAAGGTATGCAACGGGTAGAGAGGTAAGGGGGGGGAAAGGAAGTAGGGGGAGGAATTGGAAGAAGTAAGTCTGGGTGAGGAGGAAGGGGTGAGTCCATGTAGATAAAAATCAGGGCCCCCATCTCAACAAATTGGGCGAATACCGCGTTTCCCGTGCGAAATGAAAAAAGTAAGCTGTTCGGGGGTGGAGAAAGAAAGTCAGCGTGAGGGAGTCAGTTGAAGGCCTGATCCAAGTAAAGACGGCAAAGAATCCTTCAAAACCGGAAAAAAGACTACTACCTACCAAATTTTTCGGCTGATATAAGGGCCCGGCCACCTAACTGAGGAAGGGGGCGGGATGGGGAGATGTTAAACTCTCCGGGTGTGGGCTCACATTCCTCAAGAAAGAAAACCCCAAAGGGGGGAAAATAAGAGGATTGGGCGGCGGAACCATCACCGTGACGAAAGTGGTGACTCTATCTTTAAAAACCTGGAGAGTGATTTGCACGACGCCCAAATGGATGGGAATCAGAAGGAAGAATAACACCAGGGGACGCGGGAATGCAAAAAATAACGGGACAGGCGTCAAAGTAGCCCGTCCTAATCACAATTCAAGGGTGGGTATTCTCCAATTGGGTAGAAGGGGGGGATGAGGTGCGACTGGGTGCGGTGACGGGTCGCGCCCATCACCAGGGGTCGACGGTTTCACAACGAGATGGACCACACAGGGAAAAAGGCCTACGTCATCCAGCGAGGTTAGGGGGGGGGAGAAAAAGACGCAAATAGCAGCAAGCCGTCCCGGGAACTGAAACCCAGGGGGGAGAAAAGAAGGGCAAGCCGACCATAGGATGATCGATCATCGGCATCAAGTCAGCGAATGTCCACGGGGAAAAAGAAAGACAGCATTCAAAAGGCGGAGGGGGGTACACCAGCAGCCCCGCCCCCGCGGGCCCCACGGCCCGACGACGAGAAAAAGAGGAGAATTACCGTCAAGTTCAACCGTGTTGGGGATATTTCTATCACGAACACGGCGGGGGCAAATTGTTCACTGAAGTAGGAAGGGGGACGCGCGCGATCGGGAAAAACACACTTCGTCGGCTGAAATCAAAAGGGAAAACCGCGAACCCAACCGGCCAAATGCTGCAGCAATGAAAAAGGAAACGTCCAAAAAGGAAAGCGATGTCACAGTATCTAGCCAAAATCTACTTCATGCAGGAGAGTGCGGTTTGGCCGACGCGCCGTACTATCTCTGAGGACAGTCAACTCACGGGAGAGGAGATCGGTTTCTGAACGCTGAAATGCCAGTGAAGGGGTGGAGCGGTCTGGAAACCGAGCGCGAGCGGGTCCCGCGGGTACGTGTGGCGTTGGGGGAAAGAAGCGGAATCACGGCCAAGCGGGTCGACAATCAAAAGAGAAGACCACAAACCCGCAGAACACGGGCGAACGTGGTGCATCCGGCCGGAGGGGGAAAATGGATGCGACTCCTAGAAAACCTGCTCAGCGCATCGAACGGTTCAAAGGGGGGGTTGAGGGAATCCTTTAAAGAAGAAAAAGACAACCGCGGGCCGAAGAGAAAAAAACGCAACAGTCCCCTTTCGGGTCGGAGCCCCGCGACGAAAGGAAAAGAGAACAAGCCCCAAGGGGGGGGGGAAAGGGAGTATGTCTAGGAAGGAAAAAACCGCGAATGACTGTCTGGAATGTTCTCCTGAGGAACCCTCACCGCGGTGCGCGTTTAGAAGGAGGGGATCACTCTTCACAAAAAAAAAGGGATAGAGGTTCGTCAATTGAGTGCGCTATCGGCCTCATCAAGGGGCCACTAAGAGAGAAACTTGAAAAACGAGGGAGAGGGGATGGTGACGAAAACACAGGCTTAAGGGCGACATACCAAGGACCGGGTCTGCGTCACAAAAACTATCCGAGGACCCCGGCTAGTTCTCTCTCTACCGGCTGCGACAGAACGGTCAAAAGGGGGCATCTCCGGAGCCCAAAGGAAGAAGCAGTCTGCAACTTCGTATCGGCGTCGTGCGGGGGGAAAAAAGCAGAAAAAATGCAAAAATGGCAGCGCTGAATGACAAATAATAGTTAACTACTCTCAATGTTACGTCCCATGCCGCTTCTAGGCCTAAAAGGGGGAAAGAATTCCAAGGGGGGGTCTAGTTAACGACGTATATCTCATCTAAGAGGAAGTCAACGAAACGGTGCTCCTGTCTTGAGAGACAGCGCCGCCATTCAGAAAAAAAAAAAAGTGACCGGGTGCTGCGCGACGTTCGCCGGCGTCGGGCCTCTTGGGTCTCCTTGTCTTTCTAAGGGAAAAAAAAAAAGCAGGGAACTTGAAAGGGCGTTCGGGGGGGCGGGGGGACAGCCCGGATGCGTGATGCCGAACCTGACGGTCCATGTGGCTGAAAGGGTGCCGATGGGTTGCTGCCGGGGGGAAAGCAGCAAAAGAGGGGCCGAGTCGACGACCTATTCTGGTGTCGAGATTGGAGGGGATCATCAAAAACGCGTGGTGAACACCGGGACAAAAACTTATAGGGGGGGGATTATCAGAGTCTCAAAACCACGAACACCGGGCAATAACGCCCTCAAACCCAAAAAAAAGGGAAGGGGCAATTTTTTCAATAACGTTGAATTTGATTAGTAAAAGAGGTTTTGCTGGAGGGAACGGTTAGACTGGTGGGAAATGCTCCCGCGGCAACATTGGCCTTAAGTGGAATGCCAATAAACAGGTGGACGTGAACCTTGCCGGCATAAAGTTGGGCAAAGCGCGGGGGAAAAGCTTAAAGAGGGGAAGTCCAGCGCCCAATCACCGCTCGTAATTGGGGGGCTTTCCGACTGGAAACCGCTCTTAACACTGACATAATCGCCAAAAAGAAGACGTCCGCTGCTGTCAAAAAAAGGAGGACCGGCGAGCGCGAAAATAGGAGGTAGGGAACTTCTGCGGAGGGGGGAAAAAAGCCGCGCGTCATCTGTAAGGGGATCGCGCACCGAAGATCTCCAAAAAAAAAAGGGGCAACAAGACTCAAACCATAGCTGCAGTGGGGCCCTACGACGGCACTCTATCCCGGGGTCGATCCCCGGAACGGTGGAAGGGCAAGCCGCTTTGAAAAAGGACGGTGGGCGCGAAACGTGCTCCGATCACAAACTTGGTTCTGTCAGAAACGGCGCACGCCGGGGGTATGGAGAAAAGAAACGGAACCCCCCCAATGAAAAATCCCCGAGAAAAAGGGTTCTTGTATCTTCCGTCTGACCGCGACAAGTGCTTCGAACAACCAAGGAAGGGGGAGGGAAGAAAGGGAGGTCAAAAAAGGGATTCAACGATTACAAAAAAAGAACCGTTAGTGGGGCTGCGGGAGGCCCGGTTCGCCTAAGCACGCGTCAGAGCAAGGCTCCGGCCTGACCAATGACCACAGGAAATAGACGGGGACGAACATAATTTTAAAAGGGAGAATTCCGGCAGCGGGTATTATGGCGCGCGCCGGGCAAGAAGGTTAGAACATCCACAAGAATGGAGGGAAGTCAAGCGGGGGGACAAACATTAAGCGTCACATTTTAAAAACAGCAAGTTTAAACAAGGGGGCGATGAAAGGCTTCGTCCTCGAATGAAGGAGGCTGCCGAGAAAGGGGAAAGTCGACGGACAACAGGGAAAGCTGACGACTGACCAGTGAACCAAAAAAACAACGGGCAGCGGATGAACCAGCACGTGGAGGAAGTGGAGGAAGAAAGGGGCTTCGGAGAAAATGCTGTGGGAGGGAAAAGAGTCCGAGGAAATTCACCGTTCGAAACAACCCGAGCTGCTCCCTCACGCTCTTACTACGAGCCTCTGAAAACGCCAATGGGGGGACCGACTAGAGAAAAAGTAAAGGTGGGACAAACAAAGGGGGGAACGAGGCCGCGACGCATCCCATTTAAGCTGTCCGCAGAGCGGGAAAAACAAAAAACAAGACGCCAGAGGTGAAACAAACAGCCGACGCCCGTTCTATGGGGTGGAAAAAACGGAGGGGGAGGGGAATCTTCGTCAGAAAAAAAACTCAGCCATCATACACCCCAACGACAAAGGCGCCGCCTGTACCACGGGAGTTGGGGCAGTCCGGGGTATAGTAAAGTGGTTCAATTTAAAAGCCCTTGTCTTGCCCCGGCCGCTGAAGGCGAACTGAAGCTGAAGCGCCAAAACTCAAAGCAGGTTTGTGTTTTTGAACTGGCATGTCATCAGGGGGGAAGAAGGTTTGGGAAAGAAAAAAAAATGCAACCTTCAGGGGGGGGAATAATGGTCCGATACTGTCACGACCGAACCTGGGAGAAATGCCGTCAGGGGGGGAAACGAGGGCGCGTCCGACGAACTGCGTGGGAAAAAAAATCCACAGGGGAGGGGGGCCCCATTAGAGCCAAACAACAGGAGTCCGAATCAAAACAAGTCAAGGAGCAAAGAAAGGAAAGGTCGCTGGCCAACCCCGGCCAGCTAGGTAGGGACAAGGTCAGGGGGGGATTTCAGCGATCCTGGAGGAACAACGTATCCAGGAAACGAGCAAGACTACGACGGCCTGCCACTCAGCAAGAAAAGTGGACTAAAACCAGTACGCCAGAACCCAGCCGGGGGTCTTAAATATCGGGAAGGGAGGTGCGGAGATGGTAAGAATTGAAAATACGAAAAGGGAAAAAAACTTCTTACTACGGATGAGTGGGCAGCTGGATGACGATGAAAACTTTGACGAATATGGCACAAAGCTTATGTCCAAAAGGGGGAAGAAGGGCTAAACAGGAAAAAGGGAAGGCAAAAGCTCATGAAGCGAAACACCACCGAGTATAGGCAGGGCACAGAGATAAAGATTTCACCTCGGCAAAGAAGGACCCGGGTAATAATCAGGTTATTAAAGGGGGAAAAAGGGCAAGGGGGGTGATTGGAGGTTATCAGGTCATGCGGTTTACGTGGGGGACAACGAGCCTTCTACAAACGGACCCGGGGGCGACGGTGGGGAAAAAAAACTCCGGGAAAGCTTCGAATCACCAAAAAAAAAAAAAACCAGAGACCTACACGTCAGACAGGAGGGCGGTCTATCCAGCAAGAAAAGAGGCCAGCCGGCACACCACATGGACAAAAAAACAAACGAGGCAATGTCGTCATCAAGTCGAATCACAAGCAGCGCCTAAACGCGGAGACACAGTTACGGGGAGTGCTACGGGCCGCCGCACCCCAAGAAAAAGAAAAAGAAAGTGGACTAAGGGGAGGGAAAAAAAGCTCAGAACGAGCGGAAACCACGTCGTTTGGGTCCTCAGGGGGGAACTACAAGCACAGTCCAAAAAAATGTTCTTGGAGAGATACGATGACGCAAGACCAAATGTAGAAGGAGCCACTTTTCTAGCACATGAACCGAGGGAAACAAAACCCAAAAAAAAAGCTTATTTGGACTTCGCAGGAGGGAATATTATCGAAGGTCCATGGGGTGCCCCGCAAATCGAAAAGCAGCCGAGTCGTGGAGGGGGGGGTGGCCGGGCACAACATAGCGCGGGGCAGACTAAATCTGGGAAAAGGGAAAAGAATATGACCGGACCGATCTCAGTAAACACCTTGATAGCTCGAAAAAGGCGGGGGACTATAGGAAAAAGGTGAAATACGATCATCGTCTCCGAAAAAAAGGAGAGGTATGGCGAACCTCTAGCACCGTGAATGAACTCCGCCGCGAAAGTTCTGCGATTGGCTAACTGCTCCGAAAGAGGCGGACCGTTCCAAAACATAAGAAGAATCCTGACTGGGAAAAAGAAGAAAGTCCAGTAGAGTACCAAAAAAGGGGGACACCGGGAGGGGGGGCTTCCTCAGCAGTCACAAAATGGTCGGTGATTCCATTCTCTACCGGAGAAGATCAGAGAAACAAACAACTAAGAAAATTTGAGGGAAGTCTAGTAACTCAACCGCAAGGCGGGAGAAAAGGGGGGCTTTTTTAACTTGCAATCAAAGAGTGCCGAGTGTCGGAAGTCCCTAGAACACTGACGGAGGGGGGAAGAAGGGGCGGGGCGGGGAAAAGGATTGAGAGAGAAGAATGGGGAAACACGGCGAAAAGCAACTTCGGCGCCGGACGGAAGGAAAGGGAGGTGGTGAAGTAAAAGGAAGGCTACGGGAAGACGAAAACCGGGATAAGAGCTTAGGAGAAAAACAACAAAGATCGAGGACAACGGCTTAAGGTCGCGCTCTCCCGGATGGACAAACCTCTACAAAAAAGAAAACGACTCTGCAGGAAGTAAATAGGTATAACAAAACGGGGAGGGACCCACTATCTCAAGAGGGAGACAAAATCACGTCTGCATCAGTCGCTCGGCGGAACGGACCGTCAGATCGTGAACTTCCAATTGGTGCAGGAGGGACGACGTCAGGAGGTTCCGGATATTGGGAAAAAGGCAGTGCGGAACAGTTTCACGACTTGGGGGACGAGCCATCGTCGCGATATCACCCCTTGTGGTGGCGAAATCGATCTCATAAAGACACTCGGACAAAGGGAAAGGGACGGGGAAGAAGAAAGGTACCGCGGTCAGGAGGAGGGCAGGGGTCTGGTTTGAGGAGGAAGAAGTCCAGGACTGGCGTCGGGGCGGAGGCTTGATAAGAGCTACGAAACAGAAGCAAAGGGGGCGTCACGAATGTGGTGCGAAGTTGGAAAGAAAGAAATCTGAATCTACCGGAACTCTCTGGCGAAAGGAGGCGACTTGGGACGAAAACCGGTGCGATGCGAGTTTTCACCTGGTAAAAACCAAATTAAAAAAACGGGAGACCAGTCAACACCTCCAAGTACCTTGCACCTCACTCACTCAAAAGGCTACAAATTTTCGAGGAAAAACACCATGGATTGGGGATGGGTAAAGGGAAAGGGCCGGGCGCATGTAACGGGTATCTCTGGGGTGGGGAAATGAGATCCGCGGCCGGGTTCATTACTGCCCTCCCATGGAGGCGAAATCCTTGCACGCCTAACAGTTTTGATAGTAGGACACCAAGTTGACATCTGTACAAATGGTAGACAGCCAAAATCACTCGTCCGGTGGGGTCTTACCAACATCGTCATCGACATCTGAACCACAAGCCCACCTCAGAAAAAGCGGATGGGGTCCCATAGGGCCCACGGCGGCGAAAGGGAGGGGTATTCCTTTCGGGAGAGGGGCCGCACTGCTGCGTCGCCCGCCGGTTTGAGGTCCGAGAGAGGGGGGAAAGACTCACGAAAAAGTGGGGGGAGCAACAAAAGCATTTAAACAGCGACGGTCACTCCGAGGGAGGGGATGAAAGATTTATGGGGTTCGGAACCTGAGGGTTGCGGAAGGCAGAATCGTTACAACAATGATGGTTTTGAATAGAAAGGGGCGAACACACGGGGCTGCGGATGAACAGCGTCAAAGCACCACGGAAGCAGAGACGGTAACGGGATGATCGGGCCCTGATCTGACCGCGAAGAAGGGGCGTCATGACTTTGACGCCTGCGTATGTCCAAACGGCTTCCAAATAAATAAGGGGCAAAAACCCACGAAAAAGGGGTGGGGGCGGAGGGGGTCCTCCTTCATAGGGGAAAAAAGCCTTGCCCAGGGCAATGTCCTTGACAGTACAACGAAGGCGCAAACGAAAAGAAGAAGTGTACAGGCAAGCGCCCTCGGGATTGATGGCGCGAGCTTCGAAAGGACCTAAGTTAAAACGAACAGGCAAGTTTGGTCATTGACCTAAAGTGCGCTCGCTGGGTTTCACATATGGAACCGCTAAAAGCGGAACTGTAGTATCAGGAGAGGGACCCGAAAGGACATAATTGAGACGAAGAAAAGATCACCAGGCACATTCATGCCCAACTGGCAGAGAAGGACCGAGGCAGAAAACTTGAAAACGCCGAGATTATAGAAGAACGACAAAAAAAAAAACTCATGGGGGGGAAGATAGTACGCAAGACAGAATACTTCACCAAAAAAAATGAAGACGCTCAACCTTTGGTCTCCAGGGAAAAAGGGTTAACTGCAGAACTCAAATACACCGTCTACCAAAACGGTAGCATTCCTAAAATCACCAGCAAAACAGGGGGGGTAAAGCAGTCAGGAAAAATCTCCAAGGGGAAAACGAGAGAACCTTCGAATTTGGCAAAAAAGAGGGAGATGTGAGGGGCCTCGGACTTTACGACAAAGAAGCACCCTCGTCTTACTCGCGGAAGGAAAGGCTTGCGAGGGAAAAGACGATGAGGGGTCCTGTTCCACCGGAGCGGGGGGGGGAAGGGGGGCTGAGGAATTGTGTCATCGCACAAAAAAACCCCGAAAAGGCCAAGGGGCCTCACTTATGCGAACGGGAGGAAAAAATCCCAAACTCCACGAGGGGGGGGAAATTATGGACGCCGGTGTAACCGTTTGACCTTAAAAAAGAGGGAAGTCATGTTTTTGAAGAAACGTTGACGCTCTGAAAAGAATGAAAGGAAAGGTGGTCAAGCTGGGGGGGAGGGGGGCGCGGAATCCGCAGAAACGGGGATTCAATCCCACATGTTGTGAAAGCAACGAGGGGAGGGGAAGACCATCCGGCCAAAAATCCGAAGGGCCAAACAAAAAGCACCGGTCAATCCAAAGGGGAGAGCAGGAGGCCGTTCGCTGAGAACTAGTCAAAAACGGTTGAGGCGAAGGGGGAACTCGTGCATAATACGGCCGGACGTTCCAGAGAAAGAAAGGAAAGAACGCCCGGCCGGCGGAACAAGAAAAAGGGGAGTGGAAGACCCCGCAGGGAGCAACTCGCTTCACAACCACCCTGATGAACATAATCTCGGAGTAGGCGCTGGCAAGATGGGGGAAAGGGGACCGGAAGCCGACAGTCACAAACCACAAACGGATGATTGCTCGGGGATGAAAAAGGAGACCTTAAGAAATTGGTTCCCTGCGCGTCTTATTGAAAAACGAGGCGGGAAGGATTTCACGTAAACGAAAAGGGAAAACGGCCGACAATGAAGCGAAGACACGGATAGTCACGGAAAGGATCACTCAGAAATGAACAAGAACCTAATAAGAAGGAAATGGGGGGTTAAAGTAGAAACCGGGGAGGGCAGTGGGGGGGGGGGGAGGGGGAGTGCGGTGCTTCCGGTTGGTTGACGGGTTACATGAAAGGGGGGAGGAAATCATATGTTTCGACGGGGTGGCAAAAACAGCTCTCTTCTCAGAGAAAAAATAAAACATCGCCGAACAACGGGGTTAGCCAGCGAGGGTTGGATCAAGGGGTCGCGACCGGACACCAAAGAGGGAAAAGAGACCGCCGAGACTTCTAGTCGAAAGAGCGGCAAAAAAAGATGTCCACCGCGCAACTAACGACAAGGTCAGTCCGTCGTCTGCGGCAAACAGAAACAATCGCCAACGCCAATACTCCGGCAACCTCGGCGAAAAACGTTGCGTCTTAAAAAAGTATAGTTGTGAACCGGAAAAGAAGATCACCACCGACGACACGTACTATAGGAGAAGAGGCGATAAGGAAAACTTCTTGAAGAGGAGTAAAGGCAAAGTTTCGCGGCCCATCCTCACGGGACGCGCCAACCCCTTACCAAGCGGGTCAGCAAAAGAAGGAATCACTGGAGGGAGTAGTCAAAGCAGGGAGATTTGGGACACCCGACAAGAGGAATGAAGCAAGGGCGTGCTTTTTGCAGCAAAGGTCCATACGGAGCGGTCAGAAGTAGAGGCTTTGAAGAAACTACTGAAGAGAAACGGGGGCGAGAGGAGACAAAGGTTATAGCTGGACAAGGTAAGCCTTTTACGATGTGCGTTGGGAAAAAAAAAGGGGACACGGGAAAGAGTCATTGCTGACGAGCAACACAGTACGCGGTTCGGAGCCTAGTGGGGGTCTCTCGGGCGGACCCTGATGACGCTAAAAACGCGCCCTCCTTGCGACGCATCGGGAAACGCGAAGGAGGGGTTAATCACAGGAGAGAAGACAGGATCACTGCAACGCGGCAACCTTTGACTCAGCGAAACCGAAACCTTTAAAGGGCTAAGGGGGAAGACAGGAGGGGGAAGAAAAGGGAAAGAACGAATCTCACAACAACAACGGAAGAGAAGATATATTTTAAGCGGTAGGGACTCCGAAAAGGGGACAAGGGAACTGCTGAGGTCACTGCCGTCTCACCCGCGGGAAAAAAAAAGTCAAAATCATTCATTACTCCCAAGCGAAAAGGAGGGAGCTCGGCTGGCGCAGAGTGATAAATCGTCAAAATCATCATTTACAGCAAAGCGTTCCACTCCGAAGGAGAAGGAAGCGTGGGATCTGAAAGGCGACGAGGTCACCAAGACGTGTCGGGGCGACGAGATCTTCGCCACAAGAAAAAGAAGCGTACGCGGAGCGCTCTCCCTCCTAAAAATAGGAGTCACACGTTCAGGGCGAGTCAGTCACAAGCAGCTAAAAGGCTAACAAGGACATCAGTCGATAGGCGTGCGGCCAAAGCCGAAAGTGACTGCTAGGGGAAAACCCTCGTCTCTAATCGTCACCGACGGGGACCAGAAACCCTGTGGCAGATTCTTCTCTGGCCGGTGGGGCGAGCATGTATGGTAAGGGAAAAAGAACCACTGGCCGAAGAACGACGTGGAAGCGGATCGGAGCTCAGAAAAAAGGGGGGGATCAAAGGTGGCTGGAGAAACTCGCAGGGAAAACCGCTGCCAATCAAAAAAATATTGTGCAAGATGGCTGAGCGTGTCCTCTTTTGGATGAAGGTGGGGCGGGGCTTAGCTGACAACGAACGGGGCGTTTCGGTGGAGGAGTTCCTAATTAGGCCGAATGACGAAACGTAAAAGCGTCTCAATTGGGGCTGCCGTGGGACGACCGAACCGACTTGCCGGTATCGAGAACCCTCAGGGGGGAAGGGAAATTCATGAGATTGTGCGGGGGGGTTGGGGAATCTTTTGTGGTTAACACCAATGTACAACAAAAGATCGGATGGATTCGTTCGCGGGAAAACAGTCAAACACAGTCAGAGTACCTAAAGGGTCTGCGTTGAGGTAACACCATTGAGTCGTTCATAAGGCCGTAGGTTAACTAGTTGAGGAAGGGGGGATACGTCATAGAATGCCGGTGGTATTTCGATTCCCTTTGCCCTGTACGGGGGGTGCGTCGGGAATAAATTGGACGTGGAAAGAAATAATCCGGGGAAAAACATTTCTAAAGGTAAAATGGAGAAGCCCAAGCATCAGCGGGGGATGCAGGGGTAAGAAATTCCAAAGGAAAAAGAAGAAACAGAACCATCAAATCCGCGACGCAAACCCCCCACCCACACAACACCAAAAACAAAACACAACCAAACCCCACCCTACAAAAACACGGAGCTCGGGGAGGGGCCCGCCGGCGAAAGCTTTGGTGGATAAAGTTAAAGGTGCCGGATTGAAAAGTCCGGGACTGTCGCGCAGGTTGGATCTCGTCAAGTAAGAGAGACGACTAATACACTGGGCTCAAAAAACTACTAATTACTGGGAAAAAGACTGAACTCAAAAAGATGCCCACTAAAAACCGTTATGTGCGTTACCTGTGGAAAGGGAGGGGGGGGTTCCGGGGGGGCAGAAATCGGGGAAGTATTTGAGTTAGCCTCACAAATTGTCAGCCCTCGTCAAAAAACATCACTTCACAAATGGAAAAGGTGGAACTTTAGATTATGAGATTGAACTAACAAACTTCAAAATAGGTTGAGCAGTTGGGAACCAAAAAAAAGGGTACAATTCAAACCACGAAAGGAGGGGAGGGGGCTGCGGGGAGTGGCTTCATCGGCCCGCGGGCCTGAGCCTTGTCCAAAACTGACGCAAGACCAAACGGTCGCCAAACGAACGCAGTTACAGAAAAAAACGAGCGTCCGCGCGGGAGGGAGGGCGGCGCTCTTGGCTAAAAGGGAGAAAGTGGAAAAAAAGTTTGGGTGCTGAGCAGTTCTCCGGAGGGGGAAGGAAACTCATGCGGAACGCGAACGGGAGGAAGGAGGCGGAAAAAAAACAGGTCGACGCAACAGTAATGCATACTCGCTTCAGTTCCCATGCCTGAAAGAACGGGGGCAAGGCGGCTCGCGAGTCAGGGAAAGAAGCAGAGACTTGCTCCTATAAGTCCGACAGAAAAAAAAAAACAGTGGAAAGGAGTACGAGCAGACCCGGATCTGCAAAAGCAAGAACGGCGACGAATCGGCGAGCCGCTTTGAAAAAGTTGGCGGGAAAGTTCCCATGTGAACTGGCAGGCCGCCGAATGCCAAAGAATCAACACGGGGACGACGGCGGCAAAAAACCAAGGGTAAACAGTCCGAATGACCCACCAAGGCCACCGATCGGGCACCGGCTAAGGGGGGGGACAAACAAACGTAGGAGGAGTCTCGGAGGTGAGAAAGAAAGACCAGGATACAGCGCAAAGATGGTAGTTGGGCCAACAATCGAGGGTCTTGAGAAAAGTGGGGGATCGGGGATGCCTCGAAGTGTAGACAAAGGAAAAAAAAAACGACGGGGAAGAACCACTCAGCCAAACTCAAAAAGGGTGGGTTGTCAATTGAAGCCTTGAACAAACGCATACGCAAATGACATGTGGGGGGGGGCTGTAGGTCAATCAACGGAATGACAAACTGAGGAATAGGAGCAGGGTCTTGGGTTGACGAGGCCAAAACCCTTGCAGTCGCCTGAAATTCAAAATACCGCATTTTTGGGGGGGGGAAAAAAAGGAACCACCCAAAGGGGTCGGAAATACGAAAAAGGGAAGACATGGAAACGGGACAGAGTCTCCAAAAAAAAAAAGGATCCGGGGACTGTTGCTCTCCATCAAAAAGAAGCCAGTCTGTTTGTAAGATAAGAAAACGACCTCGTGAGTAGGTAGCAGGAGGACTGGGCATTAACAGAGGGAATGAGCGCAGGCCGGCGGCCACTCCGGCACCGCAAAACTTTTCGCCGCTCTCCGGGGACACCGCAAAGAAAGAGGAGACAAAGCGCGGGGAGGCTCGGTGAAAATGGGGGACAAACGGAAAGAAACGGAAATGCGAAAATCAAAAAACGGACGGGGCGCTGGATCCCATTATAGAACGAAAGTGGGGGGAAAACATTTTAACTTGCTTATTTCCAAACAGATAAGAAAGGGAATTACTCTTGAAAAGAAACTGAAATAAAACACCGAAGAAGAACGTATACAGATAAAAACGAACGCAGGAAAAAAGAAGGATAAGAAATTGAACAAGTAAAGTGCTAAAAGGGGAAGTAGTGCGGTGCAGGTCGGGGGCGGTGGACGTTTGGGGCAGCACCTCATCACCGATCCGCTGGTGGTCGAGGTGTTCACCACCGCTCAATAAAGGCAATACACCCGCCGCACGCAAGGCGCGACAACGCTAGGTTTGAGGGAAAAACTCAGGGGTAAGGGGGGGGCCGGTTAACGGCAGACCACATAGGGGAACCATGAAAGGCGAGTTCGTCTATGTTCTGCATCAAAAAGGAGGAGGTCCACCGCTACAAGACGCCATTCCAGTCCAGCTGGGTGACCCTCACCCCTCCCAAATCCAAGACCAAAACACGGCCGGACCTAGGCTCCACCATCTGACCAATGGGAGTAAAAACTGGAAGGATCACGAAAACGGTCGCACGGTTGTCCTAGGAGCAACACTCGTTCCACGAAAGGCGGCGATTTTCCTCTGGGGAACCATCAATTCGCCAACACCAAAAGACTGCCTCAATTCAGGGGTTTGACGTCCGTCAGAACGCGGTCCAAGGGTTATCTTGTCAAACATCGCTAGAAACGTCGTGCTGGTGTGGAAGCGCCGATAAACGAGAGGAGGGGGAACTCTTAGGCTCGTCCTTTCGGGACCAATAAGGGAAACGGGTTACCTTGGGGTGCTCGGGTTGGACTGTACAGCCTTTAGAGGAAGCGTAATCCGTTGTCAGCTGTGGTTGGTAACCGTAGGAAAAACTGCGGCTTGGCGAGACAATTAGACGGAAGGAAACACGCTACTCGCCTGTCAGGGATACCTAAAATGGGGGCAGCTGGCGTGACCATTAAGTCCGCCTCGCAAAACTCCTTGAAAAGGCGCAAACAAAAGTCGTGGAAGAAAGAGAAGGGGCCTGCAGGATCTAAGACAAAAGAGAAAAGCGGCGGCCGAGCGACAACGAAAGACCCTTAAAGTCGGAAGAAGCAGAAGACAATGATCTCTCAACAACCACAACGGAGAGAAAGAAGGGGGGTTAGCGTGGGGGACTAGCGGGAATGTATAAAAGCTGGCGGCAAAGAAAGACCGAGGGGGTAGAAAACGAGGACTGCCCAGAGCTTCAACGACAGGGTCGTTCGAGGAGCGCCAGAGGAGGAAAGGAAAGAGGGGGATCCAAAAAAAAAAGGCTATCTCATAAAAAAGGAGGCGCCAAGAGTCTGGGGTGAATTCGCACGGTGGGAGAAGTAGCACAAAGAACGTGGAAAACTGAGAACGTCGAACAACGAAAGATCGAGGACCCGGAGGGTACGAAGGAAAGTAGAAACTGTCGTAAGACCACAACTGTAAAAGAGAGTCCGTCATCACGCCGAAAAAAGCGCAAAGCAGAGAAAGGGCCGCGGACGGGGCCAAAAACCAAACTACGAGTGGGGCAAAAGTGGGGGGGGGAAAGAAAAAAAAAGTCGAAAAATACCTACCTTCTCCAGAAATCTCAAGTTGAAGAAAAAATGGAAAAACGCGGCGGAGGTTGATCGCGAGGGGATGGCAGCAAGGCCGACGTGCTAAGGAAAAGGAACGTACTGATCGGGATCTACACAGTTGTGGAGGGAAAGATGAACTGGAGACCGAAACTCCGGAAACCAAAAACCGACTTTACGCCTATGGAGGAAAGTGACATTTAGGGGGACTCTTTGGTAGGTACGGGGGTAAAATGTTAAAAAAAGAAGCCTACGCTAATTGTTCGGGTGGTTTAAATGCTGATGCCGACCGAAGAGCGAAATTCCTGGCAAAACCAAGGTGACGATGGGTGGGTGATTGGAAAACTCGCAGACTTGGACGAACCTCGCCTGGCGTAGTCGGCGATTGGGGAGAGCGGGGAGGAAAAAGCGCGCGTTGTGAACAAAGGTCGCCCAGCGGGATGCTGGCGTGGGTGTCAGCTTCCCACAACAAAACCACACCAGGGCACTCCATCAAGGGACGATCAATTCTAATAAACAAATTTGGGGGAAGGGGTGTTAGTGGCAGAATTGCCCGTCGAAGTTGAACCTTGATACGGTGAATTCCGAAAAAGGTATTGCGAAAGCAGCCCTTCCCATGTATGTCCCTCACGTGAACAGGGGGGACAAAGCAGCGGAAAAAGGCACAAATTGACGTCCAAGGTTGAAACACACGAAAGAAACGAACCGGTGGTTCGGGGCACTGAAGAGGACGAGCTCAGCGGACCATAGAAAACAGCCTCCGCCAGACGCTGGAGGGAAGAAAGGGGGGGGGGGGGGGGTGTGGGTTTCGGATCAGCTGGTGGGGGGGGTTCAATTGGGGGCATATGAAAAACGGAAAACGTCGCTCGGGGATTAGCTCACGTCCGAAAAATAGGGAAGATCCGCACGCGACCTTGGAGAGTCAAAACACGAACTAGAGGTGGGGGATTTCATCTGGCCCGCCCAAAATAAAGAAACCCAACGAAATGATTTGGGCCATTACCTCTATTCGGTGGAAGCAGAAATCGTTTTTCTCAAAAAATGATGGGTATGGGAAAAGAATTTGAGGTGGGGGGGGGGTTTGTGGGGGGGGGGTGGGGGGGGGTTGAATTGTTGGGGGGGGGGTTTGGGGGGGGGGGGGGGGGATGGGTTGGTTTTACTGATTGCCCTACCCCTGAAAAAAAAACAATCTGACGAAAAACGCTTCTAGGTTCTTATCTTCCCGGGAAGAGGAAACTGCCACGTCTTTCAAAAAGGCCAGGTCTGAGTTACGAAGTAGAAAAAAGATAATGTCAAAAAAAAAATGTGAGCTTGGGAGGAGGGAGAAATTCCGCCTTCCGCAGGAAGAAGGTCCTAGCCCGAGAGCCGACGTCCCAAAACAAACGACGGTTCGAAAAAACCCAGACCATTTTAGTCAAAAAAAAATCTCTAAACGCGCAGGATGGGGGGCTGCGCTTGAGAAGGATCGGACATAAACATAAAAAATTTGGGAAAACACCTTCGCCGTAACGAGGGGGGCGAGGGGGGTTAAAGAGGATTACTTGGATGCCGTAGAGGGCCTGCAAGTAAAAACCGGAAAAAATGTCCGGAAAGGGGGGGAGACGGCGGCCAAGGCACCCTACCGGGCCTTGCCAACGGTAAGAGGGGGGGAGAAAAAAAAAGCCGTGATTTCAGATCCGGGGAACCGAGAAGTGCTGGAATTAAAGA